>ERZ773060.75-NODE-75-length-49777-cov-4.65577_pt1 | contig 49777 bp, 37 predicted proteins | sample MGYA00580628_ERZ773060 | MGnify/ENA primary metagenome ERZ773060 (study PRJEB29015, sample SAMEA2738019) | human oral metagenome | biome: human oral; feature: human-associated habitat; material: dental | place: China | collected 2045 ... | reverse complement strand
GCCTGTTAATGCTGTTCACACCAACACGATTCAATATCAGGCGGCACAGGCTGGTCCTATGCTTAAAGCGCAATCTGCGTTGATTATGAATGCGAAAACGGGGCAAGTTTTGTATCAAAAGAATATGAGCAGCGTGCGTTCGATTGCTTCCATTTCTAAATTGATGTCGGCGATGGTGTTGCTGGATGCGCATTTGGATATGAACGAGCAAATTACGATTACCGAAGCGGAAATTGACCGTTTGAAGGGCACCGGCAGCCGTTTATCGGTGGGTACGACGCTAACGCGCGCGCAACTGTTGCACTTGGGGTTGATGAGCAGTGAAAACCGTGCGATTCATGCACTGGCGCGGACTTACCCCGGCGGCATGTCGGCGTTTGTGGCGGCGATGAACGCCAAGGCACGCAGTTTGGGAATGGCGAACAGCCGTTTTTATGAGCCGACCGGTTTAGACCCGCGCAATGTTTCCACTGCGCTGGAACTGGGCAAGATGGTGCAAGCAGCGAGTCATTATGCCAAGATTCGCGAATTGACGACTTCCAATTATGGGCAGGCTTATACCAGCAACGGCAAGTTGCAGCAGTATAAAAACACGAATGTTTTGGTGCGCGAGGGTTTGATGAATATCACGCTGCAAAAAACGGGCTACATCCGCGAGGCGGGGCGTTCCATGGTGCTGCAAGCGAAAATGGGGCAAACGCCTGTTGTGATTGTGGTGCTAGGGTCGGCAACTTCCGCCAGCCGCGCCAGCGATGCGCGCTCTTTGGGCAACATCGCGCAGACTACGCTGTAATGCTGTGAACAAAGTAAAACGCATCCTGTTGAATGGGATGCGTTTTTTGTTTTTCAGGCTGCCTTTGGTGTGCGATGAGGCAGCCTGAAAACACGTTGGCATGATTGTTTTAAGTTGTTTGGTTGTAATAGTTCGGTTGCAACCGCCCTGCTCTGCCCTAATGATTCATTTCGCTAAAACGTGCTTTACTCGTTTTCAGGCTGCCTTACCTGGTTGAGGCAGCCTGAAATTTATTTTTTGTTCGACAATGTTTTTTGCGCTTCGTTGAGCATTTGGGTTTTCAGGCTGCCGTTGTTTTTCTCCAATGCTTCAAGCTGTTGGAGCGTGTAGGCGGCTTGTTTGTTGCCTTGCGCGGCGGCTTTGCCATACCAATATTTGGCTTTTGCCATGTCTCGGGTTACGCCTGTGCCTGTGGCGTAGCGCGCGGCGAGGTTGTTTTGCGCTTCGGCGTGTCCTTTTTTGGCGGCTTTTTCGTACCACTGGGCGGCTTTTTTGTAGTCTTGCGCGGTGCCGATGCCGTCGCTGTACATCAGGCCCGCCATAAATTGAGCTTCGGGTTCGCCTTGCGCGGCGGATTTTTCATACCAATGCAGGGCTTGTTTGGCGTCGGCTGTGGTGCCCAAGCCGTCTTGATACAGCACGGCTAGGTTGTGCTGCGCGGTGGCGTCGCCTTTTTTGGCGAGCGGTTCTAGGATTTTGAACGCGGTGGCATAGTCGCCTTTTTGCACGGCGGCGATGGCTTGGTTGTAGACGGCTTGGTTGGTGGCGCTTTTGCGGGCGTTGGCTTTTTTGCTGTGCTGGGCGGGGGCTTGGGCGAGCGCGGCTTGGGGGGCGAATGCGAATGCGGCCAGGCTGGCGGCGAGCAGGCAGGTTTTCCATGTTTTCATTGTGTTTTCCTTATTCGGTGGCGACGTGCACGCTGGTGGGGTTGAGCGGGGCGAGATCTTGCGGGGAGATGGCGACGAGAAAGCCGCGTTTGCCGCCGTTGATGTAGATGGTGGGCAGCGCGTAGATGCTTTCTTCGACGAACACGGGCAGCGGGGTTTTGGTGCCAAAGGGGCTGGTGCCGCCAACGAGGTAGCCTGTCCATTTGTTGGCTTGGTTGGGCTGGGCGGGTTCTATGTGCTTCATGCCGAGCTCGCGGGCGAGGTTGCGCGTGGAGATGTGTTTGTCGCCGTGCATGATGCAGATTAAGCCTTGTTTTTTATCGTTTTCTAGCACGATGGTTTTGACGACGGCGTGTTCGTCCACGCCAAAATGTTGCGCGGGGACGGCTGTGCCACCGTGTTCTACATAGGGATAAAGTTTGGGCTCAAAGGCGATGTTGTGCTCACGCAGAAAGCGGATAGCGGGGGTGATGGGGTAGTCGGGTTTTGCCATGATGTTGGAGGGATGGGTTGCAAAAAGGCGATTTTAGCAGTTTTCAGGCTGCCTTTCGCGCTTTGCTGGCTGGCGCTGGCTGGGGGATGCGCATGGGCAGCCTGAAACGCGGTAAAATGGTGTTTTTAAACCATGAAAGGAGTGCAACATGGCAGCGCAATCTTGGCTTTATTGGGCGTTGGCTTCGGCGATTTTTGCGGCGATGACGGCGATTTTTGCCAAACTGGGTTTGCAGGGCGTGGATTCGGATTTTGCGACGTTTATCCGCACGCTGGTGATTATTGCGGCGTTGAGTGCGTTTTTGACTTATGCGAAGAAGTGGCAGCCGTTGGGTAGTTTGTCGGCGAAGAATTGGCTGTTTTTGATTTTGTCGGGCTTGGCAACGGGGGCTTCTTGGCTGGCGTATTTTAAGGCGTTGCAAATGGGCGATGCTTCGCAAGTTGCGCCGATTGATAAGTTGAGCGTGGTGCTGGTGGCGGTGTTTGCGGTGGTGTTTTTGGGGGAACGCCCGAACGGGCAGACTTGGTTGGGGATTGCGCTGGTGGCGGCGGGGGTGTTGGTGTTGGCGGTTAAGCGGTGAGGGGCGTTTCGTTTAATACAGCGATAATGTGATACGGCGATAGAGGCAGCCTGAAAAGGGGGATGTGGCTTTTCAGACTGCTTTTGTGTGGTTGGTAAATGTTGGGGGTGACAGTCATTGGCAATAGGCAGCCTGAAAACGAGTGAAGTGTGTTGCGATTTGAACGACTATCAAACGGCACAAAAACGTTTTCAGGCTGCCTTTTGGTTTCGAGCTGGCGTTTCTGTTGATTGAACTATTTCATGGCGTTGCGCCGCCATACCCACGCTGGGTGCGCTGTATTTCTAACCTTTGCGCCCTGTGGGGCAACCGCCCTACCCTGCACGAATAAGGCAGCCTGAAAAGCGAAATTTGGCTTTTCAGGCTGCCTTTGTGTGGAGGGGCGGTTGTCGCATCTGTTTATCATTGGGCAACGAGCCGTTGGTTACTGTTCTATTTGGTTTTCAGGCTGCCTTGTTTGGGCGCGGGCGGGATGATAGAAGCAGCCTGAAAAGTGGAATATGGCTTTTCAGGCTGCCTTGTTGTGTTCATTTGGTATTTTATCTTTATTTATCAGTACTTTATTTGATGTTTGCATTATTTACCATTTACATTTTTAGAAAAATCAGCATAGCTAGCTTCTGCCAAAACAACAAAGTCCGAAATATTTTGATTACTCATAATTAGCTCCATTCAAAGGTTCTTTTGCAACATAAATATAATCTTTTTCCCATCCAAATGATGGATTATTAAAGCATTCAGGTATATTATTACGCCAAAAATCTAACCCTAGATATTCGTTGGCAGAACCTGTGCGAGTACGAATAGTCTGAGCAAGAATTTTTTTTGAAACAACATCGTAATATATTTTTTTTACTGTATTTGTGTATAATTTTTCCAAACCCTCATGGGTATAGATGAAAATTCTATCGTTTTCTTGATGGCTCATTCTGTATTTTTCATTTTCAAAAACAAGATAGGTGGGATAAGGTGGTTTTTCTACAGCCATACTATCAACATAGGGTATGGCTTTCCAAGCATCTTCTCCTCCTACCATCTCTTTCCATTCTTTTGAAGTAACAAAAATCTTAAGCCCTGCTTGTTTACACATTTTATCAGCATAATGTTTGATTTCTTGATGCTCCCAATACCATTTTACAAACCAGCCACCCATTGCCAGCATAAAGCCTAAAAATGCACCGAACCAATGAAGCAAGCTATTTTGAGAAAATTGTTTAAAAATTTTGTAGCCTGCTTTTGTAGCAACAATGGTTATTGTTATCCAAATAGCCAATGCTAATAAAATAGTTAATCCTGCCATAACTCAATGCTCCTACCATTTATAAAATGCTGCAAAGCGTGTGATGTTAGGCTTATTTAGGCAGCCTGAAATTTACTTTGTTTGTTTTCAGGCTGCCTTTATGTCTACGCCTACCCCTGCGCATTCACATACCGCATCACATCCACCATCACTTCATCGGGCGCGCCTGCGCTGGTAATCACCACGCCTTGCTCGCCGGCGGCGAGCGGCTGCAAGGTGTCCAGCTGCGATTGAATCATGCCTGCTTTCATATAATGCCCTTGCCGCGATTCCATGCGGGCGCGGTTGGCGGCGATGGGGGGCGACAGATGCACAAAATGCACTTCACCTTGCGCTTGCCGCAGAATATCGCGGTAGCTGCGTTTGAGCGCGGAGCAGGTAACGATGGTATGGCGTGCGCCGTGTCGCGCTTGCTCGCTCATCCAGTCGCGCAGGCGTTCTAGCCACGGGCGGCGGTCGTCGTCGTTGAGCGGGATGCCTGCGCCCATTTTGTCGCGGTTGGCTTGGGTGTGAAACACGTCGCCTTCAGCAAAGGGGCAATGAAGCTGCTGTTGCAGGGCTTCGGCAACGGTGGTTTTGCCGCAGCCGCAAATGCCCATGATGATGTAGTGTTGGGTCATAAATTGCATTCCTTTCAATTATGATGAGCCAAAATTAAAACGGCATGAGCAAGGCATAGGCGCATGAACACGTTTCCACACGCTACGCGCTGGCTGATGGGCAATGGCATGAAAGGCAGCCTGAAAATCAATTAGCCCAGCAACGCGACTGCGATTGCTGATAGCGCAAAGCCAATCAGCGCAATCAGGGTTTGATTGACTGTCCATGTTTTCAGCGTGGTCGCCACGTCTAAATTGAGCAGTCGCCCCACCAGCCAGAAGCCTGAATCGTTCACATGGCTGGCGGCGACCGAACCTGCCGCGGTTGCCAGCACCACGCCTGCTAGTTGCCAGTCGTTATAGCCTGCGGCGGCAACGGCGTTTGCCATCAAGCCAGCGGCGGTGGTTAGGGCAACAGTTGCCGAGCCTTGCGCGATGCGCAGTGCCAACGCCACCAAAAAGCAGCCGAGCAACACGGGCACGCCCAGATGCGCCATGCTGTCTTTGAGCGCGTCGCCAATGCCCGATGCGCGTAACACGCCGCCAAACATGCCGCCTGCGCCTGTAATCAAAATCACCGAGCAAACGGGGCCTAATGTGCCGTCCAAGGTTTTTTCTAACGCGCTGGCTTTCATGCCGCGTTTGCTGCCGAGAAAATACATTGCCGCCAGCACGGAAATCAACAGAGCAACGGGCGTGCTGCCGACCATACGCAAGAATTGCACGGCGGACGATTTGCCGTCCACCCAGCCCGATGCGCTTGCCATGTGCAAGCCGGTGTTCAAGAAAATCAACAGCATGGGAATCATCATCAGCGACACCACCAAGCCTGCGCCGGCGGGCTGCTTGGGCTGGTCGTCGTCTTGTTTGCCGCCTGCGATTAAATCGGGCACGCTGATGGGGAACATTTTGTCGGCCGCCAAGCCCCATGCGTAGCCGCTCACCAACCAAGTGAGCACGGCGATGGGGATGCCCAAAATCAACACATAGCCCAAATTGGCGCCGTATAACTCGGCGGCGGTAATCGGGCCGGGGTGCGGCGGCAGGAAAACGTGCATCACGGAAAACGCGCCGATGGAGGGCAAGGCATACGCCAACACGGTGGATTTCATGCGCCGCGCCACGGCAAACACAATCGGCAGCATCACCACCAAGCCCGCGTCAAAAAAGATGGGAAAGCCGAACAGCAGCGATGCCACGCCCAGCGCAAACGGAGCGCGTTTTTCGCCAAAGGTGCGAATCATGGCATCGGCAAGCGATTGCGCGCCGCCCGATGTTTCCACCAGCCGCCCGAGCATTGCGCCCAAGCTCACCAAAATCGCCACGCCGCCGAGCGTGCCGCCAAAATTTTTCAGCAACACATCGTTCACAATGGCTTGCGCGGGAATGCCTGTTGCCAGCGCGGTGAGCAGGCTCACCACGGTGAGCGTGAGCAGCGCGTGGACGCGCCAGCGCATAATCATCAATAAAATTAAGGTGATGGCTGCGGCGGCAATCAGCAGCAGCGTGCCTGAGCTTAGGGTTTGATGCCAATCGTTCATGGTGAGTCTCCTGTGGAACGGGTGGATAAAACATGGGATTTTGTTTTGAATGCGGCAAGCAATCAGCTTTCATTGTGGCAAGCTAAACAAAACCATCATGCGGGAAATGTGTCTGATGCAGCCTGAAAAGCAAAGGCGGCTAAAAACGTTTTCAGGCTGCCTATATTAAGCTGCGATTGTGTATCTGCACGGCACAATCTGCAATATACAAACTGCGCTGTGCCATCTTGTTAGCATAGACGATAGAAAAAGGCAGCCTGAAAGCGGTTGAAGCGATGTTTTTAAACTGCATTGAACCACATTTCAGGCTGCCTTTATTGCGGCAGGCTCGGTATTAACCCAATGCCTTGCGCGCGCCTGCAAACAAGCGATACCAGCCTGCCAATTCGCTGTCCTTCCAGCTTTCAGGCTGCCAGCTCATTTGCGCGGTGCGGAAAGTACGCTCGGGGTGCGGCATCATAATGGTTACGCGCCCGTCGCTGCTGGTGATGCCTGCGATGCCGTTGGGCGAGCCGTTGGGGTTGAGCGGATAGGTTTGGGTAACTTCGCCCAAGCCGTCAATGTATTGCAGGGCGATGGCTAAATCGGGTGGCACGCTGTTGCCCGCGCCCAAATAGGCAAAATCGGCGCGCCCTTCGCCGTGGCTCACCACCACGGGCAAGGCGCTGCCCACCATATCCGCCAAGATAATGGATGGCGATTTGGGCACGCGCACCATGCTAAACCGCGCTTCAAACTGCTCGGATTCGTTGCGTTTGAATTTTGCCCAATGGTTTGCATTCGGGATGATTTCGGCAAGGTTGCTCATCATTTGGCAGCCGTTGCACACGCCTAGGCTTAATGTGTCGGGGCGGGCGAAAAAGGCGGCGAACATATCGCGCAGCTTGGGGTTGAACAAAATGGTTTTTGCCCAGCCTTCGCCCGCGCCCAGCACATCGCCGTAGCTAAACCCGCCGCAAGCCGCCAGCATTTGAAAATCGGCAAGGTCAAAACGCCCATTGAGCAAGTCGGACATATGCACGTCATACGCATCAAAGCCTGCGCGGTGGAACGCTGCCGCCATTTCCACTTGCCCGTTTACGCCCTGTTCGCGCAACACGGCAATCTTAGGTTTCAGGCTGCCTGAAATAAATGGCGCGGCGATGTCTTCGCGCACATCAAAGGTTAAATCGGCAAACAGCTTGCTGCGGACGTTGTCTTTAAGCAAAGCAAATTCGCTATCGGCACAGGCGGGGTTGTCGCGTAGGCGTTGGATTTGGTGGCTGGTTTCTTGCCATGCAGCCTGCAAATCGGCCAATGCAAACACGGTGTCGCCGATTTTGAGATCGCCGCTGCCGATTTCAGGCTGCCCGATTTGATACAGCAGTTCGGGGAACTCGCGCTGCTCGAACAATGCCTGCACATAATGCAAATCTTCATGGCGGATTTGGATGACCGCACCCAGTTCTTCATTGAACAGGATGTCTTGGTCGCAGCGGTTTTCCACCAGCCGTTCCATGGCAAAATCTTCTTCCAAATCAATGTTCAGCCCTGTGCGGCCGGCAAACGCCATTTCTGCCAGCGTGGCAAACAGGCCGCCGTCCGAACGGTCGTGATAGGCCAACAGTTTGTCTTCGGCCACCAGCTGCTGCATGATTTCGTAGAACACTTTCAGTGTGTCCGCGTCGATGTCTGGGCTTTCGCCGCCCAAGTCGTTCCACACCTGGCTCAATGCAGAGCCGCCCATGCGTGCTTTGCCGAAGCCTAAATCCACCAGCAGCAGCACGCTGTCCGCCACGGGTTTGATGTCGGGCGTAACGGTTTTGCGCACGTCCTGCACGGGGGCGAAGGCGGAAATAATCAAGGAGAGCGGCGACACGACGGATTTCTGCGCGCCGTTTTCCTGCCACACGGTCTTCATCGACAGGCTGTCTTTGCCCACGGGGATGCTCACGCCGAGCGATTGGCACAGTTGCGACACGGCATCCACGGTGCGGTAAAGTTTCTCGTCTTCGCCCTTCACGCCGCAGGCTGCCATCCAGTTGGCGGACAATTTGATGTTGCCCAATGCGCCGATATGGGTTGCCGCGATGTTGGTCAATGCTTCGCCCACGCACATTCTGCCCGATGCGGGCGCGTCAAACAGGGCGAGCGCGGGTTTTTCGCCCATACTCATGGCTTCGCCGCGATGCGTGTTGAAGCCCATCAGTGTCACGGCGCAATCGGCCACGGGGGTTTGCCACGCGCCTACCATTTGGTCGCGGTGCGTCATGCCGCCCACGCTGCGGTCGCCGATGGTAATCAGGAAGTTTTTCGCGGCCACAGCAGGCAGGCGCAATACGCGGTATGCGCTTTCTTGTAAATCGTATTTTGCCGCGTCAAATGCCGTTTCAGGCTGCCTTACGGTGTTATCCGTGCGCGTGGTTTTGGGTGGTTTGCCGAGCAATACGTTTAACGGTAAATCTACGGGATGGTTGTCAAACAAATCATCGCGCACGCGCAAATGCCCATCATCGGTAGCCGTACCGACTACGGCAAACGGGCAACGCTCGCGCTCGCAAATGGCGCGAAAGCGTTCCAAATCGTCGGGCAAAATCGCCAACACATAGCGCTCTTGCGATTCGTTGCACCAAATTTGCAAGGGCGACAAGCCGTGTTCTTCCAGCGGCACATCACGCAGCCTGAAAATCGCGCCACGCCCCGCATCGTTTACCAATTCGGGAAACGCGTTGGACAAGCCGCCCGCGCCCACATCGTGAATAGAAATAATCGGATTGGCATCGCCCAACTGCCAGCAGCGGTCTATCACTTCTTGCGCACGGCGTTCCATTTCGGGGTTGCCGCGTTGCACCGAGTCAAAATCCAAATCCGCGCTGTTGCTGCCTGTTGCCATAGAAGAAGCCGCGCCGCCACCCAAGCCAATCAGCATCCCCGCGCCGCCCAGTTGCACCAGCAACGCGCCTGCGGGGATTTCGTTTTTGTGCGACTGCGCCGCTTGGATGTTGCCCAAGCCGCCCGCAATCATAATCGGCTTGTGGTAGCCATACACTTGCTGGTTAAAGGTTTGCTCAAAGGTGCGGAAATAGCCCAGCAAGTTGGGACGACCAAATTCGTTGTTAAACGCCGCGCCGCCGATGGGGGCTTCAAGCATAATGTCCAGCGCGGATGAAATGCGGTTGGGCTTGCCGTAATCGCGCTCCCAAGGCAGCCTGAAATCGGGAATTTGCAAATTGGACACGGTGAAGCCTGTTAGCCCTGCTTTGGGGCGTGCGCCGCGCCCTGTTGCGCCCTCGTCGCGGATTTCGCCACCCGCGCCTGTTGCCGCGCCTGCAAAGGGGGCGATGGCGGTGGGGTGGTTGTGGGTTTCCACTTTCATCAGGATATGCGTGTTTTCGTTGTGAAACTCGTAGGCTTGGTTGCGCGCTGCGCTGGGGTAGAACCGTGCAATTTCCGCGCCTTCGATGATGGATGAATTATCTTTGTAGGCAACGATGGTGCCGCTGGGGCTGGCTTCGTGGGTGTCGCGTATCAGGCGAAACAGCGATTTTTCTTGCTTTTCGCCGTTGAGCACAAAATCGGCGTTGAAAATTTTGTGGCGACAATGCTCGCTGTTGGCTTGGGCGAACATCATCAGTTCTACGTCTGTTGGATTGCGGTTGAGCGCGCGATAGTTCTCCAGCAGATAGTTCACCTCGTCGGGCGAAAGTGCCAAGCCCATCTCGGCGTTGGCGGCAAGCAGCGCGTCTTTGCCGCCGCCCAGAATATCCACCGTGGCGAATGATTGATTGCTGTGTTGCGCGAATAATTGCGCGGCAGCCTGAAAATCGGGCAACACGCTTTCGGTCATGCGGTCGTGCAATAAGGCCGCCCATTGCGCGCGCTCATCGGTTTTCAGGCTGCCTGAAAGCGATACTGCCATGCCGCGTTCTATCCGCTCGATGTGCGCCAAGCCACAGTTGCGCGCGATGTCGGTGGCTTTGGACGACCACGGCGAAATCGTGCCGATGCGCGGGGTGATTAAAAAAAGGCTTTGCGCGGCATCCGGGGTGTTCACCCGTTCAGCAGAGAGCAAAGCCTTTAATTGCGACACATCCGCATCTGATAGCGGCGCATCCGATGCCACAAAATACCAATATTCGCTGGTAACAGCGTGTTCAGGCAGCTCGAGCGTTTGGGCTTTTTGCAGCAATTTGTTGATGCGGAAAGCAGAAAGCGCGGTTTCGCCGCGAAAAGCAGTAACAACAGGCATGGTCTCAATCTTTCATCAGACAAGGGTTGGGAAAAAGGCGGATTATACGCGAGATTGATGCCGCGCATGATGCGGTTTTACGGTAAACTAACGCCTTTTTTCAGGCTGCCTATTTTCAGGCTGCCCTTATTATTGACTATCGTATGACTGCACACACGCCCCACCCACACACCGCCAAAGTTCGCCCCAGCAAAACGCTGGTTTCCACCGTTTGGCTGATTCCCCTTGCCGCTGCCATCGTGGGCGGCTATTTGTTGATAGACAGCTTTCGCTCGCGCGGCACAGAAATCAAGCTGTATATGGACAACGCCGATGGCATTGAAGTAAACAACACCACCATTCGGATGCTGAATGTGGAAGTGGGGCGCGTGGTGAAAATTCGCTTGCAGCCCGACCAAAAAGGCGTGGAGCTTACCGCCAAAATTGACAAAGACGGCGCACACCTGATGCGTAAAGACACGCAATTTTGGGTGGTGAAACCGCGCATAGACCAAAACGGCGTAACAGGGCTGGGCACGCTGCTTTCGGGTTCATACATCGCGTTTAGCGCGGGCAGCCCGCAAAGCGAAGTGGAACACGAATTTAAAGTATCCGACCTGCCGCCGCTTTCCGCCGCTGGGCAAACAGGCTTGCGCCTCACGCTCACGGGCAAAAACCGCAAAATGATAGGCGCGGGCAGCCCTGTGATGTATGAAAATCACACCGTGGGCACGGTGGAAAGCGCGAAATTTGACCCGAAAACGCAAAGCGTGCAATACAGTATTTTCATCCAAAGCCCCAACGAAAGCCTAGTAAACTCGGGCAGCCATTTTTGGCTGGACAGCGGCATAGACGTGCGGCTGGACGGCGGCGGGATTAAAGTGGACAGCGCACCGCTTTCTGCCATTTTGTCGGGCGCGATTGCGTTTGATTCGCCCCCCTCTGCCAACAATGTGAGCAGCGGCACCACCTTCACCATCCACAACGACCGCGCCGAAATTGAAAACCAGCCCAACGAGCGCACTTTGTATTACGTTGCCTTTTTCAACAGCTCCGTGCGCGGTTTAGACATTGGCGCGCCCGTGGTGTACAAGGGCATCCGCATCGGCAACGTTGCCGCTGTGCCCTATTTTCAGGCGGGCGACAGCGCGAAATTGTTTGAACACGGCTACATCCCCGTGCGCCTGCGCATAGACCCCGACAAAATTGAGCAACAAGGCGATACGCCGCAAAGCAAGGAATACTGGCAAACCGCGTTTCAGGCTGCCTTAGATAACGGCTTAACCGCTAGCTTGGGCAGCAATAATTTGGTGCTCGGCAGCAAATTGGTTGAGCTAAACGACAGCCCCAGCAGCACGCCGCCGCTCAAACCGCACAACGAATACGGCGGCGATGTGGTGATTGGCACACGCGGCGGCGGCTTGGACGATTTGCAAGCGCAAGTGGCGAAATTGCTGGATAAATTCAACGCCCTGCCGTTGGATAAAACCGTGGGCGAGCTAAACGGCAGCCTGAAAGAGCTGCGCGGCACGCTGCAATCTGCGCAAAGCATGATTGCTTCGGCAAACAAACTCATCGGGCAAAACAGCACGCAAAGCCTGCCCGCCGAGCTAAACCAAACCCTGCGCGAATTGCGCCAAACGATGCAAGGTATTTCGCCGCAATCGCCCGTGTATCAAGACGTGCAAAGCACGCTGCAAAGCATCGACCGCACCTTGCAATCCGCCCAGCCTGTTATCCGCACGCTGAAAGAACAGCCCAATGCGTTGATTTTTAACAGGGGCGGCAAAGACCCGATTCCGAAGGGTAAATAAGGCGGATGCGGATAGGCAGCCTGAAAGCTGGGGAATGCGCTCATCTATTTTTCAGGCTGCCTTTGGTGTGGGGTTTAGCACGCCATTTGGCGCTGAGCCACTGCCGCTCCGTTTGGCGTTTCAGGCTGCCTAATCAGTGCCAATCGCCCTACAACTTTGTTTTACCCGTTTTCAGGCTGCCTTAACCTAACAGGCAGCCTGAAACGCCTAATCCCCACCCTACTCTATTTCAGGCTGCCATCTTTGCCAAACCTGCAACCGTTGGCGCGTTGGCGACTCGTCAACATCTTGGCAACCCTTTAAGCCCAGTTGAACGCACCATTTGGCGATGAGCCGCCGCTCCATTTTGATTTTAGCTTCGCAACGCCGCTTCGCTACGCAGGCAGCTTTATTCATCAACAATCGCCCAACAAAAGGCAGCCTGAAAACGCCCAAACCCAACTCATTCCCCAAACCACCATGCTCACCGACCTAGAAAAAAACGCCATCCGCGACCACTACTGCGCCATCTCCGAAAACCTGCCCAACTTCCGCCCCCGCGCCGCCCAGCGCGAAATGATTGCCGCAATTGCCAACGCCTTTTCCCGCAGTCTCACGCGCGAAGAAGGCAGCGAAGCTCCCGACCGCCAAGGCGAAAGCATCGCCGTGATTGAAGGCCCCACAGGCGTAGGCAAATCCCTTGCCTACCTGCTCGCAGGCGGCATCATGGCGCAAACGCGCAACAAGCGCCTCATCGTATCCAGCGCCACCATCGCCCTGCAAGAGCAATTGGTGGAGCGCGATTTGCCGTTTGTGGTCGCGCAAAGCGGGCTGGAACTGAGCTTCGCCCTCGCCAAAGGGCGCGGACGCTACCTCTGCCCCTACAAACTCTACCAGCTCACTCAAACCAACGCCCAGCAAACCCTAGACGGCATAGAACAGCCCGCCGTGCTGTGGAGCAACAAGCCCAAAGCAGAAGAAATCGCCACCCTGCAAAACATGGCAAACCAATTTGCCAGCCGCCAATTCAACGGCGACCGCGACACATGGAGCGAAAAAATCGACGATGCCCTATGGCAACAAGTAACCAACGACCGCCACGGCTGCCTGAAATCCGCCTGCCCCAATCGCGCCGAATGCCCGTTTTATCTCGCCCGCGACACGCTGGAACACACCGATGTCATCGTTGCCAACCACGACCTATTGCTCGCCGACATCAGCATGGGCGGCGGCGTGATTCTGCCCGCGCCCGAAAACAGCTTCTATTGCATAGACGAAGCGCACCACCTACCCAAAAAAGCCCTAAACCAATTTGCCGCCGAACACACCTGGCTGCACGCCATGTGGACAGCCGAAAAACTGCCGCAGCACACGCAAAAAATCGCCCTGCTCACCGACAAGCTGGAACTTGCCAACCTTGCCAACGAAGCCGCCAGCAGCCTGCTAGACAGCCTAAACGAATGGCAATTTCACCTGATGGATGCGCCCGAACTCGCCAGCAGCGAGCAAGACCACGAAACCATTTGGCTGTGGCAAGACGGCATCATCCCGCCCGAATTGGAAAACCTTGTTCACAACACAAACATCGCCGCCCAAGCCCTTGACAACAACGTCAGCCAGCTTGCCGATGCCCTTGCCGCCGCCCGCCGCGACAAAGACCAAGACAGCAGCCAAATCGACCGCATCAGCACCGAATTCGGGCTGTTCGTTGCCCGCACCGAGCAAATCGCCGCCGTGTGGCAGCTTATCGCCACCGCCCCCAGCGACAACAAAGAACCGCTTGCCAAATGGATAAGCCGCCCGCAAAGCGACAAAATAGACTGGACATTCCACGCCAGCCCCATCACCGCCGCCACCATGCTCGCCAACAAACTGTTCAAACGCGCAGCGGGCGCCATCCTCACCTCCGCCACCCTGCAAAGCCTTGGCAACTTCAAGCTCCTGCTCAACCAAACAGGCTTAACATGGCTGCCGCAAACCACCACCCTCGCCCTCAAAAGCCCGTTTAACTTCACCGAACAAGGCGAACTCTACCTCCCGCCCATTATCGCCAGCCCCAAAGACCCCATCGCGCATACCAACGAAGTCATCGAATGGCTGCCCAAGCTCATCAGCGACAGCGCCCCCATCGGCACGCTGGTGTTGTTTACATCACGCAAGCAAATGCAAGAAGTCGCTTTCAGGCTGCCTGAAAACTACCTGCCCCACCTGCTGATTCAAGGCGAACAAGCCAAATCCAAGCTGCTCGCCCAACACCGCCAAAACCTAGCCGATGGCAAGCCCAGCATTATCTTCGGGCTAGACAGCTTTGCCGAAGGGCTAGACTTGCCGCACGAAGCCTGCGTGCACGTTATCATCGTCAAACTACCCTTTTCCATGCCCGACAACCCCATAGAAAAAACCCAAAGCCGCTGGATAGAAAAACGCGGCGGCCGCCCCTTTATGGAAATCACCGTGCCCGAAGCCAGCATCAAACTCGTGCAAGCCGTTGGGCGGCTCATCCGCACCGAAAGCGACTATGGACGCATCACCATCCTAGATAACCGCATCACCACCCAACGCTATGGGCAGCAAATGCTCGCCTGTTTGCCGCCGTTTAAACGGCTAGGGTAAACCCCGCGCATACGGTTTCAGGCTGCCTATTGTGTGTGTCGCATACACAATAGGCAGCCTGAAACCATAGCGGAGTTGCGAAGTTAAAACAATCCAATGGAGTGTCGGCGGCGCGCCGCCCAATCAGCCCATTCAGCCAAATCATCCTTTGCCAGCGCACGGCTTGCCAGCAAGCCGTAGAGGCGCGGATTAGCTTTTCAGGCTGCCCAACCTTTGCGCCCACGTTCACACGCCGCATCCCGTTTCAGGCTGCCTTATCGCATAAACAAAAGGCAGCCTGAAAAACAAAAACCGCTTGGTGTTCTGCCACGCGGTTTTTGCTGGATAGATTGGTTTGAGCTTTGCAACGCCGCTACGCTCCGCAGGCTGCCTATTCCATCAAGGCATTTGTAGGTCAGGCATTGATGCCCGACAAATACTATTTGTCTCTTAACACGCCAGAAATTTAAAAACGTCGGGCATCAATGCCCGGCCTACTTAGGTTTGGCAATGGTTTCAGGCTGCCTAATGCTTCACAACTGCTTGATGCTACTGCCCTTTCCCCTACACCCAAAGCCAACCACAAAGCACAAATTATTTTCAGGCTGCCTCAATCCGTCAAGGCAGCCTGCGGGACGTAGCGGAGTTGCGAAGCTAAAATTAAAAATGGAGCGTCGGCGGCTCGCCGACAAATTCGTTTGTTATCGTTAAATTATCATTAAAACAGCATCGTGTATTTGGCGTAGGGCGTGCAGCATTTCAGGCTGCCCATTTCACCGCCGCCGCAAAATCACACTCAGCCCCGCGCCAAACAACGCCGCCAAAGCAAACGGCAACACGGGCGACAACACAATCGCCAGCACCGTCTGCCACACGCGCAGCCCCAACGGCGACACCCCGCCCCAAGCCGCCAATATAGCCGATGCCAGCATCAGCGCAAAGTTAATCAGCATATTGGTGGAAACGCTGCGCGACTCGGTTTCAGGCTGCCGAAACAGTTGATAAAGCGCGCTGCAATACGTGGCGGCATCCAAGCAAAGTTTGGTGAGCAGCAGGGAAAAGACAAGGTTGAAGGTGGTTTGCATAATGGGTTGGATTTAAGAATGCAGCCTGAAACCGTTTTCAGGCTGCCTATTGTGGGTTATTGCGCCACTACCGCGCGTATCAACTTCTCCGCATTTGCCAGCGTGTTTTCCACTTCGCTGTATTCAATGCGGCTGCCGTCAATCAGCGCATGGGTGTCGGTGAACACGGCTTGCACGCCCGCTGGGGTTTGCGTTACCAACACGCGCAGCGGCAGTTGCAAGGCAAAGGCTGGGTCTTTCACCATCAGCGGTGTGCCTGCTTTGGGCGTGCCAAACACAATCACCGTTGCAGGCTGCATTTCTAAGCCGTTTTGGCGGGCGGCGGCATGGTGGTCAATCACAGCAAACACGGTCATGCCCTTGGCTTGGATGGCGTTTTGCAAGCGCGTTACCGTTTCATCAAATGGGTATTTGCTGGCAACGGTGTGGATGCGCGGTGCGCTCGTGGCTTGCGTGGCAGGCGTTTCAGGCGCGCTGTTTTGTGCGCAAGCGGTTAAGCTGGCGGCGGTTGTCAATGCGGTTAGAGCAGGTTTAATCATGGGATTTCCTTTCAGATAAGAGTGAACACAATTAAGGCAGCCTGAAAACCCACTTTCAGGCTGCCTTGGCATTAAATCGCGCAGATTTTTGCCACGATTTCATTAAGCGGCACGCTGATGCTTTCGCCGCTGCGGCGTTCGGCATATTCCACCTTGCCTTCTTTGAGCGCGCGATCGCCAATCACAATGCGGTGCGGAATGCCGAGCAACTCGCTGTCGTTGAGCAACACGCCTGCGCGTTCATCGCGGTCGTCCAGCAACACATCCACCCCTGCGGCTTGCAAATCGGCGTAGATTTGGTCGGCGGCGGCGCGCACGCTATCGGATTTTTTGTAGTTCATCGGCACGATGACCACGCTAAATGGCGCCATGCTGTTGGTCCAGATGATGCCGCGCTCGTCGTTGTTTTGCTCAATGGCGGCGGCAACGATGCGGGTGATGCCGATGCCGTAGCAGCCCATTTCCATGATTTGGCTTTTGCCGTTGTTGTCCAAAAAGCTGGCGTTTAGCGCGGCGGAATATTTGTCGCGCAATTGGAAAACGTGCCCTACTTCAATGCCGCGCGCCAGTTTCAGGCTGCCTTTGCCGCAGGGGCTAGGGTCGCCCGCGACGACGTTGCGCAAATCCACAAATTCGGGCTCGGCGGCATCGCGCCCAAAGTTGAAGCCTGTGTAGTGGTAGTCGTTGCTGTTTGCGCCGATAACCCAGTCCGCGCCTTTTTCGCAGGCGAAGTCGGCATACACTTTGCCCGCGAAGCCCACGCAGCCAAGCGAGCCGCCGTTCGCGCCAAACTGCGCCACGATGGCTTCGGGCGATGCCATGGTGAGCGGCGATTTCACTCCTGCCAATTTTTCGGCTTTAATGTCGTTGAATTCGTGGTCGCCGCGCAGCATCAGCAGCACCAATTCGCCTTCGGCTTCGCCCTCCACCACGATGGATTTTAAAGTTTGCTCAACGGGAATATTGAGAAAATCAACCAGTTGCGCGATGGTTTTTACATTGGGCGTGTGGATTTTGGCTAACGCTTGCGCGGACGTGGCACGGCAGCCTGAAAGCGGCAAAGTCTGCGCCAGTTCTACGTTTGCGGCGTAATCGGAGGCATCGCTGTATGCAATCACGTCTTCGCCGCTGTCTGCCAGCACTTGGAACTCGTGCGAGCCTGTGCCGCCGATGCTGCCTGTGTCCGCCGCCACGGGGCGATAATCCAAGCCTAAGCGGTTGAAAATGCGGCAATAAGCGTCGTACATGGTTTGATAGGTGGCTTTGAGCGATTCAAAATCGGCGTGGAAGGAATAAGCGTCTTTCATCACAAATTCGCGCGCGCGCATCACGCCGAAGCGGGGGCGGCGTTCATCGCGGAATTTGGTTTGAATGTGGTAGAAATTTTTGGGCAACTGTTTGTATGAATTGATTTCTTTGCGCACGATGTCAGTAATCAATTCTTCACAAGTGGGGCTGAAACAGAAAGCGTTGTCGTGGCGGTCGGTGATGCGCAAAAGCTCGTCGCCGTAAAAATCCCAACGCCCGCTTTCTTTCCACAAATCAGCGGGTTGCACCACGGGCATCAGCAGTTCAATTGCGCCGGCGCGGTTCATTTCCTCGCGCACAATCGCTTCCACTTTGCGCAGCACGCGCAGGCCCATCGGCATCCAAGTGTAAAGCCCCGAGGCGTTGGCTTTGATGAGCCCCGCGCGCAGCATCAGCTTATGGCTGGCAAGCGCGGCTTCGGCGGGGGCTTCTTTGAGGGTGGAAATGAAAAATTGGCTGGCTTTCATGGGAGTGTCCTGTGCGATAAAACGAAAGGGGCGGATTATAGCAAAATCCCTTGCGCTTCGTGGGGTTGAGGCAGCCTGAAAGTGGCAAAATGCCCCTGCCAACCCTAGCCATGCGCCCCGCAAAAATGGCATAATCGCCCCTTTTTTAAGCCATCCCAACCGCTCACATGAACCGCCTATCGCTTACCGCACTCGCTTTGGCAACTGCCGCCTACGCCACCCCGCCCACTACGCCGCCGCCGAGGCAGCCTGAAACACCCCCAATCGCGTCATCGCTGCCCTATCCCGAAACCACGGCTAACGAGCAATTTGAGCAGCTTGCCATCCAAGTGAGCCGTTTGGAAAACCAAGTTGCCGAGCTGCACGAGCGCGTAGAACAGCTAGAACAACGCCTTGCCGCGTCTGCAAAACGCCCCGCCCGCGTGCGCGTGAACAAACCCATCGCGCCGCCCTTTCAAGGCAGCCTAAAAACGGAAAACGCGCCCAGCCTGCTAGAAAAGGCGCAACAGCAATACCGTGCCCAGCAATACCAAGCCGCCACCGCCACCCTGCGCGAAGCCGATAGCGGCGGCGACGGCAGCGAAACCGCGCAAAAAAGTATGTTTCTGCTGCTGCAAGCGCATCAAAAGCTCAACCATTGCCAAAGCGTCATCAACATCGGGCAACGCTATGCTACCCGCTTTTCAGGCAGCCTGAACGCGCCCGAAGCCCTATCGCTGGTTGCCCAATGCCAATGGCGCATCCAGCAGCAAGACATCGCCCGCAACACATGGCGCAAAATCATCCAGCAGTATCCCAAAAGCCCCGCCGCATCCCGTGCCCGCAACCAAATCAAACAAAGGTAAAACATGAATATTTTGATTTCCAACGACGATGGCTATTTATCGCAAGGCATCGCCACCCTTGCCCGCATCGCAGGCGAATTTGCCAACGTGCGCGTGGTTGCCCCCGAGCGCGACCGCAGCGGCGTGTCCAACTCGCTCACGCTCGACCGCCCGCTCAGAATCCGCAGCGCGGAAAACGGCTTTTATTATGTGAGCGGCACGCCCACCGACTGCATCCATCTGGGCTTGCACGCCCTTGCCGACTTCCAGCCCGACCTCGTGTTATCAGGCATCAACCACGGCTCCAACCTCGGCGACGACACGCTGTATTCGGGCACAGTCGCCGCCGCCACCGAAGCCTACCTGATGGGCATCCCCGCCGTCGCCTTCTCGCTCACCAGCCACGAATTTCACAAATATGCCGCCACCGCCGAAAAAGCCGTGTGGAACATCGTTGCCCAGCTCGTGCAAAACCCGCCTAGCGCGCCGATTTTGTGGAACGTAAACATCCCCGCCGTCGCGCCCGACCAATTGCGCGGACACAAAATCGCGCGGCTGGGCAGGCGGCACCACACCCAAAGCATCGTGCACGCCACCAACCCGCGCGGCGAAGACGTTTACTGGATAGGCGCGGTGGGCGCGGTTGCCGACAACGAACAAGACACCGATTTTGCCACCTGCGAATCGGGCTATGTGAGCATCACGCCGCTGCAAATTGATTTGACCGCCTATTCGCAAATGCACGCCTTGGATGAATACTGGCAAGGCTTAACGTTTGAATAACACTTTTCAGGCTGCCTCAACGCCATCTATATGAGGCAGCCTGAAAAACATAAATCCCCCCCAACGCAGCTTTCAAGCTGCCCCACCCCCAAAGGACAACCATGAATATCATCAACACCCCCATCCCAGACGTAAAAATCCTAGAACCGCAAGTCTTCGGCGACGAACGCGGCTTCTTTATGGAAACCTTCCGCGACAACTGGTTCAACGAACACATCGCCCGCCGCACCTTCGTGCAAGAAAACCACAGCAAATCCAACAAAGGCGTGCTGCGCGGCTTGCACTACCAAACTGAAAACACCCAAGGCAAACTCGTGCGCGTGGTTGTAGGCAGCGTGTTAGACGTTGCCGTGGACTTGCGCCGCTCATCGCCCACCTTCGGCAAATGGGCAGGCGCGGTGCTCTCCGCCGACAACAAACGCCAGCTTTGGGTGCCAGAAGGCTTTGCCCACGGCTTTTATGTGCTGGAAGACCACACCGAGTTTGTCTATAAATGCACCGACTACTACAACCCAAAAGCCGAACATTCGCTGATTTGGAACGACCCCACCATCGGCATCGACTGGCAACTGAACGACGAGCCCAGCCTGTCCGCCAAAGACTTGGCCGGCAAACCGCTTGCCGAAGCCGTTACGTTTGAATAAAGGCTTGTTTGCCTAACCACCGCGCAGATAAAAGGCAGCCTGAAAACGCTTGAATGGTTCAAATGCGTTTTCAGACTGCCTGTTTGTTTAATTGCGCTGCCCGCAGGCTGGGCAAGCGGTCGCCCGCGATGATTTCACGGCAAACATGCCACGGGGCAATAACGTGCCCAGCCTGCTTACTCTGATTGCCGCAACCCAAAGGCAGCCTGAAAACGCTCCAACCCTGTTTCAGGCTGCCTTTAAACATAGCTAATCTTTTGCCCGCGCAGGTGTTTCGCCGTCTACCACGAGCAGGGGCAAGCCCCTGCACCCCGCACGCAAACCGTTTTCAGGCTGCCTCAACCTCATCCCCCGAAGGCAGCCTGAAACCTACCCCAACGCCCGCAAACACTCCTTCACCAATCCCGCCCCACGATAAATCAACCCACTATAAAGCTGCACCGCGCTCGCCCCCAGCTGCATTTTCTCCGCCGCATCTTCGCCCGACAAAATTCCGCCTGCGCCGATAATCGGCACTTTGCCGCCCAATTCCCGCGCAAACGCTGCCAGCACGCGGTTGCTCGGTTCGCGCACAGGCTCGCCGCTCAGCCCGCCTGCTTCTTGTGCCAGCGGCGATGCGCCCAGCGCGGTTTTGTCGATAGTGGTGTTGGTGGCGATTAAGCCGTCCATTTCACTTTGCACGACCACATGGGCGATGTCGGCGATTTGCGCCTCGTCCAAATCGGGCGCGATTTTCACCGCCAGCGGCACATACCGCCCCACACGCGCGGCAAGCTCGGCTTGCTTGCTTTTCAGGCTGCCCAATAGTTTGCTTAATTCATCGCCGCCTTGCAGCGTGCGCAGATTTTTGGTGTTGGGCGATGAAATATTGATGGTGATATACGATGCGTATTCGTAGGCTTTTTCCAAGCAAATCAAATAGTCATCCACCGCGTTTTCAATCGGCGTGCTGGCGTTTTTGCCGATGTTAATCCCCAAAATGCCCGTGTAGCGCGAGCGCTTCACGTTGGCAATCAGCGCATCAATGCCGTGGTTATTAAAGCCCATGCGGTTCACAATCGCCTGATGCTCGGGCGCGCGAAACAGGCGTGGCTGCGGATTGCCTTCTTGCGGGCGCGGCGTTACCGTGCCGATTTCAATAAAACCAAACCCCAGCGCCGCCAAGCCGTCAATCGCTTCGCCGTTTTTGTCCAAGCCCGCCGCCAGCCCAACGGGATTGGGCAGCTGCAAGCCCATCAGCGAAGTGGGCTTGGTGTGCGGGTTCACGCGTGGCATCAGGCAATAGGCGTGGGCAAGGGTTTGAATGGTCAGGTTGTGCGCCTGCTCGGGGTCCAGTTTAAACAGTAAGGGGCGAATAAGGGTGGAATACATAACGGGGCTTTCGGGAGGGTTGAACAGGATAGGCAGCCTGAAAACAGCGGCCGCCATTTTAAAAAAGCAGCCTGAAATCGGTTTTCAGGCTGCCTTGGTTGATGCTCAATTATTCTGCATGACGCTCGTCATGCTGGGTTTCTGCCTCAGCGGGCGCATTGCGTTCGGGCTGCGGCAACAACGCGCGGATAGACAAACGCACACGACCACGCTCGTCCACATCCAATGCTTTCACATTCACCACTTGCCCCACTTTCAGATAATCGTTCACATCTTTCACGCGCTCATGCGCAATTTGGCTGATGTGCACCAAGCCATCTTTGCCTGGCATCACCGACACAATCGCGCCCACGTTGTTATCCAAAATTTTCACCACCGTGCCTTCATACACCTTGCCCACTTCCACTTCGGCGGTAATCATTTCAATGCGCGCTTTGGCGGCTTCGCCCGCTTCGGCGGTGGTGGCGGCAATGGTTACCACGCCGTCATCGCTGATGTTGATTTCGGTGTGGGTTTCGGCGGTAATGCTACGGATGGTTTCGCCGCCTTTGCCGATGACTTCGCGGATTTTATCGGGGTTGATGCGCATGGTGTACAAGCGCGGCGCGTGTTGTGACAGCTCTTGCGGCCCTGCCACCGCGGCTTGCATTTGGCTCAAAATATGCAAACGCGCTTCTTTGGCTTGTGCCAACGCAATTTGCATAATTTCTTTGGTAATGCCTTGAATTTTAATATCCATTTGCAGCGCGGTAACGCCTTCGGTGGTGCCCGCCACTTTGAAATCCATGTCGCCCAAATGGTCTTCGTCGCCCAAAATATCGGTTAACACGGCGAATTTGTTGTCTTCCAAAATTAAGCCCATCGCAATGCCCGCAACGTGCGCTTTCAAAGGCACACCCGCCGACAGCAAGCTTAAACAGCCGCCGCACACGCTTGCCATAGAAGACGAGCCGTTGGACTCGGTGATTTCAGAAACCACGCGCATGGTGTAGTTAAAATCTTCCGCATCGGGCAACACCGCCACCAAAGCGCGTTTTGCCAAGCGACCGTGTCCAATTTCGCGGCGTTTGGGTGCGCCCACGCGCCCCACTTCGCCTGTTGAGTATGGTGGGAAGTTGTAGTGCAGCATAAAGCGGTCGGTGTATTCGCCGCTCAATGCGTCAATAATTTGCTCATCGCGCGAAGTGCCGAGCGTGGCAACGGCAAGGGCTTGCGTTTCGCCGCGGGTAAACAGTGCCGAGCCGTGTGTGCGCGGCAACACGTTGGTTTGGATGTTGATGGGGCGCACGGTGCGCGTGTCGCGTCCGTCAATGCGTGGCTGCCCTGCCAAAATTTGACCGCGCACCACATCGGCTTCCAATTGTTTAAAGATGCCTTTGATTTCGTTTTTCGCCAGCGTGTCGGTTTCTTCGGTAATCAGCGCGGTTTCAACGGCAGCCCATGCTTCGTCCAATTTTGCGCTGCGGGCTTGTTTTTGGCGGATTTTGAACGCTTCGGCGATGGTTGCGCCCGCAATCTCGCGCACTTTGGCAACCAATTCGGCATTGGTTTCAGGTGCTTGCCAATCCCACACTTCTGGGTTCACTTCGTCTGCCAATTCGTTGATGGCGTTAATCACGGCTTGCATTTGCTCATGACCAAACACCACCGCGCCCAGCATCACATCTTCGGGCAAAATATCGGCTTCGGATTCCACCATCAACACGGCTTGTTGGGTGCCTGCCACCACCAAATCCAATTGCGAAGTTTCCAATTCGGTTTTGCTGGGGTTGAGCAAATATTGCCCGTTGGCATAGCCCACGCGCGCCGCGCCAATTGGACCGGCAAATGGCACGCCGCTTAACACCAGCGCAGCGGATGCGCCAATCATCGCAGGGATGTCGCTGTCAATTTCAGGGTCGCAAGAAATCACCATCGCTACGATTTGGATGTCGTGATAAAAGCCTTCAGGAAACAGCGGGCGAATCGGGCGGTCAATCAAGCGGCTGGTTAAGATTTCTTTTTCGCTTTGTTTGCCCTCGCGTTTGAAAAAGCCACCAGGGATTTTGCCTGCGGCATAGGTGCGCTCCAAATAATCAACGGTGAGCGGGAAAAAATCTTGCCCTTCTTTCACTTCTTTATTGGTGGTTACCGCAACCAAAACCACGGTATCGCCCATGGATACTTTCACCGCGCCTGCGGCTTGGCGTGCGATTTCGCCCGTTTCTAGGGTTACGGTGTGATTGCCGTATTGGAATGATTTAATGTGTTTGTTAAACATAATAGACCTTTGCAAAAATTTGCCCGCGCTAAAACACTAGCGATGTTTACTGCGAAACACGGCAATAAACATGGGTAGTATTTCAGGCGGCGAGCGGTTGAAAAACGGGTGGGATTTTAGCACAAAACGCGTTTTCAGGCTGCCTAACCCTGCAATGCGGTTAGGCAGCCTGAAAACGGCGAAACGGTTAAACCGAGAACGACGAACCGCAACCGCAAGTGGTTACGGCGTTGGGATTGCTGCGAATCACAAATTGCGAGCCTTGCAAGCCGTCGGTGTAGTCAATTTCTGCGCCCAAAAGATATTGATAGCTCATGGGGTCAACCAGAAATTTCAAGCCGTTTTTTTCAATTTCAAAGTCGTCGTCGTTTTTGATTTCGTCAAACGTGAAGCCGTATTGGAAGCCTGAACAGCCGCCGCCGTTCACAAAAACGCGCAGCATCAATTCGGGATTGTCTTCTTCGGCGATAAGCTCGGCTACTTTGGTGCAGCAAGAATCGGTAAAGTTAATGGGGGATTCGAATTCTTCTGACATGATGTGTCTCCTTAGTGTGTTGTGCGCGCGAGATTTGGGTGTGTCGCGCGAGATTCAAGTGGCTCGGATTTTACTCCAAAGCAAATGTTCATGCAAAATGAACATAAGCGGTAGAAACAGGGCATAGCCAAATGTAATCCCAAAAAACGGCGCGATATTTTCGCGTATAATTTACGCGTTTGAGGCAGCCCGAAAACTGTTTTGCCATGACTTCTGCATTGGTTCAGTCGCCATGGCAAAACATTTTTCTATTTTTTTGCATATTGGAATGAATCATGGCTTTTGAAACCTACCCTTTGCCCAAGGATTTGCCGCGCCCGCCCGAAACGGTGCTGGTGAACATCACGCCGCAGGAAACGCGCGTGGCGATTTTGGAAGAGAACAATATTTGCGAGCTGCACATTGAGCGCAACAGCGAGCACAGCCTTGTGGGCAATATTTATCTGGGCATTGTGCGCCGCGTGCTGCCCGGAATGCAAAGCGCGTTTGTGGACGTGGGCTTGGAGCGAGCGGCGTTTTTGCACATTATGGATATTGTGGAGCAGCGGCAAAACCCCGAATCCAACCAGCGCATTGAACACGTTTTATTTGAGGGGCAGACCTTACTGGTGCAGGTGATTAAAGACCCGATTAACAGCAAAGGGGCGCGGCTTTCCACGCAAATTTCGCTGGCGGGGCGGTTTTTGGTGCATTTGCCGCAGGACGAACACATCGGCATTTCGCAGCGCATTGACAACGAATTTGACCGCCACACCTTGCGCGAGCGGCTCAACGCGCTGCTGCCTGAAACGGCGTGCCACGGCTACATCATCCGCACCAGCGCGGAAAACGCCAGCGATGCCGAATTGCAAGCCGATATTGATTATTTAACCAAGGTGTGGGGCAATATCCAGCATCAGGCGAAAGTGTTGCCGCCCGAATCGCTGCTGTATGAAGATTTGCCGCTGGTGCAACGCGTGCTGCGCGATATGTTTAACAACAACACGCACGAAATTTTGGTGGACTCGCGCCAGAACTTTGCCCGCATGAAGCATTTTGCCGAGCAATATGTGCAAGGCGCGGTGGAAAAATTGCAGCGATTTCAGGGTGAACGCCTTTTGTTTGAAACGTTTGGCGTGGAAGCCGAAATCAACCGCGCCTTGCAGCCGCGTGTAAACCTGAATTTCGGCAGTTATCTGATTATCGAAACCACCGAGGCGATGACCACGATAGACGTGAACACCGGCGGATTCGTAGGCGCGCGCAATTTTGACGAAACCATTTTTAAGACCAATCTGGAAGCCTGCCACGCCATCGCCCGCGAGCTGCGGCTGCGCAATCTGGGCGGCATCATCATCATTGATTTTATCGACATGATGCTGGAAGAACACCGCGAAGCCGTGTTGCAGGAGCTGGCAAAAGCGTTGAGTTTCGACCGCACGCGCGTTACCCTCAACGGCTTCACGCGGCTGGGCTTGGTGGAGCTCACACGCAAACGCAGCCGCGAAAGCCTGAAACACATTTTGTGCGAGCCCTGCCCCACCTGCCAAGGCAAAGGCAGCCTGAAAACCGCGCAAAGCCTGTGCTACGAAATCCAGCGCGAGATTGTGCGCGAAAGCCGCCGTTTTGACGCGCGCGAGTTCCGCATCATCGCCTCGCCCAAAGTGATTGATATGTTTTTGGACGAAGAATCGCAATCGCTGGCGATGCTGATTGATTTTATCGGCAAGCCGATTTCGCTGTCGGTGGAAACGGCTTACACGCAGGAACAATACGATATTGTGCTGGTTTAGTTTAACGGTTTGACTGGCTTGATATTTGAGGCAGCCTGAAAAGCAAGATTCGGGTTTCAGGCTGCCTACTCCGAAACCTAAAATGGATTGCAACCACAAACGGCAGCCTGAAACCGCGTTGAGTGAAAACAGCGTTTAATGCAGCAAAAAGCGAATGGTGCACAGCGACGATTCGCCGCCCAATCCGTTCCGTCCATCATCTTTTGCCAGCGCACGGCTTGCCGGCAAGCCGTAAGAGCGCGGGATAGCGTTTCAGGCTGCCCAGCGTGTGCGCCCGCGTTTTATGCGGCGTGTTTGTTTGAGCGATGCCGAGTTTTGTTTCAGGCTGCCTACCGGGTTGCGTATCGGAATATCGGCGTAGGGTGTATGGCTCTGCCACGCACCGTTTAGCAATTAGCAATGTTTGTTTAATGGTGCGCGAACAAGTTCACACCCTACCCGCCGATTAAAACGGATATTGCATTCATCGCATATAAGCAGCCTGAAAACAAGAAATGCCGTCATTCCCGCGCAGGCGGGAATCTTGCTTGATATTCAGAAATTACCGCAAAAACAAACTGTTGTTTGTAGGTAGGGCATTTATGCCCGACACACGCTGACCTATTTATCTTTAAATGCGCCACAACTAAAAACGTCGGGCATAAATGCCCGACCTACCTTGCAAAGATTTCAGCCCGCAAATCCATTCCCTCAATCATTCTACTATGCCCCGCCTACTCACCCACCACGCCCCATCTGCCCTCCGCCACCACATCCAACGCGGCGGCTTAATCGCCTACCCCACCGAATCCTGCTACGGCATCGGCGCAAACCCCCGCCACGCGCACGCCCTGCGCGCCATTTTGCGCCTGAAAAAACGCCCGCAGCACAAAGGCTTTATCACCATCGGCAATAACTTGGCGCAGCTTGAACCGCTGCTGCAAAGGCAGCCTGAAAACGTGCGCACGCATCTGCAAGCCACATGGCCCGCGCCGATTAGCTTTGTGTTGCCCGCCCATCCGCGCGTGTTGCCGCTGCTGCGTGGCAATCGGCGCAGCAAGCTGGCGGTGCGCGTGCCCGACCATGCCGTGGCGCGCGAGCTGTGCCGCATCGCGGGCACGCCGCTGGTGTCCACATCGTGCAACCAATCGGGCAAACGCGCGTGCAAAAGCGAACGCGAAGTGCGGCGGCTGTTCGGGCGCAAGCTGTGGGTGGTGGGCGGGCGTGTAGGCAAGCGCAAGCAGCCGAGCGAGATTGTGGATTGGGCAGAAAACAGGCGGTTGCGCTAGGCGGCTTGAAACGCCGTTTCGCAACGCGAAAATCAAATGGCAGCAAATGGCAGCCGAGCGGCTTGCCTTGTTTTCAGGCTGCCGTAAACATCAATCATGAATACGGCCATGAATACGGCAGCCTGAAAACAAAAAACGGCAATAGAATACGGATGACAAACCCCGTTTCAACTCGCCAACAAACATCGCTTAATCGCACAGCGCAGGCGTTTCGCCGCCTACCGCGAGCCGCGCCCTATCCCCCTTGCGGCATCTCAACAAGCCAAAAAGGCAGCCTGAAACAAGATTGCACCGTTTCAGGCTGCCTATTCTGCCGCCTCTATCAGCCATTGCCCCAGCGCTTCGGGCGGGTTCAGCCGTTTGGCGCGCAAGGTGTTGGTTTCATCAGGCGGCAGCAGTTCCACATTAATCACTATTTCCGCGCGCGGCTGGTTCAGCGCAAAAATGCCTTGTTGGTCGCAACGGCGCAGCGCTTCAGCCATGGCGTTGATTCTGAATTCAAACTCCCGCTCCGAAGCCGCGTCGTCCATGCCGAACAGCGCGCCGCGTGCTTCAAACGCCCGGTTCACGCCGGCAAAATATTCCGCGCCAAAGGCAAAATACGGGCCGGACGACGTATCCCATTTCACATCCGCCCGCTCTGCCGCCGGCACGCGCTGCAAGGCTTCGTGCGACCATGCGGCGACATAGGGCGGAAAAGCCTCACCCGTGGTGCACAGCGCGAAAAAGTAAAACCGCTCGCGCGTGCCGGCAAACAGGTCTGCGGCAGCCTGAAAAACGGCTTGTGCGATTTCGCGGGTTAAGGCTTCATAAGTCGGGGGCGGTGTGGCGCATGGGGGCTTTCCTTTGGCTTTTATGGCGCGGTTGCGGTTTCAGGCTGCCTATTTGCTACAACAACACCTTCTCCACCCCGCCATTCTTCGCGGTTTCCACAAACTCATTTAGCCAATTTTCGCCCAAAATCCGTTTTGCCATTTCTATCACAATGTAATCCGCAGGCAGATTGTTGTCTTCGGCATAGCGGCTTAGCCCTTGCAAACACGCGGGGCAAGAAGTGAGCATTTTCACAGGTTCGCCTTGCGGCAGCGCGGCAAGATTTTTTTCAATTTCTTCTTGTTTACGGAACTTCACTTGGGTGGCAATGTCGGGGCGTTTCACTGCAAACATGCCGCTTTCGCCGCAGCAGCGGTCGCTCAATGGCACATTTTGCCCGATGAGTGCGCTGGCGAGTTTCGCGCCATCCATGCTTTTGATGGGGGTATGGCAGGGGTTGTGATACAGGTATTGCTGCCCCGCCACGCCATCTAGCTTGATGTTTTTTTCCAGCAGAAATTCGTGGATGTCCACAATGCGGCAGCCTGAAAAGATGTCTTCAAAGCGGTATTCCGCCAGCGCGTCATAGCAAGTGCCGCAGGATACGACCACGGTTTTGATGTCCAGATAATTCAAGGTGTTTGCCATGCGGTGAAACAGCACGCGATTTTCGGTAACCATATCATTGGCGCGGTTGGCATCGCCGTGCGCGGCTTGCGGATAACCGCAGCACAAATAGCCTGGTGGCAACACGGTTTGCACGCCCGCGTGGTACAGCATGGCTTGGGTGGCCAGCCCCACTTGCGAAAACAACCGCTCCGAGCCGCACCCTGGGAAATAGAACACGGCTTCTGCGTCTTCGGGCAGGCTGGGGTTGCGGATAATCGGCACGGTGCTGCCATCGCCATCCAGCCCCAGCAGCGAACGCGCGGTTTTTAGCGGCACGTTGCGCGGCAAGGGACGGTTGATGAAATGGATAACTTGTTCTTTTAATTTTGGTTTTTGCGTTGTCGCCTTGGGCGCTTGTTTTTGCTTATTCGCGCCGATGTGAAACTGTTGTCCCAAATCGTAGCCAATGGTTTGCGCTTTAAAGCCAGCGGTTACCACGCCCGCGCGCAAGATTTTGATAACGGTGGGGTTTTTCGCGTTCAAAAACGCCATGCCCGCGGCAACGGCAGGGTTGAAATGCGTGTGCCCTGTTTGGTGCAAAAAGTTGCGGATGTCCACGGTTACATCACCAAAATCAATGTTCACAGGGCAAGGCTTCACGCAGCGGTGGCACACGGTGCAGTGATCGCCGATGTTGCCCAGCTCGTCAAAATGTTTCAGCGACACGCCGCGCCGCGTTTGCTCTTCGTATAAAAACGCTTCGGCAAGCAGCCCCACGCCGAGGATTTTGTTGCGCGGGCTGTAGAGCAAATTGGCGCGTGGAACATGAGTGCTGCACACGGGCTTGCATTTGCCGCAGCGCAGGCAATCTTTAATGGCATCGGTGATTTTGCCCAGATGCGACTGCTCCATAATCAGGCTTTCAAAGCCCAGCAGCTCAAACGATGGCGTGTAGGCGTTGCGCAAATCTGCGCCGCGCATCAACTTGTGGCGGTTGAAGCTGCCTTTGGGGTCGATTTTGGCTTTGTAGTCCCAAAAGGGCTGCATTTCGGCATCGGTGAGAAATTCTAGCTTGGTGATGCCGATGCCGTGTTCGCCCGAAATTACGCCGTTCAGGCTGCGGGCAATCGCCATAATGCGGACAACCGCCTGATGCGCGGTTTGCAGCATTTCATAATCGTCTGAATTAACAGGGATATTGGTGTGCACATTGCCATCACCCGCGTGCATATGCAGCGCAACAAACACGCGAGAGCGCACAATTTGCGCGTGAATCTTACCCAAGCCTGCCATGATTTTGGTGTCTGCCTTGCCGCTGAAAATTTCCGCCAGCGGGGTCATCACATCCGATTTAATGGACACACGCAGCCTGAAATCGCGAAAGGCGATAAAGCAGCTTTCGGATGGATGGGCTTCGGGCGCGGCGTGGATTTGGTCGCCATAACGCGCTTGATAATCGGCAAGCGGCGCGTCCAAATTATCCAGCAGCCACTGCCAACGCGCTTGCACTTGGGCAACATGGGCAGCAGCATAATTGGCACGCTCGCCCAGCAAATCGCTTTTGGGCAAGCCGTCAAACTGTTCAACAGGCAGGCTGCCTGAAAGGTATTGCAACAGCGCAGCGCAAAGTTTGAGCTTGTTTTTGATGGATAATTCGATGTTGATGCGCTCAATGCCGTCGGAATATTCGCCCAACCGTTCCAGCGGGATCACCACGTCTTCGTTGATTTTAAAGGCGTTGGTGTGTTTGGCGATGGCGGCGGTGCGGCTGCGGTCTAGCCAAAAGGTTTTGCGCGCTTCGGGCGAAATGGCGATAAAGCCTTCGCCATCGCGCGCTTGGGCAAAGCGCACAATTTGCTCGGCGGCAGCCTGAACGGCGGCTTCGTCATCCGACACCACATCGGCAAGCAACACCATTTTGGGGCGACCTTTGCCCGCCGCTTTGGTGGCATAGCCCACCGCGCGAACATAGCGCCAATCCAAATGCTCCAAGCCCGCCAGTTTCACCGATGGATGGTGCAACAGAAAATCGCGGATTTCCACGATAGACGGCGTGGCGTTGGCAACCGTACCAAAAAATTCCAAGCAAACGGTGCGCGTATGCTGCGGCATTTTGTGCAACACGAAAGCCGCGCTGGTGATGATGCCGTCCGTGCCTTCTTTTTGCACCGCAGGCAAGCCGCTTAAAAATTTATCGGTAACGTCTTTACCCAAGCCCACTTTGCGAAATTTGCTGCCTGCAATTTCCAACCGTTCGGTGTGGGCGATGGTTTCGCCGTCGTCTTGCAGCGTGTGCACATCAAACAGTGCGGTTTCTTCATCGTGGATTTTGCCGAAATTGTGGCGCACGCGTTCAATTTTCAGCCATTGCCCCTGCGGGTTCACCATTTTCCACCACGCCAAATTGTCCAGCGTGGTGCCCCACAGCACGGCTTTTTTGCCGCCCGCGTTCATGGCGATATTGCCGCCGATGCAAGAAGCATCCGCCGAAGTGGGGTCCACCGCAAACACCCAACCCGCCGCGTGCGCCGTTTCTTCCACGCGCCGCGTAACCACGCCCGCGCCGCAGCGAATAATCGGATGCTTGCCATCCAGCCCCGCCAGTTCCACCAACTCAACGCCGTGGTGTTTATCCAATTTTTCGGTGTTGATGACAGCAGACATTGCATCCAACGGCACCGCCCCGCCCGTGTAGCCCGTGCCGCCGCCGCGCGGGATAATGGTTAAATCCAGCTCAATCAAGGCGCGCACCAACGGCGCAATTTCGGCTTCGCTATCAGGGTTCACCACCACAAACGGATATTCCACGCGCCAGTCGGTGGCATCGGTAACGTGGGTAACGCGTGCCAAGCCGTCAAACATAATGTTATGTTTTTTCGTGATTTTTGATAGACGGGCAAGGATTTGTACGCGTTTTAATTTGGTTGCGGCGAAGCTGTCGCCAAACTGATTCACCGCGCTTTCGGCAGCCTGAATCAGCTTTAACACGCGCTCGTTGTTGTCGCGGCGTTTGTTAATCTCGTTCAAACGATGGCGCATGGCGGTAACCAGCGCAGTTTGGCGCTTGGGGTGTTCCAGCAAATCGTCCACCAAATAGGGATTGCGCACCACCGCCCACATATCACCCAGCACTTCAAACAACATCCGTGCCGAACGCCCCGTTTTGCGCTCGCCGCGCAGGGTTTCCAAAGTTTGCCAAGCGTCTGCGCCCAGCAGACGGCACACGATTTCGCGGTCGGAATAAGAGGTATAGTTATAGGGGATTTCGCGGATTCGCTGGGGATGGGTCATGAGTGTGTTCCTTGTGGTTGGTGTTCATGCGGTGGTTTTTATTGTTGTTGTGCGGTGGAAACGGTTTGGGCTTCACTGCAACGCGCTTTCCCGTTTCAGGCTGCCTTTTGATAAACCGGCCCGCATTTTAACGTAAATATTCGTTAAAGGCAGCCTGAAATCGCCCTCTGCTTTTTGTTGTTTTTTAATCCGTTTTCTTGCCAAAATTTGGCGTAATTTAACGATTTTGAAACGAAATTTACGCGGCTGGGCTACAATGTCGCTTTTTCAAATTTCAGGGAAACACAAATGCAAAAACGAATTTTATTGGCGGTTACGGGCGGCATCGCGGCATATAAATCTTGCGAACTGGTGCGCTTGTTAAAAAAAGAAGGGCACGAAGTTACCGTAGCGTTATCCAAAGCGGCGAGCGAGTTTGTGTCGGCGCAAACGTTTGAAGCGTTGAGCGGCAACCCTGTTTTAACGGAAAACAGCGGCAGCATGGCGCATATCAATGCCACGCGCGCGGCAGATTTGATGCTGATTGCACCCGCTTCGGCAAACACTATTGCCAAGCTGGCGCATGGCTTTGCCGATAATTTGATTACCGAAATGGCTTCGGCGCGCAAATGCGCGTTGGTACTTGCGCCTGCAATGAACGTGGAAATGTGGCAAAAGCCCGCCAATCTGCGCAATATCCAGCAGTTGCACAAAGATGGCATTCGCGTGTTGATGCCCGCTTCGGGCGAGCAAGCCTGCGGCGAAGTGGGCGTGGGGCGCATGGTTGAGCCTGCGGATATTGTGGAAGTGTTGCCCGATGTGTGGACACCGAAGCCCTTGCGCGGCAAGCGCGTGCTGATTAGCGCAGGGGCAACTTATGAAGCGATTGACCCCGTGCGCGGTATCACCAATATTTCCAGCGGACAAATGGGCGTGGCGATTGCGCGCGCTTGCCGCCGTGCGGGCGCGAAAGTAAGCCTTGTGCACGGCAAAATGACGGCGCAAATCCCGTTTGGCATGGCGCACACCGAATACGCAGAAAGCGCGATGGATATGCGCGATGCGATTTTCAAGCAATTGGACGCGGGTCAGGATGTGTTTATTTCGGTGGCAGCGGTGGCGGATTATCGCGTGAAAAACCGCAGCATTGAAAAGCTGAAAAAAGGCGCGTATGGCATGATGCCCGTGGTTAAATTTATTGAAAATCCTGATATTTTGCAGGAAGTCGCTTCGTTTACCGCTGCGCCGTTTTGCGTGGGCTTTGCGGCGGAAAGCGAAAACGTGTTAGCCAACGCGCGCGAAAAACGCCTGAAAAAAGGCGTGCCGATGATGATTGCCAACGACATCGCCGATGCCATGGGCAAAGACACCACCAAAATCACCATTATTGACGATGAAAACGAAACCGCCCTGCCCGAAATGAGCAAGGAGAAAGCGGCGCAAATGCTGGTGGTGAAACTGGCGGCGGCATTGCAAGCAGCAACGTTGAAGAAAACAGCAGCGCCTGCACAGCCAGTACCACAAGCGCCAGCCGCTGCACAACCTGTTGCCGCGCAAGCTGCGGTGGCACAAAACGCAGTGCAACCACAACCTGCTGCGGCAACGCCCGCGTATCAGCCAGCGGCATCGGCGCAAAATGATGAGCCCGCACCAGAAGCCGCTGCGCCTGTTCACAAGCAGGAAGAGAAGAAAATTATCCCTGCGGCGGTTTATGAAGAAGATGATGGCGTGATTATTATTGAGTGATGTTGCGGGATAAAGGCAGCCTGAAAACGGATAAAGCGCGTTTCAGGCTGCCTTTTCGTTGGGGCAGCCTGAAAATGGTTTGGCGGGGTGGGTGGCATGGCTTGCGTTGTATTTAATGCTTGGGCAATGGGGAATGGGCGTTTGTAGAGTGGGCAATCTGTTGGTTGTTTTTGTTATTGGTTTATGGTTTGTGTGGGCAACTAGTTGCCCACCCTACCTTGCTCCTCAAAAAATATTTTCTAGCAAGGTTTGAATAGGTTTCCATATCCCCACAATCTCGTTGTGGTATCCAAAATATCAACCAATCACTCGGGTTAGATCCTGAACCGACTAACACATATTGGAATAGTACAGTCTTGGTAGTTGCATCATAGTAAATTATATCACCAGACATTACGTAAGGCGCAAATCGACGATTTATATAAGTAAAAATTCGTTTATTTTCTTGCTGAAAGGGCTCATATTTTTTTTGTTAAAAAAAATTTCTTTTTCTATGGAAGGGTCGTCTTGTGATACAGATCTGCTAATTTTCGTCAATTGTTTCCAAGCCTCTTCCCCGCCCACCATTTCTTTCCATTGTTCGGGCGTAACGTAAATCTTAAATTTTGCTTGTTTGCACATTTCGTTAAAATCGCGTGTCGTGCGCCAATAATCCCAACATATAAGCGCAATCCAAATACCCATGGTTGGCATAAAACCTAACATCGCGCCAAAAAAGTGCAGCCCTTTGCTTTGGGAACGCCGTTTGAAAGACTTGTAGCCTGCTTTGGTGGCGATAATGGTAATTGCCACCCAAGCGAATAAGATTAGCCAAGCCAGTAATCCTGCCATAATTAAATATCCCTAAAATGAAAGGGGCTTATCTAGTACAGCCCCTATTATTTTACAGGCAGCCTGAAAACGTGTTTTGCTCATTTTCAGGCTGCCTTATTGGTAGAAATCAATCGCCGATTACACAATCTCAGCCTTCTCAATCACCACCGCTTCCACGGGCACATCATCGTGATAACCCTTGCGCGTGGTGGCAACCTTCTCAATCGCGTCCACCACATCTTGCCCATCCACCACCTTGCCAAACACGGCGTAGCCCCATTCTTGCACCACGTTGCGCCCGTGCAACTCTTTGGCGCGGTGGTTCAAGAAATGGTTGTCTTTGGTGTTGATGAAAAATTGCGCGCTGGCAGAATGCGGGTCGGATGTGCGCGCCATGGCGATGGTGTATTTATCGTTGGGCAAGCCGTTGTGCGCTTCGTTTTCAATCGCGGCGCGGGTGGCTTTTTCGTTCATGTCTGCCGTCATGCCGCCGCCTTGAATCATAAAGCCGTTAATCACGCGGTGAAAAATCACGCCGTTGTAAAAGCCGTCTTTCACATATTGCTCAAAATTGGCAGCGGTGATAGGCGCTTTTTCGTGGTTTAGCTCAATGCTGATGATGCCGAGGTTGGTGTGCAGTTTAATCATGGTGTTTGTCCTTAAAAGTGGATGGAAGAAGAGGCAGCCTGAAACCGAGATTTTCTACCTTGCGCGTTGCGCTGCGGACTACCCCTTTGGCTTTGCATAAGTTCGCATGGCTAAATCAAAGATTTAGATGCTCACTTATACCCAAATCAAAGATTTGGACAAAGGGGCAAGGCTGCCTTTGGGTTATTTAACAATATAAACTTTTTTGATTTTAATGGCTTGCAGGGGCACATCGCCATGCCCCATTTTGTAGCCCGTGCGCGTTTTGGCGATTTTATTGACCACATCCATGCCCTTGCTCACCTTGCCGAACACGGCATAGCCGTAGCCTTGCGCGGTGGGCGCGCTGTAATCCAGCGGCGTGTTGTCGGCAACGTTGATGAAAAACTGGCTGGTAGCGGAATGCGGAGCGGCGGTGCGCGCCATGGCGATTGTGCCGACTGTGTTTTTCAAGCCGTTGGCGGCTTCGTTGGCAATCGGAGCATCGGTGGATTTTTGCAACATATCGGGCGTGAAGCCGCCGCCTTGAATCATAAAGCCGTCGATTACGCGGTGGAAAATCGTGCCGTTATAAAAGCCCTTGTTGGCGTAGTTCACAAAATTGGCAACGGTTTTCGGCGCTTTTTGCTCGTCTAGGCTCAATTCAATGTTGCCCAGATTGGTTTCAATCACGGCGCGGGTTTCGGCTTGGGCGGCGAAACTGGCTGCGCCCATCAGCGCGGATAGCAAGATTTTGGAAGCGATGTTCACGGGATTTCCTTGTGCTTTGAAAAACGTGCATTTTATGTGAGATGCCCGATACGGACAATTTCTAAATTTACATTTCGCCCACACTTTGAATAAAAACAGACAAAATTTAGCAAATATTGACATCTAGACGTTTTTTGTAAACTCCGCTATATTCGCGCCTTCGGTTGGTAACAGCAAGGCGTGGCGCACTCCCAGCCAGCCTTAACCGAAGATACGCTTCTCAAAAGGAATCGCTGCTGCCTGAAACCTATAATTTTAAGGATAAAAAAATGACTGCCACACAAACGCAGGCGCAGTTGCGCAATAACCCCTATAAAGTTGCCATCGCTTCTATGGTGGGCACGGCAATTGAATTTTACGATTACTACATCTACGCGGCGGCCGCCGTGCTGGTGTTCAACACCCAATTTTTTGACAAATCCGACCACAACGTCGCCATTTTGCTGTCGCTTTCCACTTTAGCATTGGCGTTTTTTGCCCGCCCGATTGGTTCGGCGCTTTTCGGGCACTTCGGCGACAAAATCGGGCGTAAAAAAACGCTGGTCGCTTCGCTGCTTACCATGGGTTTGTCTACCGTGTGCATCGGTTTGCTGCCCACTTATGACCAAATCGGCTTTTGGGCACCGCTTTTATTGTGTGTTTGCCGCATCGGGCAAGGTTTGGGCTTGGGCGGCGAATGGGGCGGCGCGGCGTTGGTTGCCACCGAAAACGCGCCCGAAGGCAAACGCGCATGGTTCGGCACGTTCCCGCAGCTGGGCGCGCCGATTGGCTTGTTTATGGCAAACGGCACGTTCTTCACCATCAGCGCGCTGGTGGGGCATGACGAATTGGTGCAATGGGGCTGGCGCATTCCGTTCGTGTTGTCGTTTGTGCTGGTAATTGTGGGCTTGTGGATGCGGATGACCTTGCATGAAAGCCATGTTTACCGCGAAGCGGAAGCCAAAGGCAAAACGCAAAACGCGCCGGTGAAAGAAGTGATTACCAAACACTGGAAACCGATTTTGCAAGGCACGTTCATTATGACGGCGACTTATGTGTTGTTTTATGTGATGACGGCGTTTGTGCAGGTGTATTCCAAAACCAAAGTCGGCGTTTCCGACTGGGGGCATCCCACTGGCCTGGGCATTCCTGCCAACACTTTCACCGGCTTTTTGCTAATTGCGGCGGTGATATTTGGCATTTCCATCAGCCTGTCGGGCATCCATGCCGATAAGATTGGGCGTCGCCGTTATTTGCTGCTGGTTACCGCTGCGATTTTGGTATTTGGCTTGTGCATGCCGCTGTTTTTGACCAACGGCACGCCAATGTCGGTGCTGGCATTCTTGCTGATTGGCATGGTGTTGATGGGCATGACGTTTGGCCCGATGGCGGCGCTGTTGCCCGAGCTGTTCCCTACCGAAGTGCGCTATTCGGGCGCATCGCTGGCGTATAACTTGGCAGCGATTGTGGGCGCATCCATTGCCACCATGGTGGCGATTGAGCTGAACCTGCACTACGGCATTTTTGGCGTGGGCGCGTATTTGGCGGTGAACTGCGTGATGACGCTGATTGCGCTGTGGTCAACGCACGAAACGAAAGATGTGGATTTGACGAAGTAGTTGTGTGAACGAATAGGCAGCCTGAAAACGATGGGATGGGCGTTTTCAGGCTGCCTTTGTGTTTGCTGCGCAGCATTAAGCGATGAACTGCCGCTGCGCCATAATGGCTAGTTGAACGGTGGTTTCAGGCTCTGCCTGATACCGTGGATAAGCAACTGCGCCATGCTGGCGATAATCAATAGGCAGCCTGAAAACGCATCTAAACTCGTTTTCAGGCTGCCTATTGGTATACTGCGGGCGGGTTGGCTCTGCCTTACACCTTACGCTTCCCGCAACACGCGCTGCCGCCGTGTTTCTGCCATCACCATGCCTGCGGACACGGAAATATTCATGCTTTCCACCGTGCCAAACATGGGGATGGACACCAGCGCATCGCAATGCTCGCGTGTGAGCCGCCGCATGCCTTCGCCTTCGTTGCCCATCACCCACGCCACGCTTTCGGGGATGGCGTAGTGGAACAAATCCGCCTCGCCGCTCATATCCGTGCCCACCACCCAAATGCCGTATTCTTTCAGCTCGCGCAGGGTGCGCGCCAAGTTGGTTACGGTGATATAGGGCACGGTTTCCGCCGCGCCACAAGCGACTTTGCTCACGGTGGCGTTCAGACCCGCGCTTTTGTCTTTGGGCGCAATCACGGCGTGCACGCCCATGGCATCGGCAGTGCGCAGGCACGCGCCTAGGTTGTGCGGGTCGGTGATGCCATCTAACACCAGCAAGAATGCGGGTTCGCGCAGGTTTTCCAACACATCTTCCAAGTGCACATGGTTTTTGGATGCATCAATAAAGCCGACCACGCCTTGATGGCGCGCGCCTTTGGCGATGGTGTTCAGGCGGTTCATATCGGCAAAATGCACGCGCACGCGCTCGGCGGATGCTTTTTCCAGCACTTCGCGCGTGCGCGTGTCGTTTTTGTTTTCTAAAACGTAAAGCTCAACGATGGATTTGGGGTTTTGCCACAAGCGGGCGTTGATGGCATGAAAGCCGTAGATAAGACGTTGGTTGGACATGGGGGTTCCTTAATGGGGATGATTTGAGTGGCGGTAAACTGGTTTTCAGGCTGCCTGATTGTAAACCTATCTTAAAGGCAGCCTGCGTAGCGCAGCGGAGTTGCGAAGCTAAAACGATGGATGCCGCGATGTTTGCGCTTTGGATTAAATCGGCGCGGGGGCATTACCTTGTTATGCTCTGTTGAATAAGCCATTTGGCGGCGAGCCGCCGCCGTTCCATTTTAGGTTTTAGGCTGCCTCTAATGCTCGCCTGCATGGTCGTGATGATTGTGGTCGTGATGCGCCGAATGCTGCGCCAAGCTGCCATCGGCAAAACTGTTACACATGGCGTGGCTGTGCGATGGCTGCTCGCTGGATGCTGGCTCGGTTTGCACGGTAACGTGTCCGATGCCATGCGCTTGCACGGCTTGTTGCACTTCATCGGCAAGCGTGGCGGCTTGGGCGATTGTCCAATTGGGGGCAACGACCACATGGCAGGAAAGGGCGTGTTTTTTGCTGGTAATCGTCCAAGCGTGCAAGTCGTGCACGCCGAGCACGCCGTTGATTTTTTGGATGTCTTCCGAGATTTTGAGCAGGTCGGTGCCTGCGGGCGTGCCTTCCATCAAAATATGCAAGCTGCTGCCCAGCACGCCCCAGCCGCTTTTACCAATCAGCAACGCCACCATCACGCTGGCGAGCAAATCCGCCCAATTCCAGCCAAACGCTTTAATCAAAATGCCCGCGATTACGGCGGCAACCGAGCCGAGCAAGTCGCCCAACACGTGCAAAAACGCGCCGTGCATATTCAAATTATCGCGCTCGCCGCGCAGCATCAGCCATGCCACGCCGATGTTTACCAGCAAGCCGAGCACGGCAACCACCAGCATGGTGGTGCTGGCTACGGCAACGGGGCGAAACGCGCGGATGATGGCTTCCAGCACAATCCACCCTGCCATCACCATCAGCGTTAAGCCGTTGAGCGCGGCAGCGAGGATTTCTACGCGCTGGTAGCCGAAACTTTTTTGCGAGTTGGCGGCTTTTTCTGCCCATTTGAACGCCAGCAGCGCAAGGGCAAGCGAGGCGGCATCGGAAAACATATGCCCCGCGTCTGACAGCAGTGCAAGGCTACCGCTTAACCAGCCTGCCAACGCTTCCACCAGCATAAAGCCTGCGATGATGGCGAGCGATAGGCTGAGGATTTTGGTGTTTTGCGCGTGGTGGTGGGGGTCGTGGTTGTGGGTGTGGGCGTGGAAAGTCAAGAGGGTGTCCTTTGTTTTTCAGGCTGCCTTGATGGCGGGTAAATAGGCGAAACAGGGTTTTAGCTTCGCAACTCCGCTTCGCTACGCAGGCTGCCTTTGGAAACCCCATAGGCAGCCTGAAACCTATTCCTGCGCAGTTTCCACCTTGCTGAGCGTAACGCCTGTGAAGCCAAATAGTATGGTTAAAATCAAGCAGAGATAGCAGAAAAAGGCGTAGGGCAGATAGCTTAGCACGCTCACGCCCAGCACTTTGGCGATGAACACGCCGCACACGCTCCACGGCACCAATGGGTTAATCACCGTGCCTGCGTCTTCTAGCGTGCGCGATAGGTTGCGCGGATGCAAGCCCAGTTTGGCGTACACGGGTTTAAACGTTTCGCCCGAGAGCAAAATAGACAGATATTGCTCACCAATCAAGATGTTCACGCCCACGCTGGTCATCGCCACGCAAAAGGTGGCGCGCCCTGCGTTGGTGAGAAAGCGGCGCATCGCGTCCAACAGCGCAGGCACAATGCCCAGCGCAAACAGCAAGCCGCCCAAGCTCAATGCCAGCATCACCACCGTTTGCGTGAAAAACATACTTTCCAAGCCGCCGCGCGACACCAGCTTGGCGATGCCCTCGCCCACATGTTCGGGCTTAAAGCCGGCAAACAGCCAACCACCCAGTTGCCCCGCCGATAGCAGCGTGTGGGTAAACGTGATGGCGATGGAAACGGCGATGGTGGCGAGCATGGTTAAAATCGCGTCCACCTTAAACAACGCCAGCACCACCAACACGGCAAACGGCAACAGCGCGTAGCCGTGCACCAAGCCGCTGGCTTGCAGCTCGCCGCTGAGTTTTTGCACCGAATTCAGGCTGCCTGAAATCACATCGGGCACCGCCCACACCAGCGCGGCGGCGGTCAGCAGCAAGGCGGGGATGGTGGTGTAGCTCATGTTTTTGATGTGTTCAAACAAATCCACGCCCACGGTGGACGCGGCGATGCCCGTGGTGTCCGACAGCGGCGACATTTTGTCGCCGAAAAACGCGCCCGACACCACCGCGCCTGCGGTAATCGCGGGCACAGCGTGAAACGCGCTGCTCATGCCCATAAACGCCACGCCAATGGTGGCGCAAGTGGTCAAGCTGCTGCCGATGGAAATACCGATGATGCCGCACAGCAAAAACGCGGAAAGATAAAAATATTCGGGCGAAATCAGCCCAAAGCCGTAATACATCAGCGTGGGAATCGCGCCGCTCATCATCATGGCGGCAACCAACAGCCCGATAAAGAAAAACAGATAAACCGCGCCCATGCCTTGTTCCACGGCGGCCGCCATGCGTTTAATCATGTCGCCCCATTTTGCGCCGCGCAGCAAGCCGTAAAGCAGCAGCGCCACCAGCGCCAGCAAAATGGAAAGATGCGGCACCCATTCAAACGAGATGATGGTGTAGCCCATGATGGCGATGGCGCTCACGGCAACGATAAGGGCTTCGGAAAGAGAGATATTGAGTAGGGGTTGTTTGGATAGCATAGTTTTTACTTAAATGGTTTGAAATATAAAACATTTTTAGCTTGCCCCAGCGCGTCCACTTGGGCGATGCCGATACCCACGGCTTGCGCGCTGAACGGGCGGAACGCATAGCCTGCTTCAAATTTGGCAACGCCGTCGTTAAATTCTTTGGGCGTGAGCAGGGTAACGTGCGGGTTGAACTGGGCGAACACGTTGGGCGAGCCGTATCGCTCAAACGTTTTCACCTTTTCGGGATAGGCTTTCACCCAATCGGGCAGTTGCGCGTTTTTGTCGCGCAGTTTCACTAATTGCACGGTGATTTCATCGGCAAGCTGTTGCAGCTCGGGCGAGGGTTGGTTGTCCAGCATCAGCCATTTGCCTGCGGTGCTGTGCATCCCGGTGAACGAAATGGCAAATTTGCTTTGCGCACGGGCAAATTGGCTGACGATTTTTTGGATTTCAGGCAGCCTTTTGCTGTCGTATTCGGTGAGATACAGCGTGAGATGCACTTGATAGCCCTGCGCAAACAGCGATTTCACGCCTTGCTGGGCAAGGGCTTGCGAGATATCGTTGACACGGCTTTCGGCGGTGTTATCCAGCTTCACAAACACGTTGTAATTGACGCTTTCGGCAAAGGCGGTGGTGGCAAACAACAGCGCGGCAAGGGCGATTAGGTATTTTTTGTGAGACATGGTTGTTCCTTTATTGGTTGATTGACGGGAATGTGGTTTTCAGACTGCCTATGCGGTCGGCTGAGGCAGCCTGAAAACTAATCAGACATATATTGCCATTGGCGCAGGGCAAAATCATAACGATGCCAATCCAGCGGGATGATGCTTTCGTATTCCAAGATGGGCGGCTGTTGCGGAGCGGGCACTTGATAGCGCACGCGCCGCTCGTGATACAGCGTGTTGCGCGGATAGACTTTGCCCAACGCGTCGGGGTAGCGATGATGTTGGGCGTGATACTGCTCAATCTGCGCCACAATTTGCACGGCATCTTGGCGGATGCGTTGCTCAATATGCTGTTGCCCGAAATAAACCGTTGCCCATGCCATCAGCCACATCGCAAACTGTATCCGCCAGTTGCGCCAAGAGAAATGCTTGCCCGAATGCAGCCAAAAAAGATGGACGGGCGTGCACAGCAACCATGGCAAGGCAAGCAGCCACGGCACAAGCGCGTAATGCACGGAAAAACCTGCGGCTAACAAGAGGGCGATGGCAATCAGCGTAAATAAAAGGTTGGGGCGATTGGGTTGCATAAGATGAGGCAGCCTGAAATGAAGCGGCGCGGGCTTGTCGCTTAATGGTTATTCGGATAATGCGCGGCCGGGCAACGTTTGGCGTTGTTGGGTTTTGTTTTCGGTTTTCAGGCTGCCTTTGCTGCGGTGGATTGAGGCAGCCTGAAACGGCGTAACCACGCTACCGCCCTACCCTTTAAACACCGCCGCAAACGCATCCGCCACCGTGTTCACATTGCCCTCGTTTAGCCCCGCGATACACATCCGCCCGCTGTCTAAAAGATAAATGGCAAACTCCTCGCGCAGGCGGTGCACTTGCGCCGCGCTCAAACCCGTGTAGCTGAACATGCCGCGCTGTTTCACAAAATAGCCAAAATCGCGCTTGGGCAGCTTGCTTTGCAGCACTTCATAAATGCGCCCTCGCATGGCGCGGATGCGGTCGCGCATTTCGTACACTTCGCTTTGCCATTGCGCGGCAAGCAGCGGGTCGCTTAACACGTGATATGCGGTCAAGCCGCCTTGCACGGGCGGGCTGGAATAAATGCGGCGCACGCCCAGTTGCAGCTGCCCCAGCACCAGTGCGGCTTCTTCGGCATTGGGCGACACCACCATCAAGCCGCCCGCGCGTTGCCCATACAGCGACATATTTTTGGAAAACGAGCTGCTCACCAGCAGCGACAAGCCCAAATCGGCGGCGCAGCGGATGGCGTAGGCATCGCGGTCAAAATCGTCGCCAAAGCCTTGGTAGGCGATGTCCATAAACGGGATAAGCTGGCGCGCGGCGATAATGTTTAACACTTCGTCCCACTGCGCGGGCGACAAATCCACGCCTGTGGGGTTGTGGCAGCAGGGGTGCAGCAGGATGACGGTGTTTTCAGGCTGCCTATTGAGGCATTCGCACATTTGGGCAAATTTCACGCCGATGGTGGCGGGGTCGTAATACGGATAGCTGCCCAGCTCAAAGCCTGCGGCGGCGAAAATGCCGCGATGGTTGTCCCATGTGGGGTCGCTCATCAGCACTTTGCTGTCGCCAAAGGCGTTGTGCAACAAATCTGCGCCCAGCCGCAATGCGCCCGAGCCGCCCAGCGTTTGCACGGTGGTTACGCGCTGTTCGGCGATGACGCGGTGGTTGGCGCCAAACAATAATTTGGGCAACTCGGCGCGCAGCCCCGCGTGCCCTTCCATCGGCAAATAGGCTTTTGCGCCAATGCCCACGCGTGATTCGGCAGTTTTCACGCTTTCGGGCTGCGCCATTTTGCCGTCGTTGTCAAAATAGATGCCGATGGACAGGTTGATTTTGTTGGCGCGCGGGTCGCGGTTAAACGTTTCTACAAGGCTTAAAATCGGGTCGCCTGCGTAGGGGGCGAGGTGTTGGAACATGGCTGGGACTTTCTGCGTGGCGTTAAGAAATGTAAGTATAAAAGATTTCAGGCTGCCTTTGAAACCGTTGTGCGGGCAAACAATCAGGCAGCCTGAAAATTTAATGGGCGCGATGGTATGGAATTTTATGCTTTAAGTGTTTAGATTGGCGCGATAGTGGGCAATTATTTTGTGTTTAACAATGAATGTTGGCATAAAATGACTTTTGTGTGGGTGAATTGGGTTTCAGGCTGCCTTTGTTGTCAAATGCGCGTTCAAAAAATAAAGCGTTGCGTGTAAGGAATTGGTAGCTAGCAATGATTTGCCCGATTACTGACTGACTTATGATGATAAGAAAGATGTGTTGAAAGTGCGAAATCGGGATTGGTCTAAATTTCTCAAAAAAGCACCATAGGTAGCTTGAAAAGCCTAAATTGAGGGTTTTTCAGGCTGTTAATTTTACGATGTTGATTTATTTATGTAAGTCATTACTTCTTGGTTAATTTCATGAGACAAAATGTAGTTATCCTCTATTGATACACAATGTAGAATGTTACTTATTAAAAAATATCTCATGCCGATTGATTGTAAATCAGAAAGCAAATATGAATTATTTATAAATAAAAAATCATCAATATAATTGTTTGATAGATTGGTTTTTTTGGATATTTGCCGCGATATTTTATTTAAATAATATAACGATGCAAACCAAACAAATGTTTTAATATTCCCGCAAATTTCCTCGCCAATAGTAGAATTCCCACTTACTCTATATAACGCGCCATCATCATTATTAATAATAATCGGCTCTTCAGGAAAAAAGCTGCCAAAATATGAAAAACCATCTGGAATTTCTTTGCCATAGTCTTTTTCTTCATCAATTAACCCTTTAATCTCTTCAAAAGAACATATTATACAAGCTTCTTTAAAGCAAATTGGGGATGGTTCACTACCATATTTCATCAAAAAATCAATATGATCTTCTCTTATATATTTACGTTCTTTTTGGAAGAAATCAATGATTTCTTCTCTTGATATTGGGTTGATATTAGGTTCAAAACTAATTAATTTATCAATAATTGAATCACTAATTGTTTTCATGCTTACTCCTTTAATCTAAGGCGCATTTATGAGCTATGTGCCAAACATTGCGGGAAGCAAAAAGAATGGCACATTTTAGCCCTATTCAACAAACGGTGCGTGGCAAAGCCACACACTCTACCCCATCGCCCACGCGCCATGATTATTTTCAGGCTGCCTTTGTTATCCCGCAAAGGCAGCCTGAAAATATCATCCCATCCCGCCATCAAGCCGACAAAAACAGCCGATACGCCGCATTATCTGTTTGCTCTTCGTATGAATAGCCCAGCTGCGCCAAGAATGCGTCAAACGCCGCGCTGTCGGCGGGCGGCACGTCGATGCCCACCAAAATGCGCCCGTAGTCCGCGCCGTGGTTGCGGTAGTGGAACAGGCTGATGTTCCAATCGCTTTGCAGCGTATTCAAAAATTTGGTGAGCGCGCCAGGGCGTTCGGGGAATTCAAAGCTAAACAAGCGCTCGTTTTGCACTTTGTGCGTGCGCCCGCCCACCATGTAGCGCAGGTGGACTTTCGCCATTTCATCGTTGCTCAAATCCATATACGGCAGATGCGCGGCATCAAATTGCTCGCGGATTTGCACGATGTCTTTTGCGCCCGCGGTTTGGATGCCGACAAAAATATGCGCCACATCGTCATCGCCGTAGCGGTAGTTGAACTCGGTGATGCTGCGCGCGCCCACCACGTTCACAAACTCGCGGAAACTGCCCGCGCGCTCGGGGATGGACACGGCGAAAATCGCTTCGTTGCCCTCGCCCAATTCGCTACGCTCGGACACATGGCGCAAGCGGTGGAAATTCATATTCGCGCCGCTGCACACGGCAATCAGCGTTTCATCGGCAAGATGATGCTGCGCGATGTAGGCTTTCAGCCCCGCCAAAGCCAACGCGCCCGACGGCTCGCAAATGCTGCGCGTGTCGTCAAAAATATCTTTTAACGCGCCGCATACGGCATCGGTGTCCACGGTGATGATGTCGTCTAGCAAATCGCGGCACATTTTAAAGGTTTCTTCGCCCACCAATTTCACCGCCGTGCCATCGGCAAACAAGCCCACGTCTTTCAATTCCACGCGTTCGCCCACCGCCACCGATGCTTTCATCGCGCAGCTATCGTTGGTTTGCACGCCGATAACTTTGATTTCGGGGCGCACTTGCTTGATAAACGCGGCAACGCCTGCTGCCAAACCGCCGCCGCCAATCGGCACAAACACAGCATGGATGGGCTTGGCGTGTTGGCGCACAATTTCCATGCCGATGGTGCCCTGCCCCGCGATGACTTCGGGGTCGTCAAACGGCGGGATGTAGGTCAAACCGCTTTGGGCAACCAGTTTCATCGCGTGGTCGTAAGCATCGTTGTACGACACGCCTGCCAGCACCACATCGCCGCCGCGCGCTTTTACCGCGTCCACTTTAATCTTCGGCGTGGTTTCAGGCATCACAATGGTTGCCTTGCAGCCCAATCGTTGCGCGGCAAGGGCAACGCCTTGCGCGTGGTTGCCTGCGCTGGCGGTAATCACGCCTTTGCGTAACAAATCTTCGGGCAGTTTTGCCATTTTGTTATACGCGCCGCGCAGTTTGAACGAAAATACGGGCTGTAAATCTTCGCGTTTGAGCAGAATTTTGTTGCCCAAGCGGTGCGACAGATTGCTGGCGAGGTCTAGCGGCGATTCGATGGCGACATCGTAAACGGCGGAAGTGAGAATGCGGGTGAGATAGTGGCGGTAAGCGGGGAAGCGTTCTGTGTTCATGTGATTTGATTTGAAGCGAATTGTTGCGATTAAGTAAGAAAACGTAACCTTAACGCCGTGATTGTGTAAACGCAAGTTAATTATTGTTGCCAAAATGGGTTTAGGCAGCCTGAAAATAGGTAAAACGCAGTTTTGTGGGTATAATCGCAGCCTTTTGCGGCTGCCGATGCCATCGCGTAACAACGCTTGGGCGCAATAAGTCAGCCTGAAAATCCAATACGCGCAGCTTGTTGATTAAGATTGCTGCCGTTTTCCGTTTTCAGGCTGCCTCAATCATTTATCCACCTCGGCGCAGCCTAAACCCCATCAAACGAGTAACACAACATGGTCAAAAAAATTCTCTCCATTCTCACCCTTTCCGCTTTAATCGTTACCCCAGCCGCCGCGCGTGCGCCCAAAAAAACCAAAGCCGCGCCCGCGCCCGCCGCGTCTGCGCCTGCTGCCGCTTCTGCCGCCGCAGCATCCAGCCCCGCCGCGCCCAAGCTCAACGCCGCCGAAGCCTTAAAGCAGCCTGAAATCGCCGCCACCGCCTATTTGGTGCGCGATTTGCAAAGCAATCAAACGCTGGTTGCCAAGAATACCGACCAGCAAATTGAACCCGCCTCGCTCACCAAATTGATGACCGCCTATCTGGCGTTTAAAGCGTTGGAAGAAGGCAAATTGAAGCCCGACCAAAAGCTCACCGTGTCCGAAAAAGCATGGAAAGTGGAAGGCTCGCGGATGTTTCTCAAAGCGCACAGCGAAGTGCCCGTGTGGGATTTGATGCGCGGCTTGATTGTGGTGTCGGGCAACGATGCCGCGATTACGCTTGCCGAGGGCATCGCGGGCAGCGAAGAAGCGTTTGCCCAAATGATGAACGAAGAAGCCAAACGGCTGGGCATGACGCAAACCTATTTTGTCAATGCCACAGGCTTGCCCGCGCCCAAGCATCTGACCAGCGTGAACGACTTGGCAATTTTGTCTAACGCCATCATCCGCGATTTGCCCGCCAAGTATTACGAAGTTTATTCATATAAATCTTACACTTATAACAACATAACCCAAGAAAACCGCAATTTGCTGCTGTTCCGCGACGACAGCGTGGACGGCTTGAAAACGGGGCATACATCCAGCGCGGGCTACAACCTAATCGCCACCAGCAAGCGCAACAACCGCCGCGTGTTGAGCATTGTGATTGGCGCAGCCAGCGCCGAAGCCCGCGCCACCGAAAGCAGCAAATTGCTGAACTACGCCTTGCAGGGCTTTGACACGCCGAAAATGTATCAAGCGGGGCAAGTGGTGGGCAAAGTGCGCGTGTATAAAGGCGCGGACAGCGAAGCCGATGTGGGCTTTCAACAAGATGCTTATGTTACCCTGCCACACGGGCAAGGCAACCGCGTGAAAACCGTGCTGGAAACCATGCAGCCTGTGGTCGCGCCTGTGCAAGCGGGGCAAAAACTGGGCACGCTCAAACTGATGGACGGCGATAAAGTGCTGGCGGAGCAGCCTGTGGTGGCGCTGAAAAATGTGGAAGAAGCGGGCTTTTTTGGGCGACTGTGGGACAGCATCGTGTTGTGGTTTAAATCAGTGTTTGCGGGCTAACCGCCGCGCTTAAACGCAGTCAAACCAGTTGAACCCGTCAAACCATAAATTAAGGCAGCCTGAAAACGTGTTGAATGCGTTTTCAGGCTGCCTTAATTGTGTGCGGAACGTGTTGAACGGTATGGAATGGAATGTTTGCAGCCTTTGCAAACGCCAAAGGCAGCCTGAAAACGAGCGAAGCGAGTTTCAGCGAAGCTAAAACATCTAAAAATATTTTCAGGCTGCCTTTATACCAAACGGCTTCGCGCAACCCTTATTCCGCCGCCTGTACCACAATCATCTCGGGATTATCCGCCTGCTCCACCAAAATGGCATGCACTCGCGCTTGCCACAATTCGCCAAAGCGTTGCAATTCTTCGGGGCTTGCCATGCCCGCCACCGCTTGCGGCATGATTTCGCGCATTTCAGGCGCAAACGGCACCACGCTGCCATTAAACGCAACGCGCACGGCTTTGCCTGTATCGCGGCGGCTCACGGTCATATCGGCATCGCCACCCGCGCCAAACGACAGCAAATTGCGGCGAGCAAAACGCCCCGCCATGCCAATGCCGCCAAAGCCTGTTTCGGGTGCTGCGCCAGTGATGAGCTGGGCAACGGAGGCGATGACACCTGTTACGCCTGCGTCGCGCTCGCCGCTCATGCTGATTTCAATGTTGCCGCGCTCGGGCAATTCGTCGGGCGAATACAGCGCGGCTAGGGCTTTAATCACCATCAGCCACGCGCTGGCTACGGTGGGGCAGGAATGCCCGCACAGTTTCACGGCATCGGCATAGTGGTATTCCAGCACGCCATCGGGCGTTGCGCCGAGAAATTGGGCGAGCGGATCGTAAAGCTGGATGCTGGGGGCTTGGTTGAAAAAGGGTTGCAGTTGCATAGGGTTTCCTCTCGTGGATGAATAGGCAGCCTGAAAACTAAAATGGAGCGGCGACGGCTCGTCGCCAAATGGACAAGATGTCGGCGCGGGCAAACGCTTCATTGATGACCAATTTTGCCAAGTTGCAGCCTGAAAATAGGTTTGAGCCTGGCTAAACTTAGAACCTGTATTCATTATTTACATAGACAGATTTTATGAAATAAAAGCGCGGATACAAGGCAAAAAGCACAGCAAGGTTGTACACCTTGCGAGCA
>ERZ773060.74-NODE-74-length-51215-cov-5.70377_pt1 | contig 51215 bp, 53 predicted proteins | sample MGYA00580628_ERZ773060 | MGnify/ENA primary metagenome ERZ773060 (study PRJEB29015, sample SAMEA2738019) | human oral metagenome | biome: human oral; feature: human-associated habitat; material: dental | place: China | collected 2045 ... | reverse complement strand
AGGCCCGGCGGCGAGCTGCTGGGCGTTTTGTTGCGCGCAGGCGGTTAAAAGCAGCGCGAGGCCGGCGGCGAATAAGGCGGGTTTTGTTTTCATGGTGAACTCCTTTTCGTGAGAAAACGCAAAAATTATACGCTTTTGGGCAGCCTGAAAGTTGTGTTAAGTCATGCGCTTGGCTTTTCAGGCTGCCTTTTATGAGCGCACATAAAAAAACACGTTTCGCGCGGGGCAAAACGTGTTTTTCCGTTTTCAGGCTGCCTCTGCCGCGCGTTCGGGCAGCTGCGCCAGAATGCTGCTGCTGGCTTGAACGCTGTCGCCAATGGCAACGGCGGGGACGCTGCCCCGCGGCAAATACACGTCCACGCGCCCGCCAAAACGGGCAAAGCCGATGCGTTCGCCGCGCACAAGGCTGCCGGTTTGCGCGTAGCAATCGCCATAATGCTGAACCATGGTAACGGCTTGCTGACGGTCGGTGCGCAGGTGCAAGGTGTGGCGTTTGCCGTTTGGCTGCACTTGCACGCTGCCGCGGATGGGGCTGCGGATGGCGTAGGCGCGGAAAAAATGGGTGCGGATGCTGATTTTGAGCGCGTTTTGATTGGTGTGTGGATTGTGCGCGATTTCCACCAAAATCACGCGCCCATCTGCGGGCGAGAGCAGGGCGTTGGCATCCATCGGAATATTGCGCACGCGGTCGCGGAACAGATGCACGCCCGCCAGCGTGGCAAGCAGCAGCCACAGCGCGAGCTTGGAGCCGTTGGCGGTGCAGCAATAAGCAAACAGCGTGAGCGCGGCGAGCGTGCCGATGATGCGCCAGCCTTCGCGGGCAACAACGGGATGGGGGTAGAAGCGGTTCATTTTCAGGCTGCCTTTATTTGTTTGATGGGAAAGGGGATTTTATGTTGCTTGGGCGGGGGTGTAAATGGTTTCAGGCTGCTTTGGGGCAGCCTGAAAAGGGGGAAATTGCTAGGTTTTAATCTGAGCCTTGTTTTTCCCTTTCTAAAATATCCAAGATAACTGATTTAGCAAATAAATGATATGGAATAAATCTAATTAAATCGTTATTTGCACGCATGGCAATACCGACCCATTCAATAGAATTCCCACACATTCTTAAAACTACACCGCCACTCATTCCATTAACAGCGTTACCAAATTTGATGTTCTCATCTTCTTTTTGGATTGCAAATCCCAATTCATCTCTTATACATGTTCCTCCAAAAATATGAGCTCTATGATTAAATCGGTTTATTTGACTAGTCTTACCTTCATCATCTATTTCAAAATCAATTTCATTTTGTTCTAATGGAAACCCATAAGCAAATAGTCTCTCATTTAAAATTGGTGCTTTCTCAGATAGGAGGTATGCACCTATTTCATTATCATCGAAATTTAAATACCCATACGGTTTTAAATTACCCACCCCAACTAATTCCATTATTAAAATTTTCTCTCCAAGAATTAAATCATCTTGAATAGCTATTGCAGAAGGATTTTTAGGGATGAGCAATAGATTTTCTGGTTTAATATTTTCTCTGTCAAAATTTCCTAAGTATGTTTTATATATTACCCCTAAACCACTAATTGCTTCTTCATCTATTTTATTATTTTTATCTAAAAATGAGTGATATAGGCAAGAAAGATAGTATTTGTCTTTGAGCTTTATGATTACTCCTGTGCCAGTGTTGCTTACATAACCACGTGATATATATGAAAATTTTCTAATGGGTTGCGCTACATCAGATTCAGTAATTTTTCTTAATAAATTTTCCATGAAATATTTAGTAATTAAAATAATATCTGTCGAAGTTAATATTAAATCAGCCTGAAACCCCATCCCCCATTTTCAGGCTGCCTATTCTCAAACTACACCCCTCACCTCAATTTAGCCAAAGCGGCTTTCACTTTCCCCATCTTATCCGCCAACTCCGCCAATTCCGCCTTATCTTTCTCCACCAAATGCGCGGGGGCTTTGTCCACATAACCGGGTTTGCCCAATTTGGCGCTGAGTTTGTCCAAGGCTTTTTGCAGCTTCTCGGCCTCTTTGCTCAAACGCGCGGTTTCAGCGGCTTTGTCGATTTCCACTTTGAGCATCAGGCGCGCGCCATTACAGACGGCGACGGGGGCGTCTTCGGCTTCGGGCAGTTTGTCCACCAGCTTGGCTTCGGTGAGCCGCGTGAGGGCGGGCAGGTATTTGAGGCAGTCGGCCAAATCGCTGCCGCCTTCGACAAACAGCGGGGCTTTTACGTTGGGCGCGATGCCCATTTCGCCGCGCAGTTTGCGTACTTCGTCGGCCAAATTTTTCAGGCTGCCCATTTTGTCGAAGGCGGCGGGGACGATTTTGTCTTGGTCGGCCACGGGGTAGGCGGCGAGCATGATGCTGTCGCTGTGTTTGGCGTTGGCCAGCGGGGCGACGGTTTGCCACAGCTCTTCGGTGATAAAGGGCATGATGGGGTGCAGCAGGCGCAGGATGGCTTCGAGTACGCGCACGAGGGTGCGGCGGGTGGTGCGCTGGGTGGTGGGGCAGCCGGTTTGGATTTGCACTTTGGCCAGTTCGATGTACCAGTCGCAATATTCGTTCCAGACAAATTCGTACAGGGTTTGGGCGGCGAGGTCGAAGCGGTAGGTTTCAAAGGCTTCGGCAACGGCGGCTTCGGTTTGTTGGAGTTTGCCGATAATCCATTGGTCGGCAAAGGTGTATGCCAGCGGCAGGGTTTCGTCTTGGCCGCAATCCTGCCCTTCGGTGTTCATCAGCACGAAGTTGGTGGCGTTCCACAGTTTGTTGCAGAAGTTGCGGTAGCCTTCGGCGCGTTTGAAGTCGAAATTGACGCTGCGGCCGAGGCTGGCGTAGCTGGCCATGGTGAAGCGCAAGGCGTCTGCGCCGAACACGGGGATGCCGTCTGAAAACAGTTTTTTGGTGGCTTCGATGACTTGCGGGGTTTTTTCGGGGCGGCGCAGGCCGGTGGTGCGTTTGACGAGCAGTTCGTCCAAGCCGATGCCGTCGATAAGGTCAACGGGGTCGATGACGTTGCCTTCGGATTTGGACATTTTTTTGCCTTCGTGGTCGCGCACGATGCCGTGGATGTACACGTCTTTAAACGGCACTTTGCCGGTGAAATGCGTGGTCATCATAATCATGCGGGCCACCCAGAAGAAGATGATTTCATAGCCAGTTACCAAGACATTGCTGGGCAAAAAGGCTTTGAGTTCGGGCGTTTCAGACGGCCAGCCGAGGGTGGAGAAAGGCACGAGGGCGGAAGAGAACCAAGTATCCAATACGTCTTCGTCGCGCGTGAGTTTCAGGCTGCCTGCCTGTTTTTGCGCGTCTTCTTCGCTGCGGGCAACGTAAACCTTGCCGCTTTCGTCATACCACGCGGGGATTTGGTGCCCCCACCAGAGTTGGCGCGAGATGCACCAGTCTTGGATGTTATTCATCCATTGGTTGTAGGTATTGACCCAGTTTTCGGGGATAAAGCGCACCGCGCCGCTGTCCACCGCGCGTTTGGCTTTGTCGGCGAGGCTCAAGCCTTTGAATTCGGATTCGGGTTCGCCGCCGTTGGGCTTCGCGCTCATGGCGACAAACCATTGGCTGGTGAGCATAGGCTCAATCACGCTGCCGGTGCGGTCGCCTTTGGGGGTCATCAGCGTGTGGGCTTTGATTTCTTTCAGGTAGCCTTGTGCTTGCAGGTCGGCGACGATTTGTTTGCGCGCGGCAAAGCGGTCTAGCCCCGCGTAGGCTTCAGGCAGCCTGAAACCGGCTTGCGCTTCGCCTTTGTAGTTGAACACTTCGGCTTCGGGCAGCACTTTCGCCGTTAAATCAAACACGTTTACCAGCTTGGTGTCGTGGCGTTTGCCCACTTCGTAGTCGTTGAAATCGTGCGCGGGCGTGATTTTCACGCAGCCCGTGCCGAAATCTTTTTCCACGTATTCGTCGGCAATCACGGGAATGGTGCGGCCTGTCAGCGGCAGTACCAGCTCTTTGCCGATGAAGTGCGCGTAGCGTTCGTCTTCGGGATGCACGGCCACCGCCACGTCGCCCAGCATGGTTTCGGGGCGGGTGGTGGCGACGATGAGGCCGTCTGAACCGTCGGCCAGCGGATAGCGGATGTGCCACATCGAGCCTTGTTCTTCCACGCTTTCCACTTCCAAATCCGACACCGCCGTGCCCAGCACGGGATCCCAGTTCACCAGCCGTTTGCCACGGTAAATCAAACCCTGCTCAAACAGGCGCACGAACACTTCGGTAACGGTTTGCGCGCGCGCCTCGTCCATCGTGAAATACTCGCGCTGCCAATCGGCCGAGCAGCCGACGCGGCGCATTTGCTGCGTAATCGTGCCGCCGGAAATGTTTTTCCACGCCCATACTTTTTCCAAAAACGCTTCGCGCTCCAAATCGTGGCGCGACACGCCCTCGGCGGCCAATTGCCGCTCCACCACAATCTGCGTGGCGATGCCTGCGTGGTCGGTACCCGGAATCCAAGCGGTGTTGCAGCCTTTCATGCGGTAATAGCGCGTAAGGCCGTCCATAATTGTTTGGTTGAACGCATGCCCCATGTGCAGCGTGCCGGTTACGTTGGGCGGAGGAAGCTGGATGGCAAACGAGGGTTTCGCCAAATCCATATCGGGGGCGAAATAGCCTTTGGCTTCCCAGTTTTGATAGTGTTTGGTTTCGATGTCGGAGGGGGAGTATTTGTCGAGCATGATTTTCAGGCTGCCTATGTAAGATTAAAAACGCCGAATTATAGCGAAAAACGGGGTTTCAGGCTGCCTAAACGCAGCCCAAATAGGCAGCCTGAAAACAGGTGGGGCAGCATGGGCAGCCTGAAAACGCCGCATGGGTTTTTCAGGCTGCGCGTGATGGCGATTGCGTCGCAGGTGTGGGGTGCAGGCGAATGTGGTATGGTATCGCGGCGGGCAGCCTGAAAACCGCTCAGGCGAAGATGCTCGCGCCACACTTCAACCAGGAGCCGTCATGCAAAATTTTCTCCAACCCGTTACCCTATCCGCCAACCAAGTGCGTTTGGAACCGCTTGCGCCGCAACACGAAGCGGGCTTGCGCCAAGCCGTGCAAGACGGCGAACTTTGGAAAATGTTGGTAACCACCGCGCCCGCGCCCGAGGATGTGGCGGGCTATATTCAGGCTGCCCTTGCCACGCGGATGGCGTTTGCGGTTATCGACGAAACCATGGGCGAAGTGGTCGGCACCACGGCGTTTTATCAGCCCGATGCCGCCATCCGCCGCGTGTACATCGGCTACACTTGGTATCGCCAATCGGCATGGCGCACGCGCATCAACACCACCTGCAAATACCTGCTGCTGTCGCACGCGTTTGAAACGCTGGCTTGCCGCGTGGTGTGCTGGGAAACGGATGTGTTGAACACGCGCTCGCAAGCGGCGATTGAACGCTTGGGCGCAAACAAAGACGGCGTTTTGCGCTGCCACAAAATCCGCAAAGACGGCACCGTGCGCGATACCGTGGCATACAGCATGCTGCGTGAGGAATGGGCGGCGGCAAAAGCCGTGCTGGCGCAGAAACTGGGGCTGTGAGGTAGCCTGAAAACTGCCATACGGCGAAAACGGTTCAGACAGCCTGAAAGCGGGGTTGCGAACTTCTGCGAAGCAAGCCCCAAGGACAAACCATGCTCACCATCCAAATCATCCGAATCCAATGGCGACCCGCCGCGCACAACCCCGCTTGCGCCACCGTCCGCAACCGCCTGCCGCGCGTGTTGCCTCTGCCGAACGCATGGCTGGACAGCCCGTTTGGCGGCATCCATCAGCAAGATTTTGCCGCATACGATGCGGGCGGCTTTCGCGACAACGGCAGCCGGTTCAAACCGCTCGGCAACATACCCCCGCTTCTCAACGGCTTGCGTTTTGCCGAAGAAAACCAAACGATAAGCGTCTGGTTTGCCGATGAGCAAGGCGTGCACGGTTTGCCCATCCGCTCGCGCCGCCATTTGTTTGCCCTGCAACGCGGACAAACCGTGCAGTTTCGCATCAATGGGCGGCAGCCTATCGGCTATGATGATGACGTGGTTTACAAGCAGCACACTTACAATATTGCCTACCACGCGAACGGCGACGAGCGGCTGTTTGTGAGCAAGCCGTTTGATTGCAGCGTGTCGCCGGAAGCAGTGCTGTTTTGAGGCAGCCTGAAAGTAAACAACGCGGAGTTGCAACGAAGCCAAAATAGCATCTCAACCCGTTTTCAGGCTGCCTATGCAGCCCAAGTTACCTATGCAGCCCAAGTTAAAGGAGTAAACAAAATGCCATCCCAAAACCAAAAAGCCGCGCAAACCATCCGCCAAACCAAGCAAGATTTAACCGCCGAGCAGCGCGTGCAGGGCTGGCAGCAGGCGCGTGCGCAGCAGGGGCTGAACGGCGAATTTGCCGTGGCGGCGAAGCTGGGCGAGCAGGCGTTTACCGAAGAGCAGGTGAAATGGATTGCCGATATGTATGGGCGGTAGGGCATGTTGCGTTTTCAGGCTGCCTTAGCCCGAAGCGACAAGGCAGCCTGAAAACGCAAAACGCGCTACAATGCTCCCTTTTTTCCATGCGCCCCGTTATGACCAGCCCGCTCCCGCAAATCGCCCAAGAATGGCAAATCGCCGATGCCCGTTTGCCCGATGTTTCCCCTGCCGTCAGCATTTTCGGCAGCGCCCGCCTGCCCGCCACCGCGCCCGAATACGCATTGGCGGAGCGCGTGGCGCGGCGGCTGTCGGATGCGGGTTTTGCCGTGCTCTCGGGCGGCGGGCCGAGCATTATGGAAGCGGCAAACAAGGGCGCGCACGCGGGCAAAAGCGCGGCGGTGGGGCTGAACATTGCGTTGCCGCACGAGCAGCACCCCAATCCGTATCAGGATTTGTCGCTGCAATTTCAATATTTTGCCTCGCGCAAATCGGCGTTTGTGCGCTATTCGCAAGCGTTTGTCGTGTTTGCGGGCGGCTTGGGCACGCTGGACGAATTGTTTGACACGCTGGCGCAAATGCAAACGCGCAAAGTGCCCGCCAAGCCGATTATTTTGGTGGGCAGCGCGTTTTGGCAGGGTTTGCTGGATTGGCTGGATATGCAGCTGGTGGCGCGGGGCTTAATCCGCGCGGAAGATTTGGATTTGCTCACGCTGCTGGATGATGAAGATGAGATTGTGGCGGCGGTGTTGGCAGGAGTTGGGGCAGCCTGAAAATCTTTTGCGCGATGCGCGATGAACGAGACCGGGCAGCGTTGCCCGGCTTTTTTGTCGGACAACGCGGTTCGTGCTTCGCGGCAGCGCGCAAACTGGTTTTCAGGCTGCCTTGGCATGCCAATAATGGCAATCGGCAGCCTGAAAACCCTATTTCCCCATTTCGCGCCGCCCCGCATGCCGCCTTTTTGCGTTTTAACAAAATATCCGCGCTTTTCTACAACGCCATTTCAAACCGCTCGCCGTTTCGGGTATTATCCGCCCTTCTTAAAACAACTTAACCTTTCTCAACTATGCAAGCATCACTATCAAACATCGTCGGCGCGATTAACACCGCGCTGTGGAGCTATCTGCTGATTTACGCGCTTATCGGCATCGGGCTGTTTTTCACCGTTTACTTGGGCGCGCCGCAAATCACCAAGTTTGGCGCGGCGTTCAAATCGGTGTTCGGCGGCTTGTTTGCCAAGAAAGAAAAAGATGCGCAGTCGCTGTCGCAGTTTCAGGCATTGGCGGTGGCGATTTCGGCGCAAATCGGCACGGGCAACGTGGCGGGCGTGGCAACGGCGATTGTGTCGGGCGGGCCGGGCGCGATTTTTTGGATGTGGGTTTCCGCTTTTTTGGGCATGGGTACGATTTTTGCCGAAGCGCTGTTGGCGCAAAAATACCGCGTGATTAGCCACGGCAAATACATCGGCGGCCCCGCGTTTTACATCACCCACGGTTTGACCAAAAAAATCGGGCGCGGCAAGGCGCGTTTTTTGTCGGGCTTTTTTTCCATCGCGCTGATTATCGCGCTGGGCTTTATCGGCAATGCCACGCAGGCGAATTCCATTGCGGGCGCGGTTCATATCGCGTTCGGGCTGCCTGAAATCGCCGTGGGCTTGGTGTTGGCGGCGGCGGCGGGCGCGATTTTTATCGGCGGCATCAACCGCATCGCCAACTTCGCGCAGTTTGTGGTGCCGTTTATGGCGGTGATTTACATTTTGTGCGCGCTGGTGATTTTGTTTCAGTATGCCGATTATGCGGGCGCGATGATGCGCCATATTTTTCAGGCTGCCTTCGACCCCGCGGCGGTGCTCGGCGGCGCGGCGGGCATCGGCATGAAAGAAGCGGTGCGCTATGGCGTGGCGCGGGGCTTGTTTTCCAACGAAGCGGGCATGGGCTCCACGCCGCACGCGCACGCCACCGCCAATGTGGCGCATCCCGCGCTGCAAGGCATGGCGGCGTTTGTGGGCGTGTTTATTGACACCATTTTGGTGTGCACGGCAACGGCGTTAATCATCTTGCTCACCGAAGCCAACACGCTAGGCTTGAACGGCGCGGCGGTCACGCAACAGGCGTTTAGCATGGCGTTTGGCGGCTGGGGCGCGGGCTTGCTGGCGGTGTGCCTCACCTTTTTTGCGTTTACCACGATTATCGGCTGGTATTATTTTGGCGAATCGAATGTGCGCTTTTTGTTTAAGGGCAGGTTTTTAAACCTTTATCGCGCTTTGGTGCTGCTGGCGATTGTGCTGGGCACGCTGGGCAAGGTGGATTTGGTGTGGGATTTGTCGGATATGTTCAACGGCTTTATGGTGATTCCCAACTTGATTGCGCTGTTTTTGCTGCGCGGCGAGATTAAGGCGGTGTACGACGATTATTTGGCGAAAGTGCGCGCGGGCAAGGCGGTGGATTATGATTATGAGGTGCATGAGTACCACGACAAATAGCCGTTGAGGCAGCCTGAAACGCCATTGGGCGCGGGGTGGCTCAACCAAACGGCAAACGGAAAAACCGTGTCCCGAATGGGCACGGTTTTTGTTTGCGGCGCAAGACGGCGTTTCAGGCTGCCGACGGGTTAAAACCAATAATCCATCAGCGTGAGCAGCAAGCCCGCCGCAGCGCATTGCCACAGGCGCGGCTTGGTTTCAAACGGCAAGCCGTCAGACCAAGCGTCCAGCATCGCCATCGCCAGGCAAACGCTGGTGTAGAGCAAATACCATTTGATGAATTCGGCCATGGTTTCTCCTTTTGTGTTTTAGCTACGCTGAACTTCGTCTCAGGCTGCCTTTGGGGTGTGGTAACTGAGGCAGCCTGAAAATACGAAATGCGTTTTCAGGCTGCCTTTGCGTATTAAACCGCTGCTTCAACCAGCGCGATTTCGTCTGCGGTTAAGCCGTAGATTTGGTACACGGCTTGGTTGATGCGCTGCTCCAAGCTGGCGATAAAGCGTTCGTGGAAGTTTTTGTCGCTGTCGGATACGGCGGCGCGGGCTTTGGGTTGGGCGGCGAGCATTTGTTCCACCAGTTTGACGATTTCGTTGTGCAGTTTTTGCTGTGCTGCGCTGCGGATTTTGGGCATAGGCAGTTGCTCAACGTGTGCTTTTTTTACTTCGGCTAAGGCTTCGCCGCGTTCGGGGTTGATTTGGTAATAGCAAAAATTCGCCAGTTTGCTGTTTAACACGCCCAGCAAAAATTTATGGTTGCGCTGTTGGGCGATAACGATGTGCAGATTATTGCGGCAGATGATGTCTTTACCGATAACGGTGGCAATGATGCGGTCTCCCGTTTGGCGCACAACGATTTTTTCTTCAGCTTCAAAAATTTTGCTGTCTCGCGGTGCTGCCAGCCATTCGCCGTATTGTATCCAACTGTCTTCGTGCCACAGGTTTTCATAGCGGTTAATTAAACTGCCGCGTAATAAGGGTTTCCAGTTTGCACCTGCGGGCTTGGACTGGTTTTCTTTAACAAAAGGCTTGGCTTCAACGATTTCTTCGGTTTGTGGCGGCGTGCCTTTGCCTTTTTCAAACGGTTTTATGCCGTTGTAAACCGTTGCTGCCGTTCCCAGTGTTTCCGAGGCAGCCTGAATTTTCTTAAACAGCGCGGTGGCTTCAGGTTTGGCGAGAATGTTGATGATGCCGCCGTTTTTGTCAAAGCTGTTTTGGTCTAGCTGCTGATAGAAAACGATGGTTTGGTTTTCGGTGATGTCCACGTCAAACAGACTTTTGCCTTTCAGGCTGCCTTTTTCAAATACCAAAACGTGGGTGTCCACTACTGCGTCAAAAATATGCTCTTTGCCGTGTAGGATTTTGTGCCAGCGGTAATCGCCCAACAGATGCTTGCGGATTTTGGTGAACGTTACCGATTGCAACCATGTGTTCGGCACGATTACGCCGAGCAGCCCTTTTTCTTTGAGCAGCGCGTGATAGCGTTCCAAAAACAGCAGGTATAAATCGTATTGGTAATTCTGATGCTGGAAATGCTGCTTGAAATAAGCCAGCAGTTCTTTATCAGACACTTTCACATACGGCGGATTGCCCACTATGGCATCAAAGCCGCCTGCGGCAAATACGCTGGCAAAGGCAGCCTGAAAATCAAAAGGGTTGATTTTGCGGCGGATGTCTTCGTCTTGGGCGAGTTCGTCGCCCATGATGTCCATGATTTCGTAGCCGATTAGGGAGTTGCCGCAGCAGATGTTGCCGCTGAGGTTGGGCAGGATTTTGTCGGCAAACAGCACTTGCATATCGTTGGCGCTTGCCATGGTTTCGTCTTCCAGCAGTTTTAAAAACAGGGATAGCTGGGTTACTTCGGTGGCTTGCAGGTCTATGTCCACGCCGTAGATGTTGTTGAGCAGGATGCGCTGTTTTTGTTTGATGCTTAACACCCATGTGCCTGTGGCTTCGTCAAAATGGCAGCCTGCGGATTTGGCTTTGTCGGGATAGCGGTTGTAGTAGTTTTTGTGGTAGTCCAGCAGGCAGTCGTACACGCCGATTAGGAAGCTGCCGCTGCCGCAGGCGATGTCGGCGAATTTGAGCTTGGCGATGTAGTCGGGGTTTTTGCCTGCGATGATTTTGCCGACTGTGTTTTCTACGATGTAGTCCACGATGTATTTTGGGGTGTAGTACACGCCGCCTGCTTTGCGCACTTCGGGCTTTTGTTCTATTGCGGTTTTGCCGTTGTCAATGGCGATGATGTTGCCCAAAAAACGCTCGTAGATGCTGCCGAGGATGTGGACGGGGATGTAGTTGAAGTCGTAGGGGGTGTTGGTGTGGTCTAGGTCGGAGGCGATGTCGCGGAAGGCGGTTTCATCTGCGCCGAGAAAGCTGTTTTGGTCGATAAAGTGGGGTTTGAAGACGATGCCGTTGTATTTGGTGTCTAGCCGTTTGCATTCGGCGATGAATTTTGCCCATGGGTGGGCTGCGCTGGCGATGTTGTAGAGCAGGGTTTCGGGTTCAATTTGCTTGTCTTCTAAAAAGCGCATGAATACTAGGCGGTCGATGGTGCGCTGGGTGGCTTCGGTGAGCTGGTAGGAGTTGAGCGTGGGGTTGTTTTGGTAGAAGGCTTGGGCAAGGTGCAGGCGGATGTCGTCGATGTAGCTTAAAAAGCTGTCGTCGATGGAAAGGTAGCGTCCGCCGAGCAGGCGCAGTTGTTTGCCGCTGCCTTTGGCTTTGGGCAAGTCGGCGATGTAGCGGGCAAGGTTGCCTGCGGCAACGGCTTCGCGGGAGAAGAGCCAGTAGAACTCGGCGAAGGTGTCTTCGTCTTGCAAGTCGGTGTATTTGAAGTAGCGCAGTTCGTTTTGCAGGATGGTGTCAAAGTCGGGCTTGGCGCGGCAGTCGATGATGACGATTTCTTCAAAATCGGTGAGGATGGATACGCCTGTTTGCGCGTTCCAGCCGTATTTGGCGGTTTGGAAGTAGCCGTCGCGGTTTTGGCGCAGGGTTAAACTGGGCTTTTTGGCTTCTACGAAAAACTGCACGGTTTTGTAGTCGGGGGCGAGGGAGAAGGCGTAGTCGGCGCGTTTTTGCGATGCGGCATCGGCTTGGCATTGGGCTTTTTCTACTTTGACTTCTTGGGCGTAGGGGTTTTTCTGATAATCGTGCGCCACGTCCCAGCCCAGCGCGGTGAAGAGTTTGTCGATAAAGTCGGCGCGCACTTCGGCTTCTTGGTATTTGGGCGAGAGGTAGTGGGATGAGTGGGCTTGGAATTGGGCGATGAGTTGTTTGACGGTTGCGTGGGCTTGGGAGAGCATGGGATTTTCCTTTTTTAAAAAGATGAGTGGGTTATATTGTTTTCAGGCTGCCTCAACGTATCGCAAACCGTTGGCGCACAATATTATCCGCTTCGGCTAAACGCTCGGGCGTGCCCACATCCAGCCACAAGCCTGTGTGCAGGCAGCCTGAAACTTGGTTGCGCTGCATGGCTTGGCGCAGCAGCGGGGCGAGTTTGGCGGGCCGGCGCGGCGGCGTGTGGCGAAACAGCTCAGGCAGATACACGCCTGCGCCGCTGAATGTGGCGGGCGTGCCGATGGCTGCGCTGGCGTGGACTGCGCCATGCTCGTCCAGCCCAAAATCGCCGTTGGGATGATGCGGCGGGTTGGGCACCAGCCACAAATGGGCGAGTTTGCCGCTTTGCGGCAGCGCATCGGCGATGTGGGCGGCAGCCTGAAAATCTATATCGGTGAGCACATCGCCGTTAATCACCAGAAACGGCGCGTCGCCCAGCAAGGGCAGGGCGGTGGCGATGCCGCCTGCGGTTTCCAAGCCTTTGCCGCCCTCGGGCGAATAGGCGATGTGCACGCCGTATGCCGCACCGTCGCCCAACGTGGCTTCAATTTGCGCGCCCAGCCATGCATGGTTGATCACGATTTGGCTGATGCCTGCGGCGCGCAGACGGCGCAAGTGCCAGCCAATCAGCGGCTCGCCGCCTGCGAGCAACAACGGCTTGGGGGTGCGGTCGGTGAGCGGGCGCATTCGTTCGCCGCGCCCTGCGGCAAGTATCATGGCTTTCATAGTGTTTCCAATGGGTTAGTGGTTTTCAGGCTGCCTTATCATCGCGCAACCCAATACAAAGGCAGCCTGAAAACGGATAAACAGGTTTAGCCAAGCTCAAACCATTTTCCATTTTCAGGCTGCCTATTTATCTCAAACTTACTTCTCGCTGCGCATCCGCGCTTTACGCTCTTCCAACCAATGCTCCAAATAATGGATGCTTACGCCGCCTTGCGCGAAGCCCGTGTCGTTGAACAGCTCGCGGTGCAGGGGCGCGTTGGTTTTGATACCGTCCACCGTCAATTCCGCCATCGCCACGCGCATTTTTGCCATCGCCTGCGCGCGGTCTTTGCCATGCACGCAGATTTTGCCGATGAGGCTGTCGTAGTTCGGCGGGATGCGGTAGCCCTGATAAATGTGGCTGTCCACGCGGATGCCGAAGCCGCCGGGCAGATGGCAGCTTTCAATCACCCCTGGGCTGGGGATAAAGGTGTACGGGTCTTCCGCGTTGATGCGGCATTCAAACGCATGCCCTTCAATCACAATGTCTTTTTGCGTGTATTGCAAGGGCAGCCCCGCCGCCACGCGCAGCTGTTCCTGCACAATGTCCACGCCCGTAATTAGCTCGGTAACGGGGTGTTCCACTTGCACGCGCGTGTTCATCTCAATAAAGAAAAACTCGCCGTCTTCATACAAAAACTCAAACGTGCCCGCGCCGCGATAGCCGATGCGTTTGCACGCCGCCACGCAAGCCTCGCCGATTTTTTTGCGCTGCGCCGGCGTGATAAACGGCGCGGGGGCTTCTTCAATAATCTTTTGATGACGGCGCTGCATGGAACAATCGCGCTCGCCCAAATAAACCGCATTGCCGTGTTCATCCGCCAGCACTTGAATTTCCACATGGCGCGGGCGTTGCAAAAAGCGTTCCATGTACACCATTGGGTTGCCAAACGCCGCTTCTGCTTCGGCACGGGTCATTTCCACCGCTTTGAGCAAATCTTCTTTCTTTTCCACCACGCGCATGCCGCGCCCGCCGCCGCCGCCCGATGCTTTGATAATCACAGGGAAGCCCACCTTATCCGCCGTTTTCAAGATTTCGTTCGGGTCGCCGGGCAACGCCCCGTCCGACCCCGGCACGCACGGCACGCCCGCTTCAATCATCGCTTTTTTGGCGGATACTTTGTCGCCCATCAGGCGGATGGTATCGGCACGGGGGCCAATGAACACAAAGCCCGAATTTTCCACCTGCTCGGCAAAATTGGCGTTTTCCGCCAGAAAGCCGTAGCCGGGGTGGATTGCATCCGCGCCGGTAACTTCGGCGGCGGCGATGATGGAGGGGATGTGCAAATAGCTCTGCGGGCTGGGCGCAGGTCCGATGCACACGCTTTCGTCTGCCAGCTTAACGTGCAAGCTGTCTTTATCGGCTTCGGAATGCACGGCAACGGTGGCAATGCCCATCTCGCGGCAGGCGCGCAATACGCGCAAAGCAATTTCGCCTCGGTTGGCGATAAGAACTTTTTTTAACATAAGATTTTCCTAGATTGTCGGGGCAGATTGAACGCCCTTTTTGTTTATGCGCCCTATTGAAGCAATATCTGAACCGCGTCGCAAAAGCGTTTTCAGGCTGCCTGAACGTGTTTTTTGAGTGGCACGTGCCACGCGCTTGATGCGCGGAAATGAAAGGCTCGGGCGGTACGCCACCGCCGCTGCGCAGAAACCAGCCGTTTCAGGCAGCCTGAAAAGCTAATCCGCAAATTCGGCGGTAACGTCTTCCCATTGTGTCAAATCATTTGGCGTTTTCAATTCGGCAAACCGTTTGAATTCCGCCATCAGCGGGCGAAACTCGGCAAACGTGCGGTAATGCTTGAAATCGCCGTTTTGCTCCCAAATCCGCGTTTCCAAAAGATAGCGGCTTTGGGGGTTGCCATCGTCTTCCAACGTGGTTTGGATATAGTGATGGTTTTGCGCGTATTTGGCAGACGGAATGTAGCCCAACACGACAAAATCTTCTCCGTTTTCATAAAGACGGGCAACGATGTCTTCCAAAGCAAAATAATCCAACGGGCTGCGATCGGGTTCAACCGAGATGCGAATGTCGCGCGTTTGTGTGGAAAGATAGAAAAAAGGGTATTTTTGCCGCATGGTTTAACTCACTTGAATCGGATTTCAGGCTGCCTCAATCAACGCTCGCCCAGCGCGCGGCGGATTTTTTGGTCGGTTTTATATTGGCTGAGCGCGTAAACCGACCAAATGGCGGCCGGTATCCAGCCGATAACGGTCAGCTGCAAAAGCAAGCAAACCAATCCGGAAATGGGCTTGCCGATGGTGAAAAATTGCAGCCACGGCAGCAATAAAGCCAAGAGAAAGCGCATGATGTTTTCCTTTTTCAGGCAGCCTGAAACGCATTATTCAATGATAAACAAGGGTTCACCGAATTCCACAGGCTGCCCGTTTTCCACCAAAATCTCTTTTACCACGCCCGATTTTTCCGCTTCGATTTCGTTCATCAGCTTCATCGCTTCAATGATGCACAGCGTGTCGCCCGCTTTCACCGTTTGCCCCACTTCCACAAACGCAGGCGTAGAAGGGCTGGCAGCGCGATAGAATGTGCCCACCATGGGCGATTTTTGCGCGTTGGACAAATCGCGCGCCGCAGGGGCGGGCGCAGGCGCAGCAGGCGCAGCCGGTTGGGCGAGCGCGGCAACCGGCGCAGGGGCAGCCTGAACGGGTGCGGCGGTTGCGTAAACCGTTTGCATGGCAGGTGCGGCCACGCTGCGCGTGATGCGGACTTTTTCTTCGCCCTCGGTTACTTCAATTTCGGCAATGCCTGATTCTTCAACCAAATCAATCAGTTTTTTGAGTTTGCGTAAATCCATTTTGAGCAATTCCTATAAAAATAAAACGGGTTGTTTCAGGCAGCCTGAAACGCGGTTTTTGGTAAAATCTGTTGCGATTGACGCGCTATGTTTGCGCAGCGCAAAAAAAGGTAATTTTCCCGAAGTTAGGCGCAAAAGTCTAGCAAAATATCCGCAAAACGCTGCAAAACACGCCGCTTGTTGAGCTGCCGGCCGCTTGTTGTTGATTTGCTAGATTTTTTATTCTATGACTTGTTTGGCTACAAAAAAACCGAGCGAAAATCACTCGGTTTGCAAATTCGTTGAACGGCTAAATTAAGCGTCTAAGTGGCGTTCAGTATCAATCAACGCGCGGCGAGCCAAAGCTAGGTTAGATTTAGAACGATCCAATACAGTGTAAAGGAACAAGCCTTCGTGTTTAGCCAATGGGCGCAACAGGTGGTATTGTTTGCCCAGAGTAATCAAGATGTCTTCAATGCTGTCTTTCAAACCAAGCATTTGCATGGTTTTCATTTTGGCACGCATCACTTCGGTGTTACCTGCGGCAGCGATTTCCAAATCAATGCCAGAAGTGCCGTTACCAGCCAACAGCATGCCGCTGGCAAAGTCCACAACGGCAGCAGCCAACGCGCCATCAACATTCAATAATTCTGATACTGCACCTTCATAGTTCATGATAAAACTCCGTGAAATTTAAATAAAATTTATACCGCAAAATAGCGGTTTAACCAAATAAACATAAGGCATACGGATGTATTGCCTATTCGTTACCAGGTTCCCACTAGCCAGTACAAATTCGCTTGCTGGTTTGTTTTGCTGCCTAGGAACTAGGAGCAAATTATAAAACTAGTGCCTTATTTAGTAAAGGTAAAAGCTGTGATTGTTTACCCAATTCTGGCTGTTGAAATAATGAGATAGGTTTGCGTTTTGATGGGTTGGTAAGCAGGGCGGCTTGTTGATTTGTTTTAATTTTTGTTAAAAAATAATTGGTTATGGTTAGTATGGCGGGGTTGTTTTTGGGTTTGCTGTGATAGTTAAGCCCTGAATTTCAATCCATTATGCTAAAATATGCGTTGTTTTTCAGCCCTTATTGTGTTGCCAATCGCGCCACAATTCTTTCTTTTTCTTTACAAGATTAAACATCATGACCCAAGACAAAATTCTGATTTTAGATTTCGGCTCGCAAGTAACCCAGCTTATCGCTCGCCGCGTGCGCGAGGCGCACGTTTATTGCGAATTGCACCCTTATGATATGCCACTGGCGGATATTAAGGCGTTCAATCCTAAGGGGATTATTTTATCGGGCGGGCCCAATTCGGTGTATGACTCGGATTATCAGGCGGATACGGGGCTGTTTGATTTGGGCGTGCCTGTGCTGGGGATTTGCTATGGCATGCAGTTTATGGCGCATCAGTTGGGCGGCGAGGTGCAGGCGGGCAATCAGCGCGAGTTTGGCTACGCGCAGGTGCACACGGAAGAGGGCGATTTAACGCGCGGCATTGAAGATGCGCCCCATACGCTCGATGTGTGGATGAGCCACGGCGATAAGGTTTTCAGGCTGCCTCAGGGTTTCCGCATCACGGGGCACACGCCTTCTTGCCCGGTTGCCATTATGGAAAACAGCGCGAAACGCTTTTACGGCATCCAGTTCCACCCCGAAGTTACCCACACCAAGCAGGGGCGCGCGTTGCTTAACCGCTTTGTGCTGGACATTTGCGGCGCCAACCCAAGCTGGACGATGCCCAATTACATCGACGAAGCGGTGGCGAAAATCCGCGCGCAAGTGGGCGGCGACGAGGTGATTTTGGGCTTGTCGGGCGGGGTGGACAGCTCGGTGGCGGCGGCGTTGATTCACCGCGCCATTGGCGACCAATTAACCTGTGTATTCGTTGACCACGGCTTGCTGCGCTTGGACGAGGGCAAGAATGTGATGCAGATGTTTGCGCAGAATTTGGGCGTGAAGGTGGTGCACGTGGACGCGAGCGCGCAGTTTATGGCGAAGCTGGCGGGCGTTACCGACCCTGAGCAAAAACGCAAAATCATTGGCGCGGAATTTATTGAAGTGTTTGATGCGGAAGAGAAAAAGCTCACGCAAGCAAAATGGTTGGCGCAGGGGACGATTTACCCTGATGTGATTGAATCGGCGGGCGCGAAAACGAAAAAGGCGCACGCCATCAAATCGCATCACAATGTGGGCGGGCTGCCTGAAAACATGAAATTGAAGCTGCTGGAACCGTTGCGCGATTTGTTTAAAGACGAGGTGCGCGAGTTGGGCGTGGCGTTGGGTTTGCCGCGCGAAATGGTGTATCGCCACCCATTTCCCGGCCCAGGCTTGGGCGTGCGGATTTTGGGCGAGGTGAAGCGCGAATATGCGGATTTGCTGCGCCAAGCGGACGCGATTTTTATTGAGGAATTGCGTAACACGACCGATGAGAGCGGCAAATCTTGGTATGACTTGACCAGCCAAGCGTTTGCGGTGTTTTTGCCGGTGAAGTCGGTGGGCGTGATGGGCGACGGGCGCACTTATGATTATGTGGTGGCGCTGCGCGCGGTGATTACCAGCGATTTTATGACGGCGCATTGGGCGGAGCTGCCGTATGCGCTGTTGGGGCGCGTGTCTAATCGGATTATCAACGAGGTGCGTGGGATTAACCGCGTGGTGTATGACGTGAGCGGCAAGCCGCCTGCCACGATTGAGTGGGAGTAGGCAAACGTTAGCGGCAGCCTGAAAGTGTGTTTTCAGGCTGCCTTTCGCGTGCACATTAGGCAGCCTGAAAACGGGTTTACGCGCTTTTGCAAAGTTAAAACGAAGGCTGCCACAAAGTTAAAACGGGTTCCAGCGAAACCAAATTGGCATTTAAAACATGGGGCTGTCCTAGATAACTAGGATAAATTACTTCTTACCAATTGTTTTAAAATGGAAATTTGAACTTTGATTTCACTGTTGTTAAAACGCCATTCGCACTCCTTCAAATACAGCTCAAAATGCTCTTTCGGAATGCCGTTGAACTTACGCAAATGCCATTTTGCCTGACTCCAAAAGTTCTCAATTCCATTGATGTGGTTTTGCTTTTCAGCAAAATGCGTACTGTGGTTGATGCGGAAATGGTTAAATTCGCTCACGTCCAATACGTCAAGGCTCTTATAGCAATCGGTATAAACGATGCTGTCAGGCGTAACCTGCTCGCGGGTAATCGGTAACAGGGGTGCCGTCTGTGTTATTGGGTACGGCAACAGTGTAAACCTTGCCGTTGCGCTTCAACAGCCCGAATACTGCGGTTTTCCCTGCCGCGCCGCGACCGCGTTTGCCTTTGCGGTGTCCGCCAAAGTAGCTTTCGCCTGCTTCCACTTCGCCGTCAAACATTTCCAGATGGCAGCTGTTTTGGTAGATGAGTAGACGTAGCCGATGGAAGTAATAAGCAGCTGTGCTTTTGTTGACATTTGCCAATTCGGCAGCTGTACGGGCGGTTACGCCTGCTGCGAACAGCTCAATCAGTTTGTTTTGTTTGTACTGACTCAGACGACTTTTTCTCATAGGGGAAATTCTAATTTAAACGGAATTTCCTGAGTTATCTAGGACAGCCCCAAACAAAAACAGGGCGGATATATCCGTCCCTCCTGCAAAACACCCCGTTCAGGCAGCCTGAAAACCGCTATTTCACGGCATAACGCAATAGAGTTTTACGTTTTTCGGGCGCAGTGCGGTTGGCATTGCTCAGATAAATTTCGCGATGGATATCGCTGCAGCGCTGCAAACCGTGCTCCCTGCAGAAACGGTCCATTTCGGCGAACGAACGCGGTTCGTCGTCAAACGCACCGATGTGCAGGATGCTGACGCACCGACCGTCCGACATACTCCCGAAGCGGACTTCTTCATAAAGCGGATTGGGCTTTTTGACGCGCGTTTTGACCAGCGCATCCTGCCACATTTCGGGGGTGATGAAATCGGGCTGGGCAATCATGATGGTGTATTCCAGACTGTTTTTGTCCAATGCGCCCTGCCCTGCCTGCGTTTTCTGCCGCCACACGCCTTCCAGCGGATAAACGGCAAAATCATCAACTTCCCGCCCTGCGGCGGTTTTTTTGTATCCCATCTTGACGGCATAGGCCAAACTGTACAGCGCGCCCACGCGTTCGGAAAAATCGGCGGCATTGGGGTTGCCTTCGCCGTCTATCATGATGAACTGCTGTGCGGGAACATCCAGCAAAACGGGTTCGGTTTTGATGCCGTATAGGTTTTTGTGGGATTTTTTCCATTCCTGTTTCACGATAATCTCCTTATCTTATCCAGTGCGTTTCAGACTGCCGTATGCATTATACGTCTGTTTCTGCCGTTTTCCGCCCTGTATCGGGATAAGTTTGATGCAGGGCAGGGAAAACCGTTTTCGGCGTTTTGATTTTCAGGCTGCCTATTCATGCAAACCATTAGGCAGCCTGAAAACCTTTGCAAACCCCGCAACCGTCGCGTTATTTTAAGTTTCAGGCTGCCTATTCATTGCAACGAATAGGCAGCCTGAAAACCCATTTATCTCAAATTCGGCATCCGAATCGGTTTCTTCTTCGGCTCGCGCTCTTCTTCCTTGCGCCCGCAATCCATCGCATCGCAGGCATCGCAAGGGCAGGCGTTGGCATAATCGCCCAATGTGTCGCACGCGCGCGATTTCGTGTCGCAATGGCAAGCATCCGCGCAGTCGCCCAATGCGCCGCAGGCGTGCGATTTCACATGGGCGCAATCGCACGCATCGGGGGCATTGCAATGGCACGCATCGGGCGCGCCCAAATCGCACGAATCGCAACCGCCCGCATCCAAGCATCCGCCATCGCAGGGCACGCAATCGCCGCGCTGGTAATACGCCATGCCGTTTGCCCGTTTTACCACGGGGGCAGGCGATGGGGCGGGGGCGCAATAATGCGTGTAGGCGAAACGGCAATGCGCCAAGCGCAGGCGCAACAGGCGGCAGCCTGAAAACACGCCATACCGCCGAATCAAACGATAACCCACGCCTGAGCAGCCGCAGCCGCCATACACCAAGCGATAGGCGCAGCCAAACCCTTTTTTGGGCGACAAATGGCGTTGGTAAAGCCGAATGGCAAAGAGGGCAAGAGAACGGAGCATAGTGGCGCAATCATCAAATCAAAATATATACAACAAAGGCAGCCTGAAACGCGCTTTATCCGTTTTCAGGCTGCCTGCCGGTCATATCTGTTTACATCGCCGAAGACGAAAACTCTTCGCGGTCATTTTCGCTTTCATCCGCATCTTCGCTATACACGCTGCGAATCACCAGCAGCGGCAAATGGCTTTGGCGCATCACCGTTTCCGCGAAGCTGCCCATCAACAAATGCATCAAACCCGTGCGGCCGTGCGTGCCGATAACAATCAAATCCGCGCCGTGGCTGTCGGCATAATCCACCAAGCCTTGCGCCATTTCCTTCGCGCCTTTGGATGACACCAGCAAATGCGCTTGCACATCCGCCACGCCCGCGTTTTTCGCCGCTTCGCGCGCCTCGGCCAACACTTCGTTGCCGCCCGCAACCGCCGCTGCTTCGTAGCTATCGTGTTGCAAAAATTCAGGCGCAAGCGTCATGTATTCGCTTGGGTTGGCGACCGTAATCAGCGTTAAACGCGCATTGCCCGCCACCGCAAGGCTAGATGCGTGTTGCAACGCATTCAAAGAAGTTCTACTGCCATCAACAGCCACAACAATATGTTTGTACATCACACACACTCCTTATAAATATGGGTTCACGTTCAAGGTACTGCACATACAGTATAATCCAAATTGGCAAAATTTTCTTGGAAACGCAACATGGAAACACACACCAACCGCCGCTTCGGCGGCATCGCACGGCTTTACGGCGCACACGGTTTACACGCCTTGCAACAGGCGCACGTTTGCGTGGTGGGCGTGGGCGGTGTCGGCTCGTGGGCGGTGGAAGCGCTTGCCCGCAGCGGCATCGGCAAGCTCACGCTGATTGATTTGGACAACATCGCCGAATCCAATGTAAACCGCCAAATCCACGCGCTCACCGCCGATTTTGGCAAAGCCAAAGTAACCGCCTTGCGCGAACGCATCGCGCAAATCAACCCAGATTGCCAAGTGGTTGAAATAGAAGATTTTGTGGACGAGGACAACCTTGCCGGGCTTTTCAGGCTGCCGTTTGATTTTGTGATTGACGCGATTGACCAAGTGCGCATCAAAACCGCGATGGCAGCGCATTTTGTGTGCCACAAGCAGCCGTTTATTGTGAGCGGTGGCGCAGGCGGGCAACGCAATCCCGCGCTGATTGCCACCGCCGATTTAAGCCAAACCACGCACGACCCGCTGCTGGCCAATATGCGCTACGCGCTGCGCAAAAAACACGGCTTCCCGCGCGAGGGCAAAATGCGCGTGCCCTGCGTGTATTCGCGCGAACAAATCACGCCGCCGCAAATCGCCCAAGCCTGCGATGCGCCACAAAGCAGCCTGAAAATCAACAACCGCAGCGAAGATAAAAGGGATACCGCGCCACAAGGCTTATCCTGCGCGGGCTACGGCGCGAGTATGCTGGTAACCGCGAGCTTTGGTTTGCATTGCGCCACGGCGGCGATTGAGCATATTGTGCGGCGGGGGTAGGTTTCAGGCTGCCTATGCTTACGGTTTGGTAAACAGAGGCAGCCTGAAAACGAAAATGGAGCGGAAACGGCTTGTTGCCAAATGGTATTCAACAAGGCTTTGCTGATTGGCATAATGTTGGCGAGTTGCTGATGCGCTATTGATTGCAGGGTTGGCAACGTTTTCAGGCTGCCTTAATGCGTGGGTGATAGGCAGCCTGAAAAGCAATTGATGCGCTTGTTCTTGTTTACGAGAGAATGATGGGGATGAGGGCGGTATCGGTTTTATAGTGGAAGGAATGATAAGAAATAGCCGATGCCGTTGGCGTAGGGTGTGTGGCTTGCCACGCACCATTCATTGAACCTTTGCTAAACGGTGCGTGGCAAAGCCACACACCCTACTCGTGTCGCGTAGGAATAACGGTATTTTTATTTTCAGGCTGCCTCAATGCGCGGGCAATAGGCAGCCTGAAAAACAAAATAGCACGTTGTTCAACATATCAGCCAACCCCCGTCGCGCCCTTATCCGCCCAAGCGTGCTACAACAAACATTTCAGGCTGCCTATGTTCACCAAAGGCAGCCTGAAAACATGGAACGCAGCAAAAACCTACCGCCCTTCGTTGGCATCGTTGGCATCATCGTCGCCGTAATACTTCACGCCGATTTTAATCGCCTCGCGTCCTTTTTCGCGCCGCCATGCGTTGGTGTCGCGCAGGGAGTACACGCAGCCGCAGTATTCCTGCTGATAAAAATGCTCGCGCTTGCTGATTTCTATCATACGCGCTGAGCCGCCGCCCTTGCGCCAGTTGTAATCCCAATACACGATATTGGGATAATGCGCGGCGGCGCGGTGTCCGCAGTCGTTGATTTGCGCCATGTTTTTCCAGCGAGAAATGCCTAGGCTGCTGCTAATCACGTTGAAGCCGTGTTCATGCGCATACAGCGCGGTGCGTTCAAAGCGCATGTCAAAACACATGGTGCAGCGGATGCCGCGCTCGGGCTCGTATTCCATGCCTTTGGCGCGAGCAAACCAGTTTTCGGTGTCGTAATCGGCATCAATAAACGGCACGCCGTGTTGCTCGGCAAAGCGGATGTTTTCGTTTTTGCGGATTTCGTATTCTTTGAGCGGATGGATGTTGGGGTTGTAAAAATAAATGGTGTAGTCAATGCCGCTGGCAAGCAGAGCTTCCATCACTTCGCCCGAGCAGGGGGCGCAGCACGAATGCAGCAGGAGTTTGTCTGCGCCGTTGGGCAGCACCAGCTTGGGGCGGTCTATGGGGGTTACGCGCGGGGTGTTCATGGTTAGTGCCCGCCTGAAAGAGTGGGGGCGTGGTGATGCGGCAATTCGCCGTTGAGCTGATAGATGGTGCCGCAGTAGGGGCATTCTATGCTGCTGTTGGCTTGAATGGGCAGGAATACGCGCGGATGCCCGTTCCATGCGTGATGCGTGGCGGTTGAGCCATCGCAATGCAGTGGCAAGTCTTGCGGCGTGATTTGAATGGGTGGCGTGGTGGCGTGGGTCATGGTTGTGTGCCTTGTGTTGATTTTTGAAAAACGTACATTTTAGCGCAAAACTCGGTTTCAGGCTGCCCAAACATTGACAAAAGCCAGCCGCGCTGCGATAATCGCGCCCAGTTTTGATTTGATATGCCGTTGTTTAGACGGCTTAATTTTTTGCGGTATGCGCCAAGCGCGATGCCGATTGAGTTTGGAGGTGATGTTTGCATCATCAGGGCGCAGTATCTCGCCCTTTCAGGCAGCCTGAAAACCTTGGATACAATTATTTTGATTTAAACCCATTTTTAAGGATGAAAAACAATGCCTTCTATTAAAGTAAAAGAAAACGAACCCTTTGAAGTTGCGATGCGCCGCTTTAAACGCGCGATTGAAAAAACCGGTCTTTTGACCGAACTGCGCGCGCGCGAAGCCTACGAAAAACCGACCACCGAGCGCAAACGCAAAAAAGCCGCAGCCGCTAAACGCTTGCAAAAACGCCTGCGCAGCCAACAGTTGCCACCTAAATTGTACTGATTTTGCGCCCGCGCATTCGGCAGCCTGAAAACATACACAGCAGGATTGCCGCCGCGCCATGATTTTTAACCGACACCGCAAGCGTTTGAGTTTGCGGTGTTTTTGTTTACAAGGAAGAACAGCATGACTTTAAAAGCAAAATTAACCGAAGACATGAAAGCCGCCATGAAAGCCAAAGACAGCGCCACGCTGTCCACCATCCGTTTGGTGAACGCGGCGATTAAGCAGTTTGAAGTGGACGAGCGCACCGAGGCGGACGATGCCAAAGTGCAGGCCATCATCGGCAAAATGATTAAGCAGCGCAAAGACAGCGCGAAAATCTATGCCGATGCGGGTCGCGCCGATTTGGCGGATAAGGAAAACGCGGAAATTGCGGTACTGCAAGGCTATCTGCCCGAAATGCTGTCGGCGGAAGCGATTGCGGCGGAAGTCGCCAAAGCGGTTGCCGAAACGGGCGCGAGCGGCATGGCGGACATGGGCAAGGTGATGGGGCTGCTGAAAACGCGCTTGGCAGGCAAGGCGGATATGGGGGAAGTGAACAAGGCGTTGAAAGCGGAGTTGTCGTAAGCGGGTTTTGCTGCGCGATAACGGGTTTCAGGCTGCCGATGCGCTTGCCGGAAGGCAGCCTGAAAATGTATGGTTGATGAAAATCGCCGTCTCATTTATTTTAATCAACGGTATTTTTGACGGAAGGAATCGTGATGAAGAATATTTTGGTTTTGACATTGGCAGCGCTGATGCTGGCAGCTTGCGCCAACACGGCGGGTTCTGGCAATACGCAAGCCTATGGCGAGCTTAAAGGCGGCGTGGAAGCGGCGAAGTAAACAGTTGCGTTTCAGGCTGCCCAAGCCGTTGCCCGAATCTGAATATCCAAACAGCAAAAAGCCAAGTTTCGAAAAACTTGGCTTTTTTAGCTCCCCGAGCTGGGCTCGAACCAGCGACCTGCGGATTAACAGTCCGTCGCTCTACCGACTGAGCTATCGGGGAATGAAGTCGCGCATTATGCGGATGTTTGGCTGCCTTGTCAAATCATTTTAGCGCGGCTTGGAGTTTTTGCAGGGTTTCCCACGCGCTGCGTTTGAGCTGGGGATTGCCGGCCAGGCGCATGGGGTGGGGGATGTGGTAGCGCGCGCTGGCGGGGGCGATGTTGTTGAGCTCGGTTTGGACTTCGGGGCGGTGGAAAAAGTCGCCCAGCAGGAGCATGGCTTGGGCTCGGGTTTGCCGCCATTCTCGGGCGATGTCGGGGGCGGCGGCGGTGATGGTTTGCGCGTCGGGGCGGGGGTTGAAATCGGGGCTGTTTTTGAGCCATGTGCTGAAATGGGCTTGCTCGGGCGGGAGGGCGATGGCGTTGAGCATGTTGTGCAGCATTTCGCCGTCTGCGCCGCTGAATAATTTGCCTGCTGCCATGTCGTCCACGGATGGGCAGACGCTTAATATCAGCAGTTTGGCGGGGCGGATGGTGGGGCTGTGCAGCGGGGTGGTTTGTGGGGTGGAAATGGGCTGGGGTGTTGGGGTGGCGGGGGTGTGGCTGGGGGTGCGTTGGCGGATTTTGGCTAGGGCGTTGCCTTGGGTGGCGGGGTTGGGGTTGGTGTGGCGGGGTTGGGTTGGCTGGGGTGTGTTGTGGGATGGGGTTTGGGTTGCGCTGGGGTGGGCGGGGGTTGTTTTAACTCCGTTGAAGCCTTCGGCTTTCAGGCTGCCTTGGGTGGGGCGGATTTGGGCGCGTTGGTTGAGCCACATTGCGCCCAGTCCTAGGGCTTGGTGTAGGTGGATGTAGCGGCTGTTTAGCATAATTTCTCCATAATGATGGCGTCTTCGTTGCCGTAGTAGTTTTTGCGGGTGGCGATGGGGGTGAATTGGTGTTTGCGGTATAGGGCTTGGGCGATGTGGTTGCTGGCGCGCACTTCTAGGATGATGCGGGCGTGGTGTTGCTGGGCGGTGGCGATGAGTTGTTGCATGAGTTGGCTGGCGATGCCTTGTTGGCGATGGCTGGGGGCGGTGGCGATAAGGTGGAGTTCTATTTCGTCTTGAATGTGTTGCCATGCGATGTAGCCGATGATTTGCTGGTCGTTTTCGGCGATGAGTAGGGTGCGGATGGGGGGCTGGTGGGCAGCCTGAAATTGGTTGGCTGTCCATGGGTGGGGATTGGTTTGCTGGTCTAGGCTGGCTAGGGCGGGGATGTCGGCGACTGTGGCGGGGCGGATGTGCATGGGGGTTGTGATTGTATGTTTTAGCTTCGCAGAAACTCGTTTTCAGGCTGCCTAAATGGGATAAGGCAGCCTGAAAATGGTTTTACAAGTCTTGCAGTCGTTCTACGCTGGGGGCGTAGTAATACGCGCCGCTGATGGCGGTGGAGATGCGTTCTAGCAGGAGATCGGTTAGCCCGTCTTCGCTGTCGCCAAACATATGTTGCAGTTGGATTTCTATGTTGCGCAGTTTGCCAGCGTAGGCGATGAAGGCAAGTCCGTGTTCGCCTGATGCGGTGCCGTAGGGCAGGCTGCGGCGGATGATTTTGAGCCCTTTGCCGTTTTCTTTGATGTTGGTGCGGGCAAGGTGGGATGCGGGCAGGCGTTCTGTTTTGGGGAATTCTTCGTTGCTCTCTTTGCTGCGCCCGATGCTTTCTTCTTGCTGGGCGACGGTGTAGGCATCCCATTTGGCGAGGTCGTGCAGGTAGCGTTGGATGAGTACATAGCTGCCGCCGTGTTCGTTGAGCCCGAAGTTGCTGATGGCTTCTTCGCCTGCGGGGTTTTCGGTGCCGTCCACAAAGCCGTCTAAGCCGCGGTCTTGATGGCGGCGAAAGCCGTGGGTTTCGTTTTGCACGGCGATGCTGTTGCCAAATGCGGCGAGCGCGGCGAGGGCGAGGGTGAAGTTGGTGTCGTGGTTTTGGGATTGGATGTGGATGAGCAGGTCGTGTTGGGTGGCGGGGGCGTGGGTTGCGCCTTTGCCGTAGCCTGGGAAGTTTTTCAACTCGGGGGCTTCGTTGTGTTTCAGGCTGCCCCAGTAGTCTGCGCCGAAGGCGATGGTCATGCCGAGTTGGTCGTTGGGGAATTGTTGTTGCACGTTGGCAAGGGCTTGTTGCGCGGCGCGGCAGGCGGCGGGGATGTTTTCAGGCTGCGTGATGCTGGCTTCGATGAGGATGGCGTTGAGTGGGTGTTCGTTGAACAGGGGGGATTGGGGGGTGGTCATGGTAGTGTTCCTTTATGGTTGTGGTGGGTGGTTTTGTAAATGGGTTGTGCTGTGTTGGAATGATTTTCAGGCTGCCTAACCGTTGTTTGCTACGCGGTGAATCAGTTGCGAAAGTTCGGGCAGGTCGCGTTCGGTGAGCCCTGTGCTTGCGGTGCAGAAGTAAACGCGTTGGCTGTGGTGGTTGAAGTAGCTGCGCGCATCGTCTAGGGCGAGCCATGGTTCGTTGGGGATAAGGTTGTCGTCTAGGTAGCACAGGATTTCTTGCTCGCGCGGGGCGATGGGGCTGGTGGCGACGTGTTCGGGGGTTTTGCCGATGATGCGCTGGGCGATGTCGGGCGAGAAGGGGCGGCGTAGGGCGGCAAGGTCGCGCCCGCTGCGCCATGTGGATGAGATGACGAATTGGATGTGGGCGTTTTCAGGCTGCCTGAAAAAGCGTTCAAAGAGGGGGACTTGGCTGAACATGTGTTCTTGGCGAAAGGCGTAGGCGGAATGGAGTACGCCGTCGAAGTCTAGGAATAGGAGCATGGTGGGGCAGCCTGAAAAGGGGGATGGGGTTTTAGCTTCGCAGAAGCTCATAAATTCGCTTTCAGGCTGCCTAAGATGGGTGTTCGCCTGCCATAAGGCAGCCTGAAAATGAAGTGGCTTACTCGGGCGTGGTTAAGCCGAAATGTTCAAATGCGCTGGCGGTGGCGGTGCGCCCGCGCGGGGTGCGTTGCAGGAAGCCTTGTTGGATAAGGTAGGGTTCAATCACGTCTTCTATGGTGTCGGTGGATTCGCCGATGGCGGCGGCGATGTTGTCTAGCCCTACGGGCCCGCCGCTGAATTTGTGCAACACGGCTTCTAGGAATTTTCGGTCCATCATGTCTAGCCCGATTTTGTCCACGTCTAACATGGAGAGGGCGGCATCGGCGATGGGGGCGGTGATGCTGCCTGAATGTTTGACTTCGGCGTAATCGCGCACGCGGCGCAGCAGGCGGTTGGCAATGCGGGGGGTGCCTCGGCTGCGGCGGGCGATTTCTAATGCGCCGTGTTCGTCTAAATCCATGCCCAGCAGTTGGGCGGAGCGGGCGACGATGGTGGCTAAATCGCGGGTTTCGTAAAATTCCAAGCGGGCTACGATGCCGAAGCGGTCGCGCAGGGGGTTGGTGAGCATACCTGCGCGGGTGGTTGCGCCGATGAGGGTGAACGGGGGCAGGTCTATTTTGACGGAGCGGGCGGCAGGGCCTTCGCCTATCATAATGTCTAGCTGATAGTCTTCCATGGCGGGGTAGAGGATTTCTTCTACCACGGGGCTGAGGCGGTGGATTTCGTCGATAAACAGCACGTCGTGCGGTTCTAGGTTGGTGAGCAGGGCAGCGAGATCGCCTGCGCGTTCCAGCACGGGGCCCGAGGTTTGGCGCAGGTTTACGCCCAACTCGCGCGCGATGATGTTCGCCAGCGTGGTTTTGCCTAACCCTGGGGGGCCAAACAGCAGGCTGTGATCCAGCGCTTCGCTGCGCTTTTTGGCGGCGGCGATAAAGATGGCAAGCTGTTCTTTGGCTTTGTGTTGCCCGATGTAGTCGGCTAGGGTTTTGGGGCGCAGGGCGCGTTCTAGCTGCTCTTCTTGGGCGGAGAGGTTTTGCGCGGCGATGAGGCGGGGTTGGGTGCTGGTGGTAAGGTTGTCGGTTTGGAGCATGGTGTTTTTTGGTTTGGATGATGTGGCGGCTTGAGATGTTGGGGCAGCCTGAAAATGATGATGGTGCTTCGTAAGAAAGCCGTTATTCGTTTTCAGGCTGCCTATATTGACGCATTCAGCGCGATGCTTTCCGCATCCCATGTTGCGCCGAAGTGTTGTTGGATGGCTTGCAAGGCGGGGTCTTGTTCCATCAGGGCTTGGGCTTGGGCGCGGTTTTCGGCGGCGATGCGGCTGCGGTGCATGGCGGGCGTTTCCCAGCCGTTGCCCTCGGCGAAAGGCTGCGTTTGGATGTGAACGGGGATTTGGTAGGCTTCGCTTAATGCGCTGGCGATGCGGTTAAAGTATTCTTTTTTGGTGGTGTTTTTGGTTTTCTCAGAAACGATGGCAAGGTGCAGCTCGCCGTCTTGGTAGGCAACCCACGCGGTGTGATCCAGCAGCATACGGGCGGCGGAGATTTGGTTGCTGATGCGCTCGGCGATGGCTGCCCAGTTTTCGGCGGCAAAGGGGGGGTAGGGGGTGTGGGCTTCGGGTTGGGTTTCGTTGAGGGTTTCGGTTTTCAGGCTGCCTGAATGGTTGGTTTGGGCTACGCGGGGGGTGGTTTTTTTTGAGGTGGATTTTTTGGGGGCGATTTCGGCAGGGGCGAGAATGTTGGGTTGGGCTGCGCTGAAAGGTGCTTCGTTCGTTTTCAGGCTGCCTGAAACGGTGGCGGCGTGTGCTTCGCTGGCGTGGGTGGCAACGGTTTTCAGGCTGCCTACGGGGGAAGCGGGTGTGGCTGGTGTGGTTTCTGCTTTCGCAGCTATGCGCTCGTTAGCAGGGACGGAGTGAGTGGCTTGCGGTTCGGGCGCGGTGGTTTCGTTGGAATGGGGTGCGCTGTTGGTGGCTTTGTCTGCATTCGCTTTGCTGATGGTTTCGCCCATGTTGGCGGATGCGTTTGCGTTGGTTTCGTTGGCGGTTTCTACCGTTGGCGTTGGCTCCAAAGCGGTATCCAAAGTTGTAGCCAAACCAGCCGCATCTATTTTCAGGCTGCCTGAAAAGGTTTGGGCTGCTGGCGCGATTTCTGTCGCTGGCTGGCTGGCTGGCGCAACGGTTGGCGTAACAGTAGGCACAATGGCTTGCGGTTCAACGGCTTCCGTTGCATCCGCATGGTTTTCATTCGCTTGGGCTGCGTTGGGTTGCGCTTCATCTACACCTGCGTTTTTCAGGCTGCCTGAAACGGTTTGAGCTGTTGGCGCGATTTCTGCCGCTGGCTGACTGGCTGGCGCAACAGTTGTCGTAACAGTAGATGAAGCAGTTGATGTAACGGCTGGCGGTTCAACGGCTTCCGTTGCATTCGCATGGTTTTCACGCGCTTGGATTACGCTGGATTGCGCTTCATTCACGCCTACACTTTTCAGGCTGCCTATGGGCGGCGCGGCAGGCTCGTGTATTTGCGTGTTTTCAATCACGGCGTTGGCGGGCACATTTTCCGCCGCAAACGGCGCAAAGGCGAGCATCCGCAGCAGCGTCATCACAAAGCCTGCGTATTCATCGGGCGCAAGCGGTAGGTCTTGTTTGCCGTGCAGGGCGCATTGGTAGTAAAGCTGGATTTGCTCGCTGTTGAACGCGCGGGCAAGGGCTTGCAGGCGGTCGTGTTCGGGATCGTCTGCGGCGATGGCGGCGGGCACGGTTTGCAGCAGGGCGATGCGTTGCAACAGCAGGGCAAGCTCGCTTAACACGCTGTCAAAGCCGAGCGATTGGCTGTGCATTTCGCTGGCTTTGGCGATGAGTGCCGCGCCGTTTTTTTGCGACAAAATTTCCAGCAATTCAAACAGATAGCGATTATCCACCGCGCCTATCATGTGGCGCACATCGGCTTCAGCAACGCTGCCCGAGCCCATGGCAATGGCTTGGTCCAGCAGGCTGAGCGCATCGCGCATAGATCCTTGCGCGGCGCGTCCGAGCAGGGCGAGCGCGGCGGGGTCGTAGGCGATGTGTTCCGCGTTTAAAACGTGCGCCAAATGGTCGGACACCTGTTGCGCGGTCATATTGCGTAAAACAAATTGTAAACAACGGCTTAACACGGTAATCGGCACTTTGTGCGGGTCGGTGGTGGCAAGGATGAATTTGACGTGCTCGGGCGGTTCTTCCAGCGTTTTGAGCATGGCGTTGAACGCGGATTTGGACAGCATATGCACTTCGTCGATGATGTAGACCTTGTATTTGCCTGCCGTGGGCGCGTATTGGGCGTTTTCCAGCACTTCGCGGATGTTGTCGATGCCGGTGTTGCTGGCGGCGTCGATTTCCAGCAGGTCCACAAACCGCCCCGCATCAATGGCTTGGCAGGTGGCGCATTGCCCGCAGGGTTCGCCGTGTTGGGCGTTTTCGCAGTTGAGGCTTTTGGCGAGAATGCGGGCGATGGTGGTTTTGCCTACGCCGCGTGTGCCTGTGAGCAAATAGGCGTGGTGCAAACGCCCGTTGGCAAGGGCGTTTTGTAGGGCTTTGACAACGTGTTGCTGCCCCACGAGGTCGGCGAAGGTTTTGGGGCGCCATTTGCGGGCGAGAACTTGGTAGGTCATGGCTGGAAAGTTTGTTAAGAAAGTGCGGCGAATTTTACCATATTTGGCAGCCTGAAAATTTGGCACACTTGGTAGGATGGTTACAAAAAAGGGCAGTTTGTGGCACGGCGTGGATGCGGTGGGGATTTTCAGGCTGACTTGGGCGTTGTGTTAAATATATTGTTTTTCAAATGGTTATGATGATTGTACTGATGATGTTATGGTGTAATGCTGTTTCTGGTCGCGCAGATTTACGTTTCAGGCTGCCTTGGCAAGGGGGCATGGTTGCGTGGTTTAATGTAAAAATACGTTAGTTTTTACACGATCTGGCACGGCAAATGCTACCAGTTTGGTAACTAGATTCTTTATCCTAGACCGATTTCTTGCCATGTGGCACAAGGAGACTGTGATGAAAAAATTATGCTTAGCTTTGGTTTTGCTTACGGGCATCAGCAGCGCATGGGCAGCAGGTTCTGCGGTGCAATTGGGCACGTTTAGAGAGTCGGATTATGCGCACAGGATGGTGGCGAACGCGGCTTTGGCGGGTGTGCCCGCTTCGGTGAAAGAGACTAAATCTGCGGACGGCACACCAATGTATCACGTACGCACGCCGCGCATGGAGCGGCAGCAGGCGGAGCAAACGGTGGAGCGTTTGCGCAAAAACCAAATTGATGATTGCTTGATTTTGGATAATTGAGCTAACTTTTGATGGGGTTTCAGGCTGCTTGTTTGTGAGAGTTCGAGTGGTCTGAAATTTTTTAGTGGGACAGGGTGATGCCTGTCCTTTTTTTTGTTTGGGGCGGGGTGGCTTGTGTTTTGTGAATAGGCAGCCTGAAAATCAATTTATCCAGTAAAAAACCGTTTGGCTTAACACCAAACGGTTTTCTGTTTTCAGGCTGCCTTTATGCGCCGCAAATCAACCCCACTCCGCCACCACAGGCGCGTGGTCGCTAGGGCGTTCTTGGGCGCGGGCTTCGCTGTCGATGTTCACGCTGCGCAGGCTGTCGCGCAGGGCAGGGCTAATCAGCAGGTGATCAATGCGCAGCCCCAAGCCTTTGGCGAACATTGCGCCGCGGTAGTCCCACCATGTGTAGTGCGCGCCGGTGGGGTGGATGTGCCGCAATGCGTCATGCAGCCCAAGGTTGAGCAGATTGGCGAACCATTGGCGCTCTTCGCTGGAACAATGGATGTGTTCGTGCCAGCGCTCGGGGTCGTACACATCGTCGTCGGCAGGGGCAATATTGAAGTCGCCCAGCAGCACGAGTTGGGGATACTGGGCGAGCTGGTCGCGCACATATTCGGTGAGCGCGGCAAACCATTGGCGTTTGTAGGCAAACTTGGGGCTGTCTAGCGCTTCGCCGTTCACGCAGTAAACATTAATCACGCGGATGCCGTTGATGGTGGCGGCAATCACGCGTTGTTGTGGGTCGTCGGGCATTTGCGGCAGCCCTGTTTGCACGTCGTGCAGTTCGTGACGGCTGATGATGGCAACGCCGTTATAGGTTTTTTGCCCTGCCCATGCAGTGTGCCAGCCCATCATGCGAAAGGCGGCGGCAGGGTATTTGTCTTGTTCCAGTTTCAGCTCTTGCAGCACTAAAATATCGGGCTGGTGCTGCGCGAGCCAGTCGCTCACTTGCGGCAGGCGCACGTTAAGCGAATTGACGTTCCATGTGGCGATTTTCATGCGATGTTCCGTGGTTACGATGTTTTGACAACATTTAGGCAGCCTGAAAACGAGAAAACGGTTTTCAGGCTGCCTGTTGCGTTGTTTACCGATGGTTATGCGCCTGCGGCTCGTGCGGCAGCAGGATTTGGGTTAATCAAGATTTCTACGCGGCGGTTTTGCGCGCGACCTGCTTCGGTGCTGTTATCGGCAACGGGTTGGCGCGAGCCTTGACCTGATACGCTCATGCGGTTAGCTGCTACGCCGTGTTGGTTCAGATAGTTGGCAACGGATTGGGCGCGGTTGGCAGACAATGGGTTGTTGATGCTGTCGTTGCCTGTGTTGTCGGTATGACCCACGATGGTGATGGTGGTGTCGGTGTAGGTTGCCAGCGTTTGCGCGGCTTGGCTCAATGAGTTTTGCGCTTGGGCAGATAGCGCAGCGCTGTTGGTGGCGAAGGTTACCGCGGCGGGCATGGTTAATTTGATTTGGTCGCCTTGGCGATCCACGGCAACGCCTGAACCTTGCAATTGCTCACGCAATTTTTTCTCTTGGTAATCCATGTAACCGCCTACGCCAGCGCCTACTGCGCCACAAGCCAAGGCAGAATTGCGCGCGCCTTTGCCGCCGTGGGTTAATGCGCCCACGATGCCGCAAGTGGCAGCGCCACCTAAGCCGTAAAGCGCGGTTTTGCTGATTTTGTTTTGCCCTGTGGTGGCATCGGTTACGCAGCCGCTTAATGCGAGCGCGGCAGTGAGAGCAGCGAGTGTGGTGGTTTTCATCAATTTCATGTGTGTTTTCCTTTATACAAAGGGTTGATGGGAGTTTTCAGGTTTTCAGGCTGCCTGAAAAAAGTAATCGCGCAATATACCGATGTTTCTATGGGAAAACCAGTTGGCTTAACGAGAAATTACTTTTGGGCGCACGGTTTTTGCGGTTTATTGGGCTTGAAATGGGCAAAGGCAGCCTGAAAACGTGGTTTTCCGTTTTCAGGCTGCCTTTGAAGCTAAATTGGGTGTGGCTTTGCCCAATCTTGCGAATGCGTTTTAGCTTCGCAGAAACTCGCTGCGCTCGTTTTCAGGCTGCCTTGGCTTGCATTTGCCCACGCGAAAACAGCAACAGCAAGGCGGTGCCGATAACGGTGGAAGCGAGCATAGTGCCCACCATCACCAACACCGTGCCGTTGTGCAAAAAGGCAACCGAAAAGCCCGCCAGCGAGCCAATCAACGATTGCGTTGCCGATAGCGCGGCGTTGGCACTGCCTGCGATTTCGGGCTTGAAGTTGCTCATAAACAGGGCTTGGGTGTTGGCGGCGATTAAGCCTTGCGTGCCCACGGACACCATCACCAGCGGAACCAGCAGTGCCAGCGGCGGCTGCCCAAACCACAACACGCTCACCACCAAAGCAATGTTGGCGCAGGCTTGCAATGCGATGCCGACTTTAAGCAAATCGCGGCTGTGCCAATCGCGGCGCAAGCCAAACGCGGTTAGACGGTTGCACAGCATCATGGTTACGATATTGCAGCCGAATACCCATGCGTATTGGTGCGGAGTGAGCTGGTATAACTGCATATAAACAAAGGGCGATTCGCTTAAAAACGCCATCATGGACGAGAACGATGCGGCTTGGTAAAACAAAAAACCCAGCGCGGGCAGCGTGGCGAACACTTGGCGATAGCGACTGCCGATTTGTTTAACGTGCGACAGGCGCAGCGGCTCGGCGGATTTGTGTTTGGGCAAAAAGCGAAACAGCAGCGCGAACACGATGCTGGCATAGACAAACAAAAAGGCGAAAATGCTGCGCCAGCCCGTAAGCGATTGCAACGCCGAGCCGAGCATGGGCGCAACCAGCGGTGCCATCATCAAAATGATGCCGATGAGCGTGAACATTTGCGCCGCTTCTTTGCCGTGATAATTGTCGCGCACCAACGCGCCCACCACCACGGCCGACATCCCCCCGCCCAAGGCTTGCACCACGCGCAACGCCATCAACTGCTCGGCGGTTTGCACAAAAATCAACCCTGCGCAGCCAATCAGAAAAATGGTTAAGCCAAACAGGGCGATGTTGCGCCGGCCTTTGATGTCGGACAGCGAGCCGCCGAGCAATTGCCCTGCGGCAATGCCAAACATAAAGGTGCTGAGGCTTTTTTCAATTTGATGGATGTCGGCTTGCAGCGCGGTGGCGATGTTGGGCAGCGAGGGCAAGTAGGCATCGATTGACAGCGGCATGATGGCGATGAGCATGGCCATCAGGAACGCCATTTGTTTGGTGGAGAGGGGGCGGGCTGTTTGCATGGTGTGACCGCGTGATTAAGATGAGGCAGCCTGAAAACGGAAAACGGGTTTTCAGGCTGCCTATAAGGTAGTTGCTAAACGGAGCGGATTATACGCTTGGGGCGGGGAAAGCTCAAACGGGAGAACGGCTTAGCGGTTGCGCGTTGGGCAACCGAGCCGCGTCGCTAGCCGTTTTTTACCGCCGCCAGCACGGCTTCGGCGTGCCCTGCCACTTTCACTTTGCGCCATTCGTGCGCGATATTGCCTGCGCTGTCTAACACGAAGGTGCTGCGTTCAATGCCCATGTGTTCTTTGCCGTAGAGCTTTTTCAGTTTCAACACGTCGAATTGCCGGCACACGGTTTCGTCGGCATCGCTGAGCAAGGCAAAGGCGAAGCCTTGTTTGGCGCAGAAGTTTTGGTGGGTTTTCACGCTGTCGCGCGAGATACCGACCACGGTGTAGCCCAAGGCTTGAAATTCGGGCAACAGGCGGTTGAAATCCAAGCCTTCGGTGGTGCAGCCTGCGGTGTGGTCTTTGGGATAGAAATAAACGATGAGCGGCAGATGCGCTTGGCTATGGAATATATCGCCGTTGGAAGAGGGGAGGGAGAAATGGGGCATGGTAAGCTTTCGTGTACGGAGTGATGGATTGGGGTTGCGCCGCGCGGCGTTTCAGGCTGCCGTTGGCAGAATGCGCGGGGCAGACGATGAACGAACGGGCAAAAAACAAACGGGCAAAGCTGCCGCAAACAAATCTTCAGGCTGCCTCAATTGATTAAGGCAGCCTGAAACGCAGTTTATTTAACCGGTTACAAGATGTTCAAATCGGAAACGCGGTCATACATTTGACCCGGCTCTTTGCCTTCTTCCCACAGGGTGATTTTCAGGCGCAAGTCGCTGGCAGATTCGGCTTGGCGCAAGGCTTCGTCTAAGGTGATGCGCCCTGAGGTGTAGAGTTTGAACAAATCTTGGTCAAACGTTTGCATGCCCTCGGATTGGGAGCGCTCAATCAAGCGCATCATCTCAATCAACTCGCCTTTCATCATGTAGTCTGCCATTGCAGGCGAGTTAATCAGCAAGTCCACAATCGCGGTACGACCGCCTTCAATCAAACGCGCCAAACGTTGCCCGATGATGCCCACCACGTTGAGCGACAAGTCCAGCAGCACTTGTTTGTGTTGCTCTTCGGGGTAGAAGTTCATAATCCGTTCTACGGCTTGCACGGCGTTGTTGGCGTGGATGGTGAAGAACACCAAGTGCCCCGTTTGCGCCAGCTGCAAGGCGTATTCCATAGTGTGTTCGTTACGCACCTCGCCCACGCAGACTACATCGGGCGCTTGACGCATCGCCGATTGCACCGCCATCGACCAAGAGTTGGTGTCGATGCCCAATTCGCGTTGGGTGAAAATGCTTTTAATCGGCGTGTGGATGTATTCCACAGGGTCTTCGATGGTTACGATATGCCCAGCGGCGTGTTTGTTGCGCCAGTCTAGCATCGCCGCCATGGAGGTGGATTTACCCGAACCTGTTGCCCCCGCCAGAATAATCAAACCGCGCGGCTGCATGGCAAGCTCTTTCAAGCCTTGCGGCAGCTGCAAATCGTCCACCGTTAAAATTTTGGTGGTGATGCGCCGCCACACCATGCCCACGTGTCCTTGCTCGTGATACGCGTTCACACGATAGCGCACGCCTGTGGCAGAAGTAACCGAATAGTTCAATTCCAATTCTTCTTCAAAGCGGATGCGCTGCTCATCGCTCATGGTGGAATACACCAAAACTTCGGTGTCTTGCGGAGTGAGCGGTTTGAGCGGAACGGGGGTCAGCTCGCCGTTGATTTTGAATGAGGGCGGGAAGTTCACGCTGATGAAAATATCGGAAGCCAAGCGTTTTTCGCATTCGGCAGACATTTTTTCCAGCAAGGGATGCAAACCGGGTTTTTCTTTTTTCGCCATCACGCTGGCAACGGTTTTTTCAGGCTGCCCTTGGGGCGCGCGTTTGGGCGCGGCTTGCGGCTTCACTTGGTAATCGTTCACAAAGTCTTCCAACAGGTTGGTTAAGCCGGCGGTGGGGTTGTTTTGTTCTGACATGGTGGTCTCCCTTTGTTTGTTACACAATCATATCGGGGTTTTGCGCTTTGGCGCGGGCATCGGCAAGCGACACGATATTGCGGCGCACCAAGTCTTGCAAACATTGGTCAAGCGTTTGCATGCCGAAGTTTTGCCCCGTTTGGATGGATGATTGCATTTGGGCAATTTTGTTCTCGCGAATCAAGTTACGAATCGCGGGGGTGGAAATCATGATTTCATGCGCGGCGACACGGCCTTTGCCGTCTTTGGTTTTCAGCAGCGTTTGGGCGATAACCGCGCGCAGTGATTCGGACAACATAGAACGCACCATTTCTTTTTCGGCAGCGGGGAACACGTCGATAATACGGTCGATGGTTTTGGCGGCGGAGGTGGTGTGCAAGGTGCCAAACACCAAGTGCCCCGTTTCGGCGGCAGTCAATGCCAAGCCAATGGTTTCGGGGTCGCGCATCTCGCCCACCAGAATAATATCGGGGTCTTCACGCAGGGCGGAGCGCAGGGCGTTGGCGAAGCTGTGGGTGTGTTCGCCCAATTCGCGTTGGTTCACAAGGCATTTTTTGGATTGGTGCACAAACTCGATGGGGTCTTCAATGGTGAGGATGTGGGCGGAATATTTTTCGTTCACATAGTCCATCATGGCGGCAAGGGTGGTGGATTTGCCCGAACCTGTTGGCCCTGTTACCAACACCAAACCGCGTGGGTTGTCGGCGATTTTTTGGAAAATGCGCGGGGCTTTGAGCTCTTCCAAGGTTAAAACTTTGCTGGGAATGGTACGCAACACGGCGGCGGGCCCGCGGTTGGTGTTAAACGCGTTCACACGGAAGCGGGCGATGTTGGGCAGTTCAAACGAAAAGTCGGTTTCCAAATTTTGTTGGTAGTTTTTGCGTTGCAAGTCGTTCATGATGGAGCTAATCATTGTGCCGACTTCGTCTGCGTTCATTTCGGGCAGGTTGATGCGGCGGATGTCGCCGTTCACGCGAATCATGGGGGGCAGACCTGCGGAGATGTGTAAGTCTGATGCTTTGTTTTTCACGCCAAATGCGAGAAGGTCGGTAATCTGCATAGCTGTGCTCATAATGATGCCTTTGCAAAAGTGGATTGAATTAAGCCCCGTATTCTAAATAATTTTCAGGCTGCCTGAAAGCAAATGTTAAGAAAGGTTGGGATTTTGTTGTATTTCAGGCTGCCTTTGTTTACGTTTGGGATGATGTTTTGGATGATGGTTTGAATGCGGGGTAATGAAAGGCAGTATCACAAGGCGGTCAAATCGTTTACACTTACGCCCCATATCAGGCTCTGCCTATTTTCAGGCTGCCTTTTTATTTTTGCGACCTATTTTTGAAACAACAGGGAACTGTGATGAAACTGTTTTACACGATAATCAAACTTGCGATTTTGGCGGTGCTGCTGGTGTTTGCTTTGATTAACACGGCAAAAGTACCATTTTTCTATCTGCCCAGCGAGTCGCTTGAATTGCCGCTGATTGTGATTTTGTTCGGCGCGTTTGTGGCGGGCGCGCTGTTCGGCTTGTTTGCGCTGTTTGGGCGTTTAATCCATCTGCGTAACGAGAACGCGCGCTTGCGTACCGAAGTGCAAAAGAATGCCCGTTTGACCACGCAAGACATTACCGCGCCCCAGCCGGTTAACGCAGCCAAAAAATAAGGCAAAACATGGAAAACGCTGACATTTGGTCAATACTTGTGCCGATTATTTTGCTGCCTGCGTTTTTTGCGATGGGCTGGTTTGCGGCGCGGATTGATATGAAAACCGTGTTGAAACAGGCAAAAACCGTGCCCGCAGGCTTTTACGCCAGCTTGGATGCGCTGGTGGATAAAAACACGGGGCGCGCGGCGCATAATCTTGCAGAAGTGATTGATCAACAACAAAATTCGTATGATTTGAATTTAACGCTGGGCAAGCTGTATCGCCAGCGTGGTGAAAACGATAAGGCGATTGCTATGCACAAGGCGTTGCTGGATTCGCCTGATACGGTGGGCGATAAGCGCACGCGCGTGTTATACGAGCTGGGCTTGAATTATCAAAGTGCTGGCTTGGTGGATAGGGCGGAGCAGATTTTCTTGGAATTAAAACAAGGCAATATGGCAAAGCAGGCGAATGAATTGCTGCTGAATATTTATCAGCAAGATCGTGATTGGGAGCAAGCCATCGCCACCGCACAGCTTTTGGCGCACGATGAGCAAACTTATCAATTTGAAATGGCGCAGTTTTATTGCGAAATTGCGCAGGGCGAATTGTTTAAATCGCAGTTTGAGCAGGCGCGTGCGCATATTCAGGCTGCCTTGTCTGCCAACAAAAAATGCACCCGTGCCAATATGATTTTGGGCGATATTGAGCAAAAGCAGGGCAACTTTCAGGCTGCCATTGATGCCTACACCGCGATTGAAAAGCAAAACCACGCTTATTTGAGCATGATAGGCGAGAAGCTGTATGACGCTTATGACGCGCTGGGCAAGGCGCAGGATGGCTTGGAGGTGTTGATTGGTTATGCCAAAACCTTCCCGCAGCTGGACTTGAATAATGTGATTTACGAAAAATCGCTGTTGCTGTGGGGCGAAGAAAAAGCCAATCAAACCATGGTGGAATTGGTGCGCGCCAAGCCTGATTTAAACGGGATGTATCGCCTGCTGGGCTTGCAAATGAGCGATTTGAACCCGCAATGGAAAGCCGATGCCGATATGATGCGCACCGTGATTGGGCGGCAGGTGCAGCGCAGCTGGATGTATCGCTGCCGCAACTGCCATTTTAAATCGCAAGTGTTTTTCTGGCACTGCCCCGCGTGCAACAAATGGGAAACGTTTACGCCGAACAAGATTGAGGTGTGATGGCGCACTATCGTTTTCAGGCTGCCTTGGTGGATAGGCAGCCTGAAAAGTATTTATAGGAAAGAGTATGTTTAAAAATAAACACAAATCCAAATACCAATGGGTTGTTTTAGTGTTGATTGTGTTGCTGGCGGTGGGCAAGCAATGGCTGGCGCACAGGCAAAGCCAACAGCCAAACGCGCCGCAAGTAAGCACAACGCAAAGCCAGCCGCAGCCAAGTAGGGATACGCAAAGGCAGCCTGAAAAAGCCGCGCCACCCGCTGCCCATTTTGAACAAGCTTTGCAACAGGCTTACCAAAACCGCCAAAGCAATCTGCAAATTCAAGGCAGCGGGCGCGTGATTAAAACCTTGCCCGATGACACGCAAGGCTCGCGCCATCAACGTTTTATTGTGAAACTCGCCAGCGGGCAAACGCTGCTGTTTGCTCACAATATAGACCTCGCGCCGAAAATTCACGGCTTGAAAAAAGGCGACACCATCGCGTTTAACGGCGAATACGAATGGAGCGAGCAGGGCGGCGTGATTCATTAGACGCATAAAGACCCAAACGGTCGCCATGTTGATGGTTGGCTGGAACATAATGGGCAGCGGTATGAATAGCGCGACCAATGTTTTAGCTTCGTAACTCCGCTGCGCTTTTCAGGCTGCCTTAATCGCCAGAGGCAGCCTGAAACCTAAAATTCATCCCAATCATCAGGGCGATGTTTTGCCGCCGCCCAAATAAATGCGTAATAAACCATATAGAATGCAAACAGCACCGCCCCAATCGCCTTTGCTAACGAGGGGAAAATCAGATTGAGCGCATACAACGCGCAGCCTGCCGCTATGATGAGCAGCTGCACACGCAGCGATGGATAACGGAAAGTCATATCGTCAATATAGTCTTGCCGTTCAGATTGCTCGCGTAACCAGTTTTTTAATCCTTCCAGCATATTTCCCTCCTTAAATACGTTTTCAGGCTGCCTCTCGTATTTTACCCCCATTAGGCAGCCTTGCCCCTTTGTCCAAATCTTTGATTTGGGTATAAAGGGGTATATCGCAGCGCAACGCGCAAGATTGAAAGCCCATCCATGCCCGAAACCGCCCAAATCATCACCAGCTACGGCAGACGCTACATCGTCCGCACGCCAAACCAGCAAACCTACGAAGCCAGCACCCGCAGCAAGCGCACCGACTACGCCTGCGGCGATTGGGTGAACATCCAAATCATCAACGGCGAGCAAGCCGTGATTGAAAGCGTGTTGCCGCGCCAAAGCCTGCTGTATCGCCAAGATGCGTGGAAATCCAAACTCATCGCCGCCAACGTAACCCAGCTTTTGATTGTGGTTGCCGCCGAGCCCAGCCCCAGCGAAGCCCTGCTGCAACGCTCGCTAATCGCCGCCGAAGCCGCGCACATCCGCCCCGTGATTGTCATCAACAAAGCCGATTTGCCCAGCACCGCCGCGCTGCAAGCCAAATTGTCGTTTTACGAACAATTAGGTTATAAAATCATCACGTTAAGCGCGTTGGGCGACATGCACAGCCTGCGCGAGCAACTGCGCGGCGAAACCAATATCTTGCTCGGGCAAAGCGGCATGGGCAAATCCACGCTCACCAACGCGCTGCTGGGCGAAACCCTTGCCCGCACGCAAACCATTTCCGCCGCGCTGGATTCGGGCAAACACACCACCACCCACGCGCAACTGTATGATTTGGATGAACACACTAAGCTGATTGACAGCCCAGGTTTGCAAGAATTTGGCTTGCACCATTTAGCAGCGGCGGATTTGCTGGATTATTTCCCCGATTTGCGCCACCTGATTGGGCAATGCCGTTTTCACAACTGCACCCACCGCGCCGAGCCCAACTGCGCAGTGAAAGCGGCGGCGGAACGCGGCGACGTGTCGGCGGAGCGCGTGGCGTTGTTGCAAAAGATTACGGATGAATTGCTGCGCTGATGTGCGAAGCATAAAAGGCAGCCTGAAAACGTGATTGGGCGTTTGGCTGCCTTTGGACTTTTGCAAAGGGTTTGGCTTATTCAACGTGCCATTTGGCGACGAGCCGTCGCCGCTTCATTTTGCTGCGGGCGTTGTCTAGGCTTTCGTGTACCACAAAAAAGGCAGCCTGAAAACGAGCGTGAACCCGTTTTCAGGCTGCCTTTTGCGTGGCGGATGGGCGGGCGTGGGTTTACATCAAACCTCCGCCAGCCGCTTCAACACTTCCTCGCGTCCCAGCATGGCGAGCACCGCATCCACGCTGGGCGTTTTGGCGGTGCCGCACACGGCAAGGCGCAGCGGCATGCCCAGTTTGCCCATTTTGATGCCTTCGGCTTCGCAGAACGGGGCAAACAGCGCGTGGATGCCTTCTGCTGTCCATTCGCCTTCGGGCAGCGCGGCAAGCAGCGCGGCAAAGCGGCGCATGCGGGCGGGCGCATCGGCATCCCAATGCTTGGCAAGGTCGGCTTCGGCGGGCGTGGCTTTGGCGTAGAAATAGGCGCATTCGCTGGCGAGCGCGTTTAAGTCTTGGGCGCGGTCTTTGACAAAGGCGATGACGTCGGCGAGTTTCAGGCTGCCTGAAACGCGGATGCCTTGCTGAGCCAAGCGTGGGGCGACCAGATCGGCAAGGCGTTGGTTGTCGGCGACTTTGATGTGTTCGCTGTTTATCCACATCAGTTTTTTGCTGTCCATGCGGCTGGGCGATGCGGATACGTCTTTTAAATCAAACCATTGCACGAATTGTTCCATGCTGAAAAATTCGTCGTCGCCGTGCGCCCAGCCCAGCCGCGCAAGGTAGTTCAACATGGCTTCGGGCAGGATGCCCATGTCGGCAAATTCGGTGATGGCAACGGTGTCGCCGCTGCGTTTGGAGATTTTTTTGCCTTGCTCGTTCAAAATCATCGGTAGGTGCGCGTATTGCGGCGGGGTTGCGCCCAATGCTTTGAAAATATTGATTTGTTTGGGCGTGTTGTTCACATGGTCGTCGCCGCGAATCACATGGGTGATGCCCATGTCAAAGTCGTCCACCACCACGCAGAAATTGTAGGTGGGCGTGCCGTCGGCGCGGGCGATAATCAGGTCGTCGAGCGCGGCGTTGGGGATGCTGATGTCGCCTTTAACCAAGTCGTGCCAATGGGTTGCGCCGTCCAATGGGTTTTTGAAGCGGACAACGGGTTGGATGTCGGCGGGGATGGGCGGCAGGGTTTTGCCTGCTTCGGGTCGCCAGCGGCGGTCGTAGGTGGCGGTGCCTTCGCGCTCGGCTTTTTCGCGCATGGCGGCGAGTTCTTCTTTGCTGCAATAGCAGTAGTAGGCGTGTCCTGATGCGAGCAGTTGGGCGATGAGTTCTTTGTAGCGGGGGAAGTTTTGGGTTTGATAGACGATGTTATCGCGGTTGTCGGCGTGCAGTCCTACCCAGTCCATGCCTTGCAGGATGATTTGCACGCTTTCGGCGGTGGAGCGTTCCAGGTCGGTATCTTCGATGCGCAGCAGAAATTCGCCGCCGTGGTGTTTGGCAAACGCCCATGAATAAAGGGCGGTGCGCACGCCGCCGATGTGGAGATAGCCTGTGGGGCTGGGAGCGAAACGGGTTTTGATGGTCATAATGGGCTTTCGTTGTGTGATGGGAAAGGGTGGGGATTTTACTGTTTTCAGGCTGCCTGAAAAAGGGGCGGTGCCGTGGCTATGTTGGGTGTGGTTACGGCAGCCTGAAAATGCGGTTGCCGCTTATTTGTCTTCTGCCCATGGGTCGGCGCGGCGTTGGCGTTTTACTAAAATGCGCACCGCGCCATCGTTGCCTTTGTGCGGTTCGCAGTAGGCGAGTACGTCGGGATGCGCCATCAGCCAGCGGCGCACAAGGTTTTTGAGCACGGGGGTGTAGCCCGATGAACCCAAGCCACTGCCGTGGATGATTTCGCCGCACACGCCACGCCGTTTCACAAATTCAATAAATTCGTTGAGCACTTGCTGGACTTCTTCTTGCGTGTAGCCGTGCAAATCCACGTCGGCGACGACTTCGTAATGCCCGTTTTGCAGGCGTTTGATGTCGTTTGCGCCTTGTCCGTTTTTGCTGAATGTGGCGGGGATTTCTAGCTGCACGCCCTCGCCTACATAAAAATAGTTTTCTTCGCCCAAGTCGTCTGCCTGCTGGCGCGGCTTGATGGCTTTTTTGCTGGCGGGGGCGACGTATTGATTGGTGTTTTTAATCGGGGTTACGTCTTTCATCAGCTCGCTGAAATTGGCTTCGGCTTCTTGCGCGGCTTGCTGTTTGGCTTGCGCTTCGGCGGCGCGGCGTTCGGCGGTTTGCGCTTGGGCTTGTTTGTGCAGGGCTTTGAGTTGGTCTTGGTAGTTCATGTGGGACTTTCGGGGGATGATTGGGGCAGCCTGAAAACGCAAATGGCGCGGCGATGGCTTGTTGCCAAATAGCATTGAGTTGTCGGCGAGCCGCCGACGTTTCATTGGGTGCGGATGCGTTTGCCAAGGCAGCCTGAAAATGGGATTTCAGGCTGCCTTTTTTAGTTTCAGGCTGCCTTTCGTGTAAGCATCACGCCGCTTTCAATATGCGGCGTAAATGGAAACTGGTCAAACAGCGCGGTGGCTTGGATGCGGTGCGTTTGCGTGAGCGTTTGCAGGTTTTGCGCCAGCGTTTCGGGGTTGCACGACACATAAATAATGCGGTCAAACTGGGCTACGAGTTTAAGCGTTTCGCTGTCCACGCCTGCGCGCGGCGGGTCGATGAAAATGGTGGAAAAATCGTAATCCGCCAGCGCGATGCCGCTTTCGGCTAGGCGGCGAAAGGTGCGGCAGTCTGAAAACGCTGCGGTAAACTCTTCGGCGGATAGGCGGGCGATTTTGATGTTATCCACTTGATTATGCGCGATATTCCATTGCGCGGCGGCAACAGAGGTTTTGGATACTTCGGTTGCCAGCACGCGGCGAAAATGGCGCGATAAGGGCAGGGTGAAATTGCCGTTGCCGCAATAGAGTTCCAGCAGGTCGCCGCCTGCGCCTTGCGCTTGCTGGCACGCCCATGCCAGCATTTTTTGGCACACGATGGCGTTGGGCTGGGTGAAGCTGCCTTCGTATTGGCGATAGGCGTAGCTTTGCCCGTTTACGGTTAATCGTTCGGTTACAAAATCTTGGCTTAACACGATTTTTTGCCCTTTGCTGCGCCCGATGATGTGGATGCCTAAATCGCGGGCTAGGGCGCGGGCGGCGGCTTGCCAGTCATCATCCAGCTTGCGGTGGTAAATCAGCGTTACTAGCATTTCGCCGCTGAGCGTGGCGAGAAATTCGCATTGGTAGAGCCGCGTTTGCAGCGCGGGGCAGCCTGAAAGGCGGTGGAGCAGGCGGGGCATCAGCGCGTTGATGCTGCTGTGGGCAGCCTGAAAATGGGTAAGCTTAATCAGCGAGGCGCTGGATGCTTTTTGCCCGTGGGCAAACATGGCGTAGCTTATTTGGTCGCCATCGTGCCAAATGCGGAACTCGGCGCGCATGCGGTAGCCTTGCTCGGGCGAGGGGAACACTTGCGGCGCGGGCGCGGCGAAAGGGGCGAGTAGGGCGGTGAGGCGTTGGGTTTTTTCGGCAAGTTGGGCGGTGTAGGGCATGGCGATAAATGAACAGGTAAACAAAATAAGGCAGCCTGAAAATGGGCTGGGCTTGATGCGCGCGGGGATATGGATTTCAGGCTGCCTCAAATTATAAGCGTTAAGCCGTGTAAACAAAACCAACGCGATAGTTAAAATCTTAACCTGTTTCGCCGATAAGTTTACAAAACTTGATGCGAAACATATTTTTTCGCTTTAAACAGGCGTAGCATCACGCCCGCGGAACTTACACCAAAAGGTTTTAGAGTTTTTTTAACCCACGCAGCTCAAAAAGCTGCATTTTTTAGGAGTATTTATCTATGTTCTCCCTAACGCATGACCCACTAGGCAGCATTTGGCTGTCGGCATTGGTGGCAGCGATTCCTATTGTGTTGTTTTTGCTCGGCTTAACCGTGTTGAAACTCAAAGGTTTGCACGCCGCTTTGCTCACTTTGGTGGCAACGCTGGTGCTGTCGTTCTACCCGTTTAACCTGCCGTTTGCCGCCGCGTTTGCTGCTGTGGTATCGGGCTTTTGGGCGGGCTTTTGGCCCATTGGCTACATCATCATTATGGCGATGTGGCTTTACCGCTTAACCGTTGCCACAGGCAAAATTGAAGTCATCAAAGGCTCGCTCACCATGGTTTCCGCCGACCAACGCATCCAATTATTGCTGATTGGCTTTTGCTTTGGCGCGTTTTTGGAAGGCGCGGCGGGCTTTGGCGTGCCGATTGCCATTTGTAGCGTGATGCTGGCTGCGCTGGGCTTCAACCCATTGCAAGCGGCGATGCTGTGCTTGGTGGCAAACGCTGCCGCAGGTGCGTGGGGTGCGATTGGCATCCCCGTGGCGATTGTGGATACGTTTAAATTGGAAGGCGTAACTGCGCTGGGCGTATCACAAGCCGCCAACACCACCTTGCCGATTGTGGCCGCCAGCGTGCCTTTCTTGCTGGTGTGGATTTTGGATGGCTTCAAAGGCATCAAAGAAACCTTGCCCGCTTTGTTGGTAACTTCTATTGTGTTCACGTTATCGCAAGTGGTTGTAAGCTACTTCTTAGGTCCTGAATTGGTGGACATTGTGCCTCCCTTGCTTTCTTTGGCTGCTTTGGCTGCGTTGTGCACCCAATGGAAACCAAAAAACATTTTCCGCTTGGTGGCAGAAGACGAGAGCAACAAAGCAAAATTCTCTACTGGGCAAATCGTGGATGCTTGGATGCCGTTTGTGTTGTTGAGCATCGCGGTGATTGTGTGGAGTATGCCGTTCTTTAAAGGGATGTTTATTAAAGACGGTGTGTTATCGTTTACCACGATTACTTTGGATGTGATGCCTGGTGAAGGCGAAGTGAAAGCCGCGCTGGATTTGGGCAAAGCAACAGGCACGGCGATTTTGGTGGCAACGCTGATTACCATCGCCATGAGCAGCAAAACCGTGTCGTTTGGCAAAGCGTTTGGCGTGTTGAAAGAAACGTTTAAATCGTTCCTCATCGCCATTATTACCATTTCTTGCATCTTGGCGATTGCCAAATTGATGACGTTCACAGGCATGACCAAAGTGTTGGGCGAAGCCATCGCCGAAACAGGCAAAATCTTCCCATTGCTCTCTCCCATCTTGGGCTGGATTGGCGTGTTTATGACGGGTTCGGTGGTAAACAACAACACCTTGTTTGCGGGCGTGCAAAGCACGGTGGCAGGCAAGCTGGGCATTGACCCCAATATGCTGGTGAGCGCCAACACCGCAGGTGGCACAATGGCAAAATTGGTATCGCCCCAATCCATCACCATCGCCACAGGCGCGCTGGGCAAAACAGGCGAAGAATCTGCCGTGCTGAAACTGGTGTTGCGATACAGCATCGCCTTGCTGGTGTTTGTGTGCGTGTGGACATTTATCATCTCGCTGGTACTTGAAGCCGCGCATTAAGGCGTGGTGAATGAAAAAGCACTCTGGGTTGAACTAGGGTGCTTTTTTATGTTGAGGCAGCCTGAAAAAGGGTTAGCTATGGTTTCAGGCTGCCTCTGCGCCATGTATTCAACAATCATTTGGTGCAATGCCAAACAGTTTGGCAAAGGGTTTTAGACTGCAAAGCAAGCAGTCCAAAGGCAGCCTGAAACCCGTTTTTCAGACTGCCTCTGCTATAATCCCGCCCCTTGTTTTTACTGAAATTTCCACGCGCAAATTATGTCCCAGCCCAATCTGAACCAAACCCTTTGCAAAGACCGCCACTTTCTCCAACGCGCGTTTAGGCAGCCTGAAAAATACGGCGGCCTGCATACCGTGCAAAACAAATACCAAAAATCCCACGACATCTATTTAAAACGTCTCGCCAACCTGCCCAAGCCCGAATTTGACCACACCCTGCCCGTGCACGAGCGCATGGACGACATCAAGGCCGCCATCGCCAATCATCAGGTAACGATTATCTGCGGCGAAACCGGTTCGGGCAAAACCACGCAGTTGCCCAAAATCTGCTTGGAACTCGGGCGCGGGGCGGCGGGTTTAATCGGGCACACCCAGCCGCGCCGCCTTGCCGCGCGCTCCGTTGCCGAGCGCATTGCCGAAGAACTCGGGCAGCCGATTGGGCAGGCGGTGGGCTACAAAGTGCGTTTTAACGACAACACCTCGCGCGAAGCCAATATCAAGCTGATGACAGACGGCATCCTGCTGGCCGAAACGCAGACCGACCGCTACCTTGCCGCCTACGACACGTTGATTATCGACGAAGCGCACGAGCGCAGCCTGAACATCGATTTTCTCTTAGGTTATTTGAGGCAGCTCCTGCCGCGCCGCCCCGATTTGAAAGTCATCATCACCTCCGCCACCATCGATGCCGAACGTTTTTCCAAACATTTCAACAACGCGCCCGTGTTTGAAGTGTCGGGGCGCACCTACCCCGTGGAAATCCGCTACCGCCCGATTAACGAGCGCGACGAAGACGAAGCCGAAATGGATATTCCCGAAGCCATCGCAGACGCAGCGGACGAACTCGCGCGGCTGGGCGAAGGCGACATTCTCGTCTTCCTGCCCGGCGAGCGCGAAATCCGCGAAGCCACCGAAGCCCTGCGCAAATCCCCGCTGCGCCGCAACGACGAAATCCTGCCCTTGTTCGCACGCCTGTCGCACGCCGAGCAGCACAAAATTTTCCACCCTTCAGGCGCGAAGCGCCGCATCGTGTTGGCGACCAACGTCGCCGAAACCTCGCTCACCGTGCCGGGCATCAAATACGTCATCGACACCGGCCTCGCGCGCGTCAAACGCTATTCCGCGCGGGCGAAGGTGGAGCAGCTTCATGTAGAAAAAATCTCCCAAGCCGCCGCCCGCCAACGCTCAGGCCGCTGCGGGCGCGTGTCCGCCGGCGTGTGCATTCGTTTATACGCCGAAGACGATTTCAACCAACGCCCCCCGTTCACCGAACCCGAAATCGTCCGTAGCAACCTCGCCGCCGTGATTTTGCGTATGGCAGCGTTGAAACTCGGCGATGTGGCGGCGTTTCCGTTTCTCGAAGCCAAAGGTATATCAATGACGGGTTTCAGGTGTTGTTGGAATTGGGGGCGGTAGAAGAATGTAAGTAGGTCGGGCATTTATGCCCGACAAAAACCGACAAACGATAAATTGAAAAATGTTGGGCATGACTGCCCGACCTACGATATTAAGAAGGGATGAAAATGAAAGGTAAAATTACGCAGTGGCATGATGATAAAGGTTACGGGTTCATTCAAATAGATAACAGCAGTCAAAAAGTCTTTTGCCATATTTCAAACTTTGTTCAAAAACAACCGCGTCCGACTCAAGGAGAAAATGTTTCTTTTGATGTTGTTGCCGATGAAAAAGGAAAAACTTCTGCAAAGGGAATCCGTTACCTTGACCGACCAGCTCATCAAGAATTTGTGCCACCAATACGTCATAAAAGAAAAAATGCGGGAAACAAATATCAGAACAACACCACATCATTGGGTGATTTGGTGTCAGGCATATTAGGCTTGATTTTTGTAGGATTAATCGGTTATCAAGTTTATCAGTTTGCCGCTGCCAAATTGACACCCAAACAAGAAAACAAACCACAACCCATCAATACATCTATTCCATTGAACAATACACAATATCGCTGTGACGGACGAAAACATTGTTCGCAAATGAAATCTTGTGAAGAAGCAAAATGGTTTCTACGCAACTGTGCAGATACGCAAATAGATGGCGATGGAGACGGTATCCCCTGCGAAAGCAGCTTATGCAGTGAGTAGGTCGGGCATTCATGCCCGACAAAAACCGACACCCGCCCACAAATGAAAAAAAACATCGGGCATCAATGCCCAACCCGCCAAACACATACGGAGCAAACATGCAATACCGCCGCTTTTACCGACAAGGGTCGCTGTATTTTTTTACGGTGGTTGCTTACCAACGCCGCCCGATATTAACCAATCCCGATGTGATGGCCGTTTTAAAAGCGGCATTGAAAACCGTGCAACAGAAATATCCTTTTAAAATAGAAGCCTTGGTTGTCTTGCCCGACCATCTGCACACCATTTGGCAAATGCCTGAAAACGATGCCGATTTTTCAACACGCTGGAATCAAATCAAGCGTTATGTCAGCCACCATTGCAAGCAGTACGACCATATTGAAAAAACCGCAAACGAAGTCAAAAAGCGGCAAAGCAGCATTTGGCAGCAGCGGTTTTGGGAGCACTGCATACGCGATGATGAAGACTTGGCAAACTGTATGGATTACATTCATTACAACCCTGTGAAGCACGGTTATGCGCAAGCAGCAAAAGACTGGCCGTTTTCCACGTTTCAAAAATATGTGCGACAGGGCATTTATCCGGAAGATTGGTGCGGTGCGACTCAAGACTTCCAAGTAGGTCGGGCATTTATGCCCGACTGACAAAACGATAACAACCGATAAATTTTAAAACTGTCGGGCATAAATGCCCGACCTACAATATTATGCAAAACACCCACAAAACCAACATGCCGTCTGAACCCCTTTCAGGCAGCCTGAG
>ERZ773060.73-NODE-73-length-51440-cov-3.81662_pt1 | contig 51440 bp, 40 predicted proteins | sample MGYA00580628_ERZ773060 | MGnify/ENA primary metagenome ERZ773060 (study PRJEB29015, sample SAMEA2738019) | human oral metagenome | biome: human oral; feature: human-associated habitat; material: dental | place: China | collected 2045 ... | reverse complement strand
GCGTGGCTTGTTATCATCTCAACCCCACTTTGATAGCTGCCTATCGGTATGAAATTATTGCCCTTTTTGTAATGGAAGGACTCTGCTACGGGGTGAGCTTTTGGCGATTTGGCAAAGAAACTTGCACACACGCTTTTCTTTCCAAACTGTGGGGCGTATGTTTATTAGTAGCTTTTATCTCGCTCATCGGCTTTGGTTACGGAGGTTTCCCCTTGCTCTTGGCGGTCTATTGGGGACTTTTCTCGCAATTGGACGTCATTCTTATCATTTTGTTACTACCCAAATGGCAGAACGATATCCCGAGTAGCTACCACGCTTATCTGCTGAGAAAAGGAAAAGAAATTAAAAAACACAAGTTGTTTAATTAACAAATGAAAACAGGAAAAATATTATTAGCAGGAGCGACCGGCTATTTGGGTCAGTATATAAAAATGGAGTCAACAAAAATCTCCTCAATGAGGCTTTGTGCGAAGGCGTGTAGAAATTTGTGTACGTATCGGTTTGAAGGCGTATTTTGAAACAATGAGGCTGTCCAAAAAGTCCAAAACATTATTTTTCAAAGCTTAAATCGAATATTTTCAAATTTTATTCTATTGAAAATCAGTTTTTTAGGTTCTGTTGTAGGGGGCGATTTGCAAATCGCCCTTCATGAATAAGACTTTTCGGACAGCCTGATGAGTTTATTTAAAATTTTCCTCTATTTTTGTGACGATATCTTTGGCAAGGCGCAATGCTTTGGTACCTTGTAGGAAGGTCACTACAGGAGTGGTGTTGTGCTCTATAGCATCGGCAAAGGTTTCTAATTCCTCAAGAATAGCATTGGTAGGTTGTACCTCTGGGTATTCGAAGTAGATTTGCTTGCGTTCGCCTTCGGCATTCTGAAGGATCATATCATATTCGCTCACTTCTTCTGGAGCATCTTTCATATGGATGACTTCTACCTTTTTTTCTAAGAAATCCACAGAGATATAGGCATCCTTCTGGAAGAAACGACTCTTGCGCATATTCTTCATCGAAATACGGCTGGCAGTAAGGTTGGCCACACAGCCATTTTCAAATTCTATACGAGCATTGGTAATATCAGGCGATTTGCTAATGACAGCTACTCCACTGGCTTCTATATCTTTTACAGGCGAATCCACTACACTTAGGAGCACATCTATATCGTGAATCATTAGGTCAAGTACTACGGAAACATCGGTACCCCTTGGGTTGAACTCCGCCAAGCGGTGAACCTCAATGAACATAGGGTTTGCTATGGACGACTTAGCCGCTTGAAAAGCAGGATTGAAGCGCTCCACATGCCCCACTTGCCCTTTGAGCTGGTTTGCTTCCAGTAGTCGGTATATTTCTTCTGCCTCGGCTACAGTGCTGGTAATGGGTTTCTCTATAAAAATATGTCGCTTGGCAGCAATAGCCTTCAGCGCACACTCATAGTGAGATAGGGTAGGGGTTACGATATCCACTACCTCTACTGCCTCGATGAGCTTCTCTATACTATCGAAGTAAGTATAACCGAATTCGGCTACTACCTTCTGCGCTTGCTCTTTATTAGGATCGTAGAAACCTATAAGTTCATATCTTTCGGATTGGTTAAGGAGTTTTAGGTGTATTTTTCCTAAGTGTCCTGCACCCAATACCCCTACTTTTAGTTTATTTTTCATCTTTAGATAGCTTATTTTTTAGTAATATTCATTTTTTCGGCAAAGTAATCACAGAAATCCCGCATCGTGTCGGTCATTTTCTGATCTTGAGTTGCCTTGTAGAATGTATCAGCCATGGTTTGGAATGTTTGATAGAAGAAAATATTCATTTCCTCCAGAGGCATGTCCTTTGTCCATAGGTCTATCCGAAGGGCTTCCTTACTCTTGTGATCCCATACGGAAAGGAATAGAGCCTTGGCCTCTTGGTGAGCGATTCCTCCATCGGGAGCCTCCCAGAAAAGGCGCTCAGGAATACGATTCTCATCCAGCTCGACTTGTAATTTTATTTCAGAAGTATGATTCATTTTCTATTTTTTAGGTTTGTAATTTGCTTCTTTGAAGAGTTCTTCGGTAGGGATAATTCCTAATTTCTGTAGGGCATCGGGGTGTTTTTCCATATATTGGGTGACAATCCGAAGTCCAATATACCGCCCTACACCCCCAGGGGATTGATTGTCCAGCTCCAAGTAGAACTTAGAGAAAGGAGCCATATCGATAAAGCGGGTCAGTATTTTCCTATCGGTACTATATAAAAGTTGATTTTCTATAAAGTAGCGCCATATCTGTGCTTCATTCTCCTCTGTCCATTGGTATTTCTCAGAGGTATACTTTAGTAGGTCTTCCTCGGAGACTGTAGGGAGAAACTTATGAGCTAAGTAGAGCACTTTTCCCTCATGAATCATTGCATCTAAGAAGGTAGTATTCCTTGAGGAAGGAATAATAGCCTCAGCAAAGGAAAGGGCTACATCTACAGGGAGGTATTTTTTGTCCAATTCCTGAGCAATATATGCTTCCATATCACTGTAGAAACGATGTTTGCTCCCTAAGTAATTATCTACTCCTATTAGCAATAGGCTGTCAGCATAGATCACACGTGATGAATAATCTACATCGGAGGTTAGGGTAACTACCTTAGGAGGAGTGAACTGAGGAAAATAATACTTAATATGTTGGTAGATACTCTTTATTGTCTTCTTTTGATTGGAAAAATCTCCAAAGGTCTTGTTTATTTCCGAGAAAAGCTCTTTCTGTAGGGAGTCGGATTGCTTCTTAGCCCATTCTTCATCTGTGGTATTTTCAGGGAAGAATAGGGGATACTTTGCTTTGATAAGTGGTAGTTCCTCCACAGGGGTATGGAAGAAAATAGAATCCATACGCAAGACCTTCACATCCATTGGGATCTGGGAGATGGCACGTTCGGTTCTATCACAAGCAGTCAGGGCTATCAGTAAAATAAAAAGTAAAAAATGGTTTGTTTTCATCGTGCAAAGGTAAGAAAAAATATTTTATTTTTTTACAAAGAAAATCACTACTTTTGTCATCTGTTTATTTCAAGAGAGATGAAGGCAATTTTCCAAAAACACATCTTACAATTTAAGCGTCCTGCAGGTACCTCACGTGGGGTGCTGACCGAAAAACCTACTTGGCTGCTCACTATAGAGCACAACGGACGATTTGGCATAGGCGAATGTAGCCCACTCCCAGGGTTGAGTATAGATAATATTACTGATTACGAACGGAGTAAGCTCCTATGGGTTTGCCAACATATCTCCTTGGGGAAGGAAGCTCTATGGGATGAGCTCAAGAGTTATCCCTCTATACAGTTTGGGGTAGAACAGGCTTTTCTCTCCTTGGAAGCTCAAGAGGAGGGGGTGCTTTTTCCTTCTGCTTTTACCCAAGGTAAGGAGGCTATTCCTATCAATGGTCTTATTTGGATGGGCGATAAAGAGTTCATGCAGCAGCAGATACGGGAGAAACTCTCTCAGGGATTCCGCTGTATCAAGATGAAAATCGGAGCCATAGACTTCGAGACAGAGTATGCACTCCTCAAGGGTATTCGCCAGCAATTTACCTCTTCCGAGATAGAGCTTCGGGTGGATGCCAATGGCGCTTTTTCTCCTACGGATGCCTTGGAGAAGCTCAAGAGGCTCTCGGACTTACAGATTCATTCCATAGAACAACCTATCCGAGCAGGACAATATGAGGCGATGGCAGGCCTATGTGAGGCCTCTCCTTTGCCAATTGCCTTAGATGAGGAGCTTATAGGAGTGGCTTGTCCTTCTCGAAAAGAGGAGATACTCCAATGGATAAAACCTGCTTATATTATCCTAAAACCTTCGCTTATAGGGGGGTACAGAGGAAGTGAAGAGTGGATAGCCTTGGCAGAGAAAGAAAATATCGGCTGGTGGGTTACCTCCGCTCTGGAGGGCAACATAGGGCTTTCGGCTATAGCGCAGTGGACATATACTCTGGAAAACCCCTTGCCACAAGGCTTGGGAACAGGTAGTCTGTATACAAATAATTTCCCAAGTTCTTTGCAAGTAAAAAATGGGAAACTATGGTGGATAAAATAAAAAAATGTAATATATTTGCACCAAAATACAAAGAATGGAACAGGTTTATATTTTTACCCTCTCAGCCCTTTTTGCCCTTGCTATTTTTGACCTTGTGGTAGGAGTGAGCAATGATGCTGTGAACTTCCTGAACTCGGCTTTTAGTTCCAGAGCGGCACGGCTTCGCACCATCATGATTGTGGCCAGTATAGGGGTGGGAATAGGGGCTATCTTCTCCAATGGGATGATGGAGATAGCCAAGAAGGGTATCTTCAACCCAGAGATGTTTTACTTCGAGGAACTGATGGTGATCTTTGCCGCAGTGATGTTGGCCGATATTCTCCTGTTGGACTTCTTCAATACGTTAGGACTTCCTACTTCCACAACTATTTCTATCGTTTTCGAGCTCTTAGGGGCTTCTGTAGGGGTTGCTTTTGTCAAGGAACTCAAAGAAAAAGACCGACTGCTGTATGTGATAGATGGAGTCAGAAACTATATCAATACGGACAAGGTAGGGCAGGTGATTGTGGCTATCTTTGTCTCGGTCTTTATCGCCTTTGTTGTGGGTTCTTTGGTACAATTCCTCACCCGACTACTCTTTACTTTTGACTTTGAAAAATGCATGCGCTACTTTAGCGGTATTGTAGGGGGGATTGCACTCACTGCGCTAAGCTATTTTCTTGTCATCAAGGGCTTGAGTGGTTTGTCCTTTATGCATAAGGAACTTTTGGATTGGATAGATCAGAACACTCTCCTACTGTTGGGTTGTTTCTTTGTTGGCTTTTTTATCTTGGGACAGGTACTTTATTGGTATAAGGTAAGTATCTGGCGGGTGGTGATTCTCTCAGGTACCTTTGCGCTGGCAATGGCTTTTGCGGGTAATGACTTGGTAAACTTTATTGGGGTACCTGTAGCTGCTTGGGATTCTTTCCAGCTATGGGAAGCCGCGGGAACTCCAGAGCAGTCCATGACCATGGGAGCCCTCAGGGAGAATGTACAGACCCCTCAGATCTTTCTCATCATAGCAGGGACTCTGATGATACTTACCATTTGGTTCTCTAAAAAGGCACTCAATGTGATGCAAACTGAGATGAAGCTCTCCCAACAAGGAGGGGGCAAGGAACGGTTTGAGGCTACAGGGCTCTCCCGAGGGATTGTTCGCTTCAGTGTATGGGTTACTTCCATGATTGAGGCTCTTATCCCTAAGCGTACCTTGAAGTATATCCATAGCCGCTTTGAAAAACCGGAGGAAGAAAAAAGTGATTCTATAGATAAGCCAGCGTATGATGTCATCCGTGCTGCGATCAACTTGGTAGTCTCCAGTAGCCTTATCGCTGTGGGTACTTCTTTGAAATTGCCTCTCTCGACTACCTATGTTACTTTTATGGTGGCTATGGGTACTTCTCTTGCCGATAGGGCTTGGGGGAGAGAATCAGCTGTATTCCGTGTGGCAGGGGTGTTCAATGTCATAGGGGGGTGGTTCCTCACCGCTGGAGCAGCCTTTGTCATGGGATTGGGAATTGCAGTGATTCTTTTCTATGGGGAAATATATGGACTGATTACCATGATATTCCTTGTTGGTTACTTGGTAGTGCGCAATGCTATTGCTTATCGCAGAAAACAACGCAAGGAAAAAGAAGCTCAAAAGAAACGCTTTAATAAGGAAGACCTTATCACCATTAGTGGAATCATGAAGCTCAGCTCCCAGAATATCGCTGGGGCTGTGCAGACCATTGATGAGCTCTACCGTGAAGTGATAGATAATCTGGCAGTAGAAAATCACAAAGGGCTCAAAGCTTGTAAAAAACGAGCCAAGGCGCTCACCTCCGATATAGAAGACCTCAAGAGTGATATCTATTACTTTATCCGTTCTATCGACGATAGTTCAGTGACTTCCAGTAAGTTCTATATTCTTATCTTGGACTATCTACACAGTATGTCCAACTCTATTAGCTTCATAGCCGATACCAGCTATACTCATGTGGATAACAATCATAAGAAACTAAAATACAATCATATACGAAATCTTAAAACAATCTCTGAGAAAATGCAGCAGCAGTTCCAGAAGATATTGGAGATACTGAATGTTTCCATGTATTCGAACTCTACCACACAGCTAATCAAGGATGTTAGCAGTATTAAGGACGAGATCTCTGAGCTGATAGAAAAGCAGATACGCGACATCCGTACCACCGAATCCAGTCCTAAGAATACTAAGCTATATTTTAGTTTGCTCCTCGAGACTCGTGTACTGATTCGCTCTATCATCAACCTTATGACGCTCTTTAAGAACTTCAAAGACCAGTTCAGGACGATGACAAATGAAAAATAACAAATGATTAATAAAAGTGCTTATAGAATTGACTACAGGCACTTTTTTAGTGTTTTGATTTACAAGACAATAATATCTATTGTGATTTCCTAAGAGAAAAGTCCTTGATTCGTACAATCAGGGAGCTTTTGTTGTGTCGGTGGGGTGGTTAAAATATATTTTTCCTTATATATTTCTTTTTTTGAAAAAAAAAGAGTATTTTTGTAGCTCAAAAACAATCATCAAAAATGAAATACAAAATTATCTTTGTAGCTCTTTTGTCCTTACCTATGTGGGCTCAAGAGAAGACATGGTCGCTTACTGATTGTATCAACTATGCTGTAACTAATAATATATCTGTAAAAAAGACGGAACTTAATCAACAAACGGCCTCTATCAATCTCCATCAGGCTAAGAGCAATCGCTTGCCAAGTGTAGCGGCTAATGCTTCTGCCAATGTGAACAATGGTTCGGTAATCAACCAGATTACCAATGATAGGGTGAACCAAACAACCTTCACGAACAGCTTTGGGGTGAATGCATCTTTGCCTTTGTATGAAGGAGGAAAGCTCGGATTGCAGGCAGAACGTACCCAATTGGTATTGGAACAAAGTGAGTTGTATAGGAAGGAAGCTCAGAACAACATCACCCTCAGTGTGTTGGAGGCATACCTACAAGCACTCTATCAATATGAAAATATCACTGCGGCTAAGAATACAGCTCGCTCCTCCGAGGAAGAACTCGCTCAGGCTCGTAAGCGTTTTGAAAATGGAGCTATCGCCAAGATTGACCTTATCGAGATAGAAACTCAAAATGCTAACAATCAGTATAATATTATATTAGCACAAAACCAATATGAGACTCAGGTGCTTGCTCTCAAGCAGCTCTTGGAGTTGCCTATAGGAACAGATTTCAAAATAGAAATTATTCAGAAGGAGGAAGTTAGTGCTCCTATTGAGAATAAAGAGGAGATATTTAGGCAAGCATTACAGCATTTGCCTAATACTAAGGTGTATGAAAAACAAAAAGAAATAGCTCAAAAGGATATTCAAATCGCTAAAGCGGGGTATTTGCCTTCTCTTACCCTTAGTGCAGGTCTCAATACAGGGTACTCTGACCGAGCTGCTGATAAGTATATGGAGCAATTGAGAAATAACTTTGGGGAAACGGTTGGTTTATCACTTAATATTCCTATTTTTTCTCGCTATCAGAACAGAAATAATGTCGCTTTAGCCAAAATAGCCGAATCCCAAGCGGAGCTCGATCGTCGACAAGCAGAAAAAGACCTCTATACTAAAATAGAGACCGCTTGGCACAACGCTACTACCCGTCAAGCACAGGAGGTAGCTTCCAAAATAGCACGAGATAATGCAAAATTGGCCTACGAATTGGCTCAGAAAAAACATGAGTTTGGCAACTTAACCAATACCGAACTCCTTGTTAGTAGAAATACCTACCTTAATGCTGAGCAAACGTACCTACAGAATAAATATATGGTCTTACTCTACCAACAATTATTGAATTTCTATCAAGGGAAGGAAATAATGATCAATAACTAATAACTGAAGATTAAGAACTAAGAACTTAAAGACTAAATCGGAATGAAGAAGATAATAAAAACATCTATAATTGTCCTATTGCTTGCAGGAGTGAGCTATGGAGCATATCGTTTTTTCTTTAAGGAAAAACCTGCAATCATTGAGATACAGAAAGAAAAAGTAGAAAAGGGAGATGTAACTACGGAGGTTACTGCCACAGGAAGTGTACAGCCTGTTGATGAGATAGAGGTAGGTACTCAGGTTTCAGGCTTGGTGAGCAAGATATACGTAGACTACAACAGCCAAGTGAAAAAAGGAGAACTCTTAGCCGAATTGGATAAGACCAACCTGCAAGAGAATGTTATCAATGCTCAAGCCAACTACAACGCTGCGCTCAATGAGGTAACTTACTACCAACAGAATTATGAGCGTAAGAAAAATATGTATGATAACCAGATCATTAGCAAGGCAGACTATGAGCAGGCCTACTATCAGCTCCATAATGCTAAGGCAGCAGTTACACAACGACTTACTATGCTCAATCAGGCTCGAACAAACCTCGGCTATGCCAGTATCTATGCCCCTATCGATGGGATTATTCTTAGTAAGGAGGTAGAAGTTGGTCAGACTGTGGCCGCTACCATGAGTGCTCCTACCCTCTTTAAAATTGCTAAAGATATCAAAAAGATGCAAGTGGAGGCTAATGTGGATGAGGCAGATATAGGTCAGGTGAAAGTAGGACAGCGCGTCACCTTTACTGTCGATGCCTATCCTTTAGAGGAATTTCAGGGGGAAGTATCGCAAGTAAGGCTTTCGCCCACTACTACTTCCAATGTAGTAACCTATACTGTGATTGTGGATGCACAGAATCCTCAGGAGAAACTAAAACCTGGACTTACAGCGACTATAGTGATCTATACCAACGAACTCAAAGGGGTTACCATCATCAATAACAAGGCTATTAACTTTTCCCCAGATTTGGCACTCTTAGCACAATATTATGCACAAAAAGGAATCAATGTACCAACCCCCAAGGTAGAACGCAGTAAGGGAAAGAACAAACATGTATGGGTAGAACAGCCCGATGGAAGTCTCTCCCAGAAAGCTATTGTGATAGGAAGTAATGATGGTATCAATGTAGAGGTGGTCAGTGGTCTCTCCCAAGGGGAAGAGGTGGTTACCTCCCTCTCGGCTATGAATCCTAGAGCCAAAACAGCACAGGGAGATCAGAATGGGGCAAGTCCTTTTATGCCAAAGATGCGCCGACGTGACAATAGCAAAGCTAAATAGAGGGAATCATGGGAAAGACAATTATTGAGATAAAAGACCTCAGAAGGGAGTTCAAGATGGGGGGAGAGACCCTACATGTGCTCAAGGGGATTGACCTGAATATCCATGAGGGAGAGTTTGTCACTATTATGGGACCTAGCGGTTCTGGGAAATCTACTCTGTTGAATATTTTAGGATGCTTGGACAGACCTACTTCTGGGGATTATATACTGGATGGTATTTCGGTGAGAAATATGTCCAAGAACTCACTGGCAAATGTGCGTAATACCAAGATAGGTTTTATCTTTCAGGCTTATAATCTCTTGGCACGTACTTCTGCTATAGAGAATGTGGAACTTCCCCTGATGTATAACCCTAAAATCTCGGCCAAAGAACGTCGGGATCGTGCTATAGAGGCTTTGAAAAAGGTAGGATTGGAGTCACGCCTGCACCATATGCCCAGTGAACTTTCGGGAGGACAACAGCAGCGTGTAGCCATAGCTCGTTCCTTAGTGAATGACCCTGTAATCCTTCTGGCTGATGAGGCTACTGGGAATTTGGATACCCGTACTTCCTATGAAGTAATGGAACTTTTCCAAGAACTTAATGATAAGGGAAGCACCATAGGCTTCGTAACCCATGAGGATGACATTGCCCAATTCAGCAAGCGTACTGTGGTACTTAAGGACGGCAATATCATCAAGGATAATCTCATAGAAAATAGGTTTGATGCTAAAGAGGAATTACGAAAGATAAAATCAGGTTTTAGTGAATAGCAGGGCTAACATTCTCTAAAGGAAAAGAGACTGTCCGAAAAGTCCAAAAACAGTATTTTTCAAAAGTTTAAATCGAATATTTTAAAATTTTATTCTATTGAAAATTAGTTGTTTTGGGTTTCTCGGATAGCCTCTTTTTTTATTATTCAGGATAATTCAGATTCTCCTCTTTAAGCTGGTAGAGTACCTCATCTAAATATTTCTTGGCTTCATACTTGGCCATAGGGAGGTTGTTGTTGTAGTAATTGCCACATTCTACCGCAGAAGCTCCGGGGATGTCTCCCTCGAAATTAGCCATATATTCGAACAGACGGATGATCAGCGGAGCTATATCTTTAGAAGTATAGTCTCCTGCAAGAATCAGATAATGTCCTGTCATACAGCCCATAGGTCCCCAATAGATGATTTTATCCTTCCAATCACTATTGCGTAGCCAAGTGGCTGCCAAGTGTTCCATAGTATGTATTTCAGCTCCTCCTAATACGGGTTCACGGTAGGGGGCTTTCATACGAATATCAAAAGAAGTAATCACTTCCTGACCTACAACATCTCTACGAGAAAGGTAAATCCCACGCTGTAACTTGAGATGGTCTACACAAAAACTTGCTATTCTTTCCATTCTTTTATGATGATCAATGATTAATGATTAGTTTAGTGGTGATAATTTTAACAATTGAATTTACTATCCTAAGATCATTCCGGCAATAGTAGCAGACATTAGAGAGGCAAGGGTTCCTCCCAATACTGCCTTGAGTCCAAACTCAGAAAGGGTCTTACGCTGGTTAGGAGCAAGAGATCCGATCCCGCCTATCTGTATCCCGATAGAGGCAAAGTTGGCAAAACCACATAGCAAATAAGTGGACATAATCACCGATTTTTGGTACATTAGGTGCATGGGAGCTTCTGGGTTTTTCAATACAGCCAACTGAGTATAGCCGACAAATTCAGAGGCAGCTAACTTGATTCCTAAGAGCTGACCCACTAACATCATATCTTCTTTGGCTACACCTATTAGCCACATAATAGGGGAGAAGATAGAGCCTAAAATCATCTCCAAGGAGAACCGGTCATAAGGGAGTATACTGCTATTACTGATTACCCCATTCAGGTGGGTAATCTCTCCTACCCAGCCAAGGAAGTAATTGACCATAGCAATTAGCGCAACGAAGACTAAGAGCATCGCTCCTACATTGGCAGCCAATTTTAGTCCTTCACTAGTACCTGTGCTGATGACATCGAGGATATTGCTTCCGTATTTCTCATTGGAGCTTTCATACATTGTAGGAATTGGTTCATCCTGTGGATAGAGTATTTTGGAGATAACCACTGCACCAGGGGCTGCCATGACTGAAGCTGCCAATAGGTGCTTGGCAAATTCTAATTTCAATGCATCATCATTTCCTCCTAAGAAGTTGATATAGGAGGCCAATACGCCTCCTGCTACTGTAGCCATACCACCAATCATTACAAGCAGAATCTCACTCTTGGTCATCTTCTCCAAAAAGGACTTAATCATCAGTGGAGCTTCTGTCTGTCCTAAGAAAATATTCCCTGTAACTGAAAGGCTCTCTGCTCCTGAGATTTTTAGTGATTTACTTAGTACCCAGGCCAATCCACGAGTGAATAGCTGAATGATGCCATAGTAGAATAGGATAGAGGTAAGAGCAGAGAAGAAGATGATGGTAGGGAGTATCTGAAAAACAAAGATATATCCAATCCCGTTTATATCCATCAAGTTTCCAAAGAGGAAATTACTACCGGCTCTGGTGAAGTCCAAGATCAGAAGGAAAAAGCGTCCAGCCAGTTCAAAGAGTTCTCTCACCCATGCTACTCGTAGTACACCAAAGGCTAAGAGCAATTGTATAGCCAGCCCGATACCGACAGTCTTCCAAGCGATGGCTTTGCGATTGTGGCTAAAGAGGATGGCAATCATCAGTAGCACACACATTCCTAAGACACCCCTAAGGACACTTTCCAAACTCATACCCTCGCTTGGAATGATTGTATTTCCTTGCGATTGTGCTATTCCCAGCATTGGGGAAAGCAAAAGTGTAAAAACATATATAAGTTTCATAGACAATTTGTGTTATATTTTCTTTCTTCGGTCTAGTTCTTTTTGGATTTTGGCAGCCATCTCATAATTCTCTTCCATAAGAGAAGATTCCATAAGCCGCTCTAGCTCCGCTGTGAGGTAGCGCTTTAGTTCATCTTTGCTATCAGGCCTTGTGCTCTCTTCTTCGGGTTCCGTCTCAGTGAAATCCTCTTTCCCTCGGGAGGTAGAGCCATATCTTTTTACCAATTCGCAGACCATGTAGATAGGGACATTGGCACAGATGGCCATTACCAGTCCATCGGCCACACGGATAGGATAGGAGGTAGTACCCATCTCATCTTCACAAAGAAGATGACAGAAGAAATTACCTTCTTTGAATTCCGAAATCTGTACTTGAGTGATATGCAGCTGATTTCTTTCCAGTATCTCCAGCATCACATTGTAAATAGAAGGATGGCTGATGGCCGTGCTTTTGAAGTGGTTATATTGGATAGCCATAGCTTCATTTTCTCCAACCATAATGGGCACTAATCTCTTGCCATGACTCTCTTTGAGTAGAACGACATAGCTGCTGGCAGACATATTGCCCAATGATTTTATGTACATTTGAATCCATTCCATAATAGTGGCGGGTAATAGGCTGCAAAATTAGGTAAAATTATTTATTTTTACAACCTTTAGTAGGGTGAAATTTCGCTTGTTTTTTAAAATAAAATGTTGTATCTTTGCGCGAAAATAAAATATATTTGTTATGAGTTACGTACCTGTAATTTTCCTTTTGTTTGGCTTGTTTATATTGTTTTCTTTGTTCTTTACTGTAAAGCAACAAACAGCCGTATCTATAGAGCGTTTTGGAAAGTTCCAAAGTATTCGCCATTCAGGATTACAACTGAAAATCCCTGTGATTGACAAGATTGCAGCACGGATAAGTCTTAAGATTCAACAACTGGACGTGATTGTGGAAACCAAAACACTGGACGATGTTTTTGTTAAAATCAAAGTCTCTGTTCAGTTTGTCGTGATCAAAGACAAGGTATATGATGCCATCTATAAGCTTGAATATCCTCATGATCAGATAACCAGTTATGTATTCGATGTGGTACGTGCAGAAGTGCCTAAGATGAAGTTGGACGATGTCTTTGTTAAGAAAGATGATATTGCTATCGCTGTAAAGCGTGAAGTACAAGAATCCATGGAAACTTATGGATACGATATTATCAAGACCTTGGTTACTGATATAGATCCAGATGCTCAGGTAAAAGCAGCTATGAACCGTATCAATGCAGCCGAACGTGAGAAAGTGGCTGCACAATATGAAGGGGATGCACAGCGTATTCTTATTGTAGAAAAAGCTAAAGCAGAGGCCGAAAGTAAGCGCTTACAAGGGCAAGGTATCGCGGATCAGCGTCGTGAAATCGCACGTGGTTTGGTAGAGAGTGTCGATGTCCTCAACAAAGTGGGTATCAGTTCACAAGAGGCTTCCGCACTGATAGTGGTAACACAACACTATGATACCCTACAGTCCGTAGGACAGGATACCAAGAGCAACCTTATCCTCTTACCGAACTCTCCACAAGCAGGTGCTGAAATGCTGAACAATATGATTGCTTCCTTTGCCGCCTCCAACCAGATAGGAGAAATCATGCGTAAGGAAAATGATAAGAAAAGAGAATAGAGATAAATAATCATAGGATCATTCTAACCTCCCTTATATTTTAGGTTATAAGGGAGGTCATTTATCTTTTAATCATGATTTTTAGGAAAAAGAAAAATATGTTAGGTAAAAAAGTTTTAGCTCGTATTGAGACTCTTGGAGGAGATATAAGTCAGGTGAAAGGTACTTCCTTGAGGGAAGATCTATCAGCAATTACTTTTAATACTCCTCTTTATCAATGGGATGATGCTTTTGATGATTGGTCGTTAGGTGAGGATGATGAGCCCATCTATGGACTTAATGACTTTATAGAAGCTCATAGGGAATTATACAAAGAGGATAAGGATGAGTTTCGCCGTCAGTTAGTAGCTCATTTTTATTCTCCTCAAAATGAGCCAGTGGGAGCACAATGGATAGGACAACCTTTCACCCCTTTCCAAGAAGGAACTGCTGACTATCAGCAATGGTATCTACATTTCTCAAATGAAGAGTTTGTTGATTTGTATCAGATAACTAAGCTTACCAAGGAACTGCATCCCAATTTTATTCATCTATTAGCCTCAGAAGGTTATCCCGATGGTTATTACATCGCTATTAATGATCCAAATCCTGAAAATCCTACAGTATTCAGTACTGACCATGAAGCGTTCTTCAGCGAAATTAACAAAGAAGGAAAATTAGAAAAATTCCTAAACAACTTTATTACACCACAACAGCTCATTACTATTGTAGAAAAAGAATTAAAGTAGTTTTAAATCATTGATCATTAACTATTAATCATTAATCATTAATCATTGATAAGTCCTATTGGTTTATTTGATTCAGGAGTAGGAGGTACTACTATCTGGAGGGAGGTGGTAAGACAGCTTCCTTGGGAGAGTACTTTATACTTAGCCGACAGTCTCAATGCTCCCTATGGAGAAAAGTCCTCAGAGGAGATTATTGCCCTGTGCGAAAAGAACACGGAATATTTATTAGACCATCATAGCAAACTCATTATTGTAGCTTGTAATACCGCTACAACCAATGCTATAACTCACCTTAGGGCTAAGTATAAGGTGCCTTTTATAGGGATAGAGCCTGCAATCAAGCCAGCAGGACTCTATAGCCAAACCAAGACCATAGGGGTACTGGCTACACAGAGTACTCTAAAGAGTGCTTTCTTTGCCAACACCTGTCAGCAACTACTTGATAAAGGGATTAATGTACTTAAGCAAGAAGGGATAGGGCTGGTACCACTCATAGAAGAAGGAAAGATAGACACCCCTGAGATGATGGCACTCTTGGAGCAATACCTCCGCCCTATGGTAGCTGAGGGAATGGATTATTTGGTTTTGGGCTGTACTCATTATCCTTATCTTACCTCTCTTATTTCCGAAATTTTGCCTGAGAATGTCCGTATTATGGATTCTGCTCAAGCTGTAGCTAAGCAGACAGAGCGTATCCTCTCCCAAAACAATCTACTTGCCAAAGAAGAAGAGCACGTGCCCTCTCACCTGTGGCTGACTAATAAAAATGCAGAGATACTACAATCCTTTGCTCCTGAGGGAGTGAGGGTACTCTATGAGGATTTTTGAAAATATCCTTTGTCATTGAGAACATTTATCCACAGATACTTCTTTTGAAAGAAAGGTAATAATATCAGATATGCAAAGCCAATATAACTTATATTTAGAAAAATGCAGCGATTTCTGTTATGAGAACTTTTACGGAGAATTATCCTTTATCAAAAAAGAGGCTTTGTTTGCTGCTTATTTTCTCCCATTGCTTAACTTAAGTAGGTATCCCATTTCTCATCAAGCAATCCAAAAACAGTTAGAGAATATAAAGAGTCATAATGATTATGATACTTATTCTCAGAAAGCAGAGGAATTATATAGGGAAACTTTTTTCAATGGAGTTTTTTCTTTTTCGCTTTTACAGACCAAAGAAGATTGGGATACTATTGGTGTGGTACAGCATTGTTTTATCGATGAACCGGAGCAGGATGATCTGATGATGGAATATACTTGTGGCAGCTTATCTTTTTTAGGATTTCCTCAAGAGCTTTTGCTTGACAAGCTCAAAAGTTTCTTTGGAGAGTTGGGGCGTTTTGAGGAAATAGATCCTACAACCATCGAGGCTATTATGAGCTATGTAACTGCGGTGAGCCGGTATCATAAAAAGAATGTCATTGGAAGAGAAAAAGCACTTGATTTCCTCAAAGTAGAAGTAACATTTATGATTGATGTCATTCTCAATGAAGAAAGCTATATAAGTAGCTTGCCTATGCCTACCAATTATGCTAAGCGATATATAGATATTCAAAAAGAAAATCTTCAGAAAGAAGATTTCCTGTTACGTTCCAAATATCTAAGAGAAGAAATACTCTCAGAAATCTACAGAACAGACAAGCCAGCACTGAATAATTCTTATACAAGGGATGCCTTAATGGCTTTTATGAGTATTTTTCCTTTTTCTTTGGAACAAGATGGGGCTCTGATAGAAATATTTATAACATACTACACAAAAACTTTTTTTGACAAGGATTTTTTGTTAGAAAGACTTCATTACTATTTTTCTCGAAAGCTAAAGGGATAATTTTTGTAGAAAAAAGCAGTGGCTATATTGCATTTGATGATTATTTATTGTATATTTGCGGGCTTAAAAAGGAATAAATTATGACCTCACAAGAGATAAGAGAATTATTTCTAAAATTCTTTGAGAGCAAGGGACATGTGGTCGTTCCCTCTGCTCCTATGGTAATTAAGAACGACCCTACCCTGATGTTTACCAATGCAGGGATGAACCAGTTCAAAGAGTTTTTCTTAGGCAATGCCAAGCCTAAGCAAAAACGGGTAGTGGATACCCAAAAATGCCTTCGTGTATCTGGAAAACATAACGATTTGGAGGAAGTAGGGCGTGATACCTACCACCATACCATGTTTGAGATGCTGGGCAACTGGTCTTTTGGTGATTATTTTAAGAGGGAAGCCATCACTTGGGCGTGGGAATTGCTCACCGAAGTGTATAAGATCCCTAAGGAAAACCTATATGTAACTGTTTTTGAAGGAAGTCCTGAAGAAGGAGTGCCTTTTGACCAAGAAGCGTATGACATTTGGAAGGAACGTATTGCCGAGGATCATATCCTCTTGGGGAACAAGAAGGATAATTTCTGGGAAATGGGAGACCAAGGCCCCTGTGGTCCTTGTTCTGAAATCCATGTGGATATACGCTCAGACGAAGAAAAAGCTAAGGTAGCAGGCCGAGACTTGGTTAATAATGACCATCCTCAGGTGATTGAAATCTGGAATAATGTCTTCATGGAGTTCAATCGTAAGGCTGATGGCTCTTTGGAAAAGCTCCCTGCTCAGAATGTAGATACAGGTATGGGCTTTGAGCGCCTTTGTATGGTGCTACAAGGCAAGCAGTCCAACTATGATACGGATGTATTTACGCCTCTGATTCACAAAGTAGAAGAGATTACTAAGACTCGTTACACTAATGGTATACAACTCACTCCAGAACAAGAACAGATTAATATAGCCATACGTGTGATTTCTGATCATATCAGGGCGGTATCCTTTGCGATTGCTGATGGACAATTGCCTTCTAATAATGGGGCAGGCTATGTCATTCGTCGTATCTTACGCCGTGCTATTCGTTATGGATTCACTTTCTTAGGGCAGAAAGAACCTTTCATCTACAAGTTGGTAGAAACCTTGACCAAACAAATGGGTGGTACTTTCCCAGAGTTGGAAAAAGAGTTTTTGTTGATTGTTAGTGTGATTAAGGAAGAAGAAGCTTCTTTCTTGCGTACTTTAGAGCAGGGCTTACTGATGCTCGATGTGATGATACAGAATGCTTCTGACAAGCAGCTCTCTGGTAGTAAAGCTTTTGAACTCTATGATACTTATGGCTTCCCCAAAGACCTTACTGCACTAATTCTCTCCGAGCGAGGAATGACTTTGGACGAGGCTTCTTTTGAGGAGCATCTCCAAAAACAGAAGGAGCGCTCCCGTGCTGCGGCTCAGGTAAAGGCAGGAGATTGGGTAGTACTCCGTGATGATGAAGGAGAGGAATTTATTGGCTATGACACATTGGAAGCAATGGTTCGCTTGGTCAAATATCGTAAGGTAGAGAGCCAAAAGGACGGTACCTTGTACCAATTGGTGTTCAACACTACCCCTTTTTACCCCGAAGGAGGAGGGCAGGTAGGAGATCGTGGTACCCTACAAGCCGCCAATGGTGAGCTAATCTACATTACAGATACCAAGAAAGAAAATAACCTCATAATACACATAGCGGAGCATCTGCCAGAAAATCTCAATGATCCGTTCAAGGCAGAAGTACACCCTATGGGGCGCGCTTTGGCTCAGTCCAATCACAGTGCCACTCACTTGCTGCATCAGGCACTAAGGGAGGTATTGGGTACTCATGTAGAGCAAAAGGGCTCTCATGTATCACCGGAGGCCTTACGCTTTGACTTTTCTCACTTCGCCAAGCTCACACCCGAGGAACTTACCGAGGTAGAACGCTTGGTGAACAAGCGTATTTATGAAAAAATTCCTCTTGAGGAACATCGCAATATCCCTATACAACAAGCATTGGAAGCAGGAGCTATGGCACTCTTTGGAGAAAAATATGGGGAGAAAGTACGTATGATACAGTTTGGTGAAAGCCGAGAACTCTGTGGAGGTACTCACGTAAAGAATACAGGAGATATTTGGTTCTTCAAGATTGTTTCCGAAGGAGCGGTAGCTGCTGGAGTACGCCGTATAGAAGCTATTACCAATGCGGGGGCTCTTAAGCACTTCTTATTACAAGAAAAGCTCTTGGAAGAAATCAAGGGATCGCTCAAGAATCCACAAGATCCTATCAAGTCCATTACTAACTTACAAGAGGAGAATGCTCGCCTACATAAGGAGTTGGAACAACTCAAGAGAGAACAGGCCAAACAGCTAAAGGGTGAGCTCAAGGGTGAGTTTGTAACCATCTCAGGTGTACAATGCTTGACAAAACGTTTGGATTTGGATATCGCTACTCTCAAGGATTTAGCCTTTATGCTTGGGGAAGAAGTTAAAGATGCCTTTATTCTCTTCGGAGCTACACAAGAAGATGGTAAGGCACTACTCTTGTGCTATATCAATAAGGAATTGACCCAAAGTAAAGGTTTAGATGCTGGAAAAATCGTACGCGAGTTGGGTAAATATATCCAAGGAGGCGGTGGAGGTCAGCCTTTCTTTGCTACCGCAGGGGGTAGAAAACCGGAAGGTATCGCTGAAGCTTTGGAAAAAGTGAAAACATTGTTATAACACAGTGAAAAGCAAATTTCTATAACTTTTTAAGAAGTGATGAATTGCGTCTCTACAAAAACCTTGTCTCTATAGAGCTTGTGTTAGGGTAGAGACGCAATTTATTGCATCTTTAAGGAATGATCTTATTTGTATTTTTTTAAAATGTAGAATCTATCTACATGACAGGCTTTTCGTATTCCTTACGATATTTATCTTTTACATATTTATTGACATCCAAGAGAATACGTAGAGTGATAGGTATATTCTTCTCCTTATAGCGGCGAGCCCAGAAGGAATATGCCCAGCGTATATCGGTGTATTTCAGTTCACTATTGTTCAGATCACGCCTAAGTTCCTCCGAGCGATCCTGATCGGTGTATACCCTAAGCAATGCTTTTAGCTGGTTCTTTAGGTGTTGTTCTTCATTGTATCCTCCATATTCAGTAACTTCATTATCAGTGTCTTTCATTACTTTATAGACTTCCTCATATAGGCTGATATTACCCTTGTCTAAGTAATATACTTTGAGTAAGTAGCGTGCTCTGGCACTATAGCGAAGCAGTTGATTCTGATTCATCTGTTCCAAGGTAAAAGTACCCAAATGCCTCCAAAAACAAGAGAGCATATAGGAGTCTTTTCCAAGTTCTTGAGTAAACTCATAGAGTCCTTTGTCTTGTGCCTCTTTGCTGGCTTTGCTCCTATCCACCTGACGATAGATATCCTCCAAATCTACTACATATTGTTCTTGATTAAATAATTTCTGGAGAAAATCACGATTGAATTTGTTAAAATCCCACTTATAATACTCTTGTGGTTTATCCCATTCCATGTAATCCATTTGACTTGTCTTAAAAGCAAAAGGATCGTAAGTGCCTTTGGTGTCTTTTTCAGGATTATAGGTTATTTCTTCTTCGTCATCATCCCCTGTTTCTTCTATGATGAGAAAATCTTCAGGGTCTTCTCCTTCTTCATTATCAGAATTGTTGTCTCTCTCAGGATAATCGTGATTCTCATAGGAGTATTCATCCCAATTCTTTTCACCTTCTTGTCCATAGGCATAGATACTAATACCTGATACAAGGACAAGAGCTATCCCACAAGCGGCTAAAGCACCCCCTCCCAGTAGTCGTGTGCCGCGTCGCCAAAGCCATCTGCCTAAAAGAAAAATAGGAAAGCATCCTGCAAAGGCAACCAAAAACATAAATAAAGAAGAGTCTTTCTCTATTTCAAAGGAAAAATGATTCGTCAGATAGATGATAAGATAATTGATCACTAATAAGCCTATGAATATAACTTCTCCCAGTAAGAAATCCTTCATCCAAGGGAAAGATTTGAGCGTTTTTTTCTTGATATAATACCAGACAACCCCTATGATATTTCCCACTATCATAGAGAAAAATAAGAAATAACAGAGTGAATGTAATAAGAGGAAGAAAGAGTTGCCATATTGGCTGTTATTGGTAAGGATATAGAAGGGAGTGAGTACAATACTTAAGAAGTCTTGAGCAGGTTCATATTCATATAGATATACCTTATCGTTGATAAATTGAGTTATTAAAACAAGTGATCCAACGATGACAAAAGAAGCGATTTGTACTCCTACTATTGAACGTAAAAGATAGTTTTTCATACTTTAGAAGTCTTTTGAAATCCATGACAAAATTACATAATTTTTTTGAGAAGAAGAAAAAAAATAGTATCTTTGCCTCTTTAAAATAAGTATAAATAAAAATGACACTTACCGTCAATCAAATGAAGCGTGGAGAAAAGTATCTTATCAAGGAGATACATACCGAGATGCTTCCTATCAAATTATTAGAATTGGGATGTCTCCCTGGAAATAAGGTAGAACTGGTGGAGATAGCTCCCTTAGGAGATCCTTACTATCTGATTGTGAATGATACACACTTGGCCATTCGTAAGGAAATGGGACAATATATCGAGGTAGAAATCTTTAATACGGCTTCTGATGAGTAAAAATGAAATAAAAGTAGCTCTCATAGGCAATCCCAATGTAGGGAAAACTTCCATCTTCAACCTGCTTACGGGGATGAATCAGCATGTAGGGAATTATCCTGGAGTTACTGTGGATAAAAAGGTGGGATTCTGTAAGCTCTCCCAAATCATCAATGCACGTATCTATGACCTGCCGGGTACTTATAGTACCAATCCTAATTCTATGGATGAAAAGGTAGCTGTAAGTTGTCTCTTGGATAGGGATGATATTGATTTTCCCGATGTAGTGGTGGTAGTGGCCGATGTAGAGAACCTCAAGCAAAATCTCTATCTCTTTACTCAGATTAAGGATTTTGGTATTCCTACCATCTTGGCGATCAATATGGCCGATAGGATGAAGCCCCGAGGAATTACCATTGATATCCCAGCCTTGGAAGCTGCTCTTCATACGCGTATCGCTCTTGTGAGTACGCGGCAGAAAACCGGAATAGAAGAACTCAAGGAACTTATTATCAATTATAAAAAACTCTCTTTGGAGACCTTAGTGGATATAGCTCGTATAGATCCTCCTTTCTTCTCCTCGCTCAAAGAGAAGTTCCCCAACGAGGAATTGGGCAAACTCTGGATGGTGATTTCTCAGAATTTTGAAGTAGTAGGTGCGCTGCGCAAGGTGGAGATCCAGAAGGAAAATATCAAGACTGAAGCTGAAATCAAGCGAATGCAACAGCGGGAAACAATTCTTCGCTATCAGGTGATTAACAATGCACTCAAGGATACCTACAAGGTTACGGCAGTCGGTACACGAGCCCTCTTGGATAAGATACTCCTGCATAAGGTATGGGGCTATGTGATCTTCATGGCAATATTGCTACTGATTTTTCAAGTGATTTTCTATGTAAGCGAATATCCCAAAGGCTGGATAGAAAGCGCTTTAGGCTGGGTAGGAGAGTGGCTTTCGGGGATTCTTCCTGAGGGTTCACTGACATCTCTCTTAGTGGATGGGGTGATACCAGGACTTACCGCTGTGGTCTCTTTTGTTCCTCAGATAGCCTTACTTTTCTTCTTTATTTCCTTATTGGAGGAAAGTGGCTATATGAGCAGGGTGGTCTTTCTTATGGATAGAATCATGCGCCCCTTTGGGCTTAATGGAAAGGGAACCATTCCGCTTATCTCAGGGGCTGCTTGTGCCATCCCAGCGGTGATGGCTACCCGTACGATTGAGAGTTGGCGCGAGCGCCTGATAGCCATTTTGGTAACGCCTTTTATTACTTGTTCGGCAAGGCTTCCTATTTATTTGATTATCATAAAGTTGGTGATTCCTCAGGGCAATTATTTCTTTTTTGACAATCAGGCTGTGGCACTCTTTGCGCTCTATATATTGGGTGTTTTTATGGCTATTTTTTCGGCTTGGCTTTTGAATAAGTTCTTGGTACTCAAGCATACAATCAAAACACATTTTATTATAGAAATGCCTACCTACAAGGTGCCTTTGGCACGAAATGTGCTACTGACGGTCTATGAGAAGTCCAAAGCCTTTGTGGTCAATGCCGGTAAGATTATCTTTTTCATGACGGTGCTTATATGGTTCTTACAGACCCATGGACTGAGTGAAAAGTATCGTAATGCGGAGACTCATACCGAGCAGATGGCAGCCCAATACGGTTGGGATGAGGATCAGAAGGAGCATTACCTACTGAGCTACCGTACTGAAAACTCTCTATTGGGGAATATGGGCAAGTTTGTAGAACCTGTATTTCGCCCCTTGGGCTATGATTGGAAGATAAGTATTGCAGTATTAGGATCTTTTGCTGCTCGTGAGACTTTTGTAAGTACCTTGGCTACTATCTATAGCTTAGGAGAGGTAGATGTAGAGGAAGGAGAGGCAGAGCAGCGCACAGTAATCACTCGCCTACAGGAGGAAATGCGCCCCGATGGTACTCCTATGTTCAACCTTGCTACAGGGGTTTCTATATTGCTTTTCTTTGCCTCGGCTATGCAGTGTATTAGTACCTTTGCTATTGTTCGTAAGGAAACCAATAGCTGGAAATGGGCGATTATTCAGTGGCTTTTTATGACAGGGTTTGCCTATCTTTCGGCTTTTGCAGCCTATCAAATTCTTAGCTAAGAAATAGGAATATTCATTTTTTTTAATTATTTTTGCGCCAAATTAAATTGTTTTAATCATGACAGGACTTATTATTATCCTCGCTGTAGTAGCGATTGTAGTGCTTTGGTACATCAGTGCCAATAACAAATTAGTGGCTTTGTCCAATAATCGAGAAAATGCTTTTGCAGATATAGATGTTCAGCTCAAGCAGCGCCATGACCTTATCCCACAGCTGGTAGCAGCCGTCAAGGGATATATGAACCACGAATCAGAGGTACTCACTCGTATCACTCAAGCACGCTCTCGTGCTCTTGCTGCTACGGGAGTCAATGATAAGATAGAAGCAGAAAAGGAACTTTCTTCAGCTATGGGTGCCTTCAATGTCCAAGTGGAAGCTTATCCCGAGCTTAAAGCAAATACCAACTTTATGCACTTGCAAGAGGAAATAGCTGATATAGAGAATAAATTGGCTTCTGTACGCCGTTATTTTAACTCCACTACCAAGGAACTCAATACAGCTATACAATCGATCCCTACCAATATCGTAGCAGGATTCAAGCATATGACACCTCAGCCTTTCTTTGACTTAGGTACAGAACAGCGCAAACAGTTGGACAAAGCACCAGAGATTTCTTTTTCGTAAGGAACTTCATGAAGATTCTTTATCCCACGTTACCTATGATATTCGGTTTATATTTTACAAAATAGCAGCAGGATGTTCAAGATTATAATGTTTGTCCGTAAGAAAGCTTCTCTTACAAGAGAAGAATTCATAAAACTATGGGAAGCACATTCTCAAAAGGTAATAAAGTATAAGGAGATCTTACTTATCAAGGATTATACCAAGACATTTCCTTTCTTTTCTACGGATGAGAAATCTGCAACTCAGAGGGAAACTCTCCCTTTTGAGTTTGACGCCATGGGAGAATTGTGGTATGAGCATAAGGAAGATTTTATCCAAGCGCGCAATACTCCAGAGGGGCAAAAAGCCTTGGCTGACCTGCGCGAGGACGAACTAAAATTTGTGGACATGGCCTCCTCTGTAATGTGGCTCGGCACGGAAGAAAGAATATTTGATGAAAATAGGTAATTCCACTCCTTTCGCACATATTCAAGCAAGTGTTAATCATTAATCATTACCTAATTAAGAAATGCAATACCTCGGAATACGACAACAAATCGCAAGAAACAATATCAAGTCTATCTTGTTCCTATTGGCTTTCCCTTTACTGATTTTAGTAGGGGCGTATGTGGTATTGTATATACTTTCAGACCAAGAAATAGAACGTACCAATACTCAGTTTCTTTCGATAATACCTATGGTTCTTATAGGGGTGGCGATATGGTTCTTTATTTCTTATTTTTTTCATACTCAGATGATACAGTCCGCTACTCATTCTCGCCCCTTGGAAAGGCGAGAGAATATGAGAGTGTATAACCTGACGGAAAACCTATGTATGAGTGTGGGAATGACCATGCCTAAGCTCTATATCATAGAGAGTGATGCGCTGAATGCCTTTGCTTCGGGGATCAATGAAAAAACTTTTGCTGTTACCCTGACACGTGGGATTATCAACAGACTCAATGACGAGGAATTAGAAGGGGTGATTGCTCACGAGCTTACACATATTCGCAACCGTGATGTACGCTTACTGATAGTAACCATAGTCTTTGTAGGGATATTTGCTACCATAGCCGATTTTGCTTTGCGGATGTTCCTCAATGGGAGTATGTCCTCCTCTCGCAGTCGTAAAAATGACAAGGGAGGTGGGGCACTTGTATTGTTGATAATTCTTTTGGTGGCAGGAGCTATCTATTTTCTATCGATTCTCTTTAAGTTGGCGCTCTCTCGCTCACGGGAGTATATGGCCGATGCTGGAGCAGTGGAACTCACTCGTAATTCTTTGGCTTTGGCCAGCGCGCTGAAAAAAATATCAGGTCATTCTACCATACGGGAGGTTCAAAATGATGAAGTTAAGGAACTTTTTATCGACTACAAAGCACAAGGGTTCTTCTCACTCTTCGCTACCCATCCACCTATAGAGAAGCGTATACAAGTATTAGAACAATATTAATGATGAATATCTCTATCCTCAAGTACCTCCCGCATCGCCCGCCTATGCAAATGGTGGATACCATTACACATATCAATGATACCAGTATTGTGACCGAATTTCTTATCCCAGAGGATTGTATCTTCTTGGAGAAAGAATACTTTACCGAATCAGGCTTGATTGAGAATATGGCACAGACCTGCTCGGCTATTGTAGGGCAGTTTTTCTTTGGTTTGGAAGAGGATACCAAGAGGGTTATTGGCTATATCAGTGCTATCAAAAAGGCAGAAATTTTCTCTTTGCCCAAGGTATTACATACCATACGTACAGAGGCTACTTTGCTTTCTCGTTATGATGACAAGGGATATAGTATTTGCGCAATGGATTGTGGAGTCTATCATCAGGAAAAACTATTGGCACAGGGACAGATGAACTTATTTATCAAAGAATTGGACGTATGAAAGAACAAGAGATGCCCAACCAGAAGGGGGCTTTGGAGGGGCTTAAGGAGGTTTGTTATGTAACCGATAATCAAGGAAATTACACAACGGCTCTCAGCGAAGGCTGGGAGGTCAAGGATATTGCGATAGAATCCTCTATGAATCTTTTGCAGGAGCAAATGCAAAAAGCGAAGGAGCAGATACAAGCAGGTAAGCAGAGCCCTATTGTCTATTACATGGCTCGTGCACGCATGGACTGGGTTACCTTGGCCAGTTATATGGGCAAGTGGCAATGGATTATCAAAAGACATGCACGCCCTAAAGTATTTGCTAAGCTCTCTGAAAAGACATTGAAGAAATATGCGGAAATTTTTGATATTTCTGTAGAAGAACTAACCAATTTTCCCTCAAACACATGAGTAAGGTAATAGAGGTCGTCAATCTCTATAAAAAATATAAACAATCAACCCATTTTGCACTGAAGGATCTTTCTTTTTCGGTGGAGAAAGGGGAGATTTTCGGTATGCTCGGTACCAATGGGGCGGGGAAGACCACGCTCATGTCCATCCTTATGGGGGAAATGACCCCTACTGCGGGGGAGTTCTCTATCTGTGGCTTGTCTTTTAAGGGACAAGCCAACCAGATTCGCTATAGGATAGGGGTGGTGCCTCAGGAATATGCACTCTATCCTACCCTTACAGCAAGGGAGAATCTTTGCTATTTTGCTAGTCTCTATGGTCTTCAGGGGAAACACTTGCAAAATATTGTTTCTCAAGGACTTGAAAGAGTGGCGCTTTCACAGGTGGCGGATCGAAAGATCAAGCACTTCTCTGGGGGTATGAAGCGCCGTATCAACCTCTTAGCGGGGATTCTGCACACCCCTGAAGTGCTCTTCTTGGATGAACCTACTGTCGGAGTCGATGTCATGTCCAAGAATATCATTATAGATTATCTAAAAGAACTTAATGAGCAGGGTATGTCCATCCTATATACTTCTCACCACATGCAGGAAGCCCAAGAATTCTGCCATAGGGTAGCTATTTTGGATAGGGGAGTGCTCCTCTGTCAAGGAACTCCTAAAGAACTTATCTCTCAGGAGAAAGTACAACACTTGGAGGAGGTCTTTATTCGTTTCACTTCTCAGGAGCTGGCCTATGAATAAGTTTTTCGCATCTATTTACAAGGAAATCCTCCTTATTAGTAGAGACTTGGGAGGACTTATCATTCTTTTTGTGATGCCTTTGGTTTTGGTCATCACAGTTACTCTTTTGCAAGATGGGGCTTTCCGAAATATCTCCCAGCAGCAAATGCGTATCCTCTTGGTAGATAATGACCATGGAGAGGTATCACAGCACATACGTGTGGGGATAGAAGGGGGGCATTTCTTCTCAGTAGTTACTGATGCTCAGATCAAAGGATTGGACGAACAAAAAGCTAAGCGATTGGTACGCCAGGGAGAGTATATCATGGCGATAGTATTACCAAAGCATCTTTCAGCTGATCTGCAAGCAGAAGTACAAGAGAATGTCGATAGGATTCTTAGTGCTTTTATGGAGGAGGTACATAGGCCTCCATTAAAAGAAATAGATCCTAAGGAAGTGCGATTGTACTTTGATCCTACCTTATCTCTCTCTTACAAAGAAGTAATCAAAACCCATATAGATAAGATGATGTACCAAGTGGAAAACCTTTTTATCTATAGTGCTTTTGAGAAGGAATTAGGAGAAGATAAACATCTGCCTTTTCCCACAGGAAGGAAGATGATTACTTTCTCTGAGATTAATCCTACTGAGATGACTCAGCTTCCCAATTCAGTACAGCACAATGTGCCTGCATGGGCACTCTTTGCTATCTTTTTTATCACTATTCCACTTTCGGCAAATATTGTACGGGAGAAGACACAGGGTACTCATATACGCCTATTGACCTCTCCGCTCTCTTATGGGGAATTGCTCATGGCCAAGATAGGAGTTTTTCTTTTAATAGGGCTTTTACAGTTTGCCCTAATGGTGCTTATGGGCTTGTATATTTTTCCTCTTATAGGCTTGCCGCTCTTGGATATCACAGGACGGATTTTGTCTCTTTTTTTGGTAGCTACCTCCGCAACCTTGGCAGCAATCGGCTTGGGGGTACTCTTGGGGACACTCTGTCAGACACAGGAACAGTCAGCACCCTTAGGTGCTACGCTTACGGTAATCCTTGCCGCTATAGGTGGGGTATGGATTCCTGTTTTTGCCATGCCGTCTTTTATGCAGACCATAGCGAGGCTCTCCCCTATGAACTGGGGGTTACAGGCTTTCTATGAAGTATTCCTCCGATCGGGAAGTATCGCCTCTGTACTCCCCAAGGTGGGACTACTATTGTTATTTTTTATTCTTTGTATGGTAATTTCTATAGTATATGACAAGGCAAAAAGAAATCTATAATCCAACCTCCCTATATGAGAGTATACAGCTAAGAGTACGCTTTAGCGAAACAGATCCCTTGGGGATTGTTTGGCATGGCAACTATATCAAGTATTTCGAAGATGCTCGAGAGGCTTTCGGTCGTAAGTATGGCATCTCCTATCTGGATGTAGAACGACATGGGTTTGCTACTCCTATTGTCAAGAGTGTCTGCGAACATAAGAAAATGGTACGCTACGGGGAACTCCTCGAGGTGCAGGCGCATTATATGGATACTACAGCCGCCAAGTTGGTCTTTCATTATCTTATCTACAATGCAGCTAAGGAATTGGTATGTACAGGGGAGACAATACAGGTATTCACCACTCTAAAGGAGGGAACACTTTCCCTCTACAATCCTGAATTTTATGAGCAATGGAGGAAGCAGCACCTATAAGAATCTTATTAGTTGATAGTGATATCCAATGGTTAGAACATAGGGTAAATTTGTTACAACAAGTGGGTTTCGAAGTTCTTACAGCTACTTCAGCAGCACAAGCATTACGCATAGCCAAGAAGGCTGCTCCAGAGCTCTTGCTACTTAATATTTTTCTTCCAGATACCGATGGAGTGGAAGTGTGTGAACAATTGCCCCAGATGGGACTTCCTACCTATCCTATAGTGGTACTATTGGCTGAGGAAAATCAAGACTATGCCCTTCTGGCAGGATTTGAGGCAGGTGCTGATGATTTTATCTATAAAAACCTAAAACCAAAACTTTTTATCTATAAGTTACAAGCTTTGGTCAGGTGTTGTCTCTTGAAGAAAGAATCACAACATACTCTTGCACAGCATGATGATTTTTCACTGGATCCAGACTCTTATACACTTCTTAAGGGGGGAGAAATATATGTTCTTCCCAAGAAAGAATTTGAATTGCTCTCTCTCTTACTCTCAGCCCCCGAAAAGCTCTTCACTCGGGAGGAACTTGCCTTGCATATTTGGGGAGATGCTCATCAGGCTAAAAATCGTACCATAGATGTACATATCCGGAAAATACGAGAGAAAATAGGCCAGAATAAAATAAAAACAATTAAGGGAGTAGGGTATAGGTTAGTGAAGAATGAAAAGTAAAAAGAGTGAAAAATGATTTCTCACTTTTCACTCTTCTTTTTAATTTATTGTAAGGTGTTTACAATATCAATAATTTTGTTGTAGGTAGTAACCATATTTCTATTGAGATAATTGGTAAGAAAAGGTCCATCTAGGTTACCATATTCTCCATTGAAATTTTCCTTAATAAGATTCTCTATCTCGGTATGGGTAGGATATTTCTTGCGATATTGCTCAGCTATACGAACCATAATCTCTACTTCTGCATAGCAAACTCCATATTGGTGTAGGTTTTCATAAGTGTTCTTTAATTCCTCAATATTGGCAGTATTCTTCTTCTCTTTATAGAATTTTTTTGCATCTCTGACAATATCTATCCCATTTAAATAAACTCTGTTTTGTACGCTATAATAAGGCTTATCAGTAGGATATTTTTCTAAATTCTCTAATTTGAGCATTAGCTTTTCATAAGCCACAAGTCTTTCCTCTATAAGGCGTTTGTATTCCTCTCGATTGGTAATATCAGTCCTATAGTGGGGTAGGGGATTCTTATGAGGTAGCTTGAGGGTGCTGGCCAAGATATACACAGATACTTCAAAACTGCCTCGACTGCGGTTGTCCTGAGTGAAAATCTCTACCTTGGTAGTCCCTGCTTTTTTGGCTAAAAGGGTAATTTTGTTATCAGTTACATTGCCTTGTAGTTGAGCTATTTCCCCATTGACAATTTGTACTCTATCGGTAGCATTCCATACGCCACTGAAAGTAATTGTAGTGGTTTCTCCTTCTTTTACAACGGCTTTTTCAGGGGTGAAAGAGAGCAAAAGTTTAGGGCTTACAGTAAGCTCAAAGCTTCCTCTTTCTTTGTTGTCAGCAGAGAGGATATGTACTTTGGTCGTTCCCACTTTTTTACCTAAGAGGGTAAGTTTGTTGTCCTGAACTGCACCCTGTAGGGCAGCAACTTCCTCATTGTCTATTTTTACCTTGTCAGTAGTGTTCCAAGTCCCTACTATGCTAACTGTAGTTGTTTTCTCCACTTCTACAGAGGGATTTTCAGGGGTAAACTTCAATGGGGAAGCTACAGGAGGATTAGTGGGGTTAGAAGGATTGGAAGGATTAGAAGGATTTTTAGGATTAGGGGTTACTTCATCATCTCCTTTTTTACTACATCCTATGGCCAAAAGACCAATGGCTAATGCCATAAAAGAAATTTTAAAAAAATATTTCATGTTATAATTATTTTATTCTATTTATAATATTTCATTCTTCATTTTTTACTCCTCACTCCCAAAGACTTGTGTCCAGTACCTGCCCTTACGAGCTATTCCCATTTCTTTTACGTGAGGGTTCATGATGTTGGCACAATGTTTGGGACTCATGAGCCATCCTTCGATAACAGTACGTTCCTCAAAACTACCCATAGCGATATTCTCAGCATAGGCGCGCCAATGGTAGCCAGCCTTGCTCAGGCGTTTTCCAGGATCAGCTCCATTCTTACTATAGTGGGTAAGCTGTTTGCGCACAGACATCTCTTCACTGTGCTTTTGAGCTATTGTAGTGAGCTTATCACTCCATTTCAAGGAAGGTACTGCTGGGTAATAGGTATCTCCACACAAGCAACCTTGATTCCTTTGAGCATTGACCAATGCGAGCAGTAACTCCTTATTAACAGGGAAGTGAAGGCCTGATAGACTCTCATGTTGTCCCCTAGCTATAGTACAATAGAGAAAAAGCAGGAGTTTAGGTATTTTCATTCTTCAAAGATAGTTTTAGTATTGATACTTAGATCGGGAAATTTTATAGAATGAATATTCTTTCCTTCAGCAATAGGAGCAAGTCCACGATAAGATCCATTCTCTAAAACAAAGATATTTACTTCCTTATCATTGGGGCGTACAATCCAATATTCACTTACCCCAGCTTCTTCATACAAGTGAAATTTATCATCTGTATCATGTTTAGTATTCCCTGGTGAAAGTATCTCTATGATGAGATCAGGAGCACCTAAACAACGCTTACCATCAGCTAATTTTTCAGGATCACATACAATACATAGATCAGGTTGTACCACAGTGTTTTCCTTACCCTCTCGGCTAAGGATGACTACATCAAAAGGAGCGTAGAATAATTGACATTGCTTACTCTTGAAGTAAGGGTATAACTCAGAGGTTAGGTTTCTTGAAATTTTCTGATGACTAATATTGGCTCCAGCCATTTTGAAGATTCTCCCTTTGAGTATTTCCACTCGTTGTTTGAATTGCCATAATAGATAATCAGCATAGGTATAGATATCACTGTTAAGATCTAATTGGTTAATATTACTGATTTCCATGATTTTATTCTTTTATTTCAGTTAAATCAATTTCTAAAATAGTTTCTACCTGAGTACAGAACCAATTCCATCTATCTTTCAAAGCTTCTTTATTCCACTGTTTACCAAATAGTCCTTTATTATAGTTGTCTACTATTTGTTGAGTCATTCGGAATGCTGTAATACCTTCTTGGTTATTTGAATAGAAACCTTTACCTGTATAAGATTTAATTTTTGTTTCAAAATCTCTATTTCCTGCTTCAACATTTTTCTTCCCACTTAAAAGAGTTAAGTTTCGTCCAGAATTTAGCCAACTATTAGTTTCATCATTTTTCTCAAAAATAGTTTTCCAATGTTCATTATTATAATATTTTTGAGGTAATATATGTTCCACTTGTACATTCCTATTGGCTATATCCAAAAAAGAGATATTTGAATCATCTGTTTGATTATATTCTATTAAAAATAAGAGAGGTTTACACCATTTTTCATTATAAATATCCCCACTTAGGTTTTCAATAGCTTTTCTGATAGTATTGTCAGAAACTAAACTATTATTCAATTCTTCCTTAATATTTTGCAAAGTTTTTTTCTCTTTTATTGATTTAATAAGATTAAAAGAGGTCTGCTTGATTTTAGATAGGGTATTTCCTGCTATCCAATTCAGATAGTAATAACGTCTAAAAACTTTTACAAACTCTTCATATTCAGAATATTTTTCTTTTAATGCTGTTAGTAATATAGTTCTCCAATACATTCCCCAAGGAATATAGAAAAAAGAATATATTATTTTATTCTCTTTGTCAAAAATTTCAGTTTGATAAGTGCGGATAAAATTCTTAATATCTGCTATAGTTTCATTAGAATCTTTATCCTTCAACTCATTTCTCAATTCATCATACAATGATTTTTTAGGGTTTTGTGCTAACAGATAATATTCATACATAACGAATAAATCGTTTAGAGTAGTCTCTGTATTATTTGAACAGTTTTCACACTCTTTCCAATCATCCATAAACTGTTCTTCTTTTTGCTTTCTTATTTCACTTTCATCGCTATACTTTTTCTGTATCTTTTCAATTAAGAAACTTTTTATTAAATCAGAATTTGACAAATCAAGTCCTCTGTCATTTAGTACTTGAAATAACTTGATAGCAAAAGAAACGGACTTACAATCTATTCTTATAATCTTTACTTTATTAAAAAGATAATTCAAAAGTTCTCCAGCTTCTTTCTCACCAATAGAAATAAGTTTTTCTCTAAAAAAGAAAGCAGAATTTATAAATTTAAATTTGGGTTCATCTTTTCTTAGATCCTGTTTTGTAGGTTTATTTCTTTAGAATCGATAGTAGCATTTTCTGAAAGTATCAATTTGTCGAAATCACTCTGATGATTAGAGTGTGTACGCAAACGTAATCGTTGGAATCTATCATTGAACTTGATAGAATTACTAACAGTTTTCCCATCAATAGCAAATGGGTCTTCCTCCAAAATATCGTTATTTATTTCAGGATATAAATCTCTATAAACACAAAGTAAAATAGTTAAAGTCGTTAATCTTTGTTGCCCATCTACTATATCCAAATAGTTATTGTTATCTTCAGGTTTTGCTGTGATAATGGATCCTAAAAAATAATTAGGCTCATTTTCTTTGGCATCTACCAAATCCTCCCATAACTTTTCCAATTGTTCATCCCCCCAAGAATAAGGGCGTTGATATCTTGGAATCTGATATAAACTATCAGCATTCCCAAATATTTCTTTTATTGATAGACTGTTAGGTTTAAAAATATCTTCCATGATTTGTTCCTATTTTTTAATTAAACTCTGAACTATCTTATTCCTAACTATACCCTCTATGAGGTTTTTGTTTAAGAATGAAGAATGAGATTATTAGCCTTTCTGTCTTAGTTGAAGTAGTAATCTCACTCTCTTGTGTTTTCCTGAACAAGAGTTTGTATTATTTGATAAAACTATTCTTACTCCTCGCTTTTGACTTTCTCCCAAGTATCCTTCAGACCTACTGTTTTATTAAAAACAAGCTTGTCAGCAGTGCTATCAGGATCTACACAGAAGTAGCCTAAGCGCTGGAATTGTACAATATCACCTGCTTTGGCTGTTTGTAGGCTGGGCTCCACATAGGCGGTAATTACCTTTAGTGAATCAGGGTTGATGTAATTAAGAAAACTATCCTCTTGACGATCGGGTTCTGCTACTGTGAAAAGGCGGTCATATAGGCGTGCCTCTACAGTAAGTGCATGAGGTACAGATACCCAGTGGAGGGTGCCCTTTACCTTGCGAGTGCTTGCTTGGCTACCACTACCACTACGGCTGTCAGGATCATAAGTACAATGTATTTCCAAGATATTACCTTCGCTATCCTTCACTACACTTTCAGCCTTAATGATATAGGCGTTCTTTAGACGAACTTCTCCTCCTAATTTTAGGCGGAAATATTTCTTGTCAGCTTCTTCGCGGAAGTCCTCACGTTCTATATATAATTCACGAGAGAAAGGTACCTTACGATAAGTCATAGGACTTACCTCTGGATTGTTCTCAGCTTCAAGCCACTCTTCTTGCCCTTCTGGATAGTTGGTAATGATGACTTTTACAGGGTCTAATACTCCCATCACACGATTGGCCTTTTTATTAAGGTCTTCACGCACACAAAATTCTAACAAAGAGACATCTATCAGGTTTTCTCGCTTAGCGATACCGATGGTATCGGCAAACTTGCGTATAGCTTCTGGAGTATAACCACGGCGGCGCAATCCTGAAATGGTAGGCATACGAGGATCGTCCCAACCCGCTACATATTTTTCAGTAACCAGTTGCAGCAGTTTGCGCTTGCTTACAATGGTATGGCTAAGGTTACGTCGGGCAAATTCTCGTTGCTTAGGGCGCACTACTTCTTTTCCATCGGCAAGGGCAGAGGCTGGGATTACCTGATCCAAAAACCAGTCATATAATTCTCTATGAGGCAAAAACTCTAAGGTACATAGAGAGTGTGATATCTGTTCTAAGTAGTCACTCTCACCATGTGCCCAGTCGTACATAGGGTAGATATGCCACTTATCGCCTGTACGATGGTGGGAGGCATTCATAATACGGTAGATGATAGGGTCACGCATAAGCATATTAGGTGAGGCCATATCTATCTTGGCACGCAGTACATAGGTACCATTGGTAAACTCGCCATTCTTCATACGCTCAAAGAGAGCAAGGTTCTCTTCAGGGGAGGTGTTGCGATAAGGGCTCTCTGTACCAGCAGTGGTAGGAGTCCCTTTCTGAGCTGCAATCTCTTCAGAAGTCTGTTTGTCCACATAGGCTTTCCCCTTTTTTATAAGCATTACAGCCCAGTCATACAGCTCTTGGAAATAGTCAGAAGCATAGCACTCCTTGTCCCACTTATAACCCAGCCATGCTACATCACGACGGATGGCATCCACGTATTCTTGTTCTTCTTTGCTGGGATTGGTGTCGTCAAAACGCAGATTCACAGGAGCGTTGTAGCGCAAGCCCAAACCAAAGTTTAGGCAAATAGAACTGGCATGCCCTAAGTGTAAGTAGCCATTAGGTTCTGGAGGAAAACGAAAACGCAAGTTATTTGCAGAAAAACCTCCTGCAAGGTCTTCCTCTATGATATTTTCTATAAAATTGTTGGATCTTTCTTTGATTTCTTCTGCCATGTTAGCTTTTTTAAGGTTTTTAGGTCTTAGATATAACGTTTGATTTTGAGTAAAGCACTCCCTTGTAAAGAGGGCTTCTTTCAAGAGTGCAAAGATAGTTAAAAAAAATTAATTTGTCAATGAGAGAGAAAGTGTGAGTAGTCTCAAAACAAACTTTTTAATATAAAAAGAGTTCTTTTTATGAGCTCTCATCTGTCAATTTAAATTGTCCTAAGAAATTCATTCGGTTTTTTTGTGATAAAAAAGAAATCTAATTTTTCAAGGAAATCAGTTTTTTTCTTTTAAGGAGTATATCTTAAGTTAAGTGAGGGTTTCGTGAGCCATGGTGATTAAAGGTATATTCCACCTTCCCTGTAGCATCGGAGATTACGTAATAGAAATCCCATATCTCTCCAAAAAGCTCATCTTCTCCCTCAACAATCCAAGCTTTTTCGTCTGTTACATCAAAATGTAGCTGGAGTTCTGTTCTATTAGTAATGGTGTTCCTGAGCTTGGGATATTGCTCCTTGTAGGTCTGAGCAATGAGAATAGCTTCTCTCTTTGTTTACCATGGGAAATGTTCAAAAGCATTGATGACAATTGAGAGGGTAAAACCATGGAAAGTAGCCTCATTCCTCAGGGGTAGGGAATACCCAGCTTGTATTTGGTATTTGTTGACCAAAGAAAGTCCTGCATGGGGAGTGATGGCATGGGTATTGATAGAAAGTCCCATTCCGAAGAGCATCATATAAAACTCTGCTCCTATTTCGGGGACAAACTGTACCGTACCCTTATGGCTACCGATGTGTGTGCCCCCGTAATAGGAAAAGCCCGCATAGAAAGGTTCAGAGTTTTGGGAGGCGCCTACAAATCCATAGTGATACACTCCATTAGTAAAGGTATAAGCTGTACGCACCCCCGTCACCTGACCCTTCATGAGAAAAGGAAAGAATAGTAAAAGCAAATATTTCATTAACCATTAACCATTAATCATTGGTCATTAATCATTATTTAGTTTCCTACTTCACTGATAAACTTAATACGATACAGACGTAGCTCGTCATCTTCGTAATCCCCACCAAATTCTTTGGAAGCTACAGATATTTTATCTGTCTCAGCATCCAAGAAGTAATCATGGAGCTCTTCCTGTTGCTCTTCATCAAGAATTTCATCTATCCAGTAGTTGATATTCAGCTTGGTACCACTGTATACGATTTGTTCCATTTCCTTGAGGAACTCGTCCATGGACAGTCCCTTTGCTTTAGCAATATCAGGGAGAGGGAGCTTCTTGTCTACATTCTGGATGATAAAGAGTTTTAGCGCAGAATTAGCTCCTGTGGTTTTTACAATTAGGTCTTCTGGGCGGATGATATCATTCTCCTCTACATATTTGGCTATGAGAGAGACAAACTCTTTTCCATATTTTTTAGCCTTCCCTTCTCCTACACCAAATACATTGGTGAGTTCTGTGATATTGATAGGATATTTCATACACATATCCTCTAAAGAGGTGTCTTGGAACACTACAAAAGGAGGTACGCCAAATTCCTTAGCTACCTTTTTGCGCAAGTCCTTCAGGTATTTCAGTAGTGTATCATCCAAGGCTGAAACGGTATTCTTAGCTGGTTCGTCAGGATCTTCATCGAAGTTGTGATCCTCCGTCATCATGAACGAATGAGGTTCCTTGAGGAAGGCGCGCCCCTTGTCGGTAAGGAACATCACACCATAGGTCTCTATATCCTTGCGTATGTAATCATTGACCATTACTTGGCGAATGAGTGACATCCAGAAATGTCCATCTAAGTCACTACCACAGCCGAAGAAATCCTGTTCGTCAAAACGGTTGGACTTGATGATAGCTGAATATTTGCCGGTAAGTACATTGACCAAGTCTTTGGCTTTGAGTCTTTGGCGGGTTTTGTCAATAACGTCCAAAAGCATAGTAACTTGTTCTTTAGCCTCTTTCTTGGTCTTAGGATAGCGCATATTGTCATCCATATTGGCACCTTCCCCATTGATCTCGTCGAACTCTTCCCCGAAATAGTGTAGGATGAACTTCCTACGAGAGCTGGAGGTCTCTGCATAGGCTACCATGTCCTGCAAGAGGGCTTGTCCTACCTCTTGCTCAGCAATAGGCTTACCTACCATGAATTTCTCCAATTTCTCTATATCCTTATAGCAGTAGAAAGCAAGGCAATACCCTTCTCCACCATCACGTCCAGCACGCCCAGTTTCTTGGTAATAGCTTTCGATACTCTTAGGAATGTCGTAGTGGATGACAAAGCGAACATCGGGCTTATCAATTCCCATTCCAAAAGCGATGGTCGCTACCACTACGTCTACTTCTTCCATCAGGAACATATCTTGGTGCTTGGCACGTGTCTTGGCATCCAAGCCTGCATGGTAGGGAATAGCGGTGATCCCATTCACCTGTAGGGTTTGGGCAAGTTCCTCTACACTCTTGCGGCTCAGACAGTAGATAATTCCCGATTGTCCAGGACGTTGTTTGACAAAGCGAATGATATCACTATTGATGTTTTTCGTCTTGGGGCGTACCTCATAGTATAGGTTAGGACGATTGAAGGAGGATTTGAATACATTGGCCTCGGGCACTCCTAAGTTCTTGAGAATGTCCTCTTGTACCTTGGTAGTGGCCGTTGCCGTTAGAGCGATGATAGGGATTCCTTCTCCTAAGCGTTCTATGATGGTTTTTATATTTCGATATTCAGGGCGAAAGTCATGTCCCCATTCGGAAATACAGTGCGCTTCATCTACCGCGACAAAGGAGATATTGATAGTTTTTAAGAAGTCCGCATATTCATCCTTGGTGAGTGATTCTGGAGCCACATATAGTAATTTGGTGTCTCCATTACGAATATCCTCCATTACATTACGGATCTCTCCTTTGGTGAGGGAGGAGTTCAATACGTGGGCTATTTTATCAGTGCCAGAGATGCCTCTTATGACATCTACTTGGTTCTTCATAAGGGCAATAAGTGGAGAAATCACAATAGCAGTTCCTTCCTTGAGCAAGGCAGGGAGCTGGTAACAAAGGGATTTTCCGCCACCGGTGGGCATCAAAACGAAGGTGTGATGATTGTCCATGATACTGCGAATAATCTCCTCTTGCTTTCCTTTGAAGGCACTGAAGCCAAAAATGCTTTTTAACGCTTTTTGTAATTCAACATTTGTTGTACTCATAATATAATATGTAGTATTTTTTTCTTACTTTTGCAGGATAAAATTACAACTTTTTTTTTAAGTAGCAAATCTAAATATTACTATTTTGGAAAACTTTAATAAAATACTCGATTTTGCTCGGGAAACCATTGAAACTGAGCTGTATTCTTTAGGGAAATTAACAAATTTTTTAGACAAAGATTTCGCTCTTTCCGTCCAAACAATCCTTGAAAGTGGGGGGAGGGTCGTGGTTACAGGCATCGGAAAGAGTGCAATTATCGCACAAAAAATTGTTGCCACAATGAATTCCACCGGTACACCTTCCCTTTTTATGCATGCAGCGGATGCTATCCACGGGGACTTGGGAATGATCCAGCCCAAGGATGTGATTATCTGTATCTCTAAGAGTGGTAACACTCCAGAAATCAAAGTGTTGGTACCTCTGCTCAAGCGTGAGGGAAATCCCTTGATTGCCATTACTGCCAATAGGGAGTCTTTCCTGGCCACTCAGGCTAATTATGTTCTCTATGCCTATACCCAAAAGGAGGCTTGTCCTAACAACTTAGCGCCGACAACCTCGACCACCGCTCAGCTGGTCATGGGCGATGCGCTCTCAGTAGCACTCATGCGAATGAAATCCTTTGGGAGTGAGGACTTTGCTAAGTATCATCCAGGGGGTGCCTTGGGCAAGCGCCTCTACCTAACTGTAGGCGAGGCCATTGCACGCAACCAAGTGCCATCAGTAGCCCCAGATACGGATATAAGACAGGTCATTGTCGAGATTTCTCAAAAGATGCTCGGGGTCACTGCTGTACTTGAGGGTGATACCATTGTCGGGGTCATCACCGATGGGGACATCCGTCGTATGCTTAGCCGCTATGAGGATATAAAGGGGCTCAAGGCCAAGGATATTATGTCCTCCCATCCTAAAACAATTGAGGCAAGTGTGCTAGCAGTTGATGCTCTTGACTTCATGCAAAATCACAAGATCACCCAGTTATTGGTCACTCACTCTGGTCGCTATATGGGGGTCATCCATCTTCACAATCTCATACAAGAGGGAATTATTTAATGAATAATGCCAATAATGATTAATGAATAATGCAAAAGGGTGGATTAATCATTGAACATTAGTCATTGAACATTAATCATTAGTCATTAACCATTATTGAAATGGTTTTCTCATTTCCTTGTGTATCCATACATCGCAGAAGGTGTTCACCTGGGCTGAGTTGCAATTGCATGTCGTGGAAGTGGAGGGTCTCTCCCAGATAGGTCTCGTCCAAGTACCAAAACAGCTTACCACTGTGCTTATAGGCCACACGGGCTACAATAGGCTGTACTTCTCCTCCGAAGCCCTTGGCTTGGTGAAGAACAGTACCATCCTTGGGGTAGATAAAGTCCAAGGCTGCTTGGCGCTCTCCCCCCTGACAGTCTTCCCGTAAGGGTGGTAAGGGTAGGTAAGTGGGGTGTCCCTTGCGGTAAAACCATTCCATCAAGGGGGGCAATACAAACCAGCTCTTGGAGTCTATCGCAGAGATGGGCTGACAATCTGCCGTCACTTGCCACTTGTGATCAGGGCTGAGGTGTACCCACTTATGATATTTACATGGAGTGCCTAATAGGCTTGCTTTGGCAGTAGTTATCAGCTTCTTAGGGCAGATGTCACTGGCGAGCATCCCACTTATGGCACATACTTCTACTTGTTGTAAATCTTCTTTTGGAGAGGCAAACCATTGGTTCTTTGCAAGCCACTGGAATATCTCCAACATCACAGGGGAGGCAGTACCTACTCCTGTGAGTTCTGGTCGTCCTTCTCCGGAGGCATTGCCAACCCATACGCCTACTAAGTAATTGGCATTCATTCCTATAGACCATGCATCACGGTTGCCAAAACTGGTACCTGTCTTCCAGGAGATTTTTCTTGAGGAGGCATAATAGCGCCAAGCTGAGTCGAAAGAGGGGCGGTTCACCTGAGTGAGAGCCTCTAAGGTTTTATAGATAGCTCCTGCACTTAGGTGGGTTTTCTCCTGCTGCTCCTTGCCATAGTTACGCTCTCGGGGCAGATAGCTCAATGGCTGAAAAGACTGGGAGAGGTAGCTGTGCTTTTGGTTGTAATGGTTGAGTTCAAACCCCATATGAGCATAGGCTTGTGAGAGTTCCCATAGGCTGCTCTCAGCGCCTCCCAGGATCAAGGAAAGTCCGTAGTGGTCGGGGTGGCGGTTGATGGAGTACAGCCTATGCTTGCGTAGTTGTTGGTAGAACCTACTGATGCCATACTGTCGTAAGAGTAGTACAAAGGGAATATTCAGCGAGCGATACAGCGCCTCATGGGCGGGCACTACTCCCTCATAGGTGTTTTCAAAGTTCTGTGGGGCATAGCCTGCTATATGGGTAGGCACATCGGCAACGAACTCTTCAGGTAGCAGTTCCCCACTGTCGAGCATAGCCGCGTAAAGGAAGGGCTTGAGTACACTTCCGGTACTGCGAGGTCGGTGAATGATATTTACATCCTTCTGGTGCTCGCTATCGGTGGGGCTATTTCCTACATAGGCGAGGACTTCTTGCCGCTGAATGTCTACAACTATGGCACAGAGGTTATGTACTTCAAAGCGCTTGTAGTAGCGATAGTACTTCTCTACGATCTGGTTGACTTTCTCCTGCAGGGGATAGTCTATAGTACTTTGCTTGCGCTCTCCACGGTGGCTTTTGGCAATGCGTTCCACCAAGTGAGGTGCCATATTGGGTAGCTCATGGGGCTTCTCAGGCAGCGATTCGCTCAGGGCAAGCTCGTAGGTGGTTTTATCTATGGTATGATTTTTGTACAGTTTGCCTAAGAGAAAATCTCTCTTACGCTTCAGGGAGGTTTGGTTTTTCCCTGGGTAGATAAGCCCTGGAGCATTGGGCAATACTGCAAGGGTACAAGCTTCTGCCCAGGAGAGCTGCCATACAGGTACCCCAAAGTAGCGCCAAGCGGCCATCTCAGCTCCGATGATATTCCCACCAAAGGGTGCGTGGGAGGCATAGAGACGGAGAATGTGCTCCTTGCTATAGCGTAGCTCAAGGCGTGTTGCCCAAATGGCCTCGATGAGTTTTTCGCCATAAGTGCGCTTTTTGTTCTTACGAGCCAAGCGAATCACCTGTTGGGTAAGGGTACTGCCTCCACGCCGCGTACGCCCATGGCGTAGGTTTGTAAGCAGGGCTTTGCCTGTGGAGATAGGGTTCACCCCTGGATGATAGTAGAAATAAGCATCCTCGTAGGCTAAGATAGCCTCTTTAAGCTTGTGGGGGACACTGTCTAATTCGGGAAAGCGCCACTGCCCATCAGGGGCGATTTTGCCTCCTAAGAGCTTGCCATCACTGCTTTCGACTATAGTAGCATACCCCTGAGGGAAAAGGTCTCGTGGCAGGCACAGACTATACCATAATAGTAGTATAATCCCGATCCCCACACGGATTTTGTGGTGACGGGCATAGCCTATAGCAGCAAGGAGATATTTTCGACATAGCGCTTTCACGATTACAAAAGTAAATGTTTTTTCTATAACAAACAAATTTTTTTCATTACTCATTATTCATTAACCATTAATCATTACTCATTGATCGCTGTTTATAATTTTAAAAAATGTTAATAACTTTTTAGGAAAGCGATTTTCTGGGAACCTATTTTTTGTAAAGCCCTGTATTTACGAAGGCTAGAGGCAAATTCTACCCCTAAGATCTTATAGAATTTTTCCTAAGACCTCTCTGAAACTTTTAAGAAAAAAACAACGTATAAAAACTTTTTTATATATTTGCATCGCTTTTCCACGCCTTGTAAAAAAGTAAAGAAAAGAGTCAATGTTCCACTATGGGAATATACCAATTTTATGAAACTTTTTAATCAATAAAACGTACTATGAAAAAATTGAAATACATTGCTTGTCTGTTCCTGCTCTTGGTAACAGGAATGCTTTATGGACAGACAACACGTGAGATATATAGCATCCAGACTGGAAGTAGCGAATCCAATAATTATTATTGTGTGCGCAATTCCTCCGGTCAGGTCAAGGTATACTTCAAGTGGAGGGGTACCCGTGCCAATCCTGATAATAAGTTCATCGCAGAACTCTCTGATGCCAATGGGAATTTTGGTTCTCCTATAAAGCTTGGTGAGATCACCGAGCGTGGAAACCAGGTACAGGTTTTTGAAATTCTCTTCCACCTGCCGGCAGGTACTGATGGTCTGGCTTATAAGATCCGTATCCGTAGTACCTCGCCTGAGGTTATTGGGGTGAGTGCTCCCTTCGAGGCACATCACTTAGGCGATGCTACTCCTACTCAGCTGAACAATTTTAACAATGTAGAGCTCTGTCCTGGGGCTGGTGGACGTACTATCTCTGTCACAGGAGGAAGTACTGCCGCTGTATATAAGTGGTATAAGGATGGTCAACTTATCCCTGGGGCTACTGGTAGCAGCTATACAGTAACTACTCCCGGAGTATATGCTGTGGACCCTGATTTTGGCCGTTGTTCTACTTCCTTGCGCTCTAATCAGGTTACCGCTACCTTAGCAGGCTCTTCAGGCTCTATGGTACTCAAGATCAAGGGGGCTTCTCCTCGTGAAATCTGCGCAGGTGTTCCCACTACACTTGAGACAGAAGTCGAAAATGGTGGATCCAATACCTTTACCTATCAGTGGTATAAGGGGGAAGTGGCCATCACAGGGGCTTCTACTGCTACTTACAATGTTACTGAGGCGGGAGACTATAAGGTAACAGCTACCGCAGCGGGTGCTTGTCCGCTCACTTCCAATGTAATCAAAGTCACCGAGCGCAACACGGCTGGCTTGCTCACTATCTCTGGTGGAGAAACTCAGGTGAAGTGTCCCGCACAAACCATCACGCTGACTTCTGCACTTTCTAATCCTTCTCTTACGGGTATATATAAATGGTATAAAAACAATACAGAAATATCGGGGGCCTCTACCAATACTTATACGGTCAGTGATACTGGTAGCTACTATGTCACTCTTACCGAGACTGATGGTTGTGTGATCAAGTCCAATACTGTGACGGTTACCGATCGCTCTGGGGTGAACCCTGGTGATATCAAGTGGCTCGGTCATGAGAATAACGATGTGGTCTTTTCTTTCCCTTATCGTCGTCCAGTTATAGAGTTGGACATTCCTTCTACAGAGACCCTTACAGTCAAGTGGTTCAAGGAGGATGACCCTTCTAATATTCTTCAGGAGAATACCACCCGCTCTTTTCAAGTACCTTCAGAAGGGACTTTCGTGGCGGAGGTATACGATGCTTGTGTTACTAAGGTGAGTACTGGTGTACTCAAGCTTCAGGTGAAAGAGCCTTCTCGCTATATCCCTACCATTGGTTTCAAGCAGGGCAATGCTCCCTGTGGTGCCTCTCAGGCAATCTTGGAGCTCTCCAAGCTCGAGGCGGTGATTGTAATAGGTTCTGAACAGAAAAAGACTCTTGTTCCCAATGCGGATTATGATCAGTATACTTTCCAATGGAAAAAGGATGGCGTAGCAGTAGGCTCCGGCAAGGAACTCTCGGTGACCAGTACCAATACGGTGAGTGTCTATCACTTGATGGTTAGCGGCGCTTTCAACTCCAATGAGATCAAGCTCATGAATGTCGATGTCCCTACAGCGATCTCCATTACTACTAGCACTGGGGCTACTGAGCTCGAAAGTGATCGTGCTCTTGAACTTATCCCAACCCTCTCTGGAAACTTCCAACAGGAACTCTTTACCTATAAGTGGTATCACCGTAAGGACAACACCCAGCCTTGGGAAGAGAAAAAAGATGTAACAGGTGAAACAGACAAAAAATATGTGATCCCTGCCACCTCTCAGAAAGATCCTGCCTTCAGATCGCTTGCAGGCGAATACCAGTTTGTGGCCAAGCTCAAGGAAGGCAACGTAAGCATAGGCGGACAGAGTATAGACCTTACACCCTATGCCGCTGCTTGTGGAGGTACCGAAGGGGTGATCAATATAAGGTATGTGCTCAACTACGATGGGGTAGAGGTTCCTAATATCTTGCTCCTTCGTGGAGAAGACCTCAACCGCAAGTGGATACTCCCCTCCCAGTGGGCAGGTGCTAAAGTAACTATTTACAAACAAACTGGTGAAATTGTATACCAAGCTAACCAATACAACAACGATTTTCCAAATTTCGAATCAATACCTTCTCGTGAAGGTGCTGCTATCTACTTCTTCTATGAATTAGAAAAAGATGGTAAAACGCAGCGCGGAACTATAACCATATTCCATTAAAAATGAAAATAGGACTCTCATATAAGATTTGGCTTTGCTTTCTCATCTCTGCCTTCGCCTTGGCGCAAGAGCAGAAGGGATATTATATGCCTTACCAGATGCCTACCCATGCCTTTGTGCGCTTCAATACATTTGTTGCCAATCCAGCTTTCCCGCTTATTGTCAACTACCAAGAGCACAATGTAGGTCTATACTATCGTAACCAGTGGTCGGGCTATAAGAATGACAACTTCTCTCTTATGGGGCTTTCCTATGGTCGCAACTGGAGGGAAACCAGCTCAATGAATGCAATGATCTTCAAGCGCAATGCTACAGTGATGACCAATTACGGCGTCGTGCTCAACTATGGTCACCTTATCACCCTTTCCGATCAGGTGCGTATAGGATTGGGACTTAGTGTAGTGCCTTCCTTCAGTGGCTTGGACAAGGGGCGCATTCATGCAGCCGATCCTACAGATCCCTTGCTCAATGTAGGTAACTCTTTCGATATCAATGTCCAACCAGGGGGATATATTGCCTTTGGGGACTTCTATATAGCAGGGATGGCAGAGAACCTTATTGACTATTCCTCCGGAGCAGGCAAGGCCATGACCGAGTTCCGTGACAAGACTTTTACCGCACACCTGATGTATCGTACCGCTTTGGAGAGCAACAACAGCCTCTTGGAAAACGGCTATTGGTCAGCGGCTTTTCGTGCGACTAAGGAATATGATGGTTACAACTTTGGCGGTAGTGCCATGCTCGATCTCCCTGCCTTGGGATGGCTCAATGTGGGCTACACCCAGCGCAATGGGCTCTTAGCCGGAGTAGGGGTCAATTTACGCCAGCAGTGGAGCCTTGGAGTAGAGTATGAAAATCCTATAGGGGTAAAAATTCCTCAGCTGGGTAGCACCTTCGGGGTGTATCTCAATGTACAATTCGGTGGCGAACGACAGAAAGTAGCTCCTGCTCCGACTCCAAGAAGTTCAGATACCAAGAGACCTTCTATTGTACAGGTAACTCCTGAGCCTCCAAAGGTAGATCCTCCTAAACAACCTGTGGATCCTCCTATGCCACCTCAACCACCAGTAAAAGTAGATGTCAAGAGGGTACTCCCTCCTATAGAAGGGGTGCCAGCTGGATACTATGTCATCATTGGGGTATATGCCAGTCCGCGTAATGCCTATAATTTCCGCCAGCAGAGAGCCAAACGCTATGAAGTAGGTTCTTTTGTCAACAAACAGAATGGAATGACCTATGTATATCTCGGTAAAGGTGCTATGCCTCTTGAGGAAGCTCAAAATCTTATGCGCAAGCAAATGCTCAATGTAGATTTCATAGATGGTATATGGATACTAGAAGTAAAAGAACGTTAGTCTGTTTTTAGGTTTTAGAGATAGCCTCTAAAACCTAAGAACTAACCTCTAAAACCTTAATATTGTTAATAAAAACATAAAGTTTTTATTTTAACAAAAATAGCCTTTTGATTTCTAAAAAAATATATATATTTGCCCATAAAAAGTAGCCTTTTAGGGTAAGGGGAATAGTATTTGTAATAAATTGATTCTTAATTAATTAACAATTTATTTTCCTTAAATGTGTTTATAGGAAAACACAGCTACTCTCATGTATTTGACTTTTTTGTTTATTTCACCTTCTATGAATAAATGCAAAGTAGGTAGAAGTATGCAAAACTAAAAATAAACAAATCCATCTCAGCATCTCTTCAAATCCCAATTCCTCTTCAGGGGGGAGGGATAAGAAGAATAAAAACTAAACAATTATGGATACCATTTTTTTAAAAAAAACAATTGTGAAAAAACTATTTCATTTTCTCTGTACCGTGGCCCTATTACTTTCAGGGATCACGGCTTTCGCACAAGGGGCACCTGCCTATAAGACAGTGGTTAAGGGAGATTTTGAGCTTATAGGGAACCGTTCGAACGCTCCTTATACCCTTAATATTCCTCAGACAGACCCTAATTGTCCCGTCAATATCAAGTGGGCACGCCTCTATTGGGGAGGACACTCAGGTGGGGGCAACAAAGATCAGGTGCGTTTAGTAGGTCCTGGAGGTCTCAATAAATCCATTACCAAAGATGGGGGACATGAAGAAACCAATGGGGTGGTATGGGCAGATGCTGACTATCTTATCTATCGTGTATATTTCACCCATGCTGACGGAGATGATATGGATATGCTTGCCAATATTGTTACCCCTAATATTGGACTTAGGGCTGGATATTGTGGAAATAATATGCCACAACGTAATGTACCCAACCATGATATAGGAAATCACTATGCTCTTTGGAGTGGAGACAATACAGGAAACGGCTTGGAATCTGTACTTATCAATGTTAGGAGAATACGTGCCGACTATCCTACTTCTCCTATTACCATTGACTTTAGAGCAGCTTGGTATGGAAGCCGTACCATTCGCTCTGGGAATATGGCCATCAAAGCAGAAGCCTACAAAGGAAATATGATTCAAGATCCTAATGATAGGTTCAACTGGTTACCAGATACTGCTAATGGAGCTTATAAAGTAGGAGAAGCTATTTTTCCTGTGGTAAATACTTTCCAAAGAGCTTGTGGAAACCTCTTAAGATTTGGAACCTTCCAGTATGATCCAGCGGACGGACGTGTCCTTTGGACAAAATCAGGAGAACCTGGGGTAGGGTCTGGTCAAGTATATTTAGGACAGAGTACAGTTACAGATCCTAAAAAGACAATTGTTAACGATGGTACTCGTGTCAATGATGATTCTTACTACTATCGTTGGGCAGATGTGACTGCTGATCTGCAAGCTTTAGCTCGTGCAGGAAATCTCAATGGTCAATTTCAAGTAAATGATATATATAATAATGGCGGGACTTCTTGGAAGTTTCAGCCTGGTTGGGCTTTGGTAGTAGTCTACGAAGATCCTAAAGCTAAAGGTACAACAGTCAGCAAATGGATTGAGGTACACAACCCATTCCAGCGTGTAGGAGCGGGAGCTGCTACAGAGTTTACCTATAACTATAGTGGTTTTGTAGCTGCAGCAGCAACTACTCCACCAGGAGCTCACAATAATATATGGCCTAAGTATGGACAAGTAGCACTCGGAGGGGAAGCCTCTGTAAGTGGGGATAAAGTAGAAGTGAATGGACAAGTTACTCCTTACAATGGAAGAGAAGCTAATAATTTTTTCAAAGGAATAATTACTCGCGAAAATGATGCTTCACAACCTTCTGTTGGGTGGGATGTGTCTGTCTTTGGCACACAGAATCCTCCAGCAGGAACTACTTCTACTACTGTAAAATACAAAGCAAGTGATGGAGGTTATGATGCCTTTATTAATATTGCTAATGTAGCTTCTATACCTACTGCACGACCTGCTTTTGAGATGGTTACCTCCGTGAAAAACTCCGCCGGTACTGACATCTCAGGTCAGCGTATTGCCTTAGGAGCTACTGCTAAATATGAAATTACCCTACGCAATGTAGGCTCTGGTAATGCCTCTTCTGCCATTACCTTGGAGGCGCTCTTGCCTAAGGGGCTTAATTATATAAGTCATGAAGCCTTGCCGCTGGGAGCTACCTTTGCTGGTAAAACGGACAACCATAATAATACAGGACGTACCTTGCTCAAGTTTACCATTCCTGCAGCAGGTCTTCCTGCCAATGCTAATGCTCCTATGTCCGCGCCTATTACAATTAATGTAAAGGCGGCAACAGATTGTGGAGCTTTCCGTGATGCTTGTTCTAACAAACTTGAGTTCCAGCCTGTCCTTAAGTATAGTGTCGTAGGACCTAATGAAAACTTAGAACAGCTTTCTTATAGCAAGCTCTCTGACTGTGAAGCTAAGCCTACTACTTTCTTTATCGATGATTCCCCTTGTAGCCAAGCGGCTAATAATACTTATCCATATTGTGCTGCCTTTGAGCTCGATGGAGGGGCTGGTTATCCTTCCTATAAGTGGACACGCCAGGGAAGTACCCAAGTACTTAGTACCGATCGTAAGTACCGCATCACTGAGGCTGGTGTTTATGTACTCGAAAGAGGAGCTTCTGCTTGTCAGAACCCTACAACCTTGACTTTCAACATCACACCTCGTACTGGCAACGATGCCCTGCATCCATTGCGCAACAATAGTCGTGTGGTGGAGCGTCAGACTTGTAACAATACAGGTCTTGAGTACCTACAGGTGGCACTTTGCGGTCCTTCAGTGACCCTCTCTACCACTGGAGTAAGTCTCCCCGATAGTGATGTGATCTGGTACCGTTACAAAGGAAATACTTCTCAGCTAGTACCTTCTTGTCCTCCAGCTTCCGTAGCTGCTGAACCAGCCAACTGGGAACGCTTGGGTACAGGAAAGACTTTTACAATCAACGACAATCAGGTGAGCAACAATGGTACTCACTTCGCTATTGTTCTTAAGAATCCAGGCAATTGTGACGCGGATTATTACTTCCGTGCTTACAAGGCATCAGGTAATTATACTTTGGCTAAGGAAAATATTTTGTCGCTCATGTGTAATGGGGCTACTACAGCTACCTCTCAGGGCTGGCTCAAGATAACCAATATTCCTAATGGACAATACCAATATAAAATAGATGGACCTTCTGCCTCTGTGGGTTGGACGGATGTACCTGGAGGTAATAACAACTTCGAACATCAAGTCTCTGCCCGTGGGGAATATACTGTGACCCTACGTCCGAAACTTGCTGGAGGCTCTTCTCAGTTCCAAAATAATGTATGTACTTTCGAACAGAAGATCACCGTGCAGGAGACCACCACGGCAGGTACGGATCCAACCCTGACCCTCACCAAAAAGGATGTACAGTGTGTGGCACAGACTCCTTCCGGAGGAGCCATTCATGTTATGCTACATGGCAATGTCTCCCTACCGGTGGATGTCATCGTCAAAAAACAAGCAGGGTCTCAGATTGCTCGTGTAACAGTAGATAATGATAGCAAGCGCGATTCCAATAACTGGGACAATGTTTCCAAAGCAGCTATCAGCACCTTAGGCAAAGGAAAATATGAAGTTACAGTAGTACCTAACCAGCGCAACTGTACTACTCCAGCTCAGATAGTAGAAATCAATGAGTTACCTGAATTAAAGCTACTTACAGTAACCCCTGAAGATCCAACTTGTGGTCCTACTAAGAGAATTTCTATCACTTACTCAGGAGGTACGCCTCCATATACTACTTGGTTAGAGGCTAGTGGTATATTGATACGTCCAAATGTAGGAAATGTAACTGCTTATACTTTTGAAATTAACGATCCTACTTTTATCTCAGGGTCTAAACAATATTATGTAGGAGTAATAGATGCTAATGGTTGTTCTGTATTTAGAAATATAACCTATCAGTTACAACCTAAGCCTACCTTTACCAAGGCTTCTACTTCAGCGGATTGTTCGACTACAGCAGGTACCATTACCATGACTATCAACAATCCATCGTTCGATGCGACCAAATACTCTGTGCGTTATGCTATTGAAAAAGCCAATGCCGGAGGTACCTTCTCTGGCAACTGGATGTTCCAAGACTATCCGAACAAGACCTTTACTGGTCTTACCTCTGGTAAGTATCGTCTCCGTGTATACTACAAGCGTGGTAGCAAAGAGTGTTCTTGGCCAGAAGAAACCTATCAGGTGATGAATAATGGTCGTCTCGAATATCTTTCTGGCCCTGACTTTGATGACCAGATCGTAACGATCAATGAAGGTAACGGACCGCTGACTGGTTTTGCTAACGTATCTCACTTGGCTTGTAAAGTAGGAGAGAACCCAACCGGACATGCTCACGCTTCTGTACGTGTTTCTGGTCTTGGTGGTGGTAACGGTACTGCTGGCGGGGTAGGACCTGGTGGTAAGTATGATGTCTCCTTGGATGGTGGAATTACTTGGAATGCTTTCCCAGCAGGGACTACCATTACTTGGGATGCTAATGACTTGCGTTGGGACAACGTGCCTGTAGGTAATTACAACGTCAAGGTACGTAGCCATGCTCCTGCCGGAGGGGTAACAGCTTGTGAGCAGCAGTATACTATACAAGTGGAAGCTCCACTCTTAGCGCCTGAAATCACCAGTACCCTCACTTACGATTGTGAAGGATCTGCACAAGCTACCTTTGTTACCTCTCGTAGCGACTATAGCTACCATGTGGTGACAGGATCACCGCTATCTTCACTACCTGCCGAATGGAATGGTACCTATGAAGGTACAGGTACTATTAACAAATTGACTATTGATAAATCTAAAGCAGGTACTACTCAATATGCTCGTGTCTTCTATAAGAGAACTGTAACGCCTAAGCGTGAACTTATTCGTGAGGACTTCGGAGTAGGTGATCCTACTGATATCGCTGGACTTAACAAGCCTGGCGTAAGTACTTCTCCTCTGTTGAACTATCACTATCCTCCTGGAACTGTAAGTTGGCAACAATATAGTATTACGAATCAAAAAATATTCCACGATACGGGTTGGTTAGGAGCAGGAGGTGGAGCACGCCGCTTGGGAGATCCTAGTTGGATACAAGCAGCTCCAGAAGATCATACAGGATTGCCTAATGGTCGCTATATGTACATTGACTTATACGAAACGCTTACTCCTGGTACAGTACTTTATCAGAAAGATGTGGATATAGTGCCTAATGGACCTATTGGTTTTGAACTTTATGTAATGAACCTTAACCAATCCGCCTCTGGATGGCAGAAGCCTTTCTTCCGCATAGAGGTAACGGATCTTTCAGATAATGTATTAGGTCAGGTAACCTCTCCTGATATAGATTATAATGATATAGGAAATACTAACTGGATACGTATCTCCTCTGACGATTTGGGAGATATCAACCCAGGTAACAATACCCGTGTACGTATCAAGATAAAGAACATGCGTAACCATCGTATGGGTAATGACTTTGCTATTGATGACATCTATGTATTCCAAGGACCTGTAAGCTGTCCTACCCTCAAGGTGGATGTAGCCTTACCAATTGAGGCTGGCAAAGAAATGAAAATCACCTCACATACTACTATTGATGAGACTTGTAATGGTTCGAATGATG
>ERZ773060.72-NODE-72-length-52071-cov-5.43996_pt1 | contig 52071 bp, 52 predicted proteins | sample MGYA00580628_ERZ773060 | MGnify/ENA primary metagenome ERZ773060 (study PRJEB29015, sample SAMEA2738019) | human oral metagenome | biome: human oral; feature: human-associated habitat; material: dental | place: China | collected 2045 ... | reverse complement strand
CTTCGCAACTCCGCTTCGCTACGCAGGCTGCCTCTGGGGTTTTGCAAAGGTTTCAGGCTGCCTCTGCTTTACGCCACCGCATCCGCCCATGTTAAACCAAATCGCGCCAAATATTTCCGCAGCCTATCGCTATCGTTGGGCGTGCTGCGGCTGTTGCGCGACACGTTGAACAGCGCGCGCCCTGCTTCTGCCATGCTTTTGCTTTGGCGGCAGATGGCGAGCACGTTTTCTAGCTGTTGTAAATCAAACAAATCCCAGTCTTCGCGGCGGATGGTTTGAGGCAGCCTGAAAACGGATTTTTCTGTATTTTCAACATCTTCTACCCACAAATATTGCAAGCGGGCGATTTCGGCGCGCACCAAATCGGTGGAAATTCTGCCCTGCGGCGCAAGCGTTGCCAAGCGCATGATGCTGGCCGCCAAATCGCGGAAATTGCCGCGCCAAAGCGATTGGCGCGACAGGGCAAAATCCAAATACAGCACGTAGGCTTCTTTGTTAAAGCGCGTGGCGCGTCCCAACTCCTGCGCGGCAAGGGCGAGCTGATGCTCAATATTGGGCGCAATGTCTTCGCGGCGGTCGGCGAGCGCGGGCAGCGTGTAATGCCAAATATTGATGCGGGCGAACAAATCTTCGCGGAACCGCCCCGCCTGCACTTCGCGGCGCAAATCGCGGTTGGTACCGGCGATGAGCTGAAAATTGCTTTTCACTTCGCTGTCGCTACCCACGGGGTAAAACTGTTTCTCTTCAATGGCTTTGAGCAACATGGCTTGTTCATCCAAGCCCAATTCGCCAATTTCGTCTAAAAACAACACGCCTTTATCGGCGGTTTTCAGCCAGCCGTCGCGTTTCTCCGCCGCGCCTGTAAACGCGCCTTTTTTATGCCCAAACAACACCGATGCAGCGCCATCGCCGCGCAAGGTGGCGCAGTTTACGTCCACAAAATGCCCTGTAATCAAGTGTCGGGCTTTTTTCAGCTCGTAAATGCGCCGCGCCAGCATGGATTTGCCTGCGCCCGTTGCCCCGCTTAACAAAATGGGCGAGGGCGAATTGAGCGCCACTTGCTCTATCTCGGCAATCATGCTGTTAAACGATTGATTTTTCGTAGCAATGCCGCTTTTCAGATAGCGCACCGCATCATCGCGCACGGCGGCGAGACGCTCCGCCAACACGTCATACCGCGCCAAATCTAGGTCTATCACATCCAAGCCGCCCACGTCGCCTTGTTCCATGCTGCGCTTTTGGTTTTTCGGCGGCGCAGTTTGCAGCAACACGCTGGGAATTTGGCGGCTTTCCACCAGCAAAAACAGGCAAATTTGGGCAACGTGCGTGCCGGTGGTGATGTGGGTGTAATAATTTTCTGCTTCGGTATCAAAGGGATAGGATGCCGCCCAATCGTGCAGCTTGGTATAGACTTCGCTGAAATCCCACGGATTCGCCAGCTCCATGTTGATGAGATTAACTTGCGTGTTGGGGCGCAGCGCGTGAATATCGTCGCGCACACGCTCGGCAAGCGGGCGATATTTTTCGCTGTAAAACAGCTCCATGCGGTTGAAGCCGATGTCGGCGCGTTGGTGCAGGGCGATGTTGGGTCGCCATTTTTGCCAACGCGCTGACCCGAAGCCGTTGTCTAGCACCGTGCCGAGAAAGGAAATGGCAACTTGGGTTTTGGGCATGAGGGTTGTCCTTTTTGGGGTTTTCAGGCTGCCTTTATGGGCATGGCATTGCGCTATTTCATTCTTGCGCAATAGGCAGCCTGAAAATGGATGCGCAGGAATTTACGCGCAAGATTATAAGCTATTTGGCTAGCTTGTTGGCTAGTTTTTATGGATTATTCAGGCAGCCTGAAAACGGGTTTCAAAAATATATTCTCTTTGTTTTCATGTTATTACAAATTATTTTGTGCTGTTTTGGCATCGTTGGCACGTTGTTTGCAATATACCCCGCAAGCACGATGCAAATGCCGAAGGAATTACAGCCTATCACGCTCGTGGTCGCGGGTTCGAGTCCCGTCTCTGCCGCATCAATGGCAGAGTAGCTCAGTTAGGTAGAGCACGATTATTTCTTCATCTTTTGTTGCAACGTGCGCCCTTTTAATGGCATAGCTGGCAGATGCCGAAGGAATTACAGCATAGGGTGCCCGAGGTCGCAGGTTCGAGTCCTGCCTCTGCTACATCAATGGCAGCGTGGCGCAGACGGTTAGCGCGCGGTAAACAATTTTTTCATTCCTTGCTGCCGGTGTGCCGCCCTTTTCGGGCGAATGCGGGTTGGTTTACAGGATAGAGCAACGGCTGATGCCGTAGGTCTCGGGTTCAATTCCCGATGGCGTGCCAACGCCATAGCTCAGGCAAAACAACCAGCCAATTTAGTCGCCCACCTTTCTTACGGTTTATGGCGCAACAGGCAAATGCCGAAGGAATTACAGCTTGATAAGCTCGTGGTCGCGGGTTCGAGTCCCGTCTCTGCCACATCAATGGCAGAGTAGCTCAGAGGATAGAGCACGAATATTTCTTCCCCCCTCGTTGCTTGCGTGCGCCGCCCCTTTCGGGCGAATGCAAACAGGATTACATCGGTTCTCGGGGTTCGATTCCCCGCCACGTTGCAAAACGTGAGACATCTTGTTGTTCTGGTCGCCCTCCCTTTTCGGCATCGCAGCAGATGCCGTAGGAATTACATTCCCCAAGACTGTGATGCGGGTGCAACCCCCGCCGCTGCTGCCAAAACGTAGCGTAGTTTAATTTTGAAAATACAGTATGTTGATTTCTACACCCTCTTGCTGCTGCGCTGCCACCTTATTTCAGGCTGCCTCAAACACGATACCAAAGGAAAAACCATGAGCCATTACGACACCATTGGATTTACAGGCATCACCAGCAAAGAAACACTGTCTGCCCTAATCAACCAAGTTTTGCCGCACGCGCAACAGGTGGGCGATTATGCGGTTTACCGCGATGCCAGCGGCGCAGAGCTGTGGATAAGCATCAATCAAGAAAACGAGCTGTACGCGGTAGAACCCTATTTTTCAGGCTGCCTCCAATCGGTGTGGGTGAGCCATGTTGCTGCCAATCAATATGATGACGGTTTTGACGATGGCACAGGCTTTGCCCATGTGTGGCAAAACGGCAGCGAAGAGGGCGATGGCGACTATCCCTTTATTGTGGATATTCCCGACATCGCATCGTTTCCGCAAACCACCGTTGGCACGGCGCAAAAAATCGCGGTGTGCGCCTTTGCCGAATCGGCAGAATTATTTGCCGACGAAGCCGCGTTTGATGCCAGCCAAGAAACGCAAGAAGTGAAATGGGCAGCGCAAAGTTTTATCCCCAGCAGCGGGATGTTTATGGATGAAAACGCGCCCGAGGGCGCACGCCCCGCAGCCAGCGCCTTGTTTACAGGCATCGTGCGCAAGGCAGAAAAACGGCACAACACGCTCACCCAGCAGCCGTTTTATTACTGCGAAATCGCAACCTACGGAGGCGTGTGGTCGGCGGTTTACCCTGCCGAAGCCTTTGCCGATACGCCGCAAATCGGCAATGTGATACAGGGCGAATATTGGCTAACGGGGCGGCTTGCCGATGCGCCCGCGCCTCAAACCTCAGCCAAACAAGGCTTTTGGCAAAAACTGATAGGCAAATAGTTTTCAGGCTGCCTAATTGAATATTACTGATTAAAATTAAAAAGGAAATGAAAATGGCTAATACCAACTTGTTCCAATCCGTCAAACAAAAACTCTTCCACGCCGACACGCGCAACGAAGCGGGCGGCTTGGCGTACACCCTTTCCCCCAAACAGCAGCTCGCCCAACTGGCGGCAACAGGCTGCCTGAACAGCACCTTTTATGCGAGCGCAGAACACCAGCTGGAACAGGCGCTCGCGCTGGCAAACGGCTTGGACGCGGAATTTATCGCCAAAACCGCGATTTATGCGCGCGAACACGGCTATATGAAAGACATGCCCGCGCTGCTCTTGGCGGTGCTGGCGCATAAAGACGTGGCGATGCTGGCGCGTGTGTTTGACCGCGTGGCGGACAACGGCAAAATGCTGCGCAACTTCGCGCAGATGGTGCGCAGCGGCGCGGCGGGGCGCAAATCGTTCGGCTCGCGTCCGAAAAAATTGATACAGCAATGGCTGTTGTCGGCAAGCGAACGCCAGCTTTTGAATGCGGCGGTGGGCAACAATCCTTCGCTGGCTGACGTAGTAAAAATGGTGCATCCGAAACCGCGCGAAGCGTGGCGTGCCGCGTGGTTTGCATGGCTGATTGGCAAGCCCTACGATGCCGACGCGCTGCCGCCCATTACACAGGCGTTTGAACAGTATAAAAAAACCCGTTCAGGCTGCCTGCCCGATGTGCCGTTCCAAATGCTCACCGCGCTGGATTTGGACGCGGCGGCTTGGGCGCAGATTGCGGCAAACGGCTCTTGGCAGCAGGTGCGCCAAAATCTCAACACTTTCCAGCGGCACGGCGTGTTTGCCGACCAAGCCAACGTGCGCCTTGTTGCCGACAAACTGCGCGATGCCGCCGCCATCGCACGGGCGCGGGTGTTGCCGTATCAATTATTGACCGCGTTTCAGGCTGCCTCTGCCGATATGCCGCACGAAATCCGCAACGCGCTGCAAGACGCAATGGAGTTGGCGGTGAAAAACGTGCCGAGCATTCAAGGTAATGTGGTGGTTTGCCCCGACGTGTCGGGCTCGATGAGCAGCCCCGTTACCGGCTATCGCGGCTCGGCAACCAGCCAAACCACCTGCGTGGACGTGGCAGCGTTAGTGTCCGCCGCCATGTTGCGCACCAATCCACACGCGCAAGTGCTGCCGTTTGAAACCCGCGTGGTGGACGTGCGCCTCAACCCGCGCGACAGCATCATGACCAATGCGGAAAAACTCGCCCGCATCTGCGGTGGCGGCACAATGTGCAGCGCGCCATTGGCGGAGCTGAACCGCCAAAAAGCGGATGTGGACTTGCTGGTGATGGTGTCGGACAACGAAAGCTGGGCCGACCGCGAGCAGCATTGGAACAGCAAAACCAGCCTGATGCAGGAATGGGACAAGCTCAAACGCCGCTGCCCGCGCGCCAAACTGGTCTGCCTAGACATCCAACCCTACACCACCGCGCAGGCGCAAAACCGCCGCGATATTCTGAATATCGGCGGGTTCAGCGACAGCGTGTTCAGCCTCATCGGCACGTTTGCCGAACGCGGCATGAGCGCGGATTTTTGGGTGGACGAGATTGAACGCATCGCGCTGCTCGAAGCCATGTAAACACGCGCAATCGTCGCAAAACGGTTTGCCCGATGGTTTCAGGCAGCCTGAAAAGCCATTTTGGCAGAACGTTTTTTCTTCAACCCGCCGCGCTGGGCAGCTTAAGCGCAGCAAAGGCAGCCTGAAAACCAAATGGCACGCGCCACCCGTTTTCAGGCTGCCTATCCAAAGAAAATCCCCCATGACCCTATGGCAAACCATTGCAAGCGCGTTTCTGCTGCTTGCCGTTTACATCATCATCGCCATCCGATGCGAAAACCGCCGCGTGGAACAGCTCCGCGCCCAATCGCTCCCCGCCGCGCAAGATGCCGTTAAAATCCGCCCCGATATGCGCTACCAAATCAAAATGTCCGACGGGCAAATGTTTGACAACGTCGCCATCATCGGGCAAATCCGCGGCGAGAATAACCCGTTTGGCGGCTGGGACGGCTTGTTCGTGCTGCGCCTGCCCGACAACCGCCGCGCATTCGTGCGGCAAAGCAGCGTGCGCTATATTTTGGAAACAGCGGCAGCCTGAAAACCGTAGGCTTCAACGAAGTTAAAACGGGTAACGCGCCGCTGCCCGCCAACCCCAACACCTAAGGAACCCCCACCATGCAAAAATTCATCCTCCTGCGCGGACACCAAGGCTCAGGCAAATCCACCTACGCCGCCGAACTCATCGCCCAATTCCAACGCGCCCATCCCAATGCCCAAATCGTTCACATAGAAAACGATAAAGAACTCACCAACGAACAAGGCGAATACCAATGGAGCAGTGAAGCCCTCGCCGCCGCGCAAGAAAAAGGACGCGTCCGCTTCAAAACCGCGCTCAAACAAGGGCAGCAACACCCCGAGCTCGACATCCTCATCATCAATTCCAACACCAACCAAAAAGCCGCCGCCTGCATCCAAATGCTGCAAGCCGCCCGCAAACACGGCTTCCAAACCGAGGTGTACCGCCTGCACAATTTCCACCCCAACACCCACGGCGTTGACGAAGCCGGCGTGCTCGCCGCCTACATCAGGCTCAACCAAAACCCGCTGCGCGACGAAATCCATCTCCCCGCCATGCAGCCCATGTCGCCCGAACAACACGCCAAAATTCAAGAAATGACCCAATTCAAAAACCGCGCCCCGCAATACGACCCCGCCCGCCACACCCACATCACCGAAGACTACCTGCGTCTGGGGCAACGCGATTTCAGCATCAAACCCAGCAAAAAATATCCCCAGCTCTCCGTGCTCAAATACGCCCGCAGCGTGTTCTACGAAAACCGCTTTGACAACGCCCTGCTGGAAATGCGCGGCATCGTGTTAGACCAACACAACCAAATCATCATCCGACCGTTTAACAAAGTGTTCAACTATTCCGAACGCATCGCCGCCAACAGCCGCTACCCCATCCGCATCGCAGATAACCACCGCCTCAACGCCGTGGTCAAAGTGAACGGCTTTCTCGGCTGCTGCACCTTTGTGCGGCTGCCTGAAAACCACCCCAGCCACGGCGCAGCCTTCGACAACCGAACCCTCTATTCCACCACAGGCTCGCTGGATAGCGATTTCGCCCACCTCGTGCAAACCCATTGCGCCCGGTATGAAGCCCTATTCCAAGCCTATCCCAACCACACCTTTATGTTTGAAATCACCGACCCCGGCGATGTCCACATCATCCGAGAAACATTCGGCGAAACCCTAATCGGCATCCGCAACGTTGCCACAGGCGAACAATTCACCGAAAGCCGGCTAGACCAAATCGCCCAAGAGCACGGCATCGCCCGCCCGCAAACCCTAACCGACATCACATTCGGCGAACTCAAAGCCCTGCTCAAAACCGTGGAACACGAAGGCTTTATGGTGTTTGACGCCGACACGGGCGAAATGCTGTTCAAGCTCAAATCGCCGTATTACCTGATTTCCAAATTTCTCGGGCGCAGCAACGAGGGCAACCTCGGGCGCAAACTGGACAAACGCCACGTGGACGAAGAATACTACCCCCTAATCGACCACATCCGCGAACACCAAGCCACGTTTAACGCCATGAGCGAGCACGAAAAGATTGCGTTTATTCAAGCGTTCTTGTGCGAATTATGACCAGAACGGTTCAAATTTGTTTATTACACAGGATTACACCCCCCAAACCCAAACTAACACCCCCCCCGCGTAAGATGCGCGCCTTCCCAGTCGGGATGCAAACAAACACAGGAGATTTACCATGAACAAACTTGCTGCAACGCTTATCGCTGCTGCAACCTTAATCGCTTCCGGCACGGCATTTGCCATGACCCCAAAAACCGTGCACTACAACTGCCAAGGCGACAAAACATTGGATGTAACCTATTCATTCAACAAACAAAATCTGCCTACCAAAGTCGTTGCCAAAATCAACGGCAAACGCCGCACCCTGCCCATCAATCTAGCCCATTCCGACATTGCCGGCACCAAATTCGGCAAAGTGGGCGGCTACATGATTGACACGGCGTATGTAGACACAACCACATACGACCAAGTAACCATCGGCACGGTAACCGCGCCGAACAACAGAATTTTGTATAAAGAATGCCGCCCTGAGAATTAAGGCGTAAACAATAAAGCAGCCTGAAAACGCAAAATGGTTTTCAGGCTGCTTTTTTATTCGTCATTTCCACGCGAGATAATCCGAAAAACAAAAAACACTCCGAAGAGTGTTTTTTGGATAAACGCAGATTAACGTTTTGAGAATTGTTTGGCGCGACGTGCTTTGCGCAAACCTGCTTTTTTACGTTCCACTTCACGCGCATCGCGGGTAACGAAGCCAGCTTGTGAAAGCGCGGGTTTCAACGCTGCATCATAGTCAATCAAAGCACGGGTAATGCCGTGGCGAATCGCGCCTGATTGTCCTGTTTCGCCGCCGCCGACTACGTTTACTTTGATGTCAAATGCTTCAACGTTTTCAGTCAAAACCAAAGGTTGGCGCACCACCATGCGGCTGGTTTCGCGTGAAAAGAATTCATCAACGGGACGACCGTTTACGATGATTTCACCTTTGCCTTTTTGCAAGAACACGCGAGCTACTGAGCTTTTGCGGCGACCTGTGCCGTAGTAATATTTACCGTTCATTTGTCGTGTCCTTATTTGATTTCAAGTACTTTAGGTTGTTGCGCGGCGTGTTGGTGTTCTGCGCCTGCATAAACTTTGAGTTTGCGGATCATCGCGTAACCCAACGGACCTTTCGGCAACATACCTTTTACGGCTACTTCCAATGCGCGGCCGGGGTGTTTTTCTTGCATTTGGCGGAAAGTGCGCTCATACAAGCCGCCGGGGAAGCCTGAGTGGCGGTAGTATTTTTTGCCTTCAAATTTGTTGCCTGTTACGCGCAGTTTGTCGGCGTTGATGACGATGATGTAGTCGCCTGTATCAACGTGCGGGGTGTATTCTGGTTTGTGTTTGCCACGCAAACGGCTGGCAACTTCGGCTGCTACGCGCCCGAGAACTTTGTCTGTGGCATCGATAACAAACCATTCGCGTTGCACTTCATGCGGTTTCGCTGAAAAGGTTTTCATAAAATGGTTTCCAATAAATATTAGATAAAAGAAACGGCGGATTTTAGTGGGTTTCGGGGGGGGTGTCAATGTGTTGTTGGCTTTTTATTATGCGGTTGCGTTCGTTGAGTTTGGCGTATTTGTAGTAGGAACCTGCGGCTTGAGTGAGGGAGATGGTGAGCCCGTCTGCGCCGTGTTTCCAGCCGCTTTTGATGAGATAACTGCGGATAAAGCTCCATGTGCCGTGCAGTAGGGCGGCAAGGGGGCTGCTGGTTTTTTGCCCTGCGTTTTGCTCGGCATATAGGCTGCTGTATTGTTGCATTTTGCTAATCAGGGCTTCGATGCTGTCGTAGGTGTAGTGGTTGAGATTACCTTGCAGCAGTTGGGGGCGGATGCCCTGCGGGATGATGAGGGCTTCGTGCACGGCGCGGTGGTTGTATTGGGTGCGGGTGCGGTTATACAGGCGGGGGATGATGTCGGGCGACCAGCCGCAGCCTGTGATGGGGCGGCGTTGGTAGTGGTTGATGCGGTTGAGGGCGTAGATGTTTTCAGGCTGCGTCAGGTCGGCTTGTTGGATGGCAGCGAGCAGCTCGGGGGTGATGATTTCGTCGCTGTCGATGTTGAGTATCCAGTCGTTTCGGGCGAGGGCGGCGGCGCGGTTTTTCATGTTGCCAAAGCCGTCAAAGGGGTGGTGGTGGATGGTTACGTTGGAGTATCGGGCGGCGATGGCGAGGGTGTTGTCGGTGGAGCCGTTGTCCAGCAGTAGCACTTCGTTGAAGCTGGCGAGGGCGTTGAGCGCTTCGGCTAGGCAGCGTTCGGCGTTTTTGACGAGCATGGTTACGGTGATGGGGATGTTCATGGCGTTCAGTCTTTGAGCAGGGTGCAGGCGGCGGCAATCAGGCTGCCCATCAGGAGGATGGCGGCGATTTGTTTGGCGGTGGCATCGATGGCGCGTTGTTGCCGTCGGGTGAGCAGGTTGCGGATGATGACGATGATGAGGACGAATGCGCTGATAAGGGTGAGATAGCGGGTGAGCATGGCGGGTGTGATTGAGGCAGCCTGAAAGGGAACGGGTTTTCAGGCTGCCTTGGGATACGGGGAAACGGGGCAGCCTGAAAACGGGCGAAGCGGGTTTCAGCGAAGCTAAAACGCGCATCTGAAAGTTTTCAGGCTGCCTTGGGATTATTTGTTGAGTTTGGCGGTGGCGGCTTTGTCTAAGCGGCAGTTGTCGGCAATCACGCTTTGTTGCGCGCCTGCCTGCTCGGCTACGGAGAGTTTGCCGCCGTCCACTTGGGCGAGCTTGCTCGCATCGGCGGGCATGGTGGTCCACACGGTGGTGCGCACGCCGGGGTCGTTGCTGATAAAGCGGTTGAGCAGATTGAAGCTGGTGTCGCGCCACATGCCGGGGGTGGTTACGCCGTTGATGCGCACTTGGGCGACGATGGGTTGGTTGTTTTTGATGCCGTACATGGCGGTGAGTTTGATGTTTTGGATTTTGTTGTCTTGCAGGATTTGGCAGGTGTAGGCGACTTCTTGTTTGCTGTCGATGTCGCTTTCGCTGCCGGCGGGCGCGGCTTGGGCGGCGAAGGTGGCGGCGGCGAGCAGGGCGGCGGTGAGGATGGGGATGCGTTTCATGTTGTCTCCGTTTCGTTGGGGTGGCGGTTGCCACGACTGGGCGCGATTAGACTGCTTTTGGGTGGGGTTGTCAAATGGGTTTGCGTTTGCTTTACATGTTGGGCGGGGGTGAGGCAGCCTGAAATGGGGGTTGGGCGGGGGAATGGCGTGTGAATGGGTTTTCAGGCTGCCTATTGTTGGGATGCGGGATTGAGGCAGCCTGAAAGCCAAAATGGAGTGACAACGGCGCATCGCTCAATAAGAACCTGTGTTCAAGCGGAGCTTTACGGGTTGGCGTGATGTCGGCGAGCCGCCGACGCTCCATTAGGGTTGTGGGTCGTACAAACATTTCAGGCTGCCTCAATGGCGTTCATTTGGGGCGGCCTGAAAATGGGTTAGTCAAAATTGTTTACGCTGAAAGCTGGGCTGGGTAAAGCGTTCGCCTGTGTGGATGTTTACGGCGGTAAGCGCTTCGCCCCACAGCGCGCCTGTATCCAGCGACCAGATGTGTTTTTCGCGGCGGTAACCCAGCGCCGACCAATGCCCGAAAATGATTTCGTGGCTGGTGTGCTGGCGGTGGGGCGCGTCAAACCATGCGCGTTTGGGCGCGGGGATGTGGTCGTAGGTTTCTTTGTAGTCGTAGTCTAGGCTGTTGTCGGGGTTGAGCACGCGCATGCGGGTGAACACGTTGGTGATGAAGCGCAGACGGTCTATGCCTTGGCTTTCAGGCTGCCATTGGCTGGGGTGGTTGCCATACATTTGCGCGAAGAATGTGCGGGCTTGGCTGCCCGAAATCTGCGCGGCAACTTCGTTGGCAAGCGCTTGCGCTTGCGGGATGCTCCAATCGGGGTGAATGCCTGCGTGCACAAGGGCGTGGCTGGCGGTGTGGCGCATCAGCGGCTGTTGGCGCAGCCAGTCGCGCATTTGCGGCATTTGCGGGTGGTTGAGGATGGCATCGAGGGTGTCGCGGTGTTTGAGTTTACCGTAGCCGTGCATCAGGGCGAGCAGGTGCAGGTCGTGGTTGCCGAGCACGATTTGCACGCTGTTTTCGTGTTGGATGCAGTATTGCAGGCATTCGAGCGATTGCGGCCCGCGATTGACTATGTCGCCCACCAGCCAAAGGGTGTCGCGGCTGGGGTTGAATTGGATTTGGTTGAGCAGGGCGGTGAACTCGGCGTAGCAGCCTTGTAGGTCGCCAATGGCGTAGTGGGACATGGTTTTTTGTGAACAAAAATAATAGGAACGGCGGGATTGTAAGGCAGCCTGAAAACTTGTGGCGAGGTTTTTCAGGCTGCCTCATCAATCGGGCGCGGCATCGCATATAATCCGCGCTCTTTCAACCTCATCAAAGGAAACAAAAATGGCACAAAATAATGTTCGTAGCGGGCGCAAGCGGCGTGATTGGTTTGCCGTTGTGCAAAATGTTGTTGGCGGCGGGGCATGAAGTGTATGGCACCACGCGCAGTATTGATAAAACTGAAATGCTTGCGGCGCACGGCATCAAGCCCGTGGTGGTGGATGCGTTTGACACGGAGGGCTTGCTGAAAATTGTGGGCGACATCCGCCCCGATGTGGTTTTCCACGAGCTGACCGCCCCGCCCGACGGCTTGGCTGCCGACTAAATGGAAGCCGCTTTGGTGCGCAATGCCCGCATCCGCGACGAGGGTACACGCAATTTGGTGCGCGCAGCCAAAGCAGCGGGCGTGAAAAAAATCATCGCGCAAAGCATCGCGTTTGTGTACGCGCCCGATGCGCCGCAGCCTGTTACCGAGGATACGCCGCTGCTGGATTTTGCCGAGCCGACTTACGGCGAAACCGCCCGCGCGGTGCACAGCTTGGAGCAGCAAATCACCACCGACCCTGCGTTTATCGGCGTTGTGTTGCGTTATGGCTGGCTGTATGGCGCGGGAACGGGCTTTGATGCGCCTGTGTATTTTACCCCGCCTGTGCACGCGGAAGCAGCGGCGCACGCGGCGGTGCTGGCGTTGCAATGCACGCAATCGACGATTTACAACGCAGCGGATGACGATGCGCGGCTGTCCAGCGAGAAAGCGAAACGCGAGCTGGGGTTTGATGCGGGGTTCCGGTTGTAAACCATAATTTGCGGTTGTTTTGCTTTTCAGGCTGCCTAATCGCGGGGATGATGAGGCAGCCTGAAAATGCTTTTACGCTTGTTGATAACGGGTTTACCAGAGGCAGCCTGAAACGGGGAAAGCTCATTTTCAGGCTGCCTTTTTACGGATACCGATAAAACGCCTCCGCCCCCAGCGGCTCACGCCCCAACACCCGCGCAAAATCCCCCGTATCCGCCACCGAGCCTTGCGCCAGCAATTTCAGGCTGCCTTGCGACAAAAAGCCATTGCTCACAATATTCGTTAGCGGCAGCGCAGGGCGCAGCAGCCCCATCGGCAACGCCCACACCGCAGGCGCAGCGCGATGATGCAGCGTTTGCCGCAAAATCGCCAAATAACCCGCCAGCGTGGTTTTCAGGCTGCCCGCCATGTTCACCACCGCGCCATGCGGCAACGGCTGCGCCGCCATATTCGCCAACGCCTCCGCCACATCATTCGCGTGCACAGGCTGCAACGCAAACCGCCCGCCAGCAGGCAACACCAGCACCGGCAATCGCGCCAGCTTAATAAACAGCTCGCAACTCGCCCCGCCGCGCCCAAACACCACGCTCGGGCGCGCCACATTCACCCGCAAACCGCTCGCGCACACCGCCGCATCGCCACGCCCCTTGCTGCCCACAAACGCCACCTCATGCGCCGCGTCCGCGCCCAATGCCGACAACTGCACCCACGTTTGCACGCCTGCCGCCCGCGCCAAATGCGCCAACTGCTGCGGCGCGTGATGATGCACCTGCTCCAACACATCGGCATGGCGGCTCATCACGCCAACGCAGTTCACCACGCAATCTTGCCCGTGCAACAAGCGTTGCGCCGCGTCCAAATCCAGCCGCATCAAGTCCAGCTCGGCGTGCGATGGCGTGGTTACGTTGTGCTGACGTTCGCGCAGGATTTTGGCTACGCGGCTGCCGATAAAGCCGCTGCCGCCGAGGATAAGAATGTTCATTTTGTATTATTCCTTATTGTTGCTGATTGGATTGTTGGGTTGAGACGGTTTTTGCGAACGCCAAAGGCAGCCTGAAAACCTTTGCACAAGCCCCAAGGCAGCCTGAAACACAACAACTGCCGTCATTCCCGCGTAGGCGGGAATCTTGTTTTACGTTTAGAAAAAATTTTAAAAACAATTTATTATGAAAATTTAGCCAAGATTCCCGCCTGCGCGGGAATGACGTTGCTTTGGGGTTGGGCATTTGACAAAGATTTCAGGTTAAGGCGTTGCTCAACCCCAAAGGCAGCCTGAAACGTCATTCGGCGAAGCCACTCCCCTACTTCAACTCACCCTTTTCAGGCTGCCTTGGCAACGCAAACGCGCCCACAATCAAGCCGCCAACTGCGTTGCCGCAGAGCAGATATTTGATGACGAGTGAGTGTGAAGCCGTGTTTGTCGGCGTTTTGGCAGGTGATGCCGTGCGGCTGGCTGGTGCATTGCCAGTTTTTTCTGCGCTGGGTTGCGCCGTTTGCCAGCGGGGTTGCGCTGAGATTGCGGAGTTTGTCGTCCACGCAAAAGGTGCGGGCTTCGCCATAGTCGTCTAATGCGAAGCGGTAGCCCCAATCGCGTTTTTGGCAGGCTTCGGGGCGGGCGGTGCGCGGCTGAATGTTGTCGGTGCGTTGGTAGATTTCGCAGACCACACTGCTGCCGTATTGCGAATAGCCGCCGCATTGGATATTACCGTTGTCGCTGCTGAACCAGATGTCGGGGTGGATAACTAGGGCGTGCGCGGGGGCGAGTGTGATGCTGAGTAGGATTGCGGCGAGGGGTGCGGTGGGTTTCATTGTTGTATCTTTTGGGGTGGGGATTTTGTGGGTTTCAGGCTGCCTTTGGGTTGATTGAAGGCAGCCTGAAAACCTTTTGCAAAACCGACAACCGATGGAGCATTGTCGGCTCGCCAACATCTTGGCAAACCAGTCATACTCTGTTTAATCAGCCATTTGGCGGTAATCCGCCGCCGTTCCATTTTAGATTTCAGGCTGCCTTTGATTGATTTAGGGCAGCCTGAAATATTTATTTCTGCGCAGGTGGGCATTCGGCATTGTGGCAATAGTGCGTGGTGGTTTGCAGCGTGCCATCTGCGGCGTAGCTTTGGGCTGCGCCGTGTTTTTCGCCATTTTGGTAGGCGGTGGCGGTTTTCAGGCTGCCGTTGGAATAGTAGGTTTTGCTGATGCCTTGTTCGCGCCCGTGGGCATCGTGTTGGCTTTCGCTGGCGAGGTTGCCTGAATTGAGCCAATAGCGGCGGCAGGTTTGCCCGCCGTCGGGGCGGGGGCTGCATTGGGCGGTGGAGGCTTTGTCTATGGGTGGGTTGTCTATGCTGGTGTCCACGCAGGAGATGGGGCGTGGCTCGGCAAGCGCGGGGCTGGCGATGAGGGCAAGCGTGGCGATTAGGGCTAGGGGTTTCATGGAATTCTCGCAAAATCGGCGGAATGGGGCGTGTGGCGCAAGGCGATTGCTGCGCCACACGGTTACGCGCTATTTGCTAGCGGGTGCGCTGGCTTCTGGCGCGGGGGTGGCTTTGCTGGGGTGCGTCCATTGTTGCGCGGCGGGGGCGGCGGTTGATGATTGCTCGGGCTGCGGATAGAAGCGTTTGGGTGGCTGATGGCAGGCGAGCGCGGCGGTGCTGGCTAGGGCTAGCGCGGTGAGTAGGATTGATTTTTTCATGTTAGGTCTCCTTGTGGGATTGGTTACAAGACAGCCTGAAAACGCGGGGGCGAGCTACGGGATACGTTCCCAACACGCCCTTTGGCTTGTTGGCAAACCATTGCGCTGGCAAAGCAAAACGCTTGTGCTTCGCTAATCCCTTTTTCGGGCTGCCTTATGCGATTGGCTTACAAGGCAGCCTGAAACGCGGGCGCGGCAGCTTGAGCTACGGGATACGTTCCCCGCGCCTCGGGCGTGTTGGCATTCAACTTTTGCTGCAGATTTTGCGTCAGAAGGCGGTAGATGCAAGGCAAAAATACGAGCCTATGCCATTCATAGGCGAGTGTTTTTAACGCGGCAGATGCCGTCTTATGGCGCAAAAGCCGCCAAAATGTTGATTGCCAACACGCCCTTTGGCTTGCTGGCAAGCCGTGCGCTGGCAAAACCAAACCTTGCGCTTCGCCAAACTGCTTTTTCAGGCTGCCAAAATTGTAATCCAAGCGCAATTAGCCTTGTTAAATCGGTTTCATTACCATTAAAAAATAAATCACCACCGTGGCGCAAAACGAGGGGTAGCCGAGCAGCTCCCAGCAAAGCTGGTAACGCCGATAACGCGCGGGCAGGCGTGTTTCCCCCGCCGCCCAAGCCGCTGCCGACAGCCGCGCCATTTGAATTTGCAGCCACACCACAGGCAGCCAGCACGCGCCCGCCAGCGCGTACAACGCCAGCGTCCACTTCACCCACAGCCAAGCTCCGCTCCACGACAGCGGCATGCCCATTTGATGCAGCAGCCACAAGCCCGACAGCGGCTGAAAAATCACCGCAGGCGTGGTAAACCACCAATCCGCCTTCATCACCCACTTGCCCACCACCGCTTGCGCCGCCACCGAGCCCGAGCGGTTTGCCCAAAACAAATAAAACGCTGTACCAAAGCCCGTGCCTACCATCAACGTTGCCGACAAAATATGCAAGGTTTTCACAATTAAATACGCATTCATGGCTGCGTTCTCCTGTTTGCATCACACAAATAAATCAATACTGCCAAGATCGGCACATTCTTCACCAACGGCGCAAACGGGTGCGCCCACATTTCAGGCAGCCTGAAAGCAATAATCACGCTATACCCCAGCACCACCGCCGCCTGCGCCGCCCAAAACCACGCGCAATCACGCAAGCGCGTGCAACAGCCCAGCCCAAAAAACACGTCCAACGCGCAAGATAGCGCGAACATGGGCAAACAATAGGCAGCCTGAAAACCAACCCGCGCCAGCAAATCCAACGACTGCGGCAGCGCAAACAACGCAGGCTGAATGCCGCTCCACAGCCATAAAAACGCCATGCTGTACACCAAGCAATCAAGCCGTTTCATCGCGCACCTCCTCCATAGCGGGCGCAGCCAGCGGCGCAGGCAAAAAACACCACGCCGAAATCATCGCCGCCGCCCAGCCCCACAACGCCACCCAAACCAGCCAATCCGATTGCACCAGCGATTTATCCAGCCACAGCATCGCCCCCACTGCCGCCGCCGTGCACAAAGCCACCGCGTGCAGCCGCCCCCCGCGCGTGCCGCGCGTGCGCCATACCGCCAGCCAAATGCCACACGCCAGCGCAGGCAAAAAACCACACAGCAGGCTCGCCAACACCACGGGCAACATCAACACACCCAGCGGCAGCCCTACTCCGAAGCCGAATAGAACGGGGGCAAGTAAGGTGTACAGCGCGATGACGCGGGCGGCGGGATAGGGGGCGTTCATTTGTTTTGTTCCTAAATTTCTGTTAAAAGTGAAATGAGTGGGGAAAATTTTTTGAGGGATTGGGTTTCAGGCTGCCTTATTCTGTTTACAAAGGCAGCCTGAAACGGCGTTATTCCGCCTTGGGCAACACCATCGCCGCCAAAATCGCCGCTGCCAACGCACCCACAAAACCAAATAAAATCACCACGTCATCAGATGTCCACAGCAACGTAAACAGCACGCTTGCCACGCCGCCCATCAGCGCCGCCAAACCCGCGCTTTTCCACGAGCGCGTGCAACGCCGCCAGGCCAAGATTAAACCGCACAACGTGGCAGGCAAGCAGCCGATTGCAGAGCCACCAACTATAAAGGGAATCACTATAAATAGCGGCATATCAAAATGCCCGCTCAACGCACCCAAAACCATAGCGAACACAATAATCAGCAGCCCGCCCAGTCCACCGTCTAACAGCGTAAACACGCCAATCACCTGCCCATTCGGATATTCAGGCTGCCTTTTCGCCAAATGGCGATACCCAATAATCGCCAGCGCAATCGCCAACAGCGGCAGCATAATGCTCCATTCATTCATGCCCCGCTCCTAGCGCAAAAATTTCTGAATGCTCGCGCCCAGCTTCAACACCCGCGCCAGCGTGGCGGTGGACAGGCGCAGCATTTCGTTGGTCCAGCTGGTGAGCGTGCCGATGAAATCGCGCGTGTCGGTGATTTTTTGGCGCACCGCTTCGTTTTCCTGCGCGAATTCGGGGCTGTTTGCCAGCTCGTTCAAAAACGCCAAAGTCGGCTCGATTTCGCGGCGTTGGCGTTGCTCCACAATGGTGCGGAACAGCGTCCACACATCGTCGGACGTGGCGAAATAATCGCGACGGTCGCCCAAAATATGGGTAACGTGCACCAGCTGCAAGCTCTGCAACTCTTTGATGCTGTTGGAAACATTGGAACGCGCCACGTTCAGCGTTTCGCAAATTTCGTCGGCGTTCATCGGCTTACCCAAAATGTAAAGCAGCGCGTGAATCTGCGCGACGGTGCGGTTCACGCCCCATTTGGTGCCCATTTCGCCCCAGTGCAAAATAAATCTTTCGGTTACGGGATTGAGTTTCATGTTTGGCTTTCGCTTGCGCGGGTTGGCAAAATTTCGCACAGGTTAAATATTTTTTAAATTTCTGTCAATACAGAAATTAAAGATTTTAAAAGCAGCCTGAAACGGCTGGATGCGTTTTCAGGCTGCCTCAAATCAGTTCGCCACGGTAAAGCGTTGGAACAGATGCGCTTTTTGTTCTACATCATCGGCAATCGCTGCCGCCAAATCGGGTACGGTAATATCAGCAGGCGAGCCATCGGCGTTAAGCAGCGCATCATCTTGCCCGATGCGATACGCGCCTTTTTTGTCAAAGCTCACGGGCGCAACGGCAAACATCACGGCAGGCGACAAAAACGCCCAGTTGATGTCGCGGCGCGGGCGCAAATCGTTGAGCAACACGCGCAAAGCGTTGGCGGCGGGGTAAACATCTGCGGGGAAATCGGGCGTGTCCACCAGTTGCACATTGGGCGCAACATTCAGGCTGCCTGCGCCGCCGACAATCAAGTAATACGGCAGATTGGCGGTTTTGAATGCGGCAAGCAAGTTGTCGTAGCCCGTTTTCACGTCTTGCGCCAAATTGGGGTTGTCCCAGCCCGCGTTAAACGCGCTCACCACCGCATCAAAGCCCGCCAGTTTACTGGCAAAATCGGGCGCGTTCACATCCGCTGCCACGGCGGTTACATTCGGGTGCTGCGCCACTTTGGCGACATTACGGGCAAACGCGGTTACTTGATGCCCACGCGCGGCGAGTTCCAACACGGTGGCATTGCCCACCAAACCTGTTGCGCCGATTACTGCAATTTTCATCATAAACTCCTTGTGTTACGGTTAAAAAATCGTTTTCAGGCTGCCTTTATGCGCCTCAAATATCAAAACATACTTCTGCCGCTGGCGGTTTTCTCTTTGGGCACGGGCTGAATCACGTCCCAATGCTCCACGATTTTGCCGTCGTTATCAAAGCGGAAAATATCCACCACCGCTTCGCCTGCATCATCGGGCGATAGCTGGCTGTGAACGTGCAGCGCCACCAAATCGCCATCGGCAATCACCCGTTTTACGCTGGCGCGCGACTGCGGGTTTTGTTTTAAAAACGGCGCAAACGCATCGATAAACGCCTGCCCGCCGTCTGCCACCATCGGGTTGTGCTGCAAATATTCCTTGCCCACGTATTGGCGCACGGCGCGCTGCAAATCGTGTTGGTTAAACGCCAATTCATAAAACGCCAGCGCGTTGGCTTTGTTGCGCTCTGCGGCGGATTGGGGTTGCGTCTGCGCGGGCGCGGTTTGCGGCGCGCGGGGTGAAACGGGCGAGCAAGCGGTTAAAGCCAAGCCTAATGCGGCTGCGGCGAGCAGGGTGTTGTTCATGGGAACTCCTTGTTGATTTTCAGGCTGCCTTTTGTTCGGCACGGGCAGCCTGAAAAGATTAAATAAAAGCGGTTTGCGTTGACCGAATGCCGCGCAGTATAATGGCAGTACTTATTTTTAGTAAGTACTTACACTTTTGTAAGCATGGATTTTTTTGAAAACAGATTGTTTCGCAAGGATATTTTATGGAAAAAGGCAATGTTTTGGCCAGCGCCTGCCCTTCGCGCGAGATTTTGCGCCGTTTGACCAGCCGCTGGGGCTTGCTGGTGCTCATCGTGTTGCGCGGCGGCACGCATCGGTTCAGCGAGCTGCGCCGCGCGATTGACGGCGTGAGCGAGCGCATGCTCACGCAAACTTTGCAGCAGCTGGAACAAGACGGCATGCTGGTGCGCCAGTCGTTCCAAACCGTGCCGCCGCACGTTGAATACACGCTCACGGCGTTGGGCGAGGCGGCGGCGGAGAAAGTGGACGCGCTGGTGAACTGGTTGCAGGACAATCTGGACGACATCATACGGCATCAGGCAGCCTGAAACCGAATACGGCAGCGCCGCCATGCCCGCTCTCCCGTGCCGCAACCCAAGCGTTTCAGGCTGCCTTTAAGCACCGCAAAGGCAGCCTGAAAACCCCAAACTCGCTATAATCCGCCCCTTTCCCCATCAACCCCCAATCCGTCATCCCAATATGCAAAACACACTCAACACCCTGTTCCAACAATGGGCATGGGACATCCTCTACCCGCTCGACGGGCAAAACCAATTCATCGGCAGCGACGACTTCGAGCGCAGCGAAATCGCCCGCCTCATCGGCGCGGATAGCTGGTTCAACGAAGAAAACCCCTACGACCCCGCCGCCGCCCGCCGCCGGCTCAAAGCCGCCTACGAAGCATGGCAGCAGCAACACGACTTCGAACACATCTGGCAAACCAGCCTGCCCGACACCCTGCGCCACAACCTTGCCCAATGGCAAGCCATGAGCCACTTCAACGAAACCGAAACCCGCCTGCTCACCTTCGGCATCCTGCTGCACAGCCAATCCACCCTGTCGCGCCTGTGCAACCTGCTGGGCGATTTAGACGACAACGCCTGCTGCGAAGCCCTCGCCCAACTCTTGCGGCAGCCTGAAAACCAAATCACCGCCGCCCTGTCGCCCAAAGCCCCACTTGCCAACATCGGGCTGATGCGCCTTGACCGCAACGACGAGTACTACATGAAAAGCAAAATCGACCTGCTCTCGCGCCGATTTGCCGACCTGATGCTCAACGCCCCCACCACCCCCACCGAAATCCTCAAACGCCACATTCTCCCCGCGCCGCAAACCCAGCTCACGCTTGGCGACTTCGCCCACTTGGGCGTGCTCGCCACCGCTGCCGAAGCCTATCTGCGCCAAGTGTTCGCGCAAAAACTTTCAGGCTGCAACATCCTGATTCACGGCGTGGCCGGCACCGGCAAAACCGAATTCAGCCGCGTGCTCGCCAGCGCGCTGGGCGTAGAACTCTACGAAATCTCGTGGACCAACGAAGACGACAGCCCCGCCGACCGCGACGACCGCATGAACGCCCTGCGCATGGCGCAAAACATCCTCGCCGGGCAAAACAGCATGCTGATGTTTGACGAAGTGGAAGACTTGTTTGACCGCGGGCAACACGATTTCAGCCTCAACAAAGCATGGCTCAACCGCTTTTTAGAAAACAACCGCGTGCCCACCATCTGGATAGGCAACAACGTAGAACTCATCGACCCCTCCGCCGTGCGCCGCTTTGACATCGTCATCGAAATGAAAGCCCCGCCCGTTGCCCGCCGCGCCGAACTCATCGCCGGCTACACCCGCGATTTTATGGACAAATCCCAAATCCGCAGCCTCGCCGAACACGAAGCCCTCGTGCCCGCCCTGCTCAAACAAGCCCACAAAGTAACCCAAGCCGCCGGCCAAGACTGGCAGCCTGAAAAACGCAGCGAGCTGTTCCAAAAGCTGCTGCACAACACCCTCAAAGCCCAAGGCAACTACCACGCCCTCAACAAAACCGCCAAGCTGCCCGACGTGTACAGCCTAGACTACCTCAACACCCCGCGCGACCTCCGCCAACTCGCCCAAGGCATCATCGCCGCAGGACGCGGCACGCTCTGCCTATACGGCGCGGCAGGCACGGGCAAAAGCGCGTATGCCGCATGGCTCGCCGAACAAGCGGGCAAACAGCTTATCTATAAACGCAGCTCCGATTTGCTGTCCAAATACGTGGGCGAAACCGAGCAACTCATCGCCCAAGCCTTCGCCCAAGCCGAAGAAAACCAAGCCGTGCTGGTGTTTGACGAAGTGGACAGCTTTTTGCAAGACCGCCGCGGCGCCAACCAAAGCTGGGAAATCACCCAAGTGAACGAAATGCTCACCCAAATGGAAGCCTACCAAGGCATCTTCATCGCCACCACCAACCTGATGCGCAACCTAGACCAAGCCGCCCTGCGCCGCTTTGACTTCAAACTGGAATTTTCGCCGCTGCGCCCCGAGCAGGCATGGAAGCTGTTTCAAGCCCACTGCGCCCAGCTGGGCCTGCCCTGCCCCGACGAACTGCGCAGCGAAGTCGCCCGCATCAGGCAGCTGGTGGCAGGCGATTTTGCCGTTGCCACCAAACAAGCGCGCATCACCCCGTTTGCCGATGCCCAAGCCCTGCTCGCCAGCTTGCAACTGGAATGCAGCCTGAAAGAAGGCGGCAAAGGGGCGATGGGGTTTGTGTGAGATGGGGCGGGTTGATTGAAACACGCACACTAAAAGGCAGCCTGAAAACGAGCGCAGCGAGTTTCTGCGAAGCTAAAACAGCATAAAAAACCGTTTTCAGGCTGCCTTGCTTCCCATTAGCCGTAGGGCGTGCCGCTTCACTACACACGCAGTTTGCCCGCAGCCCCCAAGCCCTGCAAACCCAAAAACAGCAAATTGCCCAAGCCTACCCCAACGTAAAGGCAGCCTGAAAACGTAAAATACCGTTTTCAGGCTGCCTCATTGTTTACGCCATTACCGCGCGTTTACCCCATCACGCAAAATCCCCGCCAAAGCTCATCGCCCCCGTTTCCGCGCTGCTGGTTTGCGCGCGAAAGCCTGCAAACAATTCGCGCCCGATGCCGTGCATATTTTTGGATAAGTCTGGCGTGGGGATTTCGCGCGCGTTCCATTCGGCTTCGTCCACCAGCACATTCAATTCGCCCGTTTTCGCGTTGAAGCGAATCATGTCGCCCGTGCGGATTTTGCCGATGTTGCCGCCCATCAAGGCTTCGGGTGACATATGAATCGCGGCAGGCACTTTGCCCGATGCGCCCGACATCCGCCCGTCGGTAACCAACGCCACTTTAAAGCCGCGGTCCAGCAAAATCGCCAGCGGCGGTGTTAATTTGTGCAGCTCAGGCATCCCCATCGCGCGCGCGCCCTGAAAGCGCACCACGCACACAAAATCGCGCTCCAATTCGCCGCGCTCAAACGCCGCCAATACTTCGCGCTGGTCGTTAAACACAATGGCAGGTGCTTCAATCTCAAAATGTTCAGGTTTCATGGCAGACACTTTAATCACGCTGCGCCCCACGTTGCCGCGCATCACGCGCAAGCCGCCATCGGGCGAGAACGGCGCATCAACGGTGCGCAAAATATCGGTGTTGCGGCTTTCGGCAACCGCGTCGCGCCATTGGAGCTTGCCGTCAATCAAAAACGGCTCTTGCGTGTACGCCGCCATGCCCTGCCCAACCACGGTGTCCACATCGTCATGCAGCAAGCCTGCGTCGCGCAATTCGCGGATAACGAACGGCAGCCCACCCGCCGCCGCAAAGTGGTTCACATCCGCCTGCCCGTTGGGATACACGCGAATCAGCAGCGGGATGATGGATGAGATTTCGTCAAAATCATCCCAATTCAAAATCACGCCCGCCGCGCGTGCCATCGCCACAAGGTGCATGGTGTGGTTGGTTGAGCCGCCTGTTGCCATCAGGCCTATCATGGCGTTGATAAACGATTTTTCGCTCAACATTTCGCCCAGCGGTTTCAGGCTGCCTGATTGGATGCCCTGCACCATGTGTGCGCCCGCATAGCGCGTTAAAGCCTCGCGCATCGGCGTGTAAGGATTGAAAAACGCGGCGGCGGGCAGATGCACGCCCATCAATTCCATCATCATTTGGTTGGAGTTGGCTGTGCCGTAAAAGGTGCAGGTGCCCGCGCTGTGATACGAGCCCAGCTCGCTTGCTAACAAGGCATCGCGCCCCACTTTGCCCTCGGCAAAAAGCTGGCGCGTGCGGGCTTTTTCTTTGTTGCTGATGCCGCTTTCCATCGGGCCGGCTGGCACAAAAATGGCGGGCAGATGTCCGCACGACAACGCGCCTATCATCAAACCGGGGACGATTTTGTCGCACACGCCAAACAGCAACGCGCCGTCAAACATTTGATGCGACAGCCCCACCGCCGTGCTCATGGCAATCACATCGCGCGAAAACAGCGACAATTCCATGCCCTCGTAGCCCTGCGTGATGCCGTCGCACATCGCGGGCGTGCCGCCTGCCACTTGCGCGGTTGCGCCGTATTTTTGCACCTCGTCTTTAATCCAATCGGGGAAATCTTTAAACGGCTGGTGCGCCGACACCATGTCGTTATACGCGCTAATCATGCCGATATTGGGCACATTGGGCTGTTGCATTTGGATTTGGATGGTTTTGGGCATGGCGGCATAACCGTGCGCCAAGTTGGAGCAGCCGAGCCGGTCGCGCTGCACTTTGCCTTGTTTGATGTATTGCCGGATGCGCGCCAAATACGCTTCGCGCGTGGGGCGGCTGCGCTCGATGATGCGGCGGGTGATTTCGGCGAGTTTGGGGTGGAGAGGGGTCATGGTTTGCGTCTTTCATTTTGTTTTGTAGCTTAACTACAAAAATAATATTTTGCTGCGGATTTCAATCTTATCGCACGGGGCGGAATTATACCGAAAAATTGCTAATACGACTGTTTTAAATCAATTTTCGCGCACGCTGCCGAATAGACAAAATCCGTGCCGATGTGTAGGATTACTACGATTTAAGGCAGCCTGAAAAAGGAATAAACATGACTGATTTCATCATCCGCACCCCGCGCCCCGAAGAAGCCAACGCAATGGCAGAAATTGAAGCCCTCGGCTTTGCGCCCGCCGAAGCCGCCAGCCTCGCGCAGATTACCGCGCGATTGGCGGTGTTTCCCGAGCAATTTTTTGTGGCGGAGCAAGATAACCGCGTGGTGGGCTTTATCAACGGCTGTTCGGCAGACACGCCGCATTTGCCCGATGAGTTTTACGCCGATGCCAACCATCATCAGCCCAACGGCGCGTATGCGTTTGTGTTTGGCTTGGCGGTGCATCCCGATTATCAGCGGCGCGGCATGGCGGCGGCGTTGCTCAATCATTACATCGCCGCCATGCGCGAGCGCGGCAAACGCGGCGTGGTGCTTACCTGCAAGGCGCATTTGCTGGATTATTATCGCGGCTTTGGCTTCGCGCACGGCGGCGTGGCGGATTCGGAACACGGCGGGGCGGAATGGCACGAGATGACGCTGCTGTTTAGCGGGCATTGAGGCAGCCTGAAATGGGTCAATATGATTTTCAGGCTGCCTATTTATTGTATGGGAACCGCCCGTTGAGGCAGCCTGAAAACCAACATGAAGCAGCGACGGCTCGTTGCCAAACGGCGTGTTCAATCAGGTTTTACGGGGCGGAACCCTGTCGGCGGGCCTTTGATGCGCCATCGGTTGTTGGTGTTAAACAATTTTCAGGCTGCCTATCGCGGCGTAAACCCCCTTTCAGGCAGCCTGAAAAGCCGCAAATCTTTTATAATGGCGCAATCATGCCCCATAGAACAAGGAATCCGCTATGTCTCAAACCAATTTTGATATGGTTATCTTCGGCGCAACCGGCGATTTATCTATGCGCAAGCTGTTGCCCAGCTTGTATCAGGCGCACGCCGCAGGCTTGCTGCATCCCGATGCGCGCATTTTGGGCGTGTCGCGCAGCCAGTTTGACACCGCACAATTTTTGGCAAAAGTGGAAACCGACAGCAAAATCCACATCAAACACCATTTCAGCGACGCGCTTTGGGCTTCGTTTATCAAGCGCATTCAATATTTGTCTTTAAACGTGAGCGAGCCCGAACATTTTGCCAAGCTGGGCGAAGTAGTCAAAGCGCGCAAAGAAACGGATAACGTGATTATCTATCTTTCCACCGCGCCCAAATTCTTCGCCCCCGCCTGCGAAAACCTTGCCGCCGTGGGCTTGAACGCGGATAACGTGCGCATTGTGTTGGAAAAACCATTGGGCACGGATTTAGCCTCATCGCAAGCCATCAACGCCGATGTGGCGCGGTTTTTCAAAGAAGAGCAGATTTACCGCATTGACCACTACCTCGGCAAAGAAAGCCTGCAAAACGTGTTGCCGCTGCGCTTTGGCAATGTGTTCCTTGAACCGATTTGGCATAAAGATTTTGTGCAATCCGTGCAAATCACCATCGCCGAGCAGCTGGGCGTGGAAGAGCGCGGCGAGTTCTACGACATCACCGGCGCGTTGCGCGATATGGTGCAAAACCATTTGATGCAGATGCTGTGCTTTGTGGCGATGGAGCGCCCGAAATCGCTGGGCGCGGATGATGTGCGCGATGAGAAATTGAAAGTGGTTGCCGCGCTCAAACCGATGACTTCTGCCGATGTGGATAAAAACGTGGTGCGTGGGCAATACACCGCCTCAGGCAGCCTGAAAGGCTATTTGCAAGAGCATAAAGTGCCTGCCGATAGCCGCACAGAAACCTATGTTGCCATCCGCGCCGAAGTGGACACGCCGCGCTGGCAGGGCGTGCCGTTTTACCTGCGCACGGGCAAACGCATGGCAGCACGCAGCGCGCAAATTGTGTTGAACTTCAAACCCGATGCGGGCAGCTTGTTCGGCAGCCATGCCAACCGCTTAATCATCAGCTTGCAGCCCGATGAAACCGTGTCGCTCAAATGGTTTGTGAAACAAGTGGGCAGCGGCTTGAACGTAGCCCCCGCCGAAATGGTGTTGGACATGGGCAAAGCGGTGGACGGCCGCCGCGCCGAGGCTTATGAATTGCTGCTGCGCGAAGTGATTGACGGGCGTTTGGCGCTGTTTAACCGCCGCGACGAATTGGAAAAGGCTTGGGAATGGGTGATGCCGATTTTGGATAACTGGGCAACTTCGCCGATTGCGCCGCACGGTTACCCCGCCGATAGCTGGGGACCTGAGGCGGCTCGGGCGTTGCTGGCACGGGATGGGAACAGATGGGTGGAAGAGCAGGGGTGAGGTTGATTGAACTGCATGAATAGGCAGCCTGAAAACGGGTAAACACGTTTTCAGGCTGCCTACTTCATTTCCCCGCCTTACACTCCTCCGCCACGCGCTGGCGAAACCGCGCCGCCGCCGCATGGTAAAACGGCTTGGGCGAAAACTGCCGCGACACCGCCGTCGCCACCAAGCCCCCCATCAGCATCCACACCAGCAGCTGCTGGCTGCCCGTCATCTCCATCACCACCACGCTCGCCGTCAGCGGCGATTGCGTTGCCCCCGACAAAAACGCCACCATCCCCAGCAGCACCAACACATTGCCGCCCAGCCCCAAGCCCGCCAACTGCGCCAAATCATGCCCAATCATCGCGCCGATGGTTAAACACGGCGTAAAAATCCCGCCGGGGATGCCCGCCCAATAAGAAAAAATCGTCGCCAACCATTTCCACAGCGACATCCCCAGCGGCGCATGATATTGATTGTGCAACGCCTCCAACACCTGCGCCGCCCCCGTGCCATAAGCATCCCCGCCGCTGATTGTGCCCACCGCCGCCAGCAGCAGCCCCATCAGCCCCGCCAGCAAAATCGGGCGGCGCTGCACCCAAGCCTTCCAGCCCGCCGACGGAATCACCCAGCCCACGCCCTTAAACAGCAAACGGCTGAACAAGCCCCCCATCACGCCGCACACCAACGCCACCGCCAACACCCAAAGCCACAAATGCTTCACCCCCGTGCCATACGCATAAAAATTACTGAAATACGGGTGGTTGCCCATAATCGCCACCTGCGCGAAGCCCGCCGCCAAAATCCCGATAAAAATCTGCCGCTCCCAGCGCAGCATCACATCGCGCCCCAGCTCCTCAATCGCAAAAATCACCCCCGCCAAAGGCGCGTTAAACGCCGCCGCCAAGCCCCCCGCCGCGCCCGCCGCCAGCAAATCGTTATCCTGCAAGCCCGTAAACGCCAGATTGCGCTTTTTGCACCACCGCCCCCAGCTTGCCATCACCGCCGCCCCCACCTGCACCGAAGGCCCCTCCCGCCCAATAGAAGCCCCGCACAGCATCCCCAAAAACGTCAGCGGCACTTTCAACAACGTTTCCCGAAAGCCCACCGCCCGCTTTTTTGTGCGCCCATACGGCAGCGCAATCGATGCAATCACCTGCGGAATCCCACTGCCCACCGTGTAAGGCGCAAACCGCCGCATCAGCCAAGCAATCAGCATCAAGCCAAAAGGCAACACCAGCCAAGCAAACCACGGATACGTCTTCACCCAATGCCGATTGTGCTCCAAAGCAAATTCCGCCATCTGCGCGAAAACCATAGACACGCTCGCCACTAGCAGCGAGCCAATCAGCAAATAAAGCAGCGGCACCGATTTTCGCGACAAGCGCCGCATCTGCCGCCATTTTCTACGCGCCCAAAAACGGCAACGCCGCACAAAATTTATCCAAGACATGATGACCCCGTGTGATGATTGGAATGGATGGTTTGAAATGATTTTCAGGCTGCCCCAATGCACAAAAACCAGCCACGGCAAGGCAGCCTGAAAACGCTGTTTGCGAAAATTCCGAATGCCCGATATTGTAAAACCCCGCCCCGCTTTGCAAAAGGCAGCCTGAAAAGATTCCAACCGTCCGATACAAAAAACAGCCACATCGGGCGCATCTTGCAGACACATTGCGCCCGCCCTATTCGCTTTCCTTGTTTTCAGGCTGCCTGTGCGCAACCCGCAACCGATGGCGCATCCAAGGCTCGCCGATGTCGCCACGCCAACCCGTAAAGCCCTATTGAATATACCATTGGGCAACAAGCCGTCGCCGCTCCATTTTAGGTTTCAGGCTGCCTTTGGGGTTTCGCAAAGGTTTCGGGCTGCCGCCGCTTGCCATCAAGGCAAACCCTGTCTGGCCAGCAGCAATTGCCGTTCCCGCCTGCCCGAAATAAAGCGCGGCAACAGCGACCCATTATCGGCGCGCTCGGCTTACGCTACGCCAACACTCGCCATTCATGGCGCAGCACCCGCACACCCAACAACAAAAGGCAGCCTGAAACAGAAAATTCCGTTTTCAGGCTGCCTTCGCTCCAAATAATTCAGGCTGCCCAAAGGCAGCCTGAAAGCTCAACTACATCAAATTACCACTGATAACCCGCGCCGATGGTCGCACCGAATTTGCCTTTGCTGTTGCCTGTGGCAATGCCTTTAACAATCCAGTTGCCGCCATCGTTGATGGCAGAGAAGCCCACCGCGTAACCTTGTTTACCGCGATAAGTACTGCCTGAAACGGCAACCATGCTCTTACCTGGCAAGTAGGCTTGTGGCAAGCCTGCGGCGGCCATCGCTGCGGCTGTGCCCGCATCGGCTTCATCCGCCACTTTGCCAATTTGCCCTGCCACGCCTTGCAGTTGCGATACGTTCACTGCATCGGTCGGCGCAACACCTGCGGCAACGTTATGCACGGTTACAGGGGCGTTTTGGTCTGCGCCCACCATAGTAACGTGGTTGGTAGGCGTGCCGCCGTTGGGTTGCGCATTGCCGTTAGAGTATTGAACAATACCCGCGCCACCTGTTTGCAATGCGTTGATCGCGCTATTGGTTGCATACAATTGGCTACCGTTGATGGCATCGGTGCTGTCTGCGCTAATCAAACCAGCAGCAACATTTTGCACGCGGCGTTCCGCGCCCACATTGCCCACGCTCACTACGCCTGTTGGCGTTGCGCCCGCGTAGTTGTAGGTTGTGCCGTTGATCACGCTGGATGCGTAAGTGGTTGTGCCTGCGCTGGATGCGGTTGCCGCAGCATTTGCGCTGGCATTGCTACCCAACACAACAGAGTTAGCAACATTATTGGTTGAGTTGTTACCCACCACGAAGGTATTGGCTGCGGTAACGGTGTTGTTGTTACCCACAATACGGCTGCTTTCGCCAGCCAGCGTATTCTGGTTACCAAACACACCTGCGTTGTTCACGCTGATGGTGCCGTTGTTGTTACCCACGCTGAACGTACCGTTGCCAGTAATGGTAGTCGGATCGCCAATCGCACCAGAACCAATACCCGTAACAATATTGCCCGTACCAATAGAGATCGAATTTTTACCAGTTGCTTCGGCACCTTTACCCAATGCCACGCTGTTTTCGCCATCAGCCTTAGCTTGGTAACCAACAGCTGCGCCATAAGCACCTTTGGCAGCAGAATCTTCTGGGTGGCTGAGTGTACCTGCAGTGCTTTGCGTGCCTGTACCATCGTTCACGTGGAAGAATTTAATCCCACCAGTGTTCATTTTGTTAATCGCATCAACCACACTGTTTTGGTTATCGGCAACGTTGCCATACACGTCATAAGTCGTGAGGTTAGGCCTGTTCGTACCAATCACATTGTTAGTGAGATTGTTCACATTGGTTTGCGCAGCTTTCAACTGGCGAACGTTTACAGCATCGGTATCAGCCACGCCATCGCCCACGTTGGTAATTTTGTTACCGCCGTTGTTCAAGCCGTTGCCTGTTAGGCTCACGTTTTTGCTTGGGTCGGCTGGGTTAGTGATGGTGATACCGCCGTTATCCACTTTGGTATTGCCCGCGGTAACGCTGTTCACATTCAAGTCTTTTTTCAGACCCACGGTTACTTCGCCATTCGCGCCCACTTGGGTTTGAATGTTGCTGCTGTCGTAATCCGCAAATGTGCCTGTGCCAGTGCCTTTAATGCTCAGCGTTTCACCTGCTTTAATGGTTTCGTCCGCAGTGGTTACACCTGCTGCTTTGCTGTTGCCCGCAATGGTGAAGCCTGCGCCAGCCGAGTTAGCGGCATCTGCCACAGCTTTCAACTGATCTTCGGTGGCGGCACGACCGCTGGTGATTGCAGCAGGATTCCAAGTTTTGTTAGTCAAACCTGTTACCGTACCTGCTGTGCCGTCAATTTTCACGGGGTTGCTACCTGTCCTGCTGCCTATCGTAACGGTGTTCGCCAGTTTGAAGCCGATTTGATTGTTGCTTACGGTGGTGATGATGTTGCTATCACCTGCGTATTTAACGGTTTCGCCCAGTTTCACGGTGTCCACTGTGCCGTTATCAGCATCAATCTTGAAGCCGTTGTTCACCAGTTTTTGCACGCTGTTGTTCAAATCGCCCGCGTTTACAGCACGGTAAGCATTGGCTGGGTTAGTAATGTCGCCTGCGCTGGCTACATTGTTCAGCGTTGTGCCGCCCGCCATGGTCATGATGCCTGTATCAGGGTCTTTCGTAGCAGGAGTGGCAGTTGTTGCGCCGTCTGCACCTTGCATAGAAGCAATCACATCACCCGCAGCCACTTGTGTGCCCGCACCATTAGGTTGGTCGTAGAAGTTGCCATCTGTATGTTTATACACTTTGCTGCCATCGGCTTTGGTGTACACCACTGGGGTTTGCGCGTTTTGGGTAATTTGCTGTGCATTCAAAGCGTAGGTAAACGTGCTGCCGCTTTGCTCTACGGTCAGTCCGCTGCCTGCTTTCAAGGTCAAGGTGTCGCCTGCTTTAATCAGCTCTTGCGTTGGTGCTGCGCCTGTGGTGTTACCACCCGCAGTAGCTTTAAAGCCGCTATTGTTGATGGCATTGGCAATATCGCCTGCGGTTACCAGTTTGCCGGCATCAGCACCAGTAGGAACGGTTACTTTGCCTGCATCTGTGCCTGTGGCTGGTGCAGTCAGGGTAACGGTGTTCACACCTACTTTATATGGGTCGGTACTTGAACCTGTGCCCGTTACGGTTACGGGGCTGTTATCGGCAGCCTGAACTTTGGTTTTGGCTGCATTCAGCTGTGCCACGTTAACGGCATCGGTGTCTTTCACCCCTTCGGCAACATTGCCCAAGGTAACGGGTTTGCTTGGATCGCTACCCACCAGATTTACGGCATTGCTTGGCGTTGTGGTGTTGTTGCCTGCGGCATCAGCATAGCTCAATGGCGTATCAAATGTCACATCGGTTTTGCCGTTGGTGCTGATTACCTTAGCTACTGTGCCTTGACCATTTACAAAGTTGATGGTGTCGCCATGAGTAACGAAGTCTTTGGCGTCTCCATTGCCTTGTACGTTAAAGCCTGCATTCAGTACGTCATTGACAGTAGCGGCGTTGTTACCTTTACCTGCAAAGTTAGCGCGGCTGTTATTGGCTGGATTAGCTGCTGCATTAGCAGCATCAGCCAAATTGCTCTTCACGTTTGCCAAGGTGGTTGGCGTAGATGTGGTGTTATCGCCTGCGTTCATAGAAGCAATGACATCGCCAGCAGCCACTTGTGTGCCCGCACCATTAGGTTGGTCGTAGAAGTTGCCATCTGTATGTTTATACACTTTGCTGCCATCGGCTTTGGTGTACACCACTGGGGTTTGCGCGTTTTGGGTAATTTGCTGTGCATTCAAAGCGTAGGTAAACGTGCTGCCGCTTTGCTCTACGGTCAGTCCGCTGCCTGCTTTCAAGGTCAAGGTGTCGCCTGCTTTAATCAGCTCTTGCGTTGGTGCTGCGCCTGTGGTGTTACCACCCGCAGTAGCTTTAAAGCCGCTATTGTTGATGGCTTTGGCAATATCGCCCGCTGTGGCCAGTTTACCTGCGTCGGCAGCAGCCGGCGGAGTAACTTTGCCGTCGTTGGCTACGGTCAACGGAGTGGTCGCTACGGCTTGAGTAGTAATCTGATTCGCTACAGCTTTCAATTGAGCAACGTTCACCGCATCAGAATCTTCTGTACCAGCAGCCACATTAATAATCTGACGGGTACCATTCTGCGTACCAACTGATACCGCACCCAGCTCGCCTTTTACTGTTGCCCTAATATTGTTTTGATCCGCATTAGAAGCTGATGCCAATGCATAAACCTGATTGTTAGCCACGGTAGGTGCTGCATTAGCCTGAACTTTAGTCGCATCGATAGCGGCACGAGTAGCCTGAGAAGTATGACCTAGTGCAACCGAACCAGCTGCTGCTGCAACGGTAGAACTATTCGCACCGATAGCCACACTATTATTACCAGCAGAATTAGCACTAGAACCAATAGAGATACTATTTTCTTTAGAAGCCACCGCAGCCGCACCAATAGCGGTAGAAGCCTTACCACTAGAACGGGCATTAGAACCGATAGCAACTGCCTGCTCCTCTTCTGCACGGCTAGCACCAAGAGTAACAGCTTGGCGACCCGCTGCATAAGCGGAATCACCAATTGCAACCGCACCCTCGGAATTTGACTGGCCAACAACAGATTTTGCTGCGACTTCAGCGCTACCAACCGCAACAGAGCTGGCTCCAGCTGCTTTCGCATTAATACCTGCTGCCAAAGCTTTGTTGCCGGTTGCACCGTCGTTATTATAGTTATTGTCAGCACTTGTGCCATTTACATGATAGAAATGAACGCCGTTTGCACCTGCGGCTGCGATTTGCCCTTGCAAACCCTGGGTAATATGGAACAATTGGCTACCATTGATGGCATCGGTACTATTTGCATTGATCGCACCTGGAGCAACATGTTTGATTTGGCGCTCATTGCCAGCGCTACCGATTGACACTTGGTCACCCGCAGCTACGCCAGCAGATCCAGCAAATGCATTAGTACCGCCACCATAAGTAACACTGCCAACAGTCGCACTATCAACTTTGGAAGCATTAGTGCCGGTTGTACTGCCGGAGCCCAAAGCTACAGCATTCTGCAAGCTAGCATTGGAACTACGACCTAAAGCTACCGTATCTTCAGCAGTAGCTTTGGATCCTTGTCCTAAAACAGAACCACCCTTAGCAGCTTCTGCCTGATAACCGATTGCAGTTGCATTTTCATCTTGCCCTTTAGCAGCATAACCGAGAGCAACGGTACCAGCCTTCCCGTCCGCTGTGCTTGCAAGAGTACCAATGGCAAGAGAGAGCGCATGCCCCGCCTTAGCACTGTTACCAATAGCAATAGACGAATTATTACCCTCCGCCAATGCATTATAGCCGATAGCAATAGAACCACTACCTTTAGCACCTGCTCGGTTATAATCATCGCCTACACCAATGGAAATCGCTGTTGAGTTATCATTCTCGGCAGACAACATCGAACCTTTACCCATACGGATACTGTAAGTAGCACCTGCACCATTAGTGCCCTGGTTACCTACGCCGATGATGCCGCTATTCACATCCAAACGACCACCAAGGGTTAAATTCTTCGCACCATTATCGGCATCAGTTGCAGCACCGTTACTTCCATAAAATAAGGTACGATTTGTCTGCGTGTTGTGATGTTGTGCCGCAGCCCCCACAGACGAACATGGGTTATTCGTACTCTTAATATTGAAATAATCCAATGTAGGATCAACGTTGGCAGGCACATAGCCACCATTGATATACTGAATTTTCTCTCCGCGATAGATGGTATACAAACCTCCCCAGTTCGTACTATCCGAAATAGCCTGACAGGAAGGATCAGTACCATCGTTAATATAAATACCCGGAGAAGCATAGGCAGACGTAGTACCTACCAAATACAGAGCAGCAACAGATGCAGTCAACTTTGCCGCCGCCTTAACACCAACAGATGACAAAGCGATCAAACCAGCTCCCTCCGACCCACTTCGGCTAGACTTTCCATGAGCCTTAGCAGTTTCTGAAACCGCAACCCAAGTGTTGGTGCTTTCATTCCACACAACGCGATACGTTTTATTCATAATTACACTTCCTACGTTAAAAAAACAAAAATCAACGATTATCGTATTTTGGTTTACATCAATGATTGGCTTATTAACCCTTTGCGCCGCCTTGTTTTGCACACGATAATGAGTATTAACAAACAAATTTTAATGTATACCAGTAGTTTATAAACTCTAAAACACGAATAACAGAATTTGCGCATCATACAAGAAATTAACAAACGCTACTTAGTTGCTTGGCATATCTCATCCCAAATTTACGACTTATTTACAACATTTTTGCCACACTATCGATTATCCATTTTCCAAGCATCAATGTTGCACAGCCCAAAGGCAGCCTGAAAATCATTCGGCAGCCTGAAAATGGTTTTTCAGGCTGCCTCATCGTTTTAAAAACTAGCCGCGCTCTTGCGCCACCGCGTTCATATCGGGCTGCATCACCAAATGTTCATCCAGCTCGCCAATCGCGTCCCAATCCTTGTTGGGATAATCCAACGCATATAAGAAGTAGCGAATGCAATTAAGCCGCGCCCGTTTTTTGTCGTCCGATTTAATAATCACCCACGGCGAATTTTTGTTGTGCGTGTGGAAAAACATCGCGTTTTTCGCTTCCGTGTAAGCGTCCCAGCGGTCAAGCGATTGCACGTCCACGGGCGACAGTTTCCAATGCTTCAACGGGTCGGAATAGCGCGACACAAACCGCCGAAGCTGCTCCTCGCGCGACACCGAAAACCAAAATTTAAACAAATGCACGCCGCTATCAATCAGCATCCGCTCCAATTCAGGCGTTTGGCGCATAAACAACAAATATTCCTGCGGCGTGCAAAACCCCATCACACGCTCCACCCCCGCGCGGTTGTACCAAGAGCGGTCAAAAAACACCATCTCGCCCGCGGTGGGCAAATTTTGAATATAACGCTGAAAATACCATTGTCCGCGTTCCACTTCCGTTGGTTTTTCCAACGCCACAATGCGCGCGCCACGCGGGTTTAAATGCTCCATAAAACGCTTAATCGTCCCGCCTTTGCCCGCCGCATCGCGCCCTTCAAACAAGCTCACGACCCGCTGCCCGCTGTCTTTCACCCAGCTTTGCACTTTCAGCAGCTCAATCTGCAATTTCTCTTTTTCCGCCTCATACACCCGACGGCTCATCCGCTCATCATAAGGATAATCCGCAGGCAACGGCGCACGGTCGTTATCCTCTTGCGACACCGCCCCGCGATATTTCATTACTGCCTCTTCAAACACTTTCAAACTATCCTTTTTATCCCCCAAATCCACTTGCTCAAACGGTTGCAATTGATGACTAACAGGCATAACGAAACTCCTTACAAAAATGGTTAAAAAAAAGAAACTACAACTTACTACAAACCCATTTTAACGAAAACTAACAAAACAAGTTACCCCCAAGCCAAAAAAAATTTGCGCCAGCGCAAAAATGCCGCAAAAAATCATCCAAACAACCAATAACGCAACATAACGCCCCAAAGGCAGCCTGAAAACCTTGCCAAACGCCAGCAATAATCCGTATCGCGCAGCAAAATTGCCAAACCGCTTTTTGCCATTCTCGCGCGTTGCGCCGCGCACCACGCCACACAACCTCATGCGCTTTGCAAGACACGCCAATAGGCAGCCTGAAAATCCACTTTGGCATCTTGTTGCCACGTTATCCATTTTCAGGCTGCCTGTTGCGCATAAATATAATAAGCATAAACGCAAGCCAGCACACAGCCAGCCCAACAATGCCAGCCATCCAATCAACCCATTCGCGCACCATTTTCAGGCTGCCTCAAAGAGTAAAGAAACGTTAAACCCAGCATTTCTGCACCCCGCTTGCTTTAAACCCATCTTACCCATCCCCAAATGGGCAGCCTAAATGTGATAGAATCCGCCCCATTTGCCGCAAATCTAGCGTACCCAAACGCACAAAGGAAACCCATCAATGCTAACCAAAATCGCCAAAAAAATCTTCGGTAGCCGCAACGACCGATTGCTCAAACACTACCGAAAAATCGTCGCCAAAATTAACAGCTTGGAAGCAGAAACCAAAGCGCTAAGCGACGAGCAACTGCAAGCCAAAACCGCAGAATTCAAACACCGCCTTGCCAATGGTGAAACGCTTGACGACATCCTGCCCGAAGCATTCGCCGTGTGCCGCGAAGCCTCCGTGCGTGTGCTGGGCATGCGCCATTTTGACGTTCAGCTCATCGGCGGCATGGTGCTGCACGACGGCAAAATCGCCGAAATGCGCACAGGCGAAGGCAAAACCCTCGTGGGCACGCTCCCCGTTTATCTCAACGCCCTGTCGGGCAAAGGCGCGCACGTGGTAACCGTGAACGACTACCTTGCCGAGCGCGACGCGGGCATCATGCGCCCGCTTTACAACTTCCTCGGATTGAGCGTGGGCGTTATTCTGAGCAACATGGATTCGTTCCACCGCCAACAAGCCTACGGCAGCGACATCACCTACGGCACGAACAACGAGTTCGGCTTTGACTACCTGCGCGACAACATGGTGGACGACATCTACAACAAAGTCCAACGCGAGCTCAACTTCGCCGTGGTAGACGAAGTGGACAGCATCCTGATTGACGAAGCGCGCACGCCCCTGATTATTTCGGGGCAGGCCAACGACAACGTTGAGCTGTACCAAATCATGAACCAAGTGCCCGCTCATCTCACGCCGCAAGAAAAAGAAGACAGCCCCGAAGGCGACTATTGGGTGGACGAGAAAAATATGCAAGTGGTGCTTTCCGAGCAAGGGCACGAACACGCCGAACAAATTTTGACCCAACTGGGCTTGCTGCAAGAAAACGAATCGCTTTACGCCTCAAACAACATCATGCTGATGCATCATCTGATGGCGGCATTGCGCGCCCACACCCTATTCCATCTTGACCAGCATTATGTGGTGAAACCCAACGAAGAAGGGCAGCCTGAAATCGTGATTGTGGATGAACACACAGGCCGCCTGATGGACGGGCGACGCTGGTCAGACGGCTTGCACCAAGCGGTAGAAGCCAAAGAAGGCGTGGAAGTGCAAAAAGAAAACCAAACCCTTGCCAGCATCACCTTCCAAAACTACTTCCGCCTCTACACCAAACTATCGGGCATGACGGGCACAGCAGACACCGAAGCCTACGAATTCCAATCCATCTACGGCTTGGAAACCGTCATCATCCCCACCAACAAGCCCATCCAACGCAAAGACTTCAACGACCAAATCTTCCGCACCGCCGAAGAAAAATACGAAGCCGTTGTCAAAGACATCAAAGACTGCTACGAGCGCGGACAGCCCGTGTTGGTGGGCACGACCACAATTGAAAACTCCGAACTCGTGTCGCATTTGCTCAAACGCGAAGGCTTGCCGCACAACGTATTGAACGCCAAAGAACACGAGCGCGAAGCCCTGATTGTCGCCCAAGCAGGCAAACCCAAAATGATTACCGTCGCCACCAACATGGCAGGTCGCGGTACAGACATCGTGTTGGGCGGCAACGTGCAACACCAAGCCGATGCCATCCGCGCCGACGAATCGCTTACAGACGAGCAAAAACAAGCGCAAATTCAAGCCTTGGAAGACTCGTGGGAAGCCGAACACCAAGCCGTGGTGGACGCAGGCGGCTTGCACATCATCGGCACGGAACGCCACGAAAGCCGCCGTATCGACAACCAGTTGCGCGGACGCGCCGGGCGGCAAGGCGACCCGGGTTCAAGCCGCTTCTACCTGTCGTTTGAAGACCCGCTATTGCGCCTGTTTGCGCTTGACCGCGCCGCCGCCATCCTCAATCGCCTTGCGCCCGAACCGGGCGTGGCGATTGAAGCCAACATTTTGACGCGCCAAATTGAAAACGCCCAACGCAAAGTGGAAGGGCGCAACTTTGATATGCGCAAACAAGTGTTGGAATACGACGACGTAGCCAACGACCAACGCCGCGTGCTGTACCATCAACGCAACGAGATTCTGGGCAACAAAGACATCAGCGAAATGCTGCAAGAATGGCGCGCCACCGTGATTGGCGGCATCGTGGATATGTACATGCCCGCCGACAGCATGGAAGAGCAATGGGACATCCCCGCCATGATGGCGAAATTGGCAGGCGAGTTTAACGTTCATGTGGACGTTTCAGGCTGGCTCAAAGCGGATAACACGCTGGAAAACGAAGAGGTGAAAGAGCGCGTGTTGGCGCAAGTGGACGCTGAATACCAAGCCAAAAAAGATTTGGTGGGCGATGAAGTGTTTAGCAACTTCGAGCGCAGCGTTGTGTTGCAAGTGGTGGATACGCAATGGCGCGAGCACCTTGCCGCCATGGATTACTTACGCCAAGGCATCGGCTTGCGCGGCTACGCGCAAAAAGACCCGAAACAGGAATACAAACGCGAAGCCTTCGCCATGTTTGAAAGCCTGTGGCACAACATTCAATACAACACCACATCCATTTTGGTGAGCGCGCAAATTCAACCGCACCAACCCGAACCCGATACCGCAGGGCAGCCTGAAAATGCCGTATCACGCGCATGGTCCAACGTGGAAAACGGCGCATTTGACCCCGCCAACCCCACCGAAGAAGACAAACAATTCTTCCCCGATGCGCTTGAAGCGCGTGGCATCGCCGTCCATCGCAACGACCCTTGCCCTTGCGGCAGCGGCTTGAAATACAAGCAATGCCACGGGCGGTTGGTGTAACGGTTTTCAGGCTGCCTATGCTGTTGCAACATAAGGCAGCCTGAAAATGCATTACCCCCCAAAGTTTTGGCTTTGGGGTTTTTGTTTTGTGGGTTGGGAATCAGCGTGAAAAATCCGAAAACCCATCATCGCGCGTTGCGCATCCCCCATTTCAGCCCAACCCTGTTTTCAGGCTGCCCTCAAAGTACCCAAACAAAAAAGCCGCCCTAAAAGGGCAGCTTTCTATTTTTGAATCACTCTTTATGCACACGCAAATAATCCAATGTTTTCAATTCTGCAATTGCAGCCGCTAACGCCACATGCGCCTTATCTTGCGCATAATCATCATTAGACTGTTTCGCATGCGCCAATCGCTCTTGCGCCGCACGTTTCGCCTCTTCGGCGCGCGCCGTATCCAGCTCGGTGCTGCGCACAGCAATATCCGCCAACACCATCACTTTATCGGGCTGCACTTCCAAGATTCCGCCCGACACGGCAACCAACACTTCTTCATTAGAATCAGGCACGGTTAAACGCAAAGCACCTGGGCGAACCAAGCTCATGATTGGCTCGTGTCGCGGATAAATGCCAAGCTCGCCGCTCACGGTTGGCACAACCACAAAGCTGGCTTCGCCGGAGTAGATGTGCTCTTCGTTGCTGACTACTTCTACGCGCATGACACTCATGCCCATCTCCTTAATTTAAGGTTTTTGCTTTCTCAACAGCTTCTTCAATACCGCCCACCATGTAGAACGCTTGTTCAGGCAAGTGGTCGTATTCGCCGTTCAGAATGGCCTTAAAGCCGGCAATCGTGTCGCGCAAAGAAACATATTTGCCAGGCGAACCGGTAAACACTTCGGCAACATGGAATGGTTGAGACAAGAAGCGTTGGATTTTACGCGCACGCGCCACAGTCAATTTGTCTTCGTCAGACAGCTCATCCATACCCAAAATGGCGATAATATCGCGCAATTCTTTGTATTTTTGCAGCGTTGCCTGCACGCCGCGCGCCACATCGTAATGCTCTTGACCCAATACCATGGGGTCAAGCTGGCGCGAAGTGGAATCCAAGGGGTCAACCGCAGGATAAATACCCAAAGATGCAATATCACGGCTCAACACAACCGTTGCATCCAAGTGGGCGAAAGTTGTCGCAGGAGACGGGTCGGTTAAGTCATCGGCGGGAACATACACGGCTTGGATAGAAGTAATCGAACCTGTCTGCGTGGAGGTAATACGTTCTTGCAAACGACCCATTTCTTCCGCCAATGTAGGCTGATAACCCACCGCAGAAGGCATACGACCCAGCAGCGCAGATACTTCGGTGCCCGCCAACGTGTAGCGATAAATATTGTCCACAAAGAACAGCACATCGCGGCCTTTGCCTGTTTCGTCTTTTTCATCGCGGAAGTATTCCGCCATAGTCAAACCAGTCAAAGCAACGCGCAAACGGTTGCCAGGCGGCTCATTCATCTGACCGTACACCATCGCCACTTTGTCTAACACGTTAGACTCTTTCATCTCGTGGTAGAAGTCATTGCCCTCGCGAGTGCGCTCACCCACGCCAGCAAATACAGACAAACCACTATGCGCTTTGGCGATGTTGTTAATCAATTCCATCATGTTGACGGTTTTGCCTACGCCCGCACCGCCAAACAAGCCCACTTTACCGCCTTTGGCAAACGGGCAAAGCAAGTCAATCACTTTGATACCTGTTTCCAACAATTCTGTTGCGCTGGATAACTCATCAAATTTAGGGGCGATTTGGTGAATGGCGCGCGTGTGGCTCGCATCAATGGCACCCGCCTCATCCACCGGTTTGCCCAATACATCCACAATGCGTCCCAGCGTGGCAGTACCCACAGGCACGGTAATCGGTGCGCCCGTATTTTCTACCGCATACCCACGTTTCAAACCATCTGTTGCGCCCATTGCAATGGTCCGCACGATGCCGTCGCCCAGTTGCTGTTGCACTTCAAGTGTCAAATCAACGTCAACCAGTTTCAACGCATCATAAATATGGGGGATGGCATCGCGTGGAAACTCCACGTCTACCACAGCACCAATAATTTGTACGATTTTGCCTTGGCTCATTATCGTATCCTAACTTTGTTCGGGCATTTTCAGGCTACCTTATACGGCTGCTGCACCTGCCACAATTTCTGACAATTCTGTAGTAATCGCTGCTTGGCGCGATTTGTTGTACACCAAGCGAAGCTCTTTAATGGCATTGGCTGCATTATCGGTAGCAGCTTTCATGGCCACCATCCGCGCAGCCTGTTCTGCCGCCATATTCTCGCTCAATGCCTCATAAACCACAGACTCTAAATAGCGTCTAACCAAATATTCCAACACAGCAACTGGGCTTGGCTCATAGTGATAATCCCAGTTTCGTTGCTGGTTATCATCTTCATTAAACACAGCTTCACCAATTGGCAACAAAATCTCTGAATGCGGCTCTTGCTTCATGGTGTTCACAAAATAAGAACTCACCAAATGGATAACATCCAATTCGTGCTGTTCATAACGGCGGAAAATCTCCGTTAGCGCACCCAGCATAGTTTCCATTTTAGGCGTATCGCCCAAATTGGTTACACTCGCAATCACATTCAAGCCGATACGTTGGCAAGCCAACAAGCCTTTGCTGCCTAGGCATACAATTTCAACATCAATGCCTTGGTCTTGATATTCCTGAACCTGTGCAAAGAATTTTTTCAGAACATTTGCATTTAAGCCACCGCACAAACCTTTGTCTGTTGTAATCAGAATAAAACCAACACGTTGTTTAGTTTTATGTTCTTCCAACAGCTTGATGCCGTGATCCGCTTGCGTTTGCGCCAAGCGATTCATCACCAAGCGGACGGTATCCGCATAGGGACGCGCAAGGCGCATACGTTCTTGAGTCTTCCGCATTTTAGAGGTCGATACCATTTGCATCGCGCGTGTGATTTTTTGCGTATTCTGCACACTGCGAATTTTGGTAAGAATCTCTTTTCCAACTGCCATTTTAAGACTCCCTCTTCACCTATTTTCAGGCTGCATAGCTATATGATGTTTTGAAAGTTTTCATTGCCCCTTCCAAAACTTGTTCGCTTTCATTGGACAATGCGCCTGATTCATTGATTGTATTCAATGTATCAGGATGTTGCGTGCGAACATAATTCAAAAACTCAGCCTCAAAAGCCAATGCTTTGTTAACAGGAACGTCTGAATACGAGCCGTTGTTGATTGCCCATAAAGTCAAAGCCATTTCCGCCGTGCTCAAAGTGTTGAATTGTTTTTGTTTCATCAATTCAGTAACCACTTCACCGTGTTGCAATTGTTTGCGTGTAGCCTCATCCAAGTCAGAGGCAAATTGAGCAAACGCTGCCAGCTCACGATATTGAGCCAATGCCAAACGAATACCACCACCCAGTTTTTTGATAACTTTGGTTTGTGCTGCACCACCCACACGGGATACCGAAATACCGGCGTTGATAGCAGGACGGATACCTGAGTTAAACAAGTCAGTTTCCAAGAAAATCTGGCCATCGGTAATGGAGATAACGTTAGTCGGCACAAATGCAGACACGTCGCCCGCTTGTGTTTCAATAATAGGCAAGGCAGTCAAAGAACCTGTTTTACCTTTTACTTCGCCATTGGTTAGCTTTTCAACCTCGTCTGCATTGATACGCGCAGCACGTTCTAGCAGGCGAGAGTGCAAATAGAATACATCGCCGGGATATGCTTCGCGACCAGGCGGACGACGCAACAACAGGGAGATTTGACGATAAGCAACCGCTTGTTTAGACAAATCATCATAAACAATCAAGGCATCCTCACCACGGTTGCGGAAGTATTCACCCATGGTGCAGCCTGAATAAGGCGCAATGTATTGCAATGCTGCAGCTTCTGATGCCGTAGCTGCCACAACAATGGTGTGTTCCATTGCGCCATGTTGTTCTAACTGACGCACAACGTTAGCAACAGAAGATGCTTTTTGCCCCACTGCCACATAAATACAAATCACACCCGTATCTTTTTGGTTCACAATCGCGTCTAGCGCAACGGCTGTCTTACCTGTTTGACGGTCGCCAATAATCAATTCACGCTGACCGCGACCAATCGGCACCATGGAGTCAATTGCTTTCAAACCTGTTTGCATAGGTTGATCAACAGATTTGCGCGCAATCACGCCCGGTGCAATTTTCTCAATCGGCGCAGTTAATGTTGCATTGATTGGACCTTTACCATCAATTGGCTGACCCAATGCGTTCACAACGCGACCAACCAACTCGCGACCAATTGGCACTTCCAAGATACGACCGGTACATTTGACTTCGTCGCCTTCTTTGATATGCTCATATTCGCCCAGCACCACAGCACCAACCGAATCGCGCTCCAAGTTCATCGCCAAACCAAATGTATTACTGGGGAACTCCAACATTTCCCCTTGCATCACATCAGACAAGCCATAAACACGCACGATACCGTCAGTAACCGAAATAACTGTACCACGCGTTTTTTCTTCGGCACGCGTGTTCAATTTTTCAATTTTAGCCTTCAGCAAATCGCTGATTTCAGCAGGATTAATCTGCATGAAATCCTCCTAATTTGTCAGAGTCGTATACAGATTTTGCAATTTACCCTGTATAGACAAATCTAATATTTTGTCGCCCACAACCACTTTCACCCCACCAATTAATTCTGGTTCGGTAACAAATGTGGCTTGCAAACCAACATGAAAATGCTGCTCCAAATCACTAATGATTTTGGCACGCTGACCTTCGCTCTTAACATCATAAGCAGTGTAAACAATCGCTTGCTTGGTATTGTTTCTTGCCAAAACAAGCGTTTTGTATTGTTCAAAAATTTCAGGCAGCACAGCCAAGCGCTTCTCAGCTGCGACCACATTAATGAAATTTTTAAACTCGGCACTTCTCACCGCTTCGCAACCGTCTAACAATTTAACCAGTTGCAATGCTTTTTCCGAATCGTTTAAATCAACTGAACCAATTAAGCTAGCTACTTTGGGCTGCTGCACCAGCCAAGCCAGTTGTTCCAACCCGCCAAGCCATAGATCAAATTGCTCTTTTTCTTGAGCTAATTCAAACACAGCTTTTGCATAAGGACGAGCAACAGTTGCATACTCTATCATAAGGTTACAGCTCCTGTTTTAAGGCACCCAACATTTGAGCATGCTGTTTTTCATCCACTTCGCGACGCAAAATAGACTCAGCACCTTTTACAGCCAAAGCCGCCACCTGCTCACGCAATGCTTCGCGCGCACGGTTAATTTCTTGCTCGGCGTTTGTTTTTGCTTGCTCGGTGATACTGGCTGCTTCGGTTATGGCTTGCGCTTTGGCATCTTCCACAATTTGCGCAGCGCGTTTTTCAGCGTTGGCTACGATTTCAGAAACTTGATTGCGACCTTCGGTTAAGAGCTCTGCAACTTTCTTTTCAGCCTGCTCAAAATCGCTTTTTCCGCGCTCGGCAGCAGCCAAGCCTTCTGCGATTTTATCAGCGCGTTCATCCAATGCTTTTGCGATAGGTGGCCATACAAATTTGACGGTAAACAGACACAAAAGCAAAAAGACAATGACTTCCGCAATTAAGGTTGCATTTAAATTCACTTTACCTGCCCTCTTGTAAGGGTTAATCAAACAAATCGGACGCTGCTTTTATTATGCAGCACCGAAAGGATTAACAAAGGCAAACAACAAGGCAATCGCAACACCAATCAAGAATGCAGCATCAATCAAACCCGCAATCAAGAACAATTTGGTTTGCAATGGACCAATCAATTCAGGCTGGCGCGCAGAAGATTCCAAATATTTAGAACCCACCATAGCGATACCAATTGATGCACCCAAGGCACCCAAGGCAACGATTAAACCACATGCGATAGCAATTAAGCCCATAGTTACTACTCCTATTGATAAAAACAACGAAAAGAAAAGGTTAATGATGGTCGTGCGCCTGCCCAATATAGACAAAAGCCAACGCCATAAAAATAAATGCCTGCAAGGTAATCACAAGAATATGGAAGATTGCCCATGCCAAGCCCGCAATAATATGGAACACGAACAACACAGGGTCAATCAAACTCACGCTGCCCGTTGATGCCCAAGCACCGCCCAGCAACGCAATCAGCAAGAACACCAATTCGCCCGCATACATATTGCCAAACAACCGCATGCCATGCGAAACAGTTTTAGACAAAAATTCCATGATATTTAACAGCAAATTGGCGGGCGCAAGTTTCGCACCAAATGGTGCAGAAACCAATTCATGCCCCCAGCCACGCAATGTTTTGATTTTGATGCTGTAATAGATGCACATCAGCAAAACGCCGATGGCGATTGCCAAAGTAACGTTTAAATCTGCGGTAGGCACAACGCGTAATAGCGCGTGATGTTCGGCGGTCATGCCCTGAAACGCACGCGGTAACGCATCCACAGGCAGCATATCCATGGCGTTCATCAGGAAAATCCACACGAATAGCGTTAAACCCACAGGAGCGACAACTTTGCGCGATTCTTCATTGGGGATGATGCTTTTGCACATATCGTCCACAAATTCAAACAGAATTTCTACGGCAGCCTGAAAACGTCCTGGCACACCTGATGTGGCACGTTGCGCAGCGCGATAAAGCAGATAACTACCCACCACGCCCAAAAGAATAGAGAAAAACAGCGAATCAATATTGATAAACGAGAAGTCGGCGATATTTTTTAGCCCTTGCCCTTCGGTTACATCAGACAAACTTGTTAAGTTTTGTAAGTGGTGCTTGATGTAATCGGCAGCGGTCATAGATTCACTTGCCATAACGATGAACTCTCAAAAATAATAATAAAACCAAATGACTAACGCTTAACAAGCCGATAAAGTAGGGCAAAAACCGTATTTCGCGATAGAACGCGAATGATGCCAACATTAGAGCCAACGCCAGTATTATTTTTAAACTTTCCGACAGGATAAACCCCAAGCCTGCCCACTCCAGCGAGCGTGAAAAATTTAAAATTAACACCGAAAAAAACGTAGGCAGCAAATAAGAAAAACCGCCCAAACACAAGGATAAGGCAGCCTGAAAACCGCCAACGGCATACGCAATCAAGCTGCATGCAGCGGTTACAACCAATTGGATGCCAACTATTTTGAACATACTTTGCTTATTATTCGCTGCGTTACAGAGTAGTGCAATGTAATCAAATTGCGAAGAAGTGTCAAGCCGAATTAACAAACTGCCTGATGCGGCAGCATAAGTATTTTTGCGTTTTCAGGCTGCCTCTGCGCAATGACACAGAGGCAGCCTGAAAACGGATGGAGCGGATTATTTGGCGGCAGACGCAGCAGAAGCGGCAGAAGCTTCTTTTACCGCGTTTTGCGCGGCGTTTTCGCCCCAAGCGGCCGGGTATTTGTAGCCCGCGAAGCGTTGCAACGCGTATTGTTTGAATTCGTCTGAATTGTACGCGGCGGCTACGTCTTTCACCCATTTGCTGTCTTTATCGGCGGTGCGAACGGCCGCCCAGTTCACATAGGCAAAGCTAGGCTCTTGGAACAGCGCTTCGGTCAGCTTCATGCCGCTGGACATCGCATAGTTGCCGTTTACCACCGCAAAATCAACATCTTGACGGCTGCGTGGCAAGTTCGCGGCTTCCATTTCTACCAGCTTGATGTCTTTGGTGTTTTCCGCAATATCGGCTTTGGATGCTTTGAGCGGGTCGATGTTGTCTTTCAATTTCAACCAGCCCAGCTCGTTCAGCATCACCAAAGCGCGGGCGAAGTTAGACGGGTCGTCGGGCACGGCAACGGTGCTGCCGTTTTTCACTTGGTCAAGCGCGGCCAATTTCCCAGGGTACAAGCCAAGCGGCGCGGTGGGCACTTGGAACACTTCAGTCAAATCCAATTTGTGCTCGGCTTTGAAGCCATCCAAATAAGGCTTGTGTTGGAAAATGTTGATGTCAATCGCGCCCTCGGCTAAGGCTTTGTTGGGCGTAACGTAGTCAGGGAACTCGGTGAGTGTAACTTTGTAGCCTTGTTTTTCCAGCATGGGTTTGATTTTATCGGTAACCATCGTGCCGAAATCGCCTGGGGTGGTGCCGAATTTGATTTCGGTTTTTTCTACGGCAGGCGCGGCTGAACCCGATGCCGATGACGCGGCTGGCGTAGAGCTGCCACCTTGTCCGCAAGCTGCCAAAGCAAAAGCGATTGCGCTGGCGAGTGTGAGTTTGCTGAATGTTGTCATAGTTTGTCTCCTGATAATGGATAAATGATTTTCAGGCTGCCTAATAGGCTGAGGCAGCCTGAAAACGGTTGCCATGCTACGCCAAATTAGCGCAGCGATAAACTTGAATTTATTGAGGCAGCCTGAAACGCTATTCCTCAATCTCCCAATCTTGTTCCGTGTATTCAATATGGTCGCCAAACGGGCGGTCGTTATGCGTGCGCTCGCGGTCAAACGTGTTTAAAAACGCCATCAATTCTGCGTTGGTAACAGGCTCGTGGCGCAAATCCTCCACCGAAAAGCCTTCGGCATAATGGCTTTCGTAAACAGGTGAGGCAGCCTGAAAAAGCTCCGTGCGCTGCTTAACGAATTTTTGCCAACTCTCGTCCAACAGCTCCAACAGCATCCCATGTTCTTGAATAAACGCAGATAACTGCTCTTCGCTGGCTTCAGGCTGCCAACTGCGCAATCGTTTTAGCATCATGGTTACACTCTTTCCTATAAAGCGCGAAAACGTAAGAATACATAAAATCATGATAAAATTACAACATCTGAGCAGAGCAAACGTGAAAATATTGCAGCAGCAAGGCGTTATCTGTTAAAGTGTGTCAGCTTACCCGCATTAGGCAGGGTAAATTTTTTAGTTTAACGAAGCAAGGAGTCGCTATGGATGATCCGATAATGCTCGGTATTATTGCCGTGGCAGTATTGGCGGTGCTCGGTGCATTTTTCTTAAAAAATAAGCAAAAAGCATCAGCAGGCAAAAAAGACAAAAAATCGAGCAGCGCACGCAGCAGCCGCAATGCCAAAGCGGATGATGATGACGAAGACGACTATTCAGCCGAACCCGCAGAACACGAAAATTGGGACACAGTCGCCACTACCAATGTGGTAGACGACACCAAAGTTTCTGTTCAAGACGTGGACACGCTCACCGAATTCAACGTATACAAACAATTCGGCTACTTTGACAAAGCCGCCGAATCGCTTTCGGCTTATCTTGCTAAAACGCCTAAAAAAGACCCCCAACTGGCCGGCGAGCTGGTTGAACTATGGTTGCAAGCCAAAAATGTTGATGCGGCTACCGAAGCCCTAACCCAATACCAAGACACGCTTTCTGAAGAACAAATTACTCAATTTGTTAAAGAAGGTTTGGCGATTGACGAAAACCACTTGGGTTTGCGTGTATTGGCCGAAAACAAACTGGGTTGGAGCGTGAAGAAAACCGCCGAAGAAATCGGCGAAAAAACAGGCTTGGGTCATGAAGAAGCCAAACCTGTTCAGCCCACCATTCGCGGCAAAAGAAAAGAAGCGGAAATCGAAAGAAAACAACCGCACAAACCTTTGGTTGCTGGGCGTGGCGTGATTTCAGGCGTGAGTACCGACGAAAAAGGGGCGGTCTTGGCATTTATGGAACCCGAGCAAAGCGTGAAACTATTGAAAAATGTTTTAAGCTACGATGCCGCGGTTAAATACATGAATAAAGCCATTCGCAAATCAGACAAACCGGCTTCCTTGTTGATTGATGCTTTATCGCTGGATTATCGCGCTAAAAACATCAACGGTTTTGCGGGGCACTTGTGGAATCTGTATTACAGCCTAGGCCAATATGGCCGACAAGTAAAAGAACGCATGCTTGGCTGGGGCTATACATTGGGGCAACACCCCGTGTTTGACCGCCTAGAAGCCGCGCCCAATGAAGCAGCGTTACGCGACTTGGGCATCCAACAAGGATGGATTGATGGAGGCAGCCTGAAAAAAGCGCGCTACCAAGCCCTTGTAACCGAAAAAGCGGATGTCAATGCCGAACCAAGAACCGCCACTGAGCGCATCTTGAAAGAAGCAGAATCCTTGTTGATGTATGGTCAATTAGACAACTCAATGGAATTGTTGGAAAACGCCATTGTTGAGTATCCACAAGAATCACAGCTTTATATCACCTTGTTTGACTTGTATGAACGTGCAGAAGAATGGACTCGCTTGGAAAATCTCTTGCAAGAGTTGCGTCCAAAAGTTCAAACATTACCTGAGGAAGTAGTGTTGGCAATGAGCCAACTGCTACAACGATTTAGTAACGGCTCATTCGGACATTAAATAAAATGAATCATGACTTACCCCACGTCAAAACGGTGAAGTTGTTGTTTGTAGCCATGGACGACCAGCAACAAGCCATGTTCAAAATGGCGTTTAAGATGCACAACACGACCAATTACCAAGTCATCAACGCTGGCTCCGGCGAAAAACCTGAGCTGGTTATCGTAGATGGTGACGGTACAAATGGTTTGGCGACATGGCAAAAAGCAAAACATGACTTTTCAGGCAGCGTTGTGGTGTTTTTCTCAAAATCACCGCCTGCTGTAACCGCTCCCTATCTTGCCAAGCCCATTAAATTTGATTCTCTGTTCCTGAACCTACGCAATTTGTTGCAAGGCAATGGCATTTGGGTGGTTCGTTCAAACATGGCAAACGCAAGTTCAGCAGCACCTTCACCCAGTGCTCCTGCACAAGCCCAACCCGCACGCTCAACACACGCCAATCGTTCCAGCGAAGTAACCATTCCACGCTTTGATCCTCGCGTTGGCATCTTAGGTTCATTCCGGGAAATCTTGGCACATCAGCGCAACACAGCCCTTTTGGTTGATGAAAAACCTGTGTTAGCCATATTCCCTTCTACGCAACGTGTGTGGATTGCTGTGCCTCCTGAGCAACTGCGGGAACTGTGCCGCCAAGAGCACCCTAATATCAAGCTCAAAAATATTCCAGATGAAAACAACATCCAAGATCGCGCCAATGCAACCGTTACATCTACCATGTGGCAAGTAGCGTTGTGGACCGCAAATGGTCGCTTGGTTCATCCAATCAATCCCAATACTGTTTTCAAATTAAAAAGCTGGCCCAATCTGACGCGTTTAACACCCTTGCCCGAAGCCATGCGTTTGTCGGCATTCCTAACTAAAACATCTGTTAGTTTGAATATGCTGTATAAACTGATGCCTTTAGATATGGCTGATATTTTGAACTATATTGCAGCGACGTATCTGACAGATTACTTGGAAGTTACGCAACAAGTTCACGAAGCACCAAGCGCACAATCAGCTACTCGCGCAACAGTGAACACATCTGCAACACCACGCCCAGAACAGGTACGTGCTGCGCGCGCAAACGAAGCACATACACAGCAAAAAACAGGCGGTCTATTGAGCCGTTTTATGAAAAAATTGCTGAATAAATAATGAATGAGGGATTACTATGTTGATAGAAAATAAAATCATTTTTACAGGACCAGTAGGCGTTGGCAAAACAACCGCCATCGCGGCCTTGTCTGATGAACCACCTATCCAAACAGATGCCAGCGCATCAGATATGACAGCCGTACGCAAAGGCTACACAACCGTTGCTATGGACTATGGTTTGATTCAATTAGATGAAAACACCAAAATCCATTTATACGGCACGCCAGGGCAAGAACGATTTGACTTTATGTGGGACATCCTAAGCCAAGGTAGTATGGGCTTGATTTTGTTGTTGGATAATACTCGTGGTAACCCATTAAAAGATTTGAAATTCTTTTTGGATTCTTTTGCAGATTTGCTGAAAACCGCCCCCTTGGTGGTTGGTGTAACCAAAATGGATATTCGCGCCGTGCCAGGTATTGATGTTTACCAAAAATATTTAGCACAAAATGGTTTCAATGTGCCTGTATTTGAAGTTGATGCACGTAACGAAGAAGATGTGAAACAACTCGTTACTGCAATGCTCTTTCAAATTGACCCAGGTTTAGAGGTGTAACATGGAATCTACTCTTTCATTACAAACAAATTTATACCCACACATCACGCCCGCTGGCGCATTCTATGCAATTGCCAACAAAAGCGTGAGTGCCAGCCGCACATTGCTGTCTAATATTTTAAAAGCAGATAGCCAACAACCTATCACTCAAGAAAAATTATTAGAATGGTCTGAAACCAGTGATATAGAATCGGCATTGAATTTACTCTATCGTTTGCAACGCCTTGAATTTTTATATGGCGGCGACACCCCAGAAGAAAATTTTGAGCTTCAAGACGATACTTTGGCAAATTTATTGCCCCATTTGTCAGACAGCCAAAAAGCATTGTTGATTGATCATGACGGTTTCTATTTTGCAAACTCTGGTTTTAACCATGAGGCAGCAGAAGAAGTGGCTATTTTGGCGAGCGAAGCCATTCGATTATCTGAGCGCCACGCTCTTTTGATTAAAAACAACCTAAACATTTATCAAAATGCATGGGGTTTATGCGACCCAACAGGGCAAAGCGAATTAACATTCTTCCCCATCTACATCAACGATACAAAATACATTTTGGTAACAGGTGGCACACCACAATTACACAAAGAAGCTTTTGTAACTCTGGTGCGCGCACTTTATAAAACGGTTGAAGCGGCTAACAATTTGGGCGCTGATTTTTAAAAATTTGGATTGGACTAATATAAAATGCATGAACAACTTTTAACTTCCGTATTGAGCGACTTAAACAGCTCTTCCGTTGATATTACTGCATCTGCCGTTATTTCTACCGATGGTTTACCTATCGCGCATCTATTGCCCGCGAACATTGACCCTGATCGCGTAGGTGCAATGTCTGCCGCATTGTTGGCTTTGGGCAATCGCACCACGCAAGAATTGGCTTGCGGTGAATTGGAGCAAGTGATTGTTAAGGGCAAACTGGGCTACACATTGCTGATTCAAGCGGGTGGCACCAATGTATTGTGCTTAACTGCCAAAGAAAGTGCAAAACTGGGTTTGATTCTGTTGGATGCTCGCCGTGCAGCCCGTGCGATTGTGGATATTACAAAATAATTTAGGTTTGGCTTTTCCATTATTCGTTTGACATCCTAGTTTTATTGTGTTGTAATACGCAGCTTATTTGGCCAGATAGCTCAGTCGGTAGAGCAACGGATTGAAAATCCGTGTGTCGGCAGTT
>ERZ773060.71-NODE-71-length-52557-cov-4.15163_pt1 | contig 52557 bp, 52 predicted proteins | sample MGYA00580628_ERZ773060 | MGnify/ENA primary metagenome ERZ773060 (study PRJEB29015, sample SAMEA2738019) | human oral metagenome | biome: human oral; feature: human-associated habitat; material: dental | place: China | collected 2045 ... | reverse complement strand
CATCGGATTCTGAGACATGAAAATCCTCCTTTGTTTGCAGCAGGCTGAGAGCGCAGGACTGCGCATTTAAACTACATTAGTACTGCTGCTAGTATAGCGCAGCAGCATATTTGTGTCAAACCGGAGAAAAAGCCGCTGCCGTCTGCGTGATTCCGTTGAGAGAGCCCGCAATCTGCGGCACCGATCAGTGTATGGCTCAGGCTGCCTGCTGCATCGAGCCGCGGATGATCTCCGTGATGATCTGCGTCCAGTTGATGCCGCGCGTGTTTCCGTCCCGGCGTGCCTGCTCCGCTTTGCGCTCGGCGCGGCGCAGTCTCATCCAGAGTTCGTCGTCGCTCTTGTCCGAGGCGTCCCATGCGCTCTGCAGCTCGTCTGCGGCCTCCTCGTAGCGTCCTGCGTCGTAGTAGATCTGACCGCGATACTGATGCAGGCGCCAGATGGGATAGAGTTCGTTCGTGTGCGGCGTGCGTTCTGCCGCGGCAAAGTCCGCGAGCGCGAGCTTGTCGCTGCGCAGCTCATAGTAGGCGCGTCCGCGCAGATAGTAGGCGTAGGAGCGCGCGCTGCCCGTGACGCTCGGGTCGTCGATGAGCAGGGAGAGGTCGGCGATGGCATGTTTCTCCTCGCCGCGTTGGATCATCGCTGCCGCATCGTCAAAGATGCGCCCGAGGCTGTAACTCTGCTCGAGCTGTGCGCCGATCTCGGCCTTTTCCGCGCCCTGCGCACGCTCATAGCGGGCGAGGAGCGCATCGTTCTGGCGCTTCAGATCGTCGCGTTCTTTCTGCAGACGTGCGAGCTCCGCTTTGTTCTGTCCGAGCGCCGCGAGATCAACCTTTGACGTATCCACCTCGCAGACGAGGTGCACGCGGTAACGCCACGAGTCACCGATGAGTTCGGGCGTCGTCTGTTCCCGGATGACGCGCAGCACCGTGCCTGCAACCATGCGCACCTCGTCCTTGGTCAGCGTGAGGTTCTGCGTCTCGGTGTATGTCTCAACGTAGACGCCCGCCTGCTCGGTTGCCGAGCGCATCGCCTCCTGTCGTGCGGCGTCACGGGCGATCTTCGGCGAGTCGTTGTCGCCCATGACGTAGATGCCCTCCGCCTCGATGGTCTGCGGCGCGGCAGCGGCATCTGAGGCCGCGGTGAGAAAGAACAGCGCGCACAGCATAGCGGCGCGCAGCATGTGTTGTATCATTCATTTCACTCCCTGATCACTGGGGGCTCTTGCGAGGATCCCCCATAGAGATACATTCGTATTTTATTTCGTATTGTTCCAAAACTTCCTTAAAGATGCGTGAAATAAGGATTAGTCCCTCATAATGTTCGTCGCCCGAAAAGCGCAGAAAAATTTTCTGCCAGGGTTGACAGGACCGCCGCCCTCGGTTATAATTCCACTATCGCCGATGGGGCGGTAGTGCTGATTTAGCTCAGTTGGTAGAGCAGCTCATTCGTAATGAGCAGGTCGTAGGTTCAAGTCCTATAATCAGCTCCATTTGAACAGCGAAGGCTTCCGAGAGATCGGAAGCCTTTTTATCATATGAGAGGAGCTTTGCGATGCAGGGGAGTGTCTATTTCTATGCGGTCGGCGCGGTTGTGATCTGGTCGACGCTCGCAGCGACGGCAAAGAGTCTCCTGACGACGATTCCGGCGTTCGGGGCACTCTTCCTGAGCAGCCTCACCGCACCTCGGGGAAGAGCTGAGCAGCGCTCCTCGCGCTCGTGCTCATCATGGGTGGGATTCTGCTGCAGAATGTGCGGCGGAGGTAGGGGGCTCTTTTATGTCGGTGCTGATTTTTACAGAGGCTAGGAGGTCATCTGCGTGATCGGCAATCGTATTGTTGTGCGCGTCATAGACCAACTGGACGAGCCAGATATTGTCTTTATCAGAGAGAAAAAGCCCGTCTGCGATTACGTCCCGTCCGTTTTTCCGCATATACATGCTGAACCGATGTGCCGGATTGCCGCTTTGTATCAGTGATTCGTCACGGCGCACCTCCCAGACACGCGCCTTTTCCGGAGCTGTCACACTGTCCCTAAAGCCTGCAATTGTCGCGTTGAATCGCTGTTCGATGGTGGATTTCCGTTCTGCAGAAGACGGCAGGAAATGGGAGACCGTTACAACGAGCGGCAGGAGAGCACCGTCATTTTGAAAGGAAGGATTGATAAAAGTAGTGGGGCCTGTGTAGCTGGGATGGTAGGAGAATGGCTGCGTGTATTGCGGAAGATTCATCGTCAGGACAGCGTCGTTGTGGTGAAATTTTGTTTCTTTTACACGGAGCAGAGAACGAAAAGCAGCACCATCTTCTGCTGATGTTGCTAATAATATGGAGTCCGTATTCTGCTCTATCCGTAATCCTGCTGTATCCATATCAGGCTTCATTTCTGCCGAGACGGTCGGCATGAACAGGAAAATGGCGCAGATCAGCGGAGCAAGGTTCTTTTTGAGGGACATGTCGGACTTCCTTTCGTGTACCATGGGGACCACCGATGAGATGGAATCGGTTGATTGGCGCAGATTTTTGTCTGAACGAGATGGGCAACTGGACACGTGCTTCCCTTTCGGTGATCCATGTATCTGTCTTGCTGCGGATGAGCAGGATCTCAGTGATGATGTTTTGGCCATGATGGAGCGCCTGCACTGTCAGCCGCCGTGCAGGACAGCCGTTCTGATGTTGGAATTCGTCGCGGAGAATTTTTCTCGCTTCCCTGCGGGGAGGTCAGAATGCCATGGATCAGCACGGCGGCATGAGCGCTGAGGCTGCGGCGGTGGAAGCCTCTGTTTACTTCGATGTGCGCGGTGCGCTGAAGATAGAGACCCTCCCGGGCGAAGCGGATGTGAAGATGGTGTCGATACTCTCACCGAATTCTTTCTCGCTCGGTGCAGATGTGTAGACGGCCTCGATGTTCCACTCGCCGCGGTCCGTGAGGATAATCAGCGTGTCGTAGATCGTCTGCGCTGCATCGCCTTCGGTGCGGCTTTGCGTCAGGCGTCTTGCCAGGCGGCTGTTGATGGTGAGTGTCTCGTCGCGTGTGGTCTGCGTGCCTGTGGGGCGCGCATGCTCCTTGGTGTAGCGGGCAACGCTCTTTTTCAGCTGTTTGGGGCTCGTCGGATCATACTGAGCGGTGCCGGTCGGGTTGGCGAAGGGAATGTGCGTGACACGCAGCGTCAGCGCATGGTCCTTATATGTACCTTGAAAACTTTCGCAGGAAAAGACCTGCTGACCGGTCTCCTTCCGCTCCGCTTTGAACGTGCCGGGCGGGAGCAGGCCCTCCAGCGCATCGCCACGGTCCGTGAACGTTGATGCGCGCAGCTCAAGCAGGAGCGGATTGACCGCGACCTCTGCGTGTGCCGTTCCGGCAAGCAGAAAGAGCATGAGGATCAGAATGTGTACAAGAAATTTTCGGCTGAACATGGGAACGACCTCCTTTGCATATGCGTACTGCATCCGATAGGAACAGCGCGCAGGTGTAGATATTATTTTTCCTCCGGCAGCGCCGCATGGAGCGTCGCGCCGATCGGTTCGCGGATGACGAGCTCTGCGCGGCGGTCTGCACGCGTCTCGCTCTTGTTGATGAGGACGAGATGTTCGCCGCGGAAGTAGTCGATCAGCCCCGCTGCGGGATAGACAATGAGCGACGTGCCGCCGATGATGAGCGTGTCCGCCGCACGGATCGCCGCGACAGCCCCCTCGATCGTTGCGGTATCGAGACTTTCCTCATAGAGCACGACGTCGGGGCGGACAGTGCCGCCGCAGGAGCAGTAGGGGATGGGTGTGTGCTCCATGATGTAGTCGAGCTCGTAGTGCGCGCCGCAGTCCATGCAGTGCGCGCGGCGGATGGAGCCGTGCAGCTCGTAGACGGTCTTGGAGCCAGCCGCCTGATGGAGCCCGTCGATGTTCTGCGTTACGATCGCTGCGAGATGCCCGCGCCGCTCGAGCTCTGCGAGCGCGGTGTGGCCCAGATTCGGCGCAGCATCGAGATAGACGAAGCGCCGCCGGTAAAAGTCGAAGAACTCCTCCGGATGCGCCATGAGAAAGCTGTGCGACGCCATCTGTTCAGGACTGAACTCCTGATGCAGCGTCTCACTGTATATCCCGCCCGCGCTGCGAAAGTCCGGAATGCCCGACTCGGTTGACATGCCCGCCCCGCCGAAGAAGACTGCGCGGCGGCTCTCTGTGAGGATTTCTTTGAGACGTTCGATCTTGTCCATGGGAGACCTCCTTCCTTTTTTCAGGTCTGTAATGAACGAATTACATTTTAAATGACTTTAGTTTCCTACTCCTTGCCCGTCTGCAGTCGAGCTTTCCTGATAGGGTGTCCGGTGCAGGCGAACCGATGCGAACATAGCGTCAATCATATCGTCCGTGATCCCCGTTTGATTTGCGTCGCGTGAAAATGAAATCTGCCAATACTCATTGTCTGTGGTAATGAATAAAATATCATCCCGAAACATTTGGATCCCTTCATCGGATGTTGTCGTTTGATATGAAGCATATACGCGCCGTGCATCTGCATGGGGGAACAGAAATGCTTTGCGTCGTATGATGCGTGGTTTTTCTATTTCGGGATCGTCATAATTCCCGAGCTCCGCATCGACTTCTTCGTCAATTGACGGATAAGCGTCTTTATTTTTCCGGTATAAAGTATGATAGAAGGAGACGGATCCCCAGTTGGGATCTTCATCGTAGAGTGAGCAGTCACCGGAAAGAGCATAGTAATAAAACTCTTTCTTGATATCGAAAGGAAGCAGCATTGTCAGCCCATAGCCATGATCATCAAGTGTCACCTCGCGCAGTCTCGGCGAAGAGGAAACGGACGCAGCCTCTGAAGAGGGCGCGGAACTCCTGTCGGCAGAGGCAGTCATAATAGCAGCAGTTTTTCCCGGATCTTCACTGATCCGGACGGAGGAGAGAAGGTTGTGCGCATGATTGACCATGTTCTTATCATTCGCATTGAAATTCAAGTCTACACTCCATATATCCTCCTTGAATGTAATGAACAGCAATTCCATGATGATGTTCTGTCCGTCGGATGACATCTGCACGGTCAGCCGCCGCGCGGGATACCCGTTTTGTAGCAGCTCTTCCGCGCGGAGTATCTTAAGATCATGCGTACGGGAGGATTGCCGAAATCTGTCGAGGGCGCCGGCAACAATCTCGTCCATCCGGTGCTCAATGAGGGATCCTTTCTGTTCCTCGGGGGTCTGACGGTAATGGACAATGCTCGCGGTCATCTGCATTGGAGTGCCTGCATTAAAAAATTGCTGATTGACGAAAAGGAGCATATCAGATCTAATCTCATAAGCGTCGAATGGTACAGGTCTTGGCGGCAGCTCCATTGTGAGTACAGCACCGTCATCATGGAGTTCGACGCGGTCGAGCTCTAGTGCAGACTCGACTTGGACGATGTTGCCCTTGGTGCGCGGAGCGTTCGGGTCAACTTTGATGAGCATCGATCTCGCCGGTGGTTCCTCCGCATGCACCAGCGTGCAGGAAAATGCGAGGATGGACACGAGCACGAGGCTCGGCAGGAATAATTTTTTCAGCATGATAGATCCTCCCTTATTCATATTCTACCGAAAGTGGGGGTGAAATGCAATGCGCTCATGCAGCAGAATCAAAAACGGCGCATCTCCACGATGAGACACGCTGTTCCTACGAGCATTATTGCCGCAATCAAAAGTGACAGCCTTTCAAAAAGCGTCACGTGCATCACCTCCCTAAAGGGAGCCCCCCAACATTCACCAGCCGCTGGATAATATTATAGTACATACTTTTGCCGCTTGGAAGCACAAAAGGAAGCAGACAGATTTTGTCTGCTCCTCTTTTGTTGCTGCGTATGGTTAGAAGTTATACGTCCCGCCGAGGATGAAGTGACGACTCGGTGCCGCATAGCCGCCCAGGGGCGACCAAATAGACGGTGTTGCACCCATGGATTCATACGATTCATCGGTGAGGTTGACGCCCTTCAAGTAGATCTTGAAATCCTTCGTCACATGATAGTTTACGCCGAGATCAAGCGTCAGATAGCGAGAGTCGGTATAGTGTACCGTGCTGCGTCCTGTCACATAGTTGAGGTCGAGATCCGCATCCCATTTTCCCTGCGTGTAGGAGACACCGAGATTGTAGCCGTTCGGGCATGTATTCGTCCGAAGGAAGTCCTTGGCGGGATCGGTGGAGTCGACATGCGCATAGCTGTATGCCGTGCGGATTGTCCAGTGGTCGTCGGCGCGATAGCGCGTGCTGAGTTCGAGTCCGCGGCGGTATTCCGTATCGACGTTCTCGTAGTGACCCGGATTACCGCCCGTTCCGTTCACCCAGTTGAGCGCATTCTTTAGCTTGCTCCAGTAGATGCTGGCAGAGACGTTCCACTTGCGCGTGATTTGACTGTCCGCGCCAATGGTGAAGGTGTGGGATTTCTCCTGTTTGAGATCAGGATTCCCAATCCAGAAGGGCGTTCTTGCATAGCGCATCTTGAGGGACGGATTGTTGACCGCCTGCCCCCATGAGATATAGGCGTGCGTTTTGCGGTCGAACTTCTTGTTGAGGCTGATGTGCGAGGTGACATCCGTGCCGAAGTCGTTGTGGTTTTCGAGGCGCGAGCCGAGCTTCAGCGAGTAACCGCGCCCGAGCTGCCAGTCATCTTCGAGGAAGAGCGCCTTTGTGACGGCGGATACATCCATCGGGACATTGCCGCTCATCTCATGAATTTTCTCCTGCGACCAGAGGAAGCCGCCGATGAGCATATTTTTATCGTTCAGCATCCACAGCTTTTGCCCCTCAAAGGCGTTGCGGCGCAGGTGGTGATCGTACTGCGAATTGAATCCGCCGACCGCAGTTGCTTCATTTCGATAGAAACGCATGAACAGAGGATCGCCCTCCTTCTCCGAGCCGAACATATAAGTGATGCCGTAGCCCGTATCGACGATGTCTGTGCGTCCTTGATACATGGATGCACCGGTTCGCGGATTGCTCAAAAGAACGCCGTAGCCGTCGTCCGCCTCGTGGCGACTGAACTCGAGGCGCAGGCGGTCATTGCCAAGGATGCGGTCAAATCCGACGTTGTAGTCCGTGCGGTTGATGTCACTGTTCTCAAAGGTGCGCTTTTCGCCATAGGCGTTCTTATATTGGAAGTCCCTGCGGCGCTCATGCGCGATGCCGACCTTGATGGTGTTCTTTTCATCGCCGCCGCTGACGTTCACCCCCGCACGCTTTTCGCCCCACGAGCCAAGCTGCATGTTGAAACTGCCGGACGGTTTTCCCGTCGTTGGACGCTTTGTGATGATGTTGATGACGCCCGAGACGGCACGCTCACCGTACAGCGAGGAGTTCGGCCCACGTACGATCTCGATGCGCTCCACGTCGCCGATGGCGATCTGATCCACATCGACGGCGTTCGTGTCACCGCTGACGACGAGGTGATCCCAGTTGACCTTCTTGCCGTCCACCATGACGAGGACGCGCGAGTCGCCGTTGATGACGGGATAGGCGGCAAAGCCCTTCTGCACGACGTTGATATTTGCGCCCTTCAGTGCATCGGAGACGCTCTTGTAGTTGCCGCGCTCGATCTGTTCTCCCGAGATCAGCGTGACATCTGCCGGCACGTCACTGATCGTTGTTTCGCTACGGCTTGCGGTGATTACGATCGCGTCCGTCTCGTAGGTTTGTGTGCTCTCGTCCGTCGTTTCCTCCGCACTCGCCGACGGAGCGGCATACGCCGTTACAATCGTCAGTACGCCCGTGATGAGGCCGCTTAATACCGATTTTTTCATCTTTTTATCCCTTCCTTACTCACCTTCAAGGGCATCTAGCCCTCTTGCTATATCTTCCAGCGCTGTGATGCAGCGTCCGTTCCCGTTGTTGACATCGGAAAAATTCACGACAATGATGCGGTTCTCCCGCACGGCTTTCATGTTTTGGAGGTTGACGTCCGCACGCAGCTCCGCGCGCGCTTCTTCCGGCGGTATGTCCCGCGGATTCACGCAGATGATAACGTCGGGGGCAAAGCCGAGCACGCGCTCGGGGCCGACCGCACGCATCTGACGCGTGACGACGTTGTCCGCGCCCGCCTTGCGCGCAATGTCGTCGATGATGTAGGCGGGGGCGTACATGCTGTAAAGACTGTTTCCATGCGATTGCAGGATCATTGCAGAAAAGCGTTTCCCGCGTACAGCGGTGTGGTCTTCGACGGCAGCAACGCGCGCTTTTAATGCTGCGATATAGTCCGCGGCACGGTCCTCCGCGTCGAAGATGTGTCCCATATCCGCGATGAACGGATAGACTGTCTCCTCGAGCGTCGGCGCTCCCCTGCGCACGGTGGCGGGCACAATGTACGCACCGACACCGTGATCGAAATAGGAGTACACATCGCCGAGCGCCTCGGGGGTGAAGTGGTGCGACCAGCCAATGATGAGATCGGGGGCGAGTGCAACAACCTCCTCGCGGCTCGGCACATAGGGCGCGGCGAGAATCGGCAGTTCCGCATAGGCGTCCGCATACGCAGACGGCTCCTTCCCATAGGGCGCGGTCGTGCCGATGATCCGGCGCTCGAGACCGAGATCGATCATGAGCTCCGTCGCGCCCGGATAGGAAACGAGCACGCGTTCAGGTGTATGGGCAAGTGTGAACGTCGCAGGGCGTCCCTCGCTGTCCGATGTCGTGTAGGAAATTCCGCCTGTATGCGGTGCTGCTGCCTGCGTCCCGCGCCCATCGGTGAGGGACAGCCAGAGGATGAGCGCGGCGAGCGCGAGGAGGGGGAGGAGATGGAGCATATGGGAGATGCAGCGGAGTACTTTGCCGCTCGTCTGCGCGCGCTTCACGTCATCTGCTCCGTGCGGTAGTCGACGAGCGGAAGTCCCGCCGCATCGTGGGTGACATTTGCGCGTACGCCGTAGATATGTGCGAGCATGTCCTCCGTGATGATCTCCTGCGGCGTGCCGATACGCTCGATGCGCCCCTCCTTCATGACGACGAGGAGGTCGGCGTACATCGCCGCGAGATTGAGATCGTGCAGTGCTGCGATCACGCCGATGCCGAGCCCTTTGACCAGCTCCAGGATATGCAGCTGGTACTTGATGTCGAGATGGTTTGTCGGTTCATCGAGGATGAGCAGCTGCGGCTCCTGCACGAGACAGCGCGCAAGCATGACGCGCTGCTGCTCGCCGCCCGAGAGCTCGTTGAAGCTGCGCTGTGCCGCGCCCGCCATGCCGACGCGCTCGAGCGCGGTGCGTACGAGCGCGAAGTCCGCCGCCGTGTCCTCCTCGAAGCTCTCCTTATACGGCGCGCGTCCCATGAGCACGATCTCCTCGACGCTGAAGTCGAAGTCGACAGCATGGAACTGCCCCATGACGCCGATCTCCTGTGCTGCGGCGCGCAGAGGAATCCCGTCAATCGGCGTGCCGTCCATCGTAACTGCGCCCTCCTGTACGCGGTGGACGCGGTAGAGGTGCTTGAGGAGCGTCGATTTGCCGCAGCCGTTCGGCCCGAGGAGCGCAACGAAGCGGTCGGCCGGGAGGTCCGCGGTGATGCCGCGGAGGATTTCCTTTGCGCCGATGCGGAAATGCAGGTTCTCAATGTGGATCTCCTTCATCGCGAACCCCCAAAATTCCCGCCGCTGCCGAAGAGCAGCTTCATGAAGAGGGGCGCGCCGATGAGCGCCGTGATGATGCCGATCGGCAGATCGCCCGCGGGCAGCAGTGTGCGCGCGAGGAGGTCGGCGATGACGAGAAAGATCGCCCCGACGAGGAGCGCCGCCGGCAGCAGACGACGATGTGAGGCGCCCGTAAACGAGCGCACGAGATGCGGGACAACGAGTCCGACGAAGCCAATGATGCCGCAGGTCGCGACGAGGACACCCGTCAGCAGGGCGAGAAGTCCCATGTAGAGGCGGCGCTTCGCGCTCGCGTCGATGCCGAGCGTGACGGCGAGCTCCTCTCCGAGCAGCAGCACGTCGAGCGTACGCAGCTGCGAGAGGAAGTAGACGGCGAGCGCGGTGACGATGAGGACGGGCAGGAAGAGGCTGTGCCATTTTGCATCCGCGAGGCTGCCCATCGTCCAGAACGCGGCCGACTGCATGCCCTCCGCATCCGCCGCCATGTAGACGATGAAGTTCGTCACCGCAATGCACAGAGCGCTGATCGCTGCACCCGCGAGTACGAGCTTCACCGTCGAGACGCGGCGATGCATCCCTGCGAGTATGAGTACGGCGAGCGTAGCGAGGATTGCGCCGACGAAGGCGCAGCCCGGCACACCGAACGGGATCGCCGCAGAGCCGATGAGGATCGCGAGCGTTGCGCCGACGGACGCGCCCGAGGCGATGCCGAGGATGAAGGGCTCCGCGAGCGGGTTCTGCACGCTCGCCTGCATGACAACCCCCGCGAGCGCAAGCCCCGCGCCCGCTGTCATCGCAAGCAGGACGCGCGGCACGCGCAGCGACCAGATGATGTCCGTGACGGCAGGATCGGCGGCGGGGACGCTGCCCGTCAGCTTTGCCGTGATGATAGCGAGTGTATCGCCGGCAGGGATAAAGACGCTGCCCGCCGATACAGCAAAGACGGCGGTGAGGACAAGCAAAGCAGCGAGTGCGGGCGGTGATGTGAGCAGCGATCGAATATGCACGGCGACCTCCTTTCTGTGTTTGTTTTGAGAAGCACTTAAAGACGAATTATATTCACTTTTGCAGAATACGGTATTTCAGAGATGCTGTCAATGAAAATCTTTCGCAAATACTATAATAGATATATTCTTGCAGATTAGAGGCATTCCAGCGCACAAAAAAACCGCCTGCACCGCATGGGTGCAGACGGGAAAGGGAGGCTGGGGCAATGTTGATGTTATGCGTCGAGGTCGATGTCGAGGATGCCCGCTGCGTAGGAAGCCGCCTCATAGCGCTGAATGAGTACATGGATGTGTCCGTTGGCATCCATATAGATGTCCTTGGGCGCGGTCTCGAGCTTTTTGAAGTCCTTGACCGCGCCGTCTTTCGGCTCGGCGAGGCGCTTGTTCAGTGACTCCAGCGTGTAGCGTGAAGCATGTTCTTTCCGATCCGGCAGCTGCTGCACGTCGGCGAGGGTGAGTGCCTTGCCGTCGGACAGACGGAAGATATAGCCGTGTGCATAGGACATCGGATGCGCCGCTCCCTCCTCGGATATGAGTTGGTTCGTCTTCAGGCTGAGCAGATCGTCGCTGCTCTTTGTGATCTCGTAGCTCATCTTTGCCGTGGGCGGCTTGCCCGCAACGCGTGCGGCGTCGATCTCCTGCATGAATGCCTTCACATCGTCCTCGATCACCGTATTGATGCGCTGCTGTGCCTCAGGCGCATCGGCCTTTACGACGGGATAGGTGAGCGTCGCACCGTCGCTGGTCTCCTGTCCGTCCGTGACAGTCGCCATCGCAAAAGCCGCGCCGGAAAGCATCGTCGTCATCGCCGCGGTAAGCGCCGCAGCGCGCAGAGTTCTCTTCATCATGGTTCCTCCATTTGTTCTTCTGTTGATTGCTGACGAATGATAGTGTAGCAAAAGTAATGGGGAACGGCGTAAGGATGGGATTATATATTGGTAAAAATCTGCAGGCGCATGATTTCTTGATTTTTGGAAGAGGCGTGTCTATAATGAAAAACAGCTGACATGGGCCGCGCGCGGTTCTTTTTCGATCGGAAGTGCGGATGATGAACTTTCGGGATGATTTTCTGCGGGACAGCGCGGTTCCAGTACCGCCTGCGGAGGGAGGACGATGAAATGAAGACGATCGAAATGCTCATTGGCGGCGCATATGTTTCGGGGGAGAGCACGCTGCCCGTCTGTCACAAGGCGACAGGGGAGCAGATCGCAGCGATTTGTACGGCGGGAGAGGCCGAGGTGCGGGCAGCCGCAGATGCGGCAGAGAGGGCTTTCCGCGAAGTGAAGCTCAGTCCCTATGAACGTTATGAGATCCTCATGCGGGCGGCAAATCTCATGCGCGAGCGCCGCGAGGAGTTTGCGGAGGCGCTTTCTGCCGAGGCGGGAAAACCCATCCGCGACGCGCGCGGCGAGATCGACCGCGCCTATCAGACGCTCATCCTCTCGGCAGAGGAGGCAAAGCGTCTGCATGGTGAGACGGTGCCGCTTGCGGGAGCGCCGGGCTGCGCAGGCCGCATGGCATTTACGATCCGCCGCCCGCTCGGCATTGTCTGCGCGATCACCCCGTTCAACTTCCCCGTCAATCTCGCGGCGCACAAGATCGGCCCGGCCCTTGCGGCGGGCAATACCGTCATCTACAAGCCCGCCTCGGCAACGCCGCTCACGGCAGCGCTTCTCTGCGATGTGTTTCAGGAGGCAGGGCTTCCTGCGGGGTGCCTGAATCTCATCTACGGCGAGGGCGGCAGGGTCGGGCGTCTCCTCACGGCGGACGAGCGCATCCGCATGTTTTCCTTCACCGGCAGCGTTCCTGTCGGGAAGGCGCTTCATGAGGCGGTGGGATTTCGCCGCATCTCGCTCGAGCTCGGCTCGAACTCCGCGAATATTGTGCACGAGGATGTGGCGGATGTTGCATGGGCTGCCGAACACTGCGCGCGCCATGCATTCGTGAATGCGGGGCAGGTCTGCATCTCCTGCCAGCGCGTCTACGCAGCGCGCAGCATTTATGAGGAGTTCTGCGCGGCGGCGGCGGAAGCTGCTCAGAATTTCAAGGGCGGCGACCTCATGGACGTGCACACGCAGATCGGTCCCATGATCTCCGTGCGCGAGGCAGAGCGCATTGAGGCATGGGTCGAGGAGGCAGCGTCCGCAGGTGCGCGCGTTCTCACGGGCGGGCAGCGGACGGGCGCATTCTACGAGCCGACCGTGCTCACGGATGTCACCCCTGCGATGAAGGTTGTCTCCGAGGAGACCTTTGCCCCCGTCGTCAGCATCATCCCCTACGATACGATTGAGGAGGCCGTCGCCGCCGTCAACGACACGCGCTACGGCCTGCAGGCGGGTGTCTTCACGCGCTCGCTCGCCGTTGCGAACTACTGCGCCGAGCATCTCGAGGTCGGCGGCGTCATCATCGGCGACGGTGCGACTTTCCGCATGGACAACATGCCCTACGGCGGGGTCAAGGACAGCGGCATCGGCCGCGAGGGTCCCGCCTACGCCATCCGCGAGCTCACTGAGGAGAAACTGATCGTGCTGAATGTCGAGGGATGAACCTATTGTGCAGTCAAAAAGCGGTCACGCATATTGCGTGACCGCTTTTCTCGTATCATGCTATTTCTTTGCGAGGAGCTCCTTGCCCTGCTTGCCCGTCATGTGGGCGATGCTCATCTCAAGCATGCAGAATCGCTCCCAGGTGCGGTCGATCATCTCGTTGTGCTGCGCCTCGGTGTTGTCGGGCGCGTATTTGAGGGCGAGTTTGCGTATCGATGCGCGCTTTTCCGCATCGTCCTCGATGATGCGGATACTGCCGAAGACAATGACGCTGCGAAATGCGGTCGTATATTTTTCCGGGATGATCTCATCCTGATCGATCACGGCGAAGGACGCATGCGGATTCTGACGGACGGCATCGATCTTGTGCCCCTCAAGTGCGCTGTGAAAGTAGATGTGCGCACCATCATAGACGTAACTGATCGGCACAGCATAGGGAAAGGCCTTGTCCCCCGCGAGCGCAAGGACGCCGGCCGTTCCGCGCAGGAGCACGGCCTCGGCTTCCTCCGGAGAAAGCTGCTGTATCTTGCGGCGCATCGTGTGGAACATACGGCACCTCCGTATCAAAAAAGGAGGACATCCGTATAGATTCCTCCGTGTGTGGTCAAAATGGTGGAGACGAAGAGGATTGAACTCTCGACCCCCAGATTGCGAACCTGGTGCTCTCCCAGCTGAGCTACGTCCCCGTGACTGACAAGGGACATTATAACGCTCTGAAATGGAAAAAGCAAGTGATTTTTTCAGACATCACGCCCGCACACGCATCTCCCGCACGACATCCGCCGCAATCTGCGGGGCGGTGAGGTGATGCGCGCGTGCGAGATCATGGGGATTGCAGCGGTTGAAGAACTTCTTTGGCAGTCCATAGCAGCGCACGCGCATATCCGGCGCATCCCCATAGAACGCCGCGACCTTCTGCCCGAACCCGCCGTCGAGGATGCCGTCCTCGAGCGTGAGGACGAGACGGTGCTTCGCGCGCAGCGAGGTGAGCAGCTCCGCATCGAGTCCCGAGAGATAGAGCGGATTGATGACGGTGGCATGGATGCCCTCGCGTCTGAGTTCCTCCGCGGCTGCAGAGGCGAGCGCGGCAAAATTGCCGACGCCGATGAGGGCGACGTCCGCACCCTCGGTGACGACAACGGACTTGTTGAGCCCGCTGTAATCCGTGCGCACGGGATAGGGACTCTCTGCATAGCCGGAGAACGGCATGCGGATCATGACGGGATGTTCCGTCTGCTCCACTGCCCAGCGCAGGACGGCGATGTGCTCCGCGATGCTCGTCGGCGCGATGTGGACGAGGTTCGGGATGTTCGAGAAGATGGCGATGTCGTAGAAGCCGAGATGCGTCACGTCCGTTGAGCGATAGAGTGACGTGCCTGTCGCGAGAAAGACGGCGGGGCTGCGGTTGATCGCGACATCCTGCGCCATCTGATCGTAGGTCCGCTGAAAGAAGCTGCTGTACGTGCCGAATACCGGGCGCGCAGCGCCGCGCGCGAGCCCCGACGCCATCGCAACGGCGTGCTCCTCGGCAATGCCGACGTCGACGTACTGGCTGCCGAGCGCTGCGCGGTCGGCGGGAGAGAGGTTGATGCCGCCGACAATGCCCGCCGAGAGATAGACAAAGTTCGGATTCTTCCGCGCCGTTTCCAGCACGAAATTCACCGTAGCCGCGGCATAAGGTTCGGGCGCGCCGGGGGTCTTGCTCGCACCGCTTTCCAGGTGAAAGGGCGCATGGCGGTGCCAGCCCTCGGGATCGTTCTCGGCGAACGAGAGGCCCTTTCCTTTCTGCGTATGGATGTGTATGACGACGGGTTTTTGTGTGTCCTTTACTGCGGAGAACACGCGGATCAGCTCCTCCGCGTCGTTGCCGTCGGCGACATAGCGGTAGTCCAGGCCCATCGCGCGGAAGAGGTTGTCCGGCGCAGTGCCGTTTGTCTCGCGCAGCCTCTGGAACGTGCGGTACATGCCGCCGTGGTTCTCGGAGATCGACTGCTCGTTGTCGTTGAACACGATGATGAGGTTCGTCTCCATCTCGCCCGCGACGTTCAGCCCCTCGAGCGCCTCGCCGCCTGACATCGAGCCGTCGCCGATGAGGGCGATGACGTTCTCTGTGCCCCCGGCAAGATCGCGCGCCTTGGCGAGACCCGTCGCGAGGCTGATCGAGGTGGATGTATGTCCGATGTTGAAGATGTCGTGCGGGCTCTCATCGGTATTCGTAAAGCCGGAGACCGCACCGTACTGCGCTTCGTCGATGTAGGCCGCGGCACGCCCCGTCAGCATCTTGTGCGGGTAGCACTGGTGCGAGACATCGAATACAATCTTGTCGCGCGGCGAATCAAAGACGGTGTGAAGTGCGATCGTCGCCTCGACGATGCCCAGATTCGGCCCGATGTGCCCGCCGGCGATACTCGTACGGCGGATGAGTGCATCCCGCATCTCCTGCGCGAGTGCAGAGCGCTGTGCTGCGGTATAGTGCTTGATGTCCGCAGGGCTGGTGATGGTTTCAAGATACAAGGAAGATATCCTCCTAATTTTACATATGATAAAATATTGACCCTATTATAACATAAATTCTGAGAAAATATCATGATTGGTCAAAAAATACGAATGAGAGCAAAGAAAAAGGACCGCCGCTGCTGCGGCAATCCTCGATGAAATATGTTTGATTATGCGAGCGAATGAATCTTCTCCGCCAGGCGTTTTGCGTGCGCATGGGCCGCCGCCCCTTCCGCCGCAAGCGGCATATTAGCTTCCCTCCCATCGCTGCGGGGAAATGCCGAGCGTATGCGAGGCGATAGGGGCATCCCTAAAAATCAGACCTTCAATGCAGAGAACGTATCCGCGGCGATCTGCTCGGCGGTGAGATGATGGGCACGCGCGAGCTCTTTGCTGCGGTAACGGTCATAGAACTCCTTCGCGAGCCCGTAGCAGCGCACGCGGATATTCTTGTCCATGCCGTAGTAGGCGGCGATCTTCTGCCCGAAGCCGCCGTCGAGGATGCCGTCCTCGAGCGTGAGGATGAGGCTGTGCTTTTCCTTGAGTGCATCGAGGAGCGCCGTATCGAGTCCCGAGAGAAAGATCGGGTTGATGACCGTCGCCTTGATGCCTTCCTTTTCGAGTTCGGCCGCCGCAGCACTCGCCAGCTGGGCAAAATTGCCCGCGCCGATGAGAGCGACGCCGCTGCCCTCGGTGACCATCTGATATTTGTTGAGCGCGCTGTAATCCGTGCGCACGGCGTAGGGGCTCTCTTCGTAGCCCATGACCGGCATGCGGATCATGACGGGGTGCGCTGTCTGTTCGACAGACCAGCGCAGCACCGCCGCGTACTCGTCGAGGCTCGCAGGTGCGAGGAAGACGAGGTTCGGGATGTTGGCAAAGAGGGGAATATCAAAGAAGCCGAGGTGCGTCACGTCGTTCATGTAGTACATGGACGCGCCGACGGAGAGAAAGACCGCGGGATTATGATTCACCGCGACATCCTGCGCCATCTGATCGTAGGTGCGCTGGAAGAAGGTGCTGTACGTGCCGAACACCGGACGCGCACCGCCGCGTGCGAGCCCCGATGCCATCGCGACGGCGTGCTCCTCGGCAATGCCGACATCGACGTACTGGCTGCCGAGCTCCGCACGGTCGGCGGGGGAGAGACCGATGCCGCCCATCGTGCCCGCCGCGAGAAAGACGAAGTTCGGGTTCGCCTTGGCCGTCTCTTTGACAAACGTCTTTGTTGTCTCCTGGAACGGGTCGGTGTACGGGTGCTTCAGTTCGCCCGTCTCAATGTCGAACGCCATGCGGTAGTGCCAGGTCTCGCGGTCCTCCTCGGCGAACTTGTAGCCCTTGCCCTTCTGCGTATGAATATGCACCACAACCGGTTTTTGGCTGTCCTTGACCGCTTCGAACGCTGCAATCAGTGCCTCGGCATCGTTGCCGCGGGCGACATAGCGGTAGTCGAGCCCCATCGCACGGAAGAGGTTGTTCGGCGCGGTGCCGCCCGTCTCGCGCAGGCGGCGGAACTCGCGGTACATGCCGCCGTGATTTTCCGCAATGGACTGGTCGTTGTCGTTGAACACAATGATGAAGTTGGTGTCCATCTCGCCCGCGACATTCAGCCCCTCAAGCGCCTCGCCGCCCGACATCGAGCCGTCGCCGATAAAGGCGATTATATTTTCTTTCCGCCCCGCGCGATCGCGTGCCTTCGCAAGGCCCGAGGCCAGGCTGATCGAGGTCGATGTGTGTCCGACGTTGAAGAAGTCGTGCGGACTCTCCTCCGGATTCGTGTAGCCCGAGACCGCGTCGTAGTGCGCCTCGTCGATGTATGCCTCGACACGGCCCGTCAGCATCTTGTGCGGATAGGACTGGTGCGAGATGTCGTAGACGATCTTGTCGCGCGGTGAGTCGAATACCGTGTGCAGCGCGATGATCGCCTCGACCGCGCCGAAGTCCGGGCCGAAATGTCCGCCGTGAATGCTCGCGCGCCGGAGCATCGCATCGCGCATCTCCTGCGCGAGCGCCTTGCGTTCTGCCGGGCCGTATCCCTTGATGTCGGCCGGTGATGTGATCTTTTCCAAATACAAGTGAAATCCCCCTTTGAATCGTGCGGGAGCCCCCATAAAACATCCATCCTGCTACGCCGCATTATAGCATTGGAGTGCGCTCACATGTCAAGAAAGAGTTTTTTGGAAAATGTTTCCAAAGCAACGGATTATTTTCAGGAAGCGGTGGTAAAGTAGACGCTGCAAAAATGGAAGTCAACTCGATGGAGGGTCTGTATGAATACATGTGAGATGAAAGAAAGCCGTATTGTCATCAGCGAGGTCATGATGCCGAGCCAGGCGAACCCGAACGGGAACGTACACGGCGGCGAGATCATGAAGCTGATGGACTCGGCAGCATATACAGCGGCGCGGCGCTACGCACGCTCGAATGTCGTCACCGCGCGCGTGGATGAGCTCGAGTTCCACCTGCCCATCCGCATCGGCGACCTCGTCGTTGTCACGGCGGACATTGTCTACGTCGGGCACAGCTCGATGGAGATCGCCGTCAATGTCATCGTCGAGGATCTGGATGAGGACAGCGATGCGCAGCTGGCACTCTCGGCGTATTTCACAATGGTTGCACTCGACCGCAATGCGCGTCCGAAGTCCGTGCCGCCGCTCGCGCTCGATACCGAGGAGGCACGCATCGCCTTCGAGGAGGGCAAGCGCCGCTATGCCGCGCACAAGGCGCGCAAACGCGGGGCGGCGAATCCTGCAGGCGGCTGCGTCTGCGCGATACTGAGGAGCAAGTCAAAAGCAGCAGAGGAATAAGTATTTGCTCTCATAAATTGATGCAAATAAAAACGCATGACCCGGGGGTCATGCGTTTTTGCAGCGGGAGGGAAGGCGCGTCTCAGCGTGCTCCCTCCCATCGGAGCAGACGCTCCTTCTTATCAATGCCGCCCGCATAGCCCGTCAGGCTGCCGTTCGTGCCGACGACTCTGTGACAGGGGATGAGGATGGAGATCGGGTTGCGGCCGACCGCGCCGCCGACCGCCTGCGCCGACATGCGGCAGCCGGTATTCTGCTCAATGCGCCGTGCGATCGCACCGTAGGTCGTTGTCTCACCGTACGGAATCGTGCGCAGAATCTCCCACACCGATTGCTGAAACGCCGTGCCGTGAGGTGCAAGCGCGGGCATAAAGTCGGGCTTTCTGCCGCTGAAATAGACATCGAGCCAGCGGCGCGCCTCCTCAAATATGAGGAGGCTTTTTTGCGTGCGCGTTGCGTCGAGTCCCTCTGCAGCATATTTCTGCCCGTCGAAATAGAGTCCGACGAGCGCCGTGCCGTCGCTCACGAGAGTCATCCCGCCGAGCGGGGAAGCGTAGTGCGATGTGTAGAGCATGGGGCACCTCCTGCCGGTTGATTTGCCTCTATTATAGAGCAAAATGATGTGGTGCGATACCGCCCTCTCGTGAACTTTTCTTTAAAATATGATATAGTTAAGGAAGCACTGATAAATTCAGCCGCGCCATCTTAGCGTATCTTTTTTTCCCGCTTTTTGTCGGCGAATCCTCCACATAGCTTTGACTATGTGTCCGGTTTGCCTCCTCAATCGGACGAAAAAATCTACGCCAATCTGACAGACTTCATTTTATCAGCGATTCCTTAAGCAAAGACTTTGGAAGGAGGCTGCACGATGGAGATAACGGATGATATGGTCGTGCAGGGCGCTCGCGCGGCGGTGCGTATTGCACTGGCGAAGAACAAAGCAAGAGGCGTGTCGAGTGTTGTTTACGACCGCAAGACGAAGACCCTCTATGAGATCAGGAGCGATGGGCAGCGTGTGCCTATACGGGCAGAATGTGATGGAAAACGTGCAGAAGAAGCCTGAAATCATCGTTTTTGCGGGGCCAAACGGTTCGGGCAAGAGCACGTTTACAGAAATTCTGCGTCCTCCTCAGATGGATTATATCAACGCCGATGAGATTAAGAAAAATCTCAAGTGTGATGATCTTGAAGCGGCGCAGACTGCCGAACGGCAGCGAGAGGCATGTCTTTCTGACAAGAGAGAGTTCTGTTTTGAAACAGTGCTTTCCACGCCGCGTAATTTGGAGCTTTTGAAACGTGCGCGGGAAATGGGCCATTTTATCCGCTGTTATTATGTCCTGACCATAGCCCCGATTATCAATGTCTACCGTGTAAAAACGCGCGTGGCATCGGGCGGGCACGATGTTCCCAAGGAGAAGATCTATGCGCGCTATGATCGCGCAATGGATCTCGTTCCCGCGGTCATTGCCGTGAGTGATATATGCCACATTTATGATAACTCCGCGGAGGAGCCGTTTCGTATCTTCAAGAAGCAGAAGAATATGTGCTTTTATGATGAATGCGATGACTGGCAGAGAGAAAAAATTGAGATGCTCACGGGAATTGCGGATATGATGCGGAAAAATTTAAATTAGGGGGACTCTTTTACATCGAGGCGCAGGCGTCTGTCTGCGCCTTTTGTGTTTGCATTTTTCGCAAAGACGGCGGCACGGATTGATGTCCATGCACAGATACCCGAACGCCATGAGGTATTTGTAGGTGCTTGTTTTGTTTCGCGTCATCGTCGATCTTCCTATCCGCATGATTGCATCAAGAGTAGTTATAGGACGAAAATCCCGCGCATAATAGTGCCGGTTCGATATGGCTTTCCCGCCCGCTGACAAATCTTAACCCATCCTCCTCGGATTAGGCTTTCACATTGTAAAAGCTCCTTGCGTATTATATACTTTACTTATGGAAACAACCGGACAGGAAAAGAGGCGATCGTATGAGAGATCATATTTTGGGGACGCTTTACGGTATGGCTCTGGGCGATGCGATGGGAATGCCGTCGGAGCTGTTGAGCCGCAGAAGGATTCGGGAGATTTTCGGGCGCATTGAGGCGTTCGAGGACAGTCCCGCGGAAAATCCTGCCGCAATCGGTTTGAAGAAGGGGGAGTTTACCGATGATACGGCGCAGGCACTCGTCATTCTCGACTCCCTGATGGAAAACGACTACGTGCCGGACAAGGGACTGATCGCGCGTAATCTCCTGCAATGGGCCGTTCGAACGAATGCGTTCGACAAAAACATCCTGGGGCAGAGCTCGAAGGCCGCGCTCCATGCTGTTGCACATGGAGAAGATCCCGAACCTTACACCGTAAAGGCGCTGACGAACGGCGCAGCGATGCGGATTGCGCCGATCGGCTGCCTCTTTTCCTCCCATGATCTGCAGGATCTTGCCGCATATGTCTTTCATATCAGCGAGGCAACGCATAAGACCGACGTGGCACTCAGCGGCGCCGGCATGGTGGCGGCAGCGGTCAGCGCCGCGCTCGACGGCAGGTCGTGGGATGACATTATGGATACTGCAATGGACTGCTGTGCCATGATCGCGCAGTACGGTGCGGAGACATACAGTGCCTCGCCGAAAGCACGGCTTGCTTTGGCGCTGGAATTTGCACAGCGGTATCGGGCAGATGAGGAGGCGTTCTCTCTCTCCATTTATGAAATCATCGGCACGACAACGCTGATGAGCGAGGCTGTGCCGGCTGCTCTGGCGATGGCGTACTATTTCAAGGAGCCGAAAGCATGCAGCTTGGCCTGTGCGAATCTCGGCGGTGATACGGATACGATCGGCGCTATGGCAACTGCGATCTGCGGTGCGAAGGTCGGAGCAAAGCACATCGAGGAAGAATGGATCGCCGTGTTGGAGCGGAGCAATGCCGTGGATTTCGGACATTATGCCGACAGCCTGCTCGCACACCGCGGCAGGGTACATTGTTGACCCTTTTGAGGCGTGGCTTTCAGAAAAAAGAACGGGAGGGATTATCATGCACGAAGAAGAAAAGACCTTTCTGTCGCCGGAGGAGCGGACAGACCGGCCCAGAAGCCTGTTTTTCCTATATTGCGCTGCCAATATCGGGATCCTCGGTCTCGTCTACGGCGCCATTATCGTCGGTTATCAGCTGAGTTTCCTGCAGGCCGTTCTCGTTGCGGTCATCGGTTCGTTTTCGTTCGGCATCGTTGGGCTGATGAGCCTGGCCGGACGCGATACAGGAGCCATCACATTTGTTTTGTCGCGTGCTTCGTTCGGCTTTCGGGGCAATTTAATCCCTGCAGCGGCGGCTCTGATCGCGCATGCCGGATGGCTGTCGATCAATGTCTGTACCGGCGCACTGACGGTGTTGGCCCTATTTGCCGCGCTGGGGATTGGGATGACGACTCTGAGTATGGGCGCGGCTCTGGCAATTTTTGTAGCGCTGGTACTGGCCTCCGTATTGTTCAGTCATGCGATGCTGATCCGTATGCAGACACTCTGCACCTATTTATTCGGTTTTTTCACACTCGTCATTCTTGCGATCATCATACCGCAGACGGACTGGGCGATGCTCTTGTCGATGCCGAGTGGTGACTGGCTGGGGAATTTCCTGCCGGCACTTGCCTTTGTCGCCGCCGGCACCGGCATCGGCTGGACGAGTTATGCGGCGGACTACAGCTGCCATCAGGCACCGGAGCATTCGCGCACCAAGGTCGGCTGGGCCGTTACGCTTGGCGGCGCCGTGCCGCTCATTTTGATGCTCGGCGTCGGCATACTGCTTTCGACACGGGTGCCGGATCTTGCGAGTTCGGCAAACCCCATCGAGGTGATCAAGGGCGTGTTGCCGGTCAATCTGGCGATCCTCTATTACATCACGGCAATTGGCGGCCTGACGCCGCAGTGCTTCCTGGGACTGAAATCCTCCAAGCTCGTGCTCCAGGCGGCGCATATTCTGGTGAATGAACGCTGGATTCTCCTGTTCCAGACCGTTGTTGTCACGGTCATCCCGACCTATATCCTCTTTGTAGCGCAGGATTTTCAGGGGACACTGGAAGGCTTCCTGAGTATCATCGGGAAGCTGCTCGCGGCGTGGGCCTCGGTATTCCTTGCGGATTATCTGCTGCTGCGCCGCAGGCAGGGATATGATAAGGAGCTGCTCACCGATCCCGCGAGGAACGCGCTGAATTATCACGGCGTTGTCAGTTGGGTCGTCGGCTTTGTCGTGGGTATGCTGTTTTCCAAGACGTTTGTTTTTGCAGGCCCCTTTGCCACGGGCATCTTCGCCGGCAACAGCCTCAATGTTCTGCTGACCCTCGTTGTAAGCGGCGGACTGTACATCCTCCTGACACTGTTCGGCGGCAGGCGAAATGCGGCCTGACGGAGGAGAAGGCGTATGGGAAACGCAAAGATACTGATCCTCGGCGCGGCAGTGATCGATGTCGTCATCCATATCGATCGTCTGCCGCAGGCCGGAGAAGATATTGCCGGAAGGCAGAAGGGCATGATCGTCGGCGGCTGTGCATTCAACGTATCGAAAATCATGGGCGCCCTGGGCACTGCGCATGATCTCTGCGTGCCGCTCGGCAAGGGAATGTATGCGGACATCATCCGGCAGGAACTCCTGCAGTCTGGGCATTGGCCGATGATCGAAGATGAACGCTGCGACAACGGATACTGCCTCTCTCTTGTCGAGGCTGACGGCGAGCGTACATTCATTACGATGGACGGCATTGAGACGATGTGGCTCGATGCGTGGCTGGACAAGATTGATGCGCAGGCCTACGATTACATCTATGCCTCCGGCTATGGATTCCAGGATGACAATCCCGGCAGTGAAGTCCTGCTGCGTTTCCTGCGCCGCAGGAAACGCAGCTGCCGTCTGGTGCTCGACCCGGGGCCGAGGCTTTTGGGGAAGCGTTTTGCCGACGAGCTTCTGGGTATGCGTACGATTCTCGAAATGAATGCGGCCGAGGCAAAGGCGATGACGGGAGAAGCAAACGCTGCTGCTGCGGCGCGCAGACTCTATGCGGTTACGCGTCAGCCTGTCGTCGTGACACTCGGCAGGGAGGGGACGCTTTGCCGCAGCGATGAAGGCGAAATGCTCGTGCCCTCCGCTCCGGTCAAGGCGATCGATACGATCGGCGCCGGAGATTCGCATACAGCAGGATTCCTGTCGGCGCTGTCACAGGGGAAAACGCTGCGCGAGGCCTGCGAAGAGGCGAATCGAGTGGCAGCAATCGTCGTGCAGCATATTGGCTGTTCCATGGGCTAAGGTACGCTTTGATAGCAAAAAGCCAAGATCATATGGGGAGAAGTTTCGTTATATGGAGGAGAAAGGGCGCGCCCGTGAGCGATACGGTGCAGATCATCGCAGACCGCACGGAAGAGGACGGTGCACAGCGTATCCTTCGAAAGCCCTTCCATCTACGCGCACAGGGCTATGACCGCAGTGCCCGCTACAACCTTGTCATTGCAGACGAGAGCAGACACACTCCGGAGTAGCGTGAGCGGTTCACGATTGATGTCGTGGGGAGGACGGAGGAATTTCATTTTTGATGGGGTGAGATTATGGCGTTAAAGAACAATCCCGAAAAAATAGGAAATATTGCAGTGGATAGGCTCTCTAACTTCTTGCAAAGGAGCGAGCATTTAGATCCCAAAATCCAAAAGCACGACAAGAATGTTTCTTGGGACGGAGGAATTGATTACTACATACAATCACCTTTCTCGAAGGAGAACTTTATAGGACATATACCGATACAGGTGAAAGGCCATCTTGTCAACCTCATGGAACTGGAAAAGGAGAAGATAACATTTCCGGTAGAAATAGGTGATGTGGGGAATTTTGTTACATCTCGTGGTGTTCTATTCTTTGTTGTATATTTAGCAGAGGTTGAGAATGATACAGATGCCAAAATCTATTATAATGCTCTTTTACCGTATGATTTACATGAAATCCTAGAGTGGTATTCAAAGCAGAAGACGCGTGTCTTGGAATTCCTGCCATTACCGAGAGAACTCGATGACGTGGAGACCATTTTTAGAGATTTTCTCAGCGATCAGAGAAAACAATCCAATACGGTTATCTATGGGAAAACGGATAAGGTATTCTCCGCAGTTAATCAATATACCTTTAGTCTGCCATCTAAAAATGGGATTCCATATTTTGATGAACGTCCAAGGTATATATATCAAAATCTGACGGAATCAGTTTCAGTGCCCCTGATGAAGGGGACTTTTGATACAATGACGATTAAAGATGCTCCGCTCGTTACCTACGTTAATGGCCAGGAATATTTTCGTCAAGGAGAAGTCGTTTTAGGACGGAATAATAAAATCGAAGAAATTGTTATTAATCCGGGGTTGCGTTTTAGCAAGCTATCAAGCGAGAAAAAGACGGGATTGGTAGATTCAGATCGGGAATGCACAGTTCAGCAGATGGTAGATAATTTGAAGTTTATCAAGCTTGCAGCGGAAGGCGGAGAAGTTCGTATTGGAGATTTCTTAACAGTGAGTGAATTGAAGTTTTCGCACAATGTGGATGAGCTAAGTCGAGACATTTTATTTTACGAGCGCATCCAAGAATTATTGACGTATATGCACGTCACCAAACAAGTGCATGTTTCTGATTTTACGGATGATGAATTGTATGAGCTGAACGCAATGTTTTTCTATATGGTTGAGAGAGTTCCCTATGAGGCGGAAAATAATGTTTTTGGCCGATGGACCTGCGGACCTCTCAAAAACTTTATCATCAGCAGACAGTCGGAAACTGGTTGTTACCTTTATGATGCCTTTCGGATTGAGCTGGAAAACTTTGAAATGTCACTTGACGAGGGCGATCATAGGTTTGCGTCTAGTCTTTATGTCATGCTTTCTGTGGATGATTATGTTAACCTGGATAATATCGACTATGATGTTGTGGAGCAGAGTTTGATAAATGTGCCATACTCAGAGAACTATGGAATGGTGGCCGTTAATACACTTCTTCGTATTCTGATGGCATATGATCATACAACGAATCTTCGTCTATTAGAAATTGCCGAGAAGCTTTCTTGCTATTTATTAGAGCATGCAGACAATATTTCTAACTTTATCAATAGAATGCAGGTGATTCGGCGGAAACGAGAGTTTACAACGTGTGAGATTGCTGAAATTATGAAACGACGAACTCAGACATCCGATCAAGACAAGAGTGCGGTTTTCTATCATGCCGGTTTTGCAGCTCTGCTTGGCAATAAGGGAGATGTTACTTTTTATAAGGGGCAGATGACTTCGGAGCAACTGGAACAGTATGAAATGTTTCCTATTAATAATCTTGTAGTGACATGAATTTATTAAAATAAATTGTTTGCTATAGTTCCCGCATAACACAACCCCCGCCGCATTGCGGCGGGGGGTGTGTTGTATTCATAAAAATACAGGGGGAATCCGTCGTCGTTCTCAGGTAATGGATGCCCGATAGATGCTGTCGACGGCCTTTTTGAGGACGGCGTCGAATTCGGCGTCGCTCTGGCTGACGCGCAGCTCCTGTGCGAGGGCGCGGGAGAAGCTGGCGATGAGGCCGTGGTTGCGCGCGAGTTTTTCGTTCGCATCGTCCTGCGTGTAGCCGCCGCTGAGGGCGACGACACGTACGACGTGCGGGTCTTTCATGATACCTTCGTAGAGGTTGTCGACGGTCGGGATGGTGACCTTGAACATGATCTTGGCATCGGCGGGCAGCTTTGCGAGGTGCTCTTTGATGGCGCCGAGCATGATCTCCTCTGCCTTTTCTTTATCGGGGCAGTGGATGTCGACCTCCGGCTCGAGGATGGGGACAAAACCCTTGCGGACGATCTGCATGCCGACCTCGAACTGCTGGTCAATGATGGCGCGGATGCCGGCCGGGTTTGCCTGCTTGATGACGGAGCGCATTTTCGTGCCGAAGATGTGGCGTTCCTTTGCGCGATCCAGCAGGGCGTCGAGACCCGGGATGGGCTTCATGAGCTGGACGCCGTCCTTCTCCTCGGCGAGGCCTTTGTCGACCTTCAGGATGGGGATGATGCCCTTCTTGGTCCAAAGGAAGTCCGCAGTGAAGAGACCGTCGATCTGGCGGTCCATGGTGTTCTCAAAGAGGATGGCCGCGAGGATCTCGTTCTTGTCGAACGACGGGCTCTTGATGATGCGTGTGCGCATTTCGTGAACGCGTGTAAACATCTCGTCATCGCCGTGGTACGCGCTCTCGTCGATGCCGTACGCTTTCAGCGCCTTGGGCGTGGAGCCGCCGCTCTGGTCGAGCGCTGCGATGAAGCCCTTGTCATGCTGCATGCGGTTCAGCTGTTCCTGATTCATTGGACATACCTCCTGTTGTGAGAAATATGAGGGAGAGGGCACCCCTTTCGCCGCTCTGCGTCTGATCCTCCGCGCAGGCGGGGAAACCGAGCGTGCGGATCAGGGACATGGCCCCGTTTGCTTCTATATTTTATTATAGCGCGATTTTCAGAAGAATACAACGACATTGAAAGTGCTTATCATAAATTTTATCTGCCGCTGCCGATCTGCGCGGACTCTTGCGCTGCAGGAGCGTCCGCAGGGAGGCGGCTGCTGCCATCCTGCGGCGTCATCATGCCCCCCTGCTTTCAGTCGATGCAGCCGAATTTCCCGCAGCCCCCCGGGCACAGCCGTGGGATCATCTCTGGTTCCACAACTCCCGTTGACCTCTTTGGAAGGGGCTCCTGCTTGACCCGCGGCGAAAAGTATCGTATGGTAATCTTATGGAAAAGATGGGGCTTGTAAAGAAAAAGGGGCAGGGGAGCTTTCTGGCTGCGGCATATTGCAGGAGATTTACATGAGTCTATACAATCTGATTCAGGCGAAGATATTCAGCACATATGAGGACTGGTGCTTGAAGAGCAGCTCGATGAACCGGCACGGCTTTCACATCGTGGGCATCGAGAACGAGCTGAAGTCAATGCGGGACGGACGCAATATGTTCGTGGAACTCTGCCCGCCGCACGCAGTCGAGGGCTGCACGTCCATGAAGGCGGTGGGCGGGAAGGCTGCCGATCAGGCAGACCTGTTGCTGGAAATCAACGGGAAGAAGTATCGCCGTGCGGGGATTTCCTACGACGATGCCGCGCGGATCATGAAAGACTTCGTGCAAAAAAGAGTGCGCCCCGCTGCAAGGGAGTATGAGCCGATGGAAGACGACTCGAAAGCGATCGCAGATGCATTCGCTGCGCTGGCGGACATCCTGCTCGGAGACGCCGCGTATACGAAGAGCCTCCGGAAGAAGATGCAGGCGAAAGGCGCGGCGGGCGTTGATGTCGGGTGGGAAAGACTCTGCAAAAAACTCGTGCGCAGCGGCAGGGCAATCGCGCTCGATTGGAAGAGCTGGAAGGAGGACTTTGTGGCTGCCGTAGACACGCTGTCAGCGGGTACGGGGCTCGCCGTCCATGCGGATATGCTCGGTGAAACGGACGGGATTCCTCTTTGGAGCAAGGCGGTGAACGCATCGTGGCACAATTATGTCCTCGCTGCGATGGACATGAACAACGAGGACTACGTCCTGCTCGTTCTGCCGCGGGAGGATTTTATGCGTGCAGCAGAGTGTGCGCGTGCGCTTTTGCATCGGATCGCTCCTGCAGAGGAGATGTAAGGCTATATACAAAAACAGCGATTTGCACACCATGCAAATCGCTGTTTTTGATTGCCTTTCCTTCCTCATGCGACAGGCGCATCATGAGGAAGCGAGCATAGATTTCTTTCTATCGGTACGGCGCATTGTGTTCGCCCTTTCGCCTCTTGGAACTTCATTTCGGGGAGATGTTCGCACACTCCTGCATTTGCAAACGGGCCTTGGTGTTGATGCTCGTCAGCAGTCACCATAGGAAAATCCCTGCCAGGAATCGGCAAGCGCTTGGCGGGGATTCCTGTCGAGCTCTGCGTAGGGCTTCCATTGGATCGCTGCTTTCGTAGGATTGCCGCGGGAGGGGAGAAAATCGGCGAGAAATGCCTGAAACTCAGAGCCATACGGATCGGCATGCATTATATACGGCACGTAGAATACAGCAGAGGCATCAACGAAGCTGGGCTGATTGGCGGACGAAGAATCTGCGTAGGAATATTTCGCCGCAACAGCGCTTACGTGAAGAATGCCGTCCTTTAGGAAAACCTGCTGATATTGGTGCATTGATTCCTCGCGACCGTCTCTTCGCCCCGTGCGTATCCACGTATCAATATGATAGACGCGATTTCCGCCGATCATGACCATGGGGACATTATGCCCCCACAGGTAGGAAAGGTCGGGCGTGATGGTGTAGTCTGCCGGCGGAATATCCGTTCGTACAGGCTCGAGCCGCGTGCCGTCTGCGCTGATCTCGTAGACGTAGCTGTCGATGCTGCGGGGGATGCTTGTCATTGCTGTCATCGCTTGGAGAGCAGGCTCTCCAAGGCCTGCAGCCTTTGCCTCCAAAAAGGCGGAAACATCAAAGTACAGGCCTCGAATGAGCAACTCGAGTCGTCCGTTTGCGTCCAGATCGGTAACGGCATAGGAGATGCCTGACATATCATCAGACCAATCCGTTTTTTCTTTGCCGAGGTGCCACGTCTGTTCCGTCAAGGAGATATCCCTGCTCCACACGTCTTTGCTGTGTGCGATGATGTCGAGCTGGGTATCGACTGCGGGCGGAGCCGCGCAGGCAGGCAATGAAAGGCTGAGGGTAAGGAAGGTGAGGACTGCGGGAATGATTTTGTGTGAAAAATTCACAATGCGTTCTCTTTGCATGGAAGGAGCGGCCTCAGCAGGTGCGGCACTTGTCATAGATGCCTTTATCCTTGAGCAGCTTGACCATGGTCTCGCCGATGTGCGCGACGGTCTCTGCGACGGGAATGCCTGCCGCGTTGAGCGCTGCGACCTTGTCCGCTGCTGTGCCCTTGCCGCCGGAGATGATCGCGCCGGCATGTCCCATGCGTTTGCCCGGAGGTGCCTGACGACCGGCGATGAATGCGCCGACGGGCTTGTCGGGCATGTTCTCCTTGATCCAAGCGGCGGCCTCCTCCTCTGCTGTGCCGCCGATCTCGCCGATCATGAGCACGGCGTAGGTGTCGGGATCGTCGCGGAAGAGCTGCAATACGTCGATGAAATCAAGTCCCTTGACCGGGTCACCGCCGATGCCGACGGTGGTGGTCTGTCCGATGCCGGCGTTCGTGAGCTGGAATGCCGCTTCGTATGTGAGGGTGCCGGAGCGCGAGACGAGGCCGACGTGGCCGGGCTTGCTGACGCTGCCGGGCGTGATGCCGACCTTCGACTGCCCGGAGGTGAGGAGACCCGGGCAGTTCGGCCCGAGGAAGCGCGTCTTTTTCCCCCGCATGTAGCGGCGTACCTTGACCATATCGAGAACGGGAATGTTCTCGGTGATGCAGACGACGAGATCGAGTTCCGCGTCGATCGCCTCGAGGATGGCGTCCGCAGCAAAGCGTGCGGGGACGTAGATGACGGAGACGGTTGCGCCGGTCGCATCGACCGCATCCTTGACGGTGTTGAATACGGGGACGCCGAGCGCCGTCTGTCCCGCCTTGCCGGGGGTGACGCCGGCGACAATCTGCGTGCCGTATTTGAGCATCTGCTCCGTGTGGAACATCGCCGCTGTGCCGGTGATGCCCTGGACGATGACTTTGGTGTCCTTATCAATCAGAACTGACATGGTGCGCCCTCCCTCTTAGTTCTTAGCCGCCGCGACAAGTTTCACGATCTGCTCGGCGCCACCCTCCATCGTGGGCGCGGCAAATACGTTGGTGATAGGGGTGTTCCGCAGGATCTCGCGCCCCTCTTCGACCATCGAACCCTCGAGGCGTACGACGACGGGAACGGGGAGGGAACTGCCGTCCTTGGAGATGATATGTGCGGCCTCAATGATGCCCTTTGCGATGTTGTCGCAGCGGTTGATGCCGCCCATGATATTGACGAAGATGCCCTTTGCCTGACCGCCTTCGAGCATGATGCTGAATGCCTTGGCGATCTTCTCGGGCGCGGAGTCGCCGCCGACGTCGAGGAAGTTCGCCGGCTCGCCGCCGTAGAACTTGAGCATGTCAACGGTCGCCATCGCAAGCCCTGCGCCGTTGACCATACATGCGACGTCACCGCCGAGGTTGACGTAGTTGAGCCCCGCTGCCGCCGCTATGCGCTCCTTCGGATCCTCCTCGCTCTCGTCGCGCAGCATCGCGATGTCAGAGTGGCGGAAGAGCGCACTGTCGTCGAAGTTGAGCTTTGCGTCGAGCACGACGACTTTGTCGTCCTCGGTGAGGACGAGCGGATTGATCTCGAGCTGAGAGCAGTCTTTGTCAATGAATGCAGTGTAAAGCTTCTGCATGGTTGAAACGGCTCTGCGGATGGCGGCCTCCGGGATGTTGATGGCATATGCCATGCGCATCGCTTGGAATCCTGCCAGACCGATGACGGGATCGATGTATTCCTTGATGATCTTCTCGGGTGTTTCGGCAGCGACTTTTTCGATCTCGACGCCGCCCTCCTCCGAGCCCATCATGACGACGCTTGCCGTATGGCGGTCGATGATAAAGGAGAGATAGTATTCCTTCTTGATCTTTGACGCCTCTTCGATGAGGAGGCGTTCGACGACTTTGCCCTCGGGACCGGTCTGATGTGTGACGAGAACCTTGCCGAGAAGTTCCTGTGCGACGGCGCGGGCTTCTTCGGAGCTCTTTGCGAGCTTCACGCCGCCGGCTTTGCCGCGTCCGCCCGCATGGATCTGCGCCTTGACGACAACGACAGGAGTATCGAGTTTTTCGGCATTGGTGACGGCCTCATGGACGCTGAACGCGGGCAGCCCGTTCGGTACGTTGACGCCGAACTCACGCAGTATCTGCTTGGACTGGTACTCATGAATGTTCATCTGGTCAAGCCTCCTTTAATTATTATGAGTAGAACTCCAGTATAGCTGCTATATTACGCTTCTTTCTGCGGAATGTCTAGCAATTTCGGTGCGGCGCATGATTGAAAAACTTGGTGCTGCATAAATATTTTCTATAAATGTGATGAAGCTCTATAAATATTGAAATGCAGAGGCGATTGGCTGTCGTACCGAAATCACGTCTTCTCGGAGGCAGAGGCAGCAATTGCACCGACGGGACAGTCCTCGGCCGCCTCCAGTGCGTCGTCCTGCTCGAGACAGGTCGGCTGCCGCAGGACGACGGCGGAGCGCTGCGTGCGGTCGATATGAAAGACAGCGGGCAGCCGCTCCTCACACATGCCGCAGGAGATGCATGCTGTCGAATCAATGGAAAGATTCATGAAAGTCACCAAAATGAAAATTTCCTGCTGCGCCGAAGCACAGCAGGAGTTTTTTCAAAATAAATATAACACACGCTTATAGTATGCCGCAGTCGGATGGATCTGTCTGTGACTCGGGCAACAGTTTGCCTCTCTCAGATTTCCGCGCTGGCATCGGATGCCTTGAGCACTTTGTGCAGGTAGGTGCGGATCTCGACGCCGTGTTCCATCTTCATGATGTCGTCAAGGAGCTCCTTTGCCTGCGCCGAGGTGACGGAACGGATCATCTCCTTGACGCGCGGGATGGACGGCGCACTCATAGAGAGCTCTGTGATGCCCATGCCGAGCAGGATGACGGCGGCATAGGGGTCGCTCGCCATCTCACCGCACATGCCGGCCCAGATGCCGTGTTCACGCGCACTCTGGATCGTGCGTTGGATGAGGCGCAGGACGGCGGGGTTGAACGGGTTGTAGAGGTGCGCGATCTGGGCGTTGCCGCGGTCGACCGCGAGGGTGTACTGGATGAGATCGTTCGTGCCGATGCTGAAAAAGTCGACGTACTGTGCGAGCAGCGGAGAGATGACAGCGGCAGCCGGCGTCTCGACCATGATGCCGATCTGCACGTCGTCGGAGTACTCCTTGCCCTCGTGGGCGAGTTCGAGTTTCGCCTGCTCGACGAGTTTCAGCACGCGCTGGATCTCGCTGACGCTGATGACCATCGGGACCATCATGGCTGCTTTGCCGTAGAGACCGGCGCGCAGGATCGCCTTGATCTGCGGGAGGAAGAGGTCGTGCCGATCGAGGCTGATGCGCAGCGCCCGGTAGCCGAGGAACGGGTTCTCCTCGGGGTCGATGTTGAGATAGGGCAGAGGCTTGTCACCGCCGATGTCCATGGTGCGGATGATGCAGATATTCCCGTCGCATTTCTCGACCGCGGCGCTGTACGCCTTGAACTGATCCTCCTCCGTCGGAATCGTCGTCGAGCCCATGAAGACGAACTCGGAGCGGAAGAGACCGACACCCTCCGCGCCGTAGGTGAGCGCGTTGTCCACATCCATATGCGTGCCGATGTTTGCTGTGAGCTCGATGCGCACGCCGTCCTTTGTTACGGCCGGCAGATCCTTGAGTGCGGCATAGTGCGCTGCGAGCTTCTTCTGTTCCTCGAGTTTGCCCTCATAGAGGGTGCGCTCCTCCTCGGTCGGGCGGATGATGATGTCACCGCGGCTGCCGTCGAGGATGACCTCGTCGCCGTCGCTGATGCGGCTGATCTTGTCGCCGATGCCGAGAACCGTCGGGATGGCGCGCGCCTTTGCGATGATGACGACGTGGCTGGTTGCGCTGCCGGAGCCGAGGATGACGCCCGCGATCTGCTCGGTCGGCATGCCGGCGACGACGGACGGCTCGATCTCCTCTCCGCAGAGGATGACCTGGCCTGCACCGATCTCTGGTTCCTTGACGCCGAGGACGTATTTCGCGATGCGCTTGCCGACATCGCGCAGGTCAACAGCGCGGGCGGCGAAGTACTCGTCCTCCATCTGCTCAAAGAGCTGCGCCTGTTCGTTTGCAGCGTCGAGGATGCCCTGCGGAGCGCTGCCTGTTGCCTCGATTTTCGTTTTGATGTTTTCCGCCATCATGGGATCCTGCACCATCATGCGGTGCGCTTCGAGGATCGCCGCCTGCTCCGTCTGCTCCTCTTTGCGCAGACGTTCGATTGTCGTGAGGAGAATTTCGGTGACGGCAACGATCGCCGCCTCCGCCTTGCCCTGCTCCTCGGCAATGCTGCCGGGATGATAGGCTGCGAGATAGCCGTCAAGATTCTGGCCCGCGAGCATGACCTGACCGACGGCAATGCCTGAGATGACCCCTTTTCCACGGATCGTTTCCGCCATATGTGACACCCCTCCTGATATTTAGTCTATGAATGCTTACGAAAAAACGCCGCGAGGCGAAACGATGCACTGCCTCGGGCGTTTTCAAACAGGCTTACTCTTCGCCGAACTTCGAGTTGACGAGATCGGCGAGCTCCTTCACGGCAGCTGCCTCGTCCTCCCCCTCGGCAATGATGGTGAGCTCCGTGCCCTTGACGAGGCCCATGCTCATCAGCATGAGGATGCTCTTGGCGTCAACCTTCTTGCCCTTCGCCTCGATTTGGATCTTGGACTTGAACTTCGTTGCCGTCTGAACGAATACCGATGCGGGACGCGCATGAATGCCCGTCTTGTTCTCGATCATAACTGTTTCCTGCGTCATGTGAACATCTCCCATCCGTTAGTTAGTCTGTCTGTATTCCCCCTGCACACGTCCGCTGCATACCGTGGATACGCTCGTCATGCGCGAATGAATGTCACGGTCATTATACTATAAAAAGCGAAATGAAAAAAGAGTAGAAGGAAAAAAGTTTTTTGGGAAAAAGATTAGTTTTTTCCCACAATATTTCTCCTGCGAAGAAGGATTTTGTCCCTCCGTGTCGAAACCAACTTAGAATACCTGTATGCGGCGGTGCATTTGCCGCATCGGGAGACGGCTGCACGAAGGGAAGTGACGGCGATGCAGACGCAGATTCGGCTCTCTTCGCTTGCCTTTGCCGCGCTCATCAGTGCTGTGCTCGTTGCGGGAGCGATCGCCCTGCATCCGCCGCTCACGCGGGCCTACTGCATACGGTTCGCGGGGCTGATCGCAGGAGCGGGGCTCGTCGTGACGCTCTACGACCGTGCGATGACGGCACACGCGCGGCGGCGTGCGGAGGAGGAGCTGCGTACCTTTACGGAGGAGCACGCTGAGGAATCTGCGCGCGCCGCAGCGGAGGACGGGACAGCGCCCGATTCGCCGGGGCAGGATCCTGCCGCGCTGCCGAGCGATGCCGCAGCGGCTGCGGATGACGATCTGCCGGAGAGTCTCGACGGTCTGCTCGATGCTGCGCACGCAGCCACGGAGCATATGCCGCTGCGTGCAGTTGCAGCGTATCGCCGGGCGCTTGCGCGCTATCCGGACGACTCGTACATGCCCTATCTCATCATCGAGCTCTCCACGCTCTACAAGCGCATGGGGGACTATGATGCGGCGCTGGCGCTCTTTGACGAGATGCTCACACTGCCCGTCGTCGCAAAGAACGCCGTCGTGGTGCAGGAGTTTCAGCGCTCCCGCAGATTTTTGGGCGCCGTTTCTGCCATGCTCGCCGCGCAGGGGACGCCCGCGCTTCCCTACGGAGAGATTCCGAAGGAACTGCTTGCGGAGGCGGACCGCCGCGCAGAGCATCCAACCATCTGACATTTTTGGTAAAATGGAGGAATACAAATGAAGAAAAGCGTTGACATCCTGGGACTTCCCGTCATCAGCATCACCGAGGGCCGCGAGCTCGGCATGAGCAAGACCCTGCTCATTGATGCGCCGAACCGCGTTGTGGCGGCGATCACGATTGAGGACGAGGACTGGTATCGCGGAGTCAAGCTCATTCCCTACGATAATGTCATTGCGGTCGGCGATGATGCGGTCACGGTCAACCACAGCGAAAACATCCTGACGCTCGATGCGGCCGGCGATTTCGAGACCCTGCTCGACGACAACATCCGCGTGATCGGCACGAAGGCAATCACGCGCACGGGCGTCATTCAGGGGACGATCACCGAGATCTTCATCGGCAAGGACGGCAGCATCGAAAAGTGCGAGATCACGGCGCCCGAGGGCTCTACGTCCGAGGTGACGGCGGATCAGGTCTCGATCTTCGGCAAGGAAGTTACGGTCATCTCTCCGGAGGGGGACGCCGGAAAAAAATCTGACGCAGCGGATGCGCCGGCGGCATCCGCTGTGACAACGTCCGCAGAAGAGCCTGCGGCTGAGCCGGCAACAGAACCTGCCGCCGAGGAGTCTGCGGCCTCCGCTGAGACTCCGGCAGAGGATACGGCCGCAGCGGCGGAACCATCCGCCGAGCCCACGATTGAGGAGCTCGCGGTAGAGGATGCGCCGGCAGAGACTCTTGCGGCAGAAGCGGCCGCTGAGGAGCCGGCTGAGGATAAGAACGCGGACCGCGTGAATGAGGATCGCCACCGCCGCTTCCTGCTCGGCAAGAAGGCGACGCGCACGATCAAGATGGATAACGGCGTCGTCATCGTCGAGGCGGGGGCGGACATAACCGAGGAAGTCCTGCAGAAGGCGAAGCTCGGCAACAAGTTCATCGAGCTCTCGATGAGCGCACAGTAAACGCCGAATAATCAAATAGGGGAGCTGGCAGCAGCCGGCTGAGAGGGGGCAATGCGCCCCGACCCAGGACCTGATTTGGGTAATGCCAACGTAGGGATAACGAAGCACGCAGCGCGGCTATGTCAGTTGGCATGGCCGCGTTTTTTCATATAATAAAGGAGTCTGTCATGGAAAAGAGGACAAGCATTCCTGCGAATGCGCTCATATGGTTCGGCGCAGGCGTGTCGCTCGCGGAGATCCTGACGGGAACATTCTTTGCGCCGCTGGGCTTTCGCGACGGCGGCATCGCCATCATCGCGGGACATGTGATCGGCTGTTTCCTGCTCTTTCTCGCCGGTCTCATCGGTGCGCGGACGCGCCGGAGCGCGATGGAGACGGTAAAGATGGCGTTCGGGGCGCGCGGGGGACTGCTCTTTGCGGTGCTGAACGTCATGCAGCTCGTCGGCTGGACGTCGATCATGATCTATGACGGCGCACTTGCCGCAAACAGCGTGATGGATGCAGGGCACTGGATCTGGTGCCTCGTGATCGGCGCGCTGATCATCGTTTGGATCCGCATCGGCATTCTGCAGATTGAGCGCGTGAATGCCGTTGCGATGACAGGACTCTTCCTCCTCACGATGCTTCTCTGCAGCGTCATCATGGGCGGGGCGGGCACAGCGGAGGGCAGCGCTGCAGGCGAGGCGATGAGCTTTGCGATGGCGCTTGAGCTCTCGATTGCCATGCCGCTCTCGTGGCTGCCGCTCATCTCGGACTACACGCGGGAGGCGGAGAAACCCGCGGCGGCTGCGGCCGTCAGTGCGCTCGTCTACGGCCTCGTCAGCTGCTGGATGTACTTCATCGGCATGGGCGCGGCGATCCTTACGGGCGAGTCGGACATCGCCCAGATCATGCTCCATGCGGGACTCGGTGCGGCCGGCCTCGGCGTCGTCGTCCTCTCAACGGTGACGACAACCTATCTCGACGCCTACTCGGCGGGCGTCTCGAGCGAGAGCATCGTGCGCGGCATAGCGGGCCGGACGGTCGGCATCGGCGTGACCGTGTTCGGTGCCGCTGCTGCCTGCCTCTATCCGATGGACGACATCACGGGCTTCCTCTACATCATCGGCTCGGTCTTTGCACCGATGATTGCCGTACAGATCGCAAGCTGCTTTCTCCTGCGCGAGGATGCCTCGGGGCGCAGCGTGCATGCCGTCAACCTCGGCGTCTGGTTCATCGGATTTCTCTGCTACCGTTGCCTCATGACGCTCGATACGCCCGTCGGCAGCACCCTGCCGACCATGGCTGCCACCCTCGTACTCGCACTCCTCGCACATCGCATGCTGGGAAAAGGGGGAGAGGAATAGCCTCCCTCGCCGCAGTGCACGGTCAAGATGCATCAATTGAAAGGATATCATGCATACATCTATCATCGATCAGATCCGCAGGACGACCCCGCTCGTACACTGCATCACCAACTATGTCACGGTCAACGACGTCGCGAACGTCCTGCTCGCGATCGGCGCGCGCCCCATCATGGCGGATGATCCCGCCGAGGCCGAGGAGATCACGGCACTCTGCGCGGGGCTCTGCATCAACATCGGCACACTGAACGCGCGCACGATTCCGAGTATGCTGGCCGCCGGAAAACACGCGCGTGCGCTCGGTCATCCCGTCGTGCTCGACCCTGTCGGTGCGGGCGCGAGCAAACTGCGCACGGAAACGGCCCTGCAGATTCTCGATGAAGTTCGTCCTGCGGTCGTGCGCGGAAACATCTCCGAGATCCGCACGCTTGCCGTCGGCAGCGGCAGCACACAGGGCGTTGATGCCAGCGCGGCGGATGCCGTCACCGAGGAGAATCTTGCGGAGGCTGCCGCGTTTGTGCGCGGCTTTGCTGCACGTACGGGCTGCATCGCCGCCGTCACGGGGGCGATTGACCTCATCTCGGACGGAACGGACTGCTATGCTGTGCGGAACGGACATCCCGAGATGGGGCAGGTCACGGGCACGGGCTGCCAGCTCTCCGCGCTCCTTGCGGCGGCGCTTGCCTCCGCGCCTGTCGCGCCTCTTTTAGCAGTTACGGAAGCTGCGGCACTCATGGGCATCGCGGGCGAACTGGCTCGGGCGCGCATGGAGGAGCACGACGGCAACGCATCCTACCGCGCGCGCATCATTGACGCCATCTGCTGCATGACGGCGCAGGAACTTGCTGACCATGCGAAGATCACGAGCGTATGAGGAGGGGACTATGATGAAAATGCATACGGCACTGACCATTGCGGGCAGCGACTCCAGCGGCGGGGCGGGGATTCAGGCAGACCTCAAGACCATGACGGCGCACGGCGTCTACGGCATGAGCGCCGTCACGGCACTCACCGCGCAGAATACGACAGGCGTTACAGATATCCTTGCCGTGCCGCCTGCCTTCCTCGCGGCGCAGCTTGACGCCGTCTTTGCCGATATTCCGCCCGATGCCGTCAAGATCGGCATGGTCGCGGACGCCGCACTCATCCATGTCATTGCGGAGAAACTTGACGAATATGACGCAAAAAATGTTGTTGTTGACCCCGTCATGGTCGCGACCAGCGGGGCGCGTCTCATCAGCGAGGATGCCGTGGAGGCGCTCGTCAGCGAGCTTTTGCCCCGCGCGGCGCTCATCACGCCGAACATCCCCGAGGCGGAGGTGCTTGCCGACATGGCGATCACAGACCGCACTGCCATGACCGCCGCAGCGGCGCGCATCCATGAACGCACGCATGCGGCCGTTCTGATGAAGGGCGGGCACAGCGTTGATGATGCGAATGATCTTCTCGTCGATGATACGGGCGCGCGCTGGTTCGAGGGACGGCGCATCGCGACGTCGAATACCCACGGCACCGGCTGCACCCTCTCGAGCGCCATTGCGTCCAACCTCGCGCGCGGCATAGACACAGACACCGCCGTCGCGCAGGCAAAGGCATATCTCTCCGGCGCCCTCGCGGCGGGGCTCGACCTCGGACACGGGAGCGGCCCGCTCGCACATACCTTTGACCTGAAGAGCCGCTTTATCGTGTAAGCTCCGGCCTTCCCCGCTGCGGCGGAGGAGGGGGACCACTCGCCGGAGTGGCAGAAGGGCCGCTTTTATCGAAGGAGATTATCAATGCTTGACACACGAACCCGTAAACTCACCCTCGCCGGCATCTTCGTCGCTGCCGCCGTCCTCGGCGGCGTGTTCAACTTCCCCGTACTCGGCAGCCGCTGCGCGCCCATGCAGCACCTCGTCAACATCCTCGCAGCCGTATTCCTCGGACCGCTCTGGGGCGTCGGCGCTGCGTTCGTTGCGAGCCTCCTGCGGAACATCGCGGGAGTCGGAACACTCATGGCATTTCCCGGCAGCATGATCGGTGCGTTGTTGTGCGGGCTCATTTACCACTATACGCGGCGAATCGGCCTCACCTGCATCGCCGAGGCGTTCGGTACCGGCATCCTCGGTGCACTCGCGGCCTACCCCGTCGCGGCCTTCCTCATGGGACTGAATCCCGCGAGCTACACCGTCTACATCGTCCCCTTCCTCATCTCTACCGGTGCAGGCAGCATCCTCGCCTATCTCCTCCTGCGCTTCCTGCTGCCCAAGATTCGAAGGGAAAAGTTATAGGATACACGATGCCCCCATAAGCAGCGCTTTTTGATCGTACTTATGGGGGGCATTCTGTCGGGGGAAAAGAATTCATTGGAGCCGAAAACTCCTTTACAGTATTTGATTCAGTTGTTGAGATGTGATCCTTATGTTATCCGCGCTTCTCTGTCCGAATCCCGCGGATACAGGCGCATTGCTGTGCGCCGCTGTTTGTGTCGGCAGCGGTGATGCATAGGTCGAACGCCTCTGTGCCGGGCTGATCGAGCGGGATCATGACGACCTGTTCGTAGCCGATGATTGTACGGGTGCCGTCGGTGAGCGGCGTGCGCGCGAGCTCGGTGCAGCCGAGCGTGTGACCCGTCTCTGTGGCGCTCCGATAGGTGAGTGTCGACCAAGCGGGCGAGCCGATGAAGCGTGTTCGTACGATGAGATGCTCTCCACGAAAGACAATGTCCTCGGGCAGACGGTTCGGATAGTCCTCCGGTGCCGGGATGCAGCCCGTCTCCTCTGCGCAGAGTTCGATGGGGGCAATTCGTGTGAGCGGCGGCGCACCTCCTGCGCTGACCTGTGCAGCGCTTCCGAGGATGAGGACAGCGGCCAGCAGCACCCGATAAAATTTGAAGATGCAATTTTGCATGGAAAATTCCTCCCCGCACCTATTATATAATATATGTGCAAAAAACAATACGCCGGCAGACTCTGCCGGCGTATTTGCGTTTCCTATGATGTTACGAGGCTTTTTTCCCGCTCAGCACGATCTTGCTGAAGAGGGCGAGGATGCCGACGAAGACGACGAGGCCGAGCATCTCGGCGGTATCTGCGAAGTCGCTTCCGACCATTGCGAGCGGATTCTCATCGCCGCCGTTCGAGACGGAGAGGACGATGAGGCCTGCGAGCAGGACGCCGACGATGGACTCGCCGACGATGAGACCCGATGCAAAGAGCGTACCGCGCCGGAGGCCTGCCGCCTCTGCCTCAGCACCTGTGGTTTTGCGCAGATGGCGGTTGAGGAAGTAGCCGAGGATGGCACCGACGACGAGCGGCGTCTGGATGACGGGCGGGAGGTAGATGCCCATGCCGACGGCGAGCGGCGGCAGGACGAGATTCTTCGTCGTGCGCTTGAGCAGCTGATCGATGAGGACCAGGACAACACCCAGGCCGATGCCGATGTAGATATACTCCCACGCGAGCTTGCTGGAGAAGATGCCCTGCGCGATGGTGGTCATGAGCACGGCCTGGGGTGCGGAGAGTGCCTGCGCGGGATCCATGCCCGGACGCGGCATGGCGCCGGGGAAGCCGTATGCCTCGTAGAGGAGGTTGAGCACGGGGGCGATGACCAGCGCACCGACCACGCAGCCGATGAGGAGCGCGGCCTGCTGGCGCCACGGCGTTGCTCCGACGAGCCAGCCCGTCTTGAGATCCTGCATATTGTCGTTCGAGATGCAGGCGATCGCGAGGATGATCGAGGTGGTAAAGATGGCGGTTGCTGTTGCAAATTTCTCACCGCCCGGCAGATCAAAGATGCCGAACGAGGAGCACAGCGCGTACATGACGAGTGAGGAGACGATGATGCCGAGGATCCCGATGCCCGAGATCGGACTCGCGGATGTGCCGACAAGTCCTGCCATGTAGGCGCAGGCGGCAGCGACAAAGAAGCCCATGAGGACGGATACGCCGACGCCGACAACGGTGAAGATGAGCTTTTGACTCGGGGGGATGCTCTCCGGCGAGACGAAGAGGTAGAAGATTGCAAGGAGACCGATGACCGTTACGCCGAAGACGAGCGCAATGCTCTTCATCGACATGTCGATGTCCATGCGGTGCAGACCCTTCTCTGTGTCGTCCATGCGTGTACCTGCGATGGACTCCTTGACTCCGTCGATGACGGGGCGGGCGAGCGTCATGAGTGTCCAGATCGCCGCAACGCCCATTGCACCCGCACCGATGAGGCGCACCTTCTGCTGATAGACGGCACCGGCGAATTTTTGGAGCGTCATGCCGTCCGGCAGTGCCTCGGTCATGGTGAAATAGGGGACGAAACCCGCCCATGCGATGAGGATGCCGACCAGCATGGCGAGTCCGCTCGCAATGCCGATGAGGTAGCCCGCACCTACGAGAGCGGTCGAGTAGCCGAGCGGCAGCTGCGTCATGCCGCGGCCGACGTGGAACCATGCCGAAAGGCTGCCGCCGAGCACCTGAAGGCCGTTCGTGAGAAAGGCGATGATGCCGGCGACGACACTGCCCGAGAGGATTTCCTTGATGCCGGATTCGGATTTGCCGTCCGCACGCGTGCGGCTGCCGACCTTTAGAATCTCGGCCGCAGCAACGCCCTCAGGATAGGCGAGGTCGCTGTGCACGACCATGGCGCGGCGCAGAGGAATGGTAAAGAGGACGCCGAGGCAGCCGCCGCATGCCGATACGACGAGGGTCTGCCAGAACTCAAATCCCTGCCAGTAGCCGATCATGAGCATACCGGGGATGATGAAGATGATGGCGGACAGTGTTCCCGCAGCGGATGCCTGCGTCTGCACCATGTTGTTTTCGAGGATGTTTGCATCCTTTGCCATCTTGAGCACTGCCATTGAGATGACCGCCGCAGGGATCGCCGACGAGAATGTCAGGCCGACCTTCAGCCCGAGGTAGACGTTCGATGCGGTGAAGATGATCGTCAGGATCGCGCCGAGCAGGATGCCGCGCACGGTGAGCTCGGGGAGCCTCAGCTCGTGCTGCATAAACTCGTTTTCCGCTTCTTTCATGCGATAACCACCTGTCCTTTTTGTTCAGTAAAATGAAAAAATACCGATAATATTATAACATAGAAATAAAGAATGTAAAATTCCGAAGCGGAATGTATACAAGGAGCAGACTGCTCCCGTCATGGAGAGGGGAAGGCGCGCCGCGCGCGGTCTGCAGCTTCTTCCAGCCACGCGGACCTCTCGTCGGCAGAGCTGTCTGCGACGATGCGGAACATCACACGGTCGAAGTCCTTTACGCCGCAAAAGTCGAAGATGCAGTCGCGCCAAAGACGCTGCAGCGGGTCGCCGAAGACCTCGTCCTCCCGCTGTGCGGACGTGTTGGATGTGTTGAAGACAAGCGCCTTCTTCGCGCGCAGCAGACCGATGGGGAGACCGCCGCCGCTGTCGCCTGCGGGGAATGTGTAGGCGATATTCTCGCGCAGAACCCGATCAACCCAGCCTTTGAGCACGGCGGGTGGCTGACCCCACCAGTTCGGATGGACGATGATGATGCCGTCCGCCGAACGAATCTCCTCCTGATGGAGACGGACGAGCGGATCACGCGTTGTGCCGCTGACGAGCTCCTCCTTTGGGACAGCGGGATCGAAATGCTCGCGGCAGAGATCGTGGAAACGTACATCATGGCCGGATGACTTCAGTGTTTTTACAATAATTTCCGCGATGGCGGCGTTGAGGCTGTGCTTGTAGGGATGCCCCAAGATGACGGAGATTTTCATAGAGACTCCTTTCCGGACAAAACAAAACCGCCGGCGGGCTTTCTCGTCACCCGTCGGCGGTCTTGAGGAAAATACGGGAAGTGATAGGTAACTCTCTTGCATCCAAACCAATGTTGCTTCGTTCCGCGCTGCCGCTAGCATGCAGCGCTGAACTTTCCAGCAAAACGCTGAGAAACTACCTCGACATGCCTCCGACGCATGCACCGCGAATCCACTCGCGGGAACGATCTTCCTGCCATGCGCCGCGCATATCCCTGTGCCCGCCCCGCGCGGGCTGCCGCATCCTCCTGCCGCACCTTCGCTCTGCACCGCTGTCCTGGTGCACCTGTGCGGACAACCCTGCGGCCACTCAATGACCCATCGGAATCTCCTCCCAGTCCGTCGGGGAACTCCGGCTGTGCTCCCTCCGCTCAGCCAGCGGAGCTGCTGCCGTGCTCCTTCACTCCAACAACCGTCGGTCAACACTGTGGAAACTCCGGAGAACTCATCTCATGCGCTTACGGATCACACGAGGGCAACCCGTCCTGAATCAAGCTGCCTGGAAGTTCTCCTTTACTATCTTTAGTATAGTAAAATCCCAGAAAATTGTCAATGGCACAGGAGAAATTTTGCTGCGGGGCGAGACCGTCTTATCTATGCGCTCTTTGGCAGGAAATTCGCGCTGCGCGTCGAATTTGCGTTAGGAGTATAACGTTGGGAGACGAAGAGATTGCACAATGAATACATGGATATCGAGAAGAAGATCGCGCACGGCGAACGGCTGACGTATGAGGACGGCGTGCGGCTCTTTGCATGTCATGACATCGCCTGGATCGGCGCGCTTGCCGACCGCGTGCGGCAGGAAAAATGCGGCGATATCGTCTACTATAACGTGAACTGTCATGTGAATCTCACGAACATCTGTCTCGCGCACTGTAAGTTCTGTGCGTTCGGGCGCGACGCGGAGGACAAGGGCGCGTACGAGATGAGCGTGGAGGAGGCCGTGGCGCATGTGGCGGATGCGATGCGCGACCCGCATCTGGCGGGACTGCACGTTGTGAGCGGTCTGCATCCGGACTGGACATTCGACGACTATCTGATGCGCCTCAAGGCGCTGCATGAGGCGTTTCCCTCGCTCTATCTGAAGGGGTTCACGGGCGTTGAAATCACGCATTTTGCAAAGACGTCGGGGCTCTCGGTGCGCGAGGTGCTCGTGCGGCTGCGCGCGGCGGGGCTGCAGTCGATCGCGGGCGGCGGCGCGGAGATCCTCTCTGACCGCGTGCGCGGCGAGCTCTGTCCGAACAAGGCGACGGCGGATGAGTGGCTGATGGTGGCGCGTACGGCGCATGAACTCGGCATCAAGACGAATGCGTCCATGCTCTACGGGCACATCGAGACGGTGGAAGAGCGCGTCGAGCACATGATGCGACTGCGCGATCTGCAGGATGAGACGGGCGGTTTTCAAACGTTTATCCCATTCCCGTTCCTGCCGTCGAACACGGAGCTCGGGCAGACCGTGCGACAGACGTCGATGTGGGACGATCTCCGGACGATTGCGATTTCGCGGCTGATGCTCGATAATTTCCGCAACATCAAGGCGTACTGGGTCATGCTCACCGTGCCTGTCGCGCAGATCGCGCTCGGCTTCGGCGCGAACGACATTGACGGCACGGTGCACAAGGAGACGATCCTTCATGACGCGGGGGCAAAGAGCCCGCGCGCTCTCTCCGAGGACCACATCATCCGCATCATCCGCGAGATCGGCCGCACGCCTGCCGCGTGTGACTCGAACTTTAACATCATTGAGACGTATTGAGGATGCGCTGATTAGGGATTCAAAAAGACGAACTCCATGAAGCAGAGTTCGTCTTTTTGACAGAGAAGTTATTCTTCGGCGGGATTTCCGTCCTCATCGAGCGGGATGTAGACATTTTTCTCCTGCCACGGGTACTGGTACGCGAGCGTGACCCGATTGTCCAGCTCGTAGTGGACTGCAGTCAGGACTCCGGTTCCCTCGCCGCTGACTCGTTTCAGCCAGCGGCCGTCGTCGAGGCGTTCCTTTTGCGTGCGCAGCCACGCGGGATCGCGTTTCGACAGACCCGCCTCGTTCATGCGGAAGACGAGCTTTACGGGCGTGCCCTTCACGGTGTAACAGAAGCTGCAAAAGGGCGCATCCCTCTCGTAGTCCTGCGGATCGGGACGAAAGAGCTGTTTGAAATAGGAGAGCCCCGCCTCGTTCATCGTCATGCAGGCGATGGCACGTTGTTTGTCGCCGCGTTCCCCGTCTGCATCAACACCGTCGCGCATCCCAAGGTTTTCTTCTGCAGATGCCTCCTGCAGCTCCTCGTCAAAGGCGGGGTCAATCCAGTGGTACGACATTTGTTCAATCGTTGCGCCTGCCTTGATCTCGCGCGCGAGCGTCAGGAACTCGTGGTCGTCCGGCACGAGGGAGAGTCCCTTCTGCACGGCATCGAGCGCGCCGGCACGGTCGCCGAAATGCGCGCGGAGCTTGCCGAGCTGCAGATACGTCCACGGATAGTCCGGCTCCTCCTGTGCGCCCTTTTCAACCGCGCGGAGTGCGTCATCGAGGCGGCCGCAGTACATGAGCGCGACAGCATAGCGGTAGTACCATGTGCCGCAGCCGCGTGCGTTTACCTCAGAGGCCGGCATCCACTGCATCGTGCGGTAATAGTATTCGTAGTCGTCCAGATTGTTGCACGCGTACGCGTACCAGAGGGCAATATCGAGATCGGCGTGCGCTTCCTCGCGCGTAAAATTCCCCTTGATCATGCCGTTCTTGATGTACGCCTCCAGATAGTACAGCATCTTGTAGAAATAGCCCGTCCCGCCGTCGTCCATTGCCTCAAGCTTTCGGATCGCTGTGGAGGAGAGCAGGGGCTTGCGCGCCGCATTGGGGGTGGAAAGATGCTTTTGGCAGGCCGCGATCATCTGCATCGTGTCTGCATCACCCGGGAGCGCGGCAAGTGCTGCCTCGAAGTAGGGCAGCGCGCGTCTCTCCTGACCGAGGTGGTAATAGGCGTACCCCATGCGGTAGTTCCAGAGATGATCGCCATGGAAGTAATCTGCGTGCGGCGTGAGGAGCTCGATTGCCTTTTCGAAATAGGCGCGATCACCCGTGCCCGCCGCGTTGTTGTAGGCGCGTGCAAGCTCGCTGTCCAGTTCCGGCGTGCGCTCCTCTGCGGGGATGGCTTCGAGCTCCGCGATGATCTTTTGAAATTCTTCGTTCTCGTGCCAAATTTGGCACTGTTCGAGCAGTGTCATACAGTACTCCGTTTTGTAAATCCTTGATCTATGTCCGATAGGTAATCGGTGGGCATATATTTTCCTTCGTCGGTACGAACCGCATGATAGCATGAAACACCGGAGAAAAGCAAGCTCGGCCCCGTGCTGCAGAATTTGCAAAAGCGCGCCGCATTTGATACACTGGCGGGAGTGTTGTAAGGAGAGTATCGGACCATGAGCAATCGAACGAATGCCCGCGCGACCGCTGAGCGCGGGGCACGGCTGACGAAGGAGGATGCACTCCTCCTCTATGAGGACAACGACCTCCTCGCGCTCGCTGCGTGGGCGCGTGCGGCGAAGGAGCGCGCGAGCGGGAAGAACGTCTACTATACGGTGAACCGTCACATCAATCTCACGAACATCTGCAGTGCGAACTGTCCGCTCTGCGCGTTCCAGGTGGAACGCGGTGATGCACGCGGCTATATTATGGAGACCGACGACGTGGCGCGTGTGCTGGAGACGGCGAAAAATACGCCGCGCCTCACAGAGATCCACATCGTGAGCGCGCTCCATCCCGACCGTCCCTTCTCCTACTACGAGGGCGTGGTGCGGCAGGTGCGCGCGGCGCTTCCCCATGCGGACATCAAGGCATTCACGCCCGTGGAGATTGTGAACTTTGCAAAAGACGAAGGGGTTTCTGTCCGCGACATCCTGCGCCGTTTGCAGGCGGCGGGGCTCTCATCCCTCCCCGGCGGCGGGGCGGAGATTCTCTCCGATCGTGTGCGCGCCGTCATCTGCCCGAACAAGGCAACGCGTGCGGAGTGGCTCGACTGTATGCGTACGGCACACGCGCTCGGCATCCGTACAAATGCGTCTATGATGTACGGACACATCGAGACGGTGGAGGAGCGCATCGACCATCTGCTTGCCTTGCGCGAACTGCAGGATGAGACAGGCGGTTTTCAGGCGTTTATGCTCTTCCCCTTCCACCCTGAGAATACGGCGCTCGGTGCGGAGCGGAAACTCGCACGCGTCGGCTCGTGGGAGGATATGAAGATGCTCGCGCTCTCACGCCTTGTCCTCGACAATGTGGCGCATTTCAAGGCGTTCTGGGTCATGCTGACGCAGCCGATTGCGCAGCTGGCGCTCGGTTTCGGCGCGGACGATCTCGACGGCACGATCGGCGAGGAGAAGATCATCCACGCGGCGGGTGCACAGACGCAGACGGGCATCACGCGGAGCGAACTGGACGCAATGATCCGCGAGGCGGGCTATGAGCCCATGGAGCGCGATACGTTTTATCGGCCGATCGCGGCAGGGGAGGGCGCATGAGACTCACGGAGCAGGAGGCTGCCGATCTCCTCACGCACGGCGACCCGATCGAACTCGGGCGCGCGGCGGACGCGGAGCGGCGTCGGCGGTTCGGCGATACGGTGACATTCATCGTTGACCGCAACATCAATTACACGAATATCTGTGTGAACGAGTGCCGTTTCTGCGCGTTCTACACGAAACAGGATGCGGAGGATGCGTATCTCCTGCCGCTGGAGGAGATTCTCGCGAAGGTCGGCGAGACGGCGGCAGCGGGAGGAACGCAGGTCATGATCCAGGGCGGCATCCATCCCGATCTGCCGCTCTCGTACTACGAGGATATGCTGCGCACCATCCGCAGCCGCTATCCCTCCATCGTGATCCACTCCTTTACGGCGACGGAGATCCTGTATTTCGCCCAAAAGGAGGGGCTTACGGTCGAGGATACGCTGCGGCGGCTGCAGGATGCGGGGCTCTCGTCGCTCCCCGGCGGCGGGGCGGAGATCCTCGTCGACCGCGTACGCAAGCTCATCGCGCCAAAGAAGATTATGACCGAGGATTGGCTGCGCGTCATGCGCACGGCACACAAGATCGGCATGGAGTCGACGGCGACGATGGTCATCGGCTTCGGCGAGACGATGGCGGAGCGCGTGGAGCACATGGAGCACATCCGCCGGCTGCAGGAGGAGACGGGCGGCTTCCGCGCGTTCATCACATGGACGTTCCAGCCGGGCAATACCGCACTCGGCGGAGAGAAGACGTCGAGCTGGGACTATATGCGGACACTTGCCCTCACGCGTCTCTACATGGACAATGTTGCGCATATCCAGGGTTCGTGGGTGACGCAGGGCGAGCGCATCGGGCAGCTGACCCTCGGCTTTGGCGCAGATGATCTCGGGAGCATCATGCTCGAGGAGAATGTCGTGCGCGCCGCGGGGACGCGGTATAATATGTCGATCAAGAAGATGATCGATCTGATTCGCGGCGCAGGCAGAGAGCCGGCACAGCGCGACACGCAGTATCGCGTGATACGGAGGTTTTGATATGGCAGAGCAACAGGTTCCGGCAGCGGGCTATGCCGTCATCGGCGGCTCGGGGACGCTCTCGAGCGATTTTCCGCGCGCCTCGATGGCGGCGGATGTGGAGATTCTCTCGGACGGGCTGCACTTTGCAACACCCTACGGCGAGAGCCCTGCGTTCCGCCTCTTCTCCGTCGCGGGACGGCGCGTGTTGACCTGCCGTATGCACGGCTGGCGCAGCGGCGTGACGCGCGCGGATGCGTCGCGGCAGGTGTTCTGGGTGCTGCGGGAGGCGGGTGTGCGGCGCATCCTCTCCGAGGGCGGCGTTGGGACGGTGAACCCGCTGCTCGACCCGCGCGACTTCCTCATCCCAGACGATTACCTTGATATGTCCGTGCGCAAGGATGTCATGCTCGACGGGCGCTATCTGCTTGTGATGCGGGATGCGCTCTGCTCGGAGCTTCGCACGGCGCTCATTGAGGAAACGAGGAAGCGCTATACGGGGCGCATCTTTGACCGCGGCATCTACGCCGTCACTGACGGGCGGCATTTCGAGAGCCCTGCCGAGATCGCGATGCTGAAAGGGCACGCGGACATCGTGGGGCAGAGCCTCGCGCCCGAGGTCTACCTTGCGCGCGAGATCGGCGCGTGCTATGCGGGGCTGTATTTCGTCGTCAACTACGGCGAGGGCATCCGCCCGTGGTCGCACGACACGCTCGCGCAGATTTTCTACGACGATGCTCCCATGATCGGCGACATCCTGCTCGCCGCCATCCGCAGCGTTCCCGCCGAGGAGAGCATCTGCGAATGCTGCAGCCTGCGCAAGGAAACACTGCTGAAGGATGTCTACAACGCGGAGTCGGATAAGGGTTGACGGAAATACACGGAAATTGTATAATAAACACAGAAAAAGGTGCTGCCGGTAAACGGTCAGCCCCGTAATCTAAGTGGTTATAAGGAACCCGCCTAGAGTTGGTGACTGGAGGCGGGTCTTCTTATGCTTTTAACGCTGCAATACAGATTGCAACGAGGAATACCAGTGAGAGAAACTCATATGGTCCCATAAGCATGCCCCCTTTTGCTGACCTGTCCAAGAGTCAAGCCCGGAGGGCACAGACGATTGGGAAACAGGTCGTATGCGAAAACGACCCAAGAGCGCAAGCATGAAATGCGACGCGCGATTGGATGCCGTTGACCGCCAAAGGGGCTGAGAATCGACCGCCTACCGCTTGTGGCAGCACCTGCGCGCATTATATCACGAAAGATTATTTTTGTGAACGTGTGTTTTGTAAAGCGCAAATAAACTTGCTGCAAAGAAAAGAAACTGTACTGTATACACGCTGAAATCGGTTGACACCAATTCTCCGCGGTGCTAGGATGATGGCGCAGGGTATCCTGCGGAACGTATCCGAAAGAAGGGGTGCGCCATGATCGATCCGATTCTCCTTTCAGTATTCACGCCCGACTGCACATGAACTGTGTGCGGTCGGGCTTTTTTGATGTGCAGGGAGGTTTTTGCCATGTCGATTCACATTGGAAAAGTCGTCATCATCGGGGCAAGCCATGTAGGCGCTGCCGTACTCAATAAGATCACGGATTTTCAGCTCGCCTCCGAGATCGCGCTCATTGATCTCGATATGGATCGTGCGCGCGGCGAGGCACTCGATACGAGTCATGCGATGTCTTCGCCGTACAGCACGAACATCAAGATTCATCCGGGGACGTATGAGGACTGCCGCGATGCGTCATTCATCGTCATCACAGCGGGACCGTCCATCCTGCCCGGTGAGACGCCCGATCGGCTGAAACTCGCGAGCACGAATACGAAGGTCATGCGCTCTGTGTTCAGTGAAATTGTGAAGTACACGAAGGATGCCATGATCATCATGATTACAAATCCGCTCGATGTGGCGACGTATGTCGTTTCGACGGAGTTCGACTATCCGCGTGCAAAGATTCTCGGTACGGGAACACTGCTCGAGACGTATCGCCTGCGCTATATCCTTGCCGAACATTACGATATCGATCCGAAGAATGTCCAGGGCTACGTGCTCGGAGAGCATGGCAACGACGCCTTTGTCGCATGGTCAACGGTGAACTGCGCCAGTCTCGGTCTCGATTATCTCGACGCGTATTTCGAGCGCAGTGAAAAACTCGACCGCTGCGATATCGAGCATGGGATCATACAGACGGCCTATGATGTCGTCAATCTGAAGGGATATACGAATACGGGCATCGCCATGGTCGCCTGCCGCTTCATCAAGGCGATCCTCTACAACGAGCATACGATCCTGCCCTGCTCCGCTGTCATGGACGGTGCATACGGCATGCGTGATGTTGCGCTCTCCATTCCGCGCATGATCAGTCAGGACGGCATCGTGCGCTCCTTCGAGGTGCGCCTGCCCGATGACGAGATGGAAAAACTCCTGCGTTCACAGAAGAGTGTCCGTGCTGCGCTCGACGGTGCAGGGGTGAAATAAGGAACAGAAAAGATCTGCGGACATAAGAAAACAAGCCCATGCGTTCGTGCATAGGCTTGTTTTACATTTTGAACAGGTCACCGTGTGTTCCTGTTCTCGTCAGATAAAGCAGGAGCGTATCATCAGAAATCTCATAAATGAGCAGCCAGTCCAGCGTGATGTGGCACTCGCGGCATCCTATATAGTTTCCTGTGAGCATGTGGTCATGATGTTTTTGTTCCAGCGGTTCGCCATTTGCCAGTTTCTTAATGACGGCAGAAAGTAGTTCTGTATCATAGCCGCGCTTGGCAATACGTTTCAAGTCCTTCTGGAAACGGGAGGTCGGACGGATCGTGTACTTCATGCGAGCAGATCCTTCATCATCGCATCGACATCGGTGTAGCGTTTTCCGAGATCTGGATCTTCCTTCATACGGCGGACTTCGTCGAGGGCTTCCCGTGTTTCGGCATTCAGGGGATCGCCGCCGATCTCAAAAGGAAGACGGTACTCCCGCACCGTCTTTCGCGCAAAGATATTGAACGCCGTCGTCATGCTCATGCCCATATCCGCACAAAAAGCGCTGAACTGCTCCTTCAGATCGTTGTCCATGCGTATGCTGACGTTGGTCTGTGACATTGCAATTCCTCCTTTTTATGTATAGAATAATGCAAGTCATGTGCACTGTCAAGAAATCTCAAGATAAATGAATCGCGGATAAAGCCAGTGCCGACACTTTTGCACAATCTTTTTATCAGTGATTTCTTATAACTATAGACTGACACAATAGTAGGGGCTGTTGCACAAAAGCGGTTTTACTTTTGTGCAACAGCTGCCTCCGCCGCCTCATATCCAACCATCAGCGCCTGCATATTCGCGTCGACGGTATGCGGCGGGACGCGGTGGCTGACGGCGGTCTTGACCGCTTCGAGCGGCACGATGCCGGAGACGCGCGTAATCGTGCCGAGGGCGACGATGTTGGCGAAGAGCGCCTTGCCGATCTTCTCAATGGCAAGCGTCGTGATGGGGACAGCGACGATGTGTGATGCCGCGGGCACGTTCGGGACGAGCTCGCTGTCGACGATGAGGATGCCCTTTTCGGGATCGAGATCGCCTGCGTATTTGTCCGCGGCCGCCTGTGTCATGGCGAGCACGATGTCTGGGTGCTCGACGTGCGGATGGTAGATCACATCATCGCTCACGATGACCTCGGAGCGGGAGGCACCGCCGCGCGCCTCGGGACCGTAGGACTGCGACTGCGCGACATTCATGCCGCAGGCAGCCGCCGCCTCGGCGAAGATGATGGCGGCAGTGATGACGCCCTGCCCGCCGGAGCCTGAGAGACGAAGTTCCTTCTGCATATCAGAGCCCTCCTGCACGCCGCTGAATCTCGGCGTTTGCCATGCCGTACTCCTCGCCCTCGCATGCGCAGAGCAGTCCGATGGGGAACTTGTCCGGCGTGCGCTTTTCGGGCGGGAGGTTGTCCCACGCCGTCTTCATGACGGCAGAATCGCGCATCCATTCGAGCATTGCGGCGG
>ERZ773060.69-NODE-69-length-53704-cov-694.21_pt1 | contig 53704 bp, 42 predicted proteins | sample MGYA00580628_ERZ773060 | MGnify/ENA primary metagenome ERZ773060 (study PRJEB29015, sample SAMEA2738019) | human oral metagenome | biome: human oral; feature: human-associated habitat; material: dental | place: China | collected 2045 ... | reverse complement strand
CGCGAACATCCAGCGCGAGACCCCCGAAGAAACCTTCGGCGCGTTCGCCTCACACGTCACCGGCCGCACCTTCGACCACGACTTCGAACACCTCCCACCCCGCGACACCGAAAACGATCTCGTTTCATGACGGCCATACAATCACAAACGACTCCACTCAGCGATCGACTACCGCACACCCAACGAAGTCGACACCGAATGGAGACGCCACAACCAGACAGCCTGAACCAGACGCTCACCACTGTCCGAGGAACCTAATTCACTCCACACCTTCAACTGTGAAGAGCCGGCAGGCCTCGTCACCCGAGCTCGTCGAGGGCCTTGTCGAGCCGGTCGAGCTTGCCCGTCATCTCGCCGGTGAAGCCGGTGTGGATGTCGGCCTTGAGCACGAGCGAGACGCGCGGGCTCACCGCGGCGACGGCCTCGCAGGCGTCGTGGACGACCCGCATGCACTCGTCCCAGCTCCCCTCGATGTTCGTGAACATCGCATTGGTCTCGTGGGGCAGGCCGGAGTCGCGGACCACCCTGACCGCCGCGGCGACCGCGTCGTGCACGTAGCCGTGGGCGTCGTCGCTGGTGGTGGGACTGACCGAGAAGGCGATGAGCATGGCACGAGTCTACGGCCGCGGGGAGATCGGCACCACACGGTCCACGGGCGACCCGCGCCGGCCGCCCCGGCCGGCCTCCACGGGGCCACGGGCAGAGGCGGTGAAGGAGTCCCTGACAACGCCTGATGCCGGACCCCATGGGGCCTCGGGCGGTGGGCGACGCTCCGGGCAGCACCCGCCCGGTCCCCGTCGGCCCCGACCTTGGACGGGCGGGACCCCGTCGTGAAACAGTGAGGTGACCGCGAGGAGGCGGTCGCTCCCGCCGCCTCACCGGCCACCTTCCCCAGCGCCGGCTCCGCGCCGGCTTCCCCTCGGAGGCGTCCCATGGCCAACTCGTCCACGCCCATCAACCCCGCACGTCGACGCATCGGCACGGCGGTGCTCGTCGGCATCATCAGCGGCTTCTTCTCCGCGATCGTCAAGTTCGGCTGGGAGGTGCCCTTCCCGCCCCGCACGCCCGAGCGCAATGCCACGAATCCCCCGCAGACCATGCTCGAGCACTGGTTCGGCATGAGCCCCGCCCAGTCCCACACGACCGTGTCCTTCAACCTCAACGACACGCTGCCGATCTACTCGTTCATCGTCCACTTCACCTTCGCGATCGTCCTCGCGATCTTCTACTGCGTCGTGGCCGAGTACTTCCCGCGGATCAAGCTGTGGCAGGGCGCAGCCTTCGGTCTGCTCGTGTGGATCGGCGCGCACCTCGTCCTCATGCCGCTCACCGGACTCGTCCCCTCGCCCTTCCCGTGGGTCGACGGCGGCCAGACCTGGTCGGAGCACTTCTCCGAGGCGCTCGGCCACGTCGTGTGGATGTGGTCGATCGAGATCGTCCGCCGGGACCTGCGCAACCGCATCACCCACGAGCCGGACGCCGAGGTGCCGCTGCCCGCGGCGACGCGCTGAGCCGACGCCGGGGCCGAGGGCCGACCCCGGCGGTCAGGCCCGTACGGCCGTCGGCCGCAGCGCCGCCTCGCGGTCGCAGGCGGCCACGAGGCCCGGGTCGTGCGTGATGACGAGCACCCCTGCGCCCGCGACGCCCGCCCAGACGTCGTCCATGAGCGCCTCGGCCGTGTCGTGGTCGAGGTGCTCGGTGGGCTCGTCGAGGATGACGAGCCGGTCGCGGTCGCGGCCGACGAGCACGCGGGCCATCGCGACCCGGCGGGCCTCCCCGCCGGAGAGGGTGGCCCCCTCCTCCCCCACCTCGCGGTCGGGGCTCATGGCCGCCAGCCCGGCGGCGTCGAGCGCGGCGCGCACCTGCCCGTCCGTGGCGTCCCGGTCGCCGATGCGCACGTTCTCGGCGATCGTCGTGGCGAAGATGTGGGCGTCCTGGGCCAGGTAGCCGATGCCCGACGGCGCCGTGAGCGCGCCGCCCCGCGGAGGGATGAGGCCCATGATCGTGGCCGCCAGGGTCGTCTTGCCGGTGCCGGACGGGCCGGTGAGCGCCACCCGCTCCCCGGGGGCCACGGTGAGACTGATGCCGTCGACGATGACCGGGCCGCCCGGCCAGCCGATCGCCAGCTCGTCGAGCACGAGCTCGCGCACGCCGTTGTCGACGCCGATCTCGCGGTCGCCGTTGCCGACGGGCTCGGCGGACAGGAGGGCGAGGACGCGGCCGAGCGCCGAGCGGGCGCGGGTGAGGCTCTGGGCCCCCTTGATGAGGTCGTTGAAGCCCTCGTTGAGGGCGAGCGGCGTGAGGACGAGGACGGCGAGCTCGCGGGCGAGGAGCGTTCCGGCGGCGACCTCGTGCCCTCCGATGAGCAGCCCGCCGACCACCGCCGCCGCGCACATGAGCATCTGGCCCGCCGAGGCCAGGCCGCGGGTCCAGGCCGCGCGGGCCTCGGTCGCGGCCAGCTCGCCGTCGAGCTCGCGCAGCCGGGCCAGCGCGGTGCCGGCGTCCCCGTAGGCGACGAGCTCGGGCGCGCAGCGGGCCAGCCGTCGCACCTCGTCGCCGAGGCGGCCGCGCAGGGGCACCGCCGCCCGGTCGGCCCGCTCGGAGAGCCGCTGGCCGAGCCGGGGCAGGGCGAAGGCGGCGAGGACGCCCGTGACGAGCAGCAGCACGGCGTCCGCCGGCGAGAGCGCCCCCATGAGCGCGCTCGAGGCCGCGATGACGAGGCCGGAACCGGCGAAGGGCACGAGGACGCGCACGACGACGTCGAGGACGCCCTCGACGTCGGCGGTGACCCGCACGAGCAGGTCGCCGCGGCGGCTGCCGAGCAGCGTGGTGCGGGCCAGGCGGGCGAAGACGGTCTCGCGCAGGGCGCTCTCCATGCGCAGCGCCAGGTCGTGGCCGAGGAGGCGCTCGGCGTAGCGGAAGGCGCCCCGCCCGATGCCGAAGAAGCGGACGAGCACGGAGGCCGCGAGCAGGTGGAGCACGGGCGGGTGCTCGGCGGCGCGGGACAGCAGCCAGCCGGCCACGCCCATGAGGCCGACGGACGAGCCGGCCGCGCAGAAGGCCAGCAGGACGGAGCCGGCGAACCGGAGGCGGCCGGCCGGGACGGCCCGGAGCAGCGCGCGCACGAGCCGGCCCGGGGTCGTGACGCGCCGGGCCGGGTCGAGGACGGGCGGCGCCTCGGGCACGGGGGCCCGCCGGCGCAGGGCGTGCGGGTGACCGGCGTCGGACAGGAGGAAGGCGTCCTCGGACCCGGCGGGCCCCTCGCCGCCGACTCCCACGACCCCCACGCGCCCGGACACCTCGTCGCAGGACCCGCCCGTTACCCTGTTGGTGGTGTCGGCGATGGGATGCCGGCAGCCGGGGCCCGGCTCCCCGTCGCCGGGGCCGGCGTCCGGCTCCGGGCCGGGCCGCGGCGGGACGACCTCGACGACCCGGTCGGCCATCTCCAGCAGCGCCGGACGGTGCGAGATGATGACGGCCGAGGCGCCGCTGGCGCGGACGGCCTCGACGGCGCGGGCCTCGGTGGTCTGGTCGAGGCCGGCCGTCGGCTCGTCGAGCACGAGGAGGCGCGCCCCGCCCCGCTCGATGCGCAGCAGGGCCCGGGCCAGGGCGACGCGGCGGCGCTCGCCGGAGCTGAGGCCCTCGCCCTCGTCGGCCACGACGCGGTCGAGGGCCAGCGCCTCCCCTCCGGCGCGGTCGAGGGCGTCGCGCAGCCCGGCGTCGTCGGCCTCCGGGAAGCCGATGCGGACGTTGTCGGCGATCGTCCCGCCCGGCATGGCCGGGTCCTGGGAGACGTAGGCGATGCGGGCCCGCCACTGGTCGGGGTCGATGCTCGCCAGGTCGACACCGCCGACGAGGATGCGGCCGGCGGTGGCGGGGCGGAAGCCCATGAGGACGCTGAGGGCGGTGGACTTGCCGCCGCCGGAGGGGCCGGCCAGGGCCAGCACCCGGCCCGGCTCGATCCGGCAGCTGAGCGGGGCGAGGGCGGGGCGGTCGGCGCCCGGGTAGGTGACCGACAGCTCGTCGAGGACCACCGGCACCCGCCCGGGGTCGGGGGCCGGGGCGGTGCCGCCGATCCGTCCGGCCTCGGCCCGCTCGATGACCTCGAACGCCTTGGCCGCGGCGGCGGTGCCGTCGGCGGAGTCGTGGAAGTGGACGCCGACCTGACGGATCGGCAGGTAGACCTCGGGGGTCAGGATGAGGACGAACAGGGAGGTGCGCAGGTCGAACCGGGCGTCGACGACGCGCATGCCCATCGAGACGGCCACGAGCGCGACCGACAGGGTGCTGATCAGCTCGAGCACGAAGGACGACAGGAAGGCCAGGCGCAGGGTCCGCATCGTCTCGGTGCGGTGGGCGCGCTCGGTGATGCGCAGGCCCTCGAGCTGGGCGCGGGCGCGGCCGAAGACCTGCAGGGTCGGCAGGCCCGCGACGAGATCGGCGAAGTGGTTCGACAGGCGGGCCTGCTGGGCGAAGCGCCGGTCGACCTGCCGCTGGGTGGCGATGCCGATGAGCGCCATGAAGACGGGGATGAGCGGGATCGTGGCGGCGATCATGAGCGCCGAGCGCAGATCCTGGGTGAGGATGGCGACGCCGATGACCAGCGGCACGCTGACGGCCATCATGAGCTGCGGCAGGTACTTCGAGTAGTAGCCGTCGAGGGCGTCCAGGCCCTGGGTGACGAGCGTGATGAGCGTGCCCGAGGGGGTCGAGGCGTCGTCGGGCAGCGCGAGACGGGCCCGCATGACGTCGGTGCGCAGCTGGGACTTCACCGCCGAGCAGGCGCGGTGGGCGAACAGCTGGGACAGCCAGTTCAGGCCGGCGCGGGCGGCGAGGACGGCCAGCAGCCCGGCGGCGACGGGCCCGATGCCGTCCATGGCTCCCGTGTCGACGACGCGGGCGACGCCGTCGGAGAGGAGGCGCGCCTGGGCCAGGACGAGGAGGGCCGTCGCCACGCCGACGAGGGCGACGGCGACGAGGAAGAACCGCGTCGTCTTGGCGCGCCTGACGAGGCGCGGATCGAGCGGACCCGGCATGGGCGGACCTCCCTGGTCATCGTGCGCCGTCGTCGGCCGGACGCCGGCACGGCATTTTTCACAGTACAACTTGTGAAAATTATGCCGCGATCGTCACCCCGGCCCCGCGCCGTCGACGGTTCCGGGGGCCGGCAGGCTCTCGCGAGGGTGGGACGTCACCCGCCCCCGCGCCGCCGTCGGTCCTCACGCCCAGATCGTGGTCGCGACCTCGTTCGGCTCGGTCTCGTGCTCGGGCAGCTCCCGGCCGCTGATCCGCCTGTGGAAGACCCAGTAGCTCCAGATCTGGTAGGCCAGCACGACCGGCACGACGCAGGCCGCGAAGATCGTCATGAGCCTCAGCGTGTGCGGCGAGCTGGACGCGGTGACCATGGTGAGGGGGTCCCCCATGTCCGCCGGGACGAAGCCGAGCGTCCCGTAGATCCTCGTGAAGATCATGACGAACAGGGCGACGATCGTCGCCCCGGTGAGGAGGAAGGCCCAGCCGTTGCGCTCGACGCGCTGGGCCAGGACCGCCACGGCCAGGGCGAGGACCGAGCCGAGGCCGGCGACCCACACGACGACGCCGGCCGCGGTGCCGAGGTAGGGGTTCCGTCCGGCGCCGTGGACGGTGCAGGCGATGACGACGAAGGCCGCCAGGACGGCCACGGTGACAGGGCCGAGGGTCCGCAGGAGCGCCATGGCCCGCTCGCGCACCTCGCCGTAGGTCTTGAGGGCGAGGAAGACGGCGCCGTGGGTGCAGAACAGCAGGACGAAGAGCGCGCCGCCGAGCAGACCGAACGGGTTGAACAGGCTCCAGAAGCCCCCGGTGAACAGGTTCGGGGAGCCGAAGGCCGTCGGGTCGGGGGCGACCGGCAGGCCGCGGACGAAGTTCGCGAAGCCGATCCCGAGCACCAGCGAGACGACGAGGGAGCCGATGCTCGCGCAGGCGTCGAAGGCGTCGCGCCAACGGTCGTCGGGCATCTTGGCGCGGTACTCGAAGGAGACGCCGCGCGCGATGAGCCCGACGAGGACGAGGAACAGCGGCAGGTAGAGGGCGCTGAACAGCGTCGAGTACCAGCCCGGGAAGGCCGCGAACATGCCGCCGCCGGCGGTCAGCAGCCACACCTCGTTGCCGTCCCAGGTGGGGCCGATGGTGTTGATCATGACGCGGCGGCGCCCGGGATCCCGGCCCAGGACCGGGTAGAGCATGGCGACGCCGAAGTCGAAGCCCTCGAGGAAGAAGAAGCCCGTCCACAGGAGAGCGATCAGGCAGAACCAGACGACCTGCAGGGGGCTCGCGCCGAGCTCGATCTGCAGGGGGACCGCGCCGGTCAGCATGGTGGTCAGCATGTCAGTCACCTCAGTACGCGAAGGACATCGGACGGTCGGCTCCGTCCGCGACGGGGTCGACCAGCTCGGGCAGGCCCTCGCGGATCGTCCGGATGAACAGCATGAGCACGACGACCGCCACCGCCGCGTAGACGAGCGTGTAGAGGATCATCGTGAACAGCAGGTCGCCGGCGCCGTTGCCCGGCGAGACGCCCGCCGCTGTGGGCAGGACGCCGTAGACGAGCCACGGCTGACGGCCCATCTCGGTGAGGATCCAGCCGAAGGAGTTGGCGAACAGCGGCAGGAACGGCAGGCACACCATGACGGCGGTGAAGAATCGCCCGCCCCGGGGGACGCGCCCTGTGCGGGTGAGCCACAGCATGACGACGCCGACGAGGATGGCCAGGCAGCCGAGCCCGATCATGAGGCGGAAACTGCAGAAGTTCACCATGATGTTCGGCACGGGGTCGACGGGCATGCCCTTGAGCTCGGAGGCGAAGGCGTCCTGCAGCTGGCTGACCTCGCCGTCATCGGTCCGGTAGCCCTCGTCCAGGTACTGCTGGCGCAGGTCCTGGATGCCCTGGACGGTGGCGTTCGGGTCGTGTTGGGCGAGGACCGACAGGACGTAGGGCACCTCGATGCTCAGCGCCTTGTGGTAGGTGGTCTGCTCGCCGTCGCCCTCGGTCGTGATGATGGCGACGACGGAGAACGGCGCCCCGTCCTCGGTCTCGGTGAGGCCCTCCGAGGCGGCCAGCTTCATGGGCTGGTAGCGGGTCTCGAGCTGGGCCTGCAGATCGCCGGAGACGAGGGTGACGAGGCCGGCGAACAGCAGCACCCAGGCGCCCAGCCGTGCGGACCTGCGCCAGGTGGCGGTGTCGGGCTCGACGCCGGCCTCGGCCTGGGCCGCACGGCGCTTGGCCGCCAGCCACCAGCCGCTCACCCCGAGCAGGAGGGCGCCGGCCACCATGAGGGAGGCGCCGAGCTGGTGGGGCAGGGTCGCGAGGAAGAACGGGTTGGTGAGCACGTCGGTGAAGCTCGCCAGTTCGGCGCGTCCGGTGGCCTCGTTGTAGACCGCGCCGACAGGGTTCTGCATCCAGCAGTTGGCGGAGAGGATGAAGGCGGCCGAGGCGGTGGTGCCGATGGCGACCAGGTAGAGGCAGGCAAGGTGCAGTCCCCTGGGCAGGCGATTCCAGCCGAAGATCCACAGGCCGATGAAGGTCGACTCCATGAAGAAGGCGACGAGCGCCTCGAGCGCGAGGGGGGCGCCGAAGATGTCGCCGACGAACCGGGAGAACTCCGACCAGTTCATGCCGAACTGGAACTCCTGCACGATGCCGGTGACGACGCCGGCGGCGAAGTTGATGAGCATGAGTTTGGCGAAGAACTTCACCAGGCGCAGCCACTGGTCGTCCTTCGTGCGCAGCCATGCCGTCTGCATTCCCGCCATGAGCCAGGTGATGCCGATGGTGAGGGGGACGAAGAAGAAGTGGTAGACGGTGGTGATGCCGAACTGCCACCGCGAGAGAACCTCAGCATCCATGGACGCAGGCTAGGGCCCCGCGACACCCTGACGCAAAGCTCCGGAACAGGGCCGTTCGCGTCCGGCTGACGGATTCGCCCCGGATGATCTCGACAGCCGTTTAATCATGGTCCCAGCCATGCAAAAGAATGGGTGACACGCCTTGTGACGAGGATTCCACCGGGGCGGTTCACCGGCCGCGAACGACGGCGGCCCGCACCCCGGGAACCGGCCGCTCCGGGGCGGCAGGTACGGGACCGGGGCACCGCGGGCGACTGCCCGCACTCGTCCACACCTCCGCCCGGATGGTGCGTGCGCGGCGGCCGGACGACCGCCCGCACCCCGTGCCCGCGACCGACCGCGGGGCCGGGACGCCATGAGCCCGGGGCGGCTCAGGGCCGCGGGAGCAGCGGGGCGTCGTCGGGACCGACCAGGCCGACGGGCCAGGGGTAGTCCTCCGCCGGCCCGAGCTCCCGCTCCCACGGCGCCGGGCCGTCGAGCCCGTCGGTGATGCCCATGTAGACGCGGAACAGCTCGGCCGTGGCCCTGGCGTCCCCCAGGGCCGAGTGCGCGTGGTGCAGGCCGACGCCGGTGGCCCGGCAGCAGTCGGCGAGCTTGAACGTGGCCGGGCGGGGGCGCAGCAGGGCGCGCCCCAGGCGCATCGTGCAGGCCCGGGGCATCATCGGCCCCGGGAGCGGGACGCCGGCGCGACGCAGTTCGGCATCGAGGAAGGGCACGTCGAAGGAGGCGTTGTGGGCGACGACGAGACGCCCGCGCAGCTGCTCGACGAGGCGCCCGGCGATCTGCTCCATGGTCGGCGCGCCGGCGACGTCCTGCTCGGTGATGCGGTGCACGGCGGTGGCGCCGACGCTGCGCCCCGGCTGGACGAGCGTGCCCCACTCCCCCTGGCCCCGGCCGCGTCCGTCGAGCAGCACGACGCCGATCTCGACGATCCGGTCCCCCCGGCGTGGTGAGAAACCGGTGGTCTCAAGGTCGAGCACTGCGTATCCGGGCATGGAACGATTCTTCCACCGAACCGGAAGCCCCCGTCGCCCCTCGTCATCGCGATTTCGACGCACCGGGGGCGATGGCATCGGCCGCCGTCGGGGCCCTTCGCGGCGCGCAGCCGGAGGATGCGAGGAACGGACGGCTCCCCCTGAACCGGCCCGTTCTCATAAAATGAGCACGCCACAGGAGAGGATCGATCGTCATGAGTACACCCCAGCAACCAGGATCCGGCGGACCCGGGCAGAACGGGCCCTGGATGGACCAGCCGCCCCAGCCCGCCAACGGATGGCAGCCCGGCGGCGCCCCGCCCCAGGGCCCCGGCGGCCAGAATCCCCAGGGCTGGCAGCAGCCTCAGCCAGGCGGTCAGCCGCCCCAGCACGACGGCCAGCAGCCCCAGTCGCCCTACGGGCAGTCCGCGGCCTTCGCCGCGCAGGGTCCGCAGGGCCCCGCGCAGCCCGGCCCGGGCCAGCCGAACGCCTTCCCCGGCCAGCCCGCCGGCCCCCAGGGTCAGCCCGGCCCCGGCCAGCCGAACGCCTTCCCCGGCCAGCCCGCCGGCCCCCAGGGTCAGCCCGGCCCCGGCCAGCCGAACGCCTTCCCCGGCCAGCCCGCCGGCCCCCAGGGTCAGCCCGGCCCCGGCCAGCCGAACGCCTTCCCCGGCCAGCCCGCCGGCCCCCAGGGTCAGCCCGGCCCCGGCCAGCCGAACGCCTTCCCCGGCCAGCCCGCCGGCCCCCAGGGTCAGCCCGGCCCCGGCCAGCCGAACGCCTTCCCCGGCCAGGGCACCGCCTTCGCCGCCCCCGGCGCCGCATTCCCAGGAGGCCTGCAGACGGGCTCGGCGACGAAGCCGAAGTCCAGGAAACTCGCCATCATCATCGGCAGCATCGTTCTCGCGCTCATCATCGGCACGGTGATCGCCATCGTCCTCGCCGCCGGGGGATCCGACCAGACGAAGGCCAAGAAGACAGTCACCGATTATCTCACCGCCGTCTCCGAGGGCAACGCCAGCAAGGCCAAGGACTACCTGTCGAACAGCCTCGATGACACCTCGCTGCTCACCGACGACGTGCTGAAGGACTCGCTCTCGCGCGCCCCGATCTCCAACATCGTCGTGAGCGACGCGGCCCAGGGGCCCACCAACTACGAGTTCGACGTGCCCGCCACCTACACGATCGGCGACAAGGACGTCTCGACCACCTTCGAAGTCGACTTCTTCTCCAAGAAACCGGTCATCGCCACCAGCTCGTACCTCTCGTTGTCCTCGTTCGACGGCGTCACCGTCACGGTCAACGGCACCGCCCCCAGCAGCACCTCGCCGTACGTCTTCCCCGGCGACTACAAGGTCTCCACCGACCACCAGTACCTGACGATCAACGGCAGCGACATGCAGGCCTACGACCCCGCAGACGGCTACGTGAGCGGTTCGGACCTCGAGCTGGCCGTCTCCGACGCCGGCGTCCAGATGTTCCGCCAGAAGGTCATCTCCGAGGCCCAGGCCTGCCTGGCCTCGACGAAGATCGACCCCGGGTGCGGCGCGAAGCTGGCGGATCTGGACGACGGCTCGCAGATCAAGGAGGACTCGGTGCACCGCACCCAGGACGCCGAGAACGCCGCCAAGCTGCAGTCGGTGACCCCCGAGCCCGGCATCACGACGCCGACCGTCATCAAGGCCGATTACTACGATCTCGGCAAGATGGACATCACCGCCTCCTGCGGCAAGGACGGCAACTGGAGCAACTGCGAGCTGTACGGCTTCGGCTCCGGCTCGGGCATGTACTTCGGCTCCCCGTCCATCGACCTCAACGATCCCGACCTCAAGGTCGTCTGGGGGTGATCGGGCCCTCGTGCACCGTTCCGCGCACGGGGCAGTGCACTGACGCCTGCCCTTCCCCTGCTCCCACCTCACTTTTCTGCTGACACCCGGGACATGTCCGAGGTGAGAACGCAAAGGTGAGGCGGGAACCCGAAGGTGAGGCGAGAGCATAAAAACGAGGCGGGAACGCGCAGGTGGAACGCAAAAGCGGGGCGGGGACGAGGAGGACGCCGCGCGAAGGGCGCAGCGACCATGCTTCGCCTCCCCCGGCCCGCACCCCATGCCCCGGGCTGTGCCCTGACCGACCACGTCGAGTGCGATGGACAAAGCCCCGCACCCCATGCCCTAGGCTGTGCTCCATGACGAACCCCACGAAACCCGACGTCGTCCTGCCCTCCACCGTTCCCACCAGCCTCGTCGTCGAGGACCTCGTCGAGGGCGACGGCGACGAGGCCGCCAACGGCGCGCTCGTCGACGTCCACTACGTGGGGGTCGCATTGAGCACCGGCGCCGAGTTCGACTCGAGTTACGACCGCGGCGACCCGCTGACCTTCCGGCTCGGCGCCGGCCAGGTCATCTCCGGCTGGGACCGCGGTGTGCGCGGCATGCGAGAGGGCGGACGCCGTCAGCTCACCATCCCTCCGCACATGGGTTACGGCGCCCGCGGCATCGACGGCGTGATCAAGCCGGACGAGACCCTCGTGTTCGTCTGCGATCTCGTGGGCGTCCACTGAAGCCCGTTCACAGCGCCGATGAACCGAGTCATGCCATGACCAGGGGCTGCTCCTCGCTGGACCTCCTGCGAACAGGCCCCACCGGGTTGAGGAGGCTGACGAGCAGCGGGCGGGGGAGGGGCCCGGACGAGCGGTACGCCCCGCCGAACGGTCTGCGGAGAGCGCCCGGCGAGCCGGACGACCGACGCACGGCTGCGGAGCCCGGCAGCGGAACGACGGCCGATGCACGAGGACGCCGACGCGAGAACATCGCGTAAGAAAGGCTCGTCCTGATGGCAGCGGGATGACGTCCGTCGCCCGAGGACCCCGACCGTCCGGGGAGACGATCCGAAGAAGAAGCGGTGGGCTCGGCGCATCCGATCTCGCCGAGCCCACCCCGCCGCCCGATCACGGGGAGCCGGGCATGCCCCTGGGCCCGTCCCCACGAGCGGCGCTCCGCGCGGTGCGCGGAGCCGGGTTCCCCGATCCACAGGAGGGAACCTCATCTTGTGGGAGCCGGGCGTCGATCCGAGACTCCGCGCCCGACCCACTGGCAGTGATGATGACTCGTCAATGCCGGGGCTTCCTTCGAGACTCCGTTGAGTCCTCTGTGAGAACGGGGCCCGTCGGCCCCGGACTCTCAGCGATGACGCAGCTGGGTGACCGTGGCCGTGCCGCCGTCGCCCCGCGATGAGTCCACGCGGGGATGAAAGGAGCGTCGAGGGCCGCGAACCGGTTCCCGGAGTGCTCCGCGGCATCGGGAGGGGGCGTCATGACGGTGGTGACCAGCCGGTGGGCGGGCTCGTCCGGACCGCTCAGGGCATTGACCCAGCCCTCCCCCGCGTCGACGTCGAGGGAGCGGCCCAGCGGAGCGGCCATCACGGCCCCGAGCGTGATGATGTCGTGCAGGACGAGGGCCTCGGCCAGCGAGCGCACCAACGGCTCGCACGCTCCGATCCCCTTCTCGACCAGCCGGTGCTGCATGATCCGGCAGAGCCCGCTCAGCTGGTGGACGAACTCGTAGTCGTAACGCGTCGACCACGGCTCGGGAAGGGTCCGTCGGATGTGGCTCTTCCCGAGTTCGCCGAGACGGGCCCCTCAGGGCAGTTCGGTGAGGCCCTCCAGGTCCTCGGTGAGGGAGCGATCGCAGGGATCGGCGCCGAGGGCGAAGCAGCGCGCAGCGTCCTCGCCGAGGGCCGCCACGAGCAGCGATGAGCAGCCCTCTCCAGGGCGGAGGGGATGTCGTCCCATTCCGGGAGGCCGAGTCGTCCTCCTGCGCCCCGCATGACGGCGTCGAGGGTCTCCGGATCCTCCCAGGCGCGACGGATGGCCTCCTCGCCTCCTCGTCATCGCTGTCGAGGGGGCCGAGCAGCTCGGGATCGTCCAGCCATGCGGGCCCGGAGCGGGCATTCGGCCGCTCCCACCCCAGCCCCAGGGCCCGCCACACCGCGGGCTGCCTGTCCTCCCGCACCCGGGTGCGCCCCCTGCTCGTGGTTGCGCCGACTCTGCTCGGAGACCTCGGCGCGCCGGGCCATCTCCCGGGTCGACGGACCGGGTTCCCCGCGCCGGGCTCGCATCGCCACGGCGATGTCCGGGTCGTCGGGTTCGTGATGCACGGATTTCATGCTCCTACGGCTCATGCCCATGCTCCTGCGCGATCCTTCGGATGGTTCGCGTCTCGCCCGAGGGGGTCCGACATGCCCGCGGGGCCCACGCCGGCCAAGAGCGCGCCAGCAGACGATGCGGGAGTCCCCGGGGGAGTCACAGGGAACTCCCCCGGCCGCTCGGCCGGTCCCGGTGGCCCGGGCCCGCGCGGGCCCGGGCCACCGGGACCGCCGCGGCCGGCTCAGCGTTGCAGCATCCCAACGGCCTGCTCGCCCGTCCAGCTGTACTCGGTCATCTCGATGACGCGCGAGGGCGCCAGCTCCTCGCCCCAGCCGATGCCGGCGCAGGAGACGGCGACGGCGATGCAGGCGTCCTGGAGCCCGGGCACCAGCCACTCGGGCTCGGCCTGCTCGTTGACCAGCTCGTCGAACTCGTGGTGGTCGCCGGCGATGGCGGCACGGACGGTGAGCATGGCGTAGGCCCGGGCGGCGACCTCGGACTGCTCCTGCGACTCCGTCACCAGACGCTGGCCCAGCACCGTGGCCACGAGGTGGGGCAGCTGCTCGGGGGTCAGGCCGGCGCCCTGCTCGGCGAGCCAGTCCGGCACGAGGACGGGCTCGCCGGAGTCGACGGCGGCGCGCATGCGCCTGCCCAGGTCGGTGAGCATGCTGCAGGCCAGCGTCAGAGCGCCCACGAACTGGCAGACGAAGGTGACGCCGTAGGTGAGCCAGTTGCTCTCGTCCGAATCGCCGATGCCCTCGCCGGCCTCGACGGCCCGCGCGTCGGCCAGCAGCACGTCCCTGTTGAGCCGCCAGGCCTCCTCCCAGGGGATCGTCACGGAGTAGGGCTGGTAATGGGTCTCGCCGTTCTCGTCCGGCGCGGGCGCGGGCACGGGTTCGGCGTCCGGGTCGCCCCACCACCGCCCCGTGACCGGGTAGGCGATCTTCTTGTCGTGGCTCATGCTCATGGTCGGGCCCTTCACGTGCGGGAACTCGCGGGGTGCGGATCACCGGCCGCCGGGACGTCCGCAGCGCCGAGACTACCGGGCGGGTCCCGGTCGGGCCTCGGAGGGGCGCCGGCTTGCCCCCGCCGGCGGGCCGGGGGAGGCTGGACCCAGGGCACTCGGACGGCGCCGAGGAGGGCGGTCATGGACGAACGGATCATCACCATCGCGGATCATGCGCGCAGCAGCGAGGAGGCGGCGGTCAAGACCGTCCTCCACAGCACCGACACGAGCAGCACCTCGGTGTGGGTCGTTCGGCCCGGTCAGCAGGTGCGGCTGCACAGGCACCACCACGCCGGCGACGTGTGGGTCTGTCTGGCCGGCACCGGTCTCTACCATCCCGGGCCCGGCGTCGACGTGCCGCTGCGCGCCGGCCAGGTGGCCGTGGCCCCGAAGGAGGCCTGCCACGGGCTGACCAACACCGGCGACGAGGACGTCGTCTTCGTCAGCGTCTGCCCCGAGACGAGCGACTACGAGCCGATCGACTGATCGCCGCCGCCGGCCAGCGGCAGGGCGACGGCGAGGACCAGCTCGTCGTCCTCGAGGGAGGCCTCGACGGTGCCGTCCATCCGCGCCACCAGCTCGGCGACGATCGACAGGCCCAGCCCGGCGTGCGGGCCGCGCCTGGCCGGATCGGTGCGGTAGGAGCGCTCGAAGAGCCGCGCCAGCTCACGCGCGTGCACCTCGGGGGCCCGGTTGGCCACGACCAGCACCGCCAGCCCGCGATCGGCGGACAGTTCGACGCGCAGCCCGCCGTCGCCGTGCACGAGCCCGTTGGAGACGAGGTTCGTCACGACGCGGGTCAGCGCCGTCCGGTCGGCCATCACCATCACCGAGCGCGGCGGAAGGCTCACCCGCGGCGCGACGCCGCGCACGGAGAGGTGCGCCCGGTGGCCCAGCAGGGTCTGCGAGACGAGCGCCGTGGCATCGACCCGTTCGATGGTCAACTCGTGGTCGTCCGAGTCCAGCACGCTCAGCTCGAAGAACTCGTCGACCAGCCTCGACAGGTCGTCCACCCTGGCCAGAACCGTGTTCATGCGCTCCGGGGAGGCCTGCGGCCCGTCGCGCTCAAGGAGCTGCAGATAGCCCTTGACGGCGATCATCGGCGTCCTGAGGTCGTGGGAGATGTTGGCCATCTCCTGGCGCAGGCGCTGCTCGCGGCGCCGGGCGTCGGCCAGAGCCGACTGCTGGGCCTGCCTGGTGAGGTCGATCTGCGCGGCGAGGGCCTCCAAGGCGTCCCCGCTGGCGTCGACGACGAGGGGCTCGCGCGAGTCCGACTCCCTGCGCGCCTCCACCTGGTCGCCGAGGCGGCGGATCCGTGCCCGCTGCCGCCGGAGCCGCCATCCGAGCACGACCGTGACGGCCGCCAGCGCGGCCGTCACGGTCCATCCGAGCATGCCCCGATCCTGTCAGCTCAGCTCGCGCCGGCGCAGCAGCGCCGCGCAGCCCGCCAGGCAGGCGGGAACCGCCACCGCGACGAGGAGCCACGCATGCGCGAGGATCTCCGGTTCGGCCCAGGCGCGGGAGATGGAGAAGACGAAGTGCATGGGGTTGAGCTGCTGCACCGTGCCGATCCAGTGGTGATCCGCGTGCGACAGCGCGCTGAGGATGACGTCCGCGACCATGAGGGCGATGACCACGGCCAGGGAGGCGATGCGGCTCCCCGTGAGCACCGTGACGAGCGCCGCGACGAGCATGACCGTCAGGTAGAGGCAGAACTCGGTGCCGACGAAGCCGAGCCAGGTGCGGACCTGGGCCGCGGTGACCGACTGGTCGTAGTGGGCCAGGGTGAGGAGAAGGCTCACGACGTTGTGCACGAGCCACAGGACGGCCGTGAGGACGGTGACGATGAGCACCTTCGAGAGGAAGAGCCTCTCCTGGGACTGGCCGCCGGCGACCGCCAGCTTCGTGATGCCGTCGCGGTCATCGGCGGAGACGACCATCACCATGGTGAGCACCATGCCGAGGATCGCGAAGAGCCCGAAGCAGGAGGCCGTGTAGAGGAGCTCCCAGAAGGCGGGGTGCGCGGGATCGGTGAAGCCGAAGCCGTAGAAGCCGTCGATGAGGGCCACGCCGTCCTTGTGACCGATGACGCCGCCGAACGCGAAGGTGCTCCCGCCGTGCATCATGAGTGCGAAGAGCGCCAGCAGGAGGACGAAGCAGGCGGCCGCGATCCGGGCGAAGCGCGAACGGACGAAGCGGTAGGAGTCGGCGCGGACGATGTTGACGAACATCTCAGGCCCCCTTCACGAGCTCGGTGTAGTAGTTCTCGAGGCTCATGGAGCGCGCCTCGAGCGCGCCGACCGCGACGCCGGCGTCGACCAGCGCCGCGTTGAGGGCGGCCGCGTCCTCGAGGCGCTCGGCCAGGACGATCCCGCCGTCGCCGATCGTGTAGCGGCGCACGCCGAAGGACTCCTCGAGGACGGTGGCGGCCCGGGCCGGATCGTCGACGCCGATGCGCAGGCTCCGCTCGCAGCGGGCGTGCAGCTCGTCGGCGCTGATCTGCTGGACGAGCCGTCCGTGGTGGATGAACCCGTAATGGCTGGCGAACAGGTCGAGTTCGGCCAGCAGGTGGGAGGAGACGAGGACGGTCGTGCCCTGCTCGCGGGCCCGCCGGACGAGTTCGTGGCGGATCGCGATCATCCACGTGGGGTCGAGGCCGTTGACCGGCTCATCGAGGACGAGCAGTTCCGGGTCGCCCAGGAAGGCGCTGGCCAGGGCGAGGCGCTGGCGCATGCCGAGCGAGAAGGAGCGCACCTTCTTCCCGCCCTCGTCGGCGAGCCCGACGATCTCGAGGGCCTCGTCGGTCCAGTGGCGCCCGGCGAGGCCCCGCTGGACGCGCAGCGCCTCGACGTGCTGCCTGGCGGTGAGATCGAGGCAGAGCGCCGGGACGTCGATGAGGGCGCCCGCGCGGCGGCGCTGCCTGTTCAGGCCCGTGGTCCGCCCGAACAGCGAGAGCTCGCCGGCGCTGGGGCGCGCCAGGCCGGTGAGCAGCCGGATGAGCGTCGTCTTGCCGGCGCCGTTCTGACCCACGAGGCCGTAGATCTGCCCGGTCCCCACCTCGATCGACACGTCGTCGAGCGCCTTGAGGCGCCCGTAGGCCTTGCCCAGCCCCTGCGTTCGGATGACGGTCTCCATCACTGCTCCTGATCCGGGGTTCGCCCCGCGCGTCCGCCCCTGCGGCGATGCCATGATCCTGTCGGGTCGACCTCAAGAGAATGTGAAGCCGGCCCTCAAGACTTCGTCAAGGATCGGGGGCGCGGCCCCGGCGCTCCCGGGGGAGCCGGGCATGCCGCTGAGGACGGGGGGTGGGTGAAGGACGGCACCGGCGTTCCCGACAGGACGGACGACAGCGGCCCGTCCCCACGCGGCCGGGCCCGGGGCGGGCCGCTCAGGCCGGTCGCAGCGTGTAGCCGATCCCCCAGACCGTCCGTATCGGGTCGGCGCCGCAGGCCTCGCGGATCTTGCGCCGCAAGTTCGACACGTGCGTGTTGACGGTCCGCTCGTCGTAGCCGACCGACTCGCCCCAGACCTCGGCGTACAGCTGCGGTTTGGAGAAGACCAGGCGCGGGGCCCTCATGAGCACGGTGAGCAGGCCGAACTCGGTGCTCGTCAGGGCCAGTTCGCGCCCGCCCGCGGCGGCGCGGTGCTCCGTCTCGTCGAGCACGAGGCCGGCGGTCTCGTGGACGGTCCTGGCGGCGCAGGCCCCGCCCGCCCTGCGCAGCGCGGCCTCGGCCCGGGCGACCACCTCGTCGACGTCGAAGGGCTTCGTGACGTAGTCGTCGGCCCCCATGCGCAGCAGGTCGACCTTGCTGCGGGTGGTCTCGCGGGCGGAGACGACGATGACCGGCACCTGGGAGGAGGCGCGGATCGACGCCAGCACCTCGTCGCCGCTCTTGAAGGGCAGCATGAGGTCGAGCAGCACCAGGTCGGGTCGGGCGGTGCGGGCCAGCCGGATGCCGTCGGGGCCGGTGAGGGCGGACACGACGCGATAGCCCTGCTCGGCGAAGATCTCGCCGAGCAGGCGACCGGCCTGTCTGTCGTCCTCGACGATCAGCACCACGGGGTTCGCGCTCACAGGGTCATTGTCCCAGCCCTTCCCGGACGGCGGGCGGCGCGGGGCGGACTGGTCGCGGGTGCCGACCGGGCCCCGGGGCGGGGCTCAGCGCACCGGCCGGAAGCCGCGCAGCCGCAGGCTGTTCGTCACGACGAAGACCGAGCTGAAGGCCATGGCGGCCCCGGCGATCATCGGGTTGAGCAGGCCGAACGCGGCGATCGGGATCGCGCAGACGTTGTAGAAGAAGGCCCAGAAGAGGTTGCCCCGGATGATGCGCAGCGTGGCGCGCGACAGGGCGATGGCATCGACGGCGAGCATGAGGTCGTGGCGCATGAGCGTGAGGTCGCCGGCGGCGATGGCCGCGTCGGTGCCGGTGCCCATGGCGATGCCGAGATCGGCGGCGGCCAGGGCGGCGGCGTCGTTCACCCCGTCGCCGATCATCGCGACCCGGTGGCCCTCCGCGCGCAGCCCGTCGACGACCGCCAGCTTCTCCTCGGGCAGCACCTGGGCGTGCACCTCGTCGATGCCCACCAAGGCGGCCACGTGGCGCGCGGCGCGCTCGTTGTCGCCGGTGAGCATGACCGTGCGCAGGCCCAGCGCGTGGAGGCGCCCGACGGCCCGGGCGGAGTTGTCGGCGAGCTCGTCCGAGACGGTGAGGACGCCGCGCACGGCGCCGTCCCACGCCACGAGGACGACCGTCGCGCCCCGGTCCGAGGCGGCCACGGCCGCGGCGGTGAGGACGTCGGGGACCTCGAGACCCTCGTCGGACATGAGGGCGGCGCTGCCGACGAGGGCGTCCGCCCCGTCGAGGACGGCCCGCACACCGCGCCCGGGGACGACCCGGAAGTCGCCCGCCGCGGGCGCGGGGCCCCGTCCAGCGGCCCGGGCGACGACGGCCCGGGCGATCGGGTGCTCCGAGCCCGCCTCGAGGGCGGCCGCGGCGACGAGCACGCGGTCCTCGTCCTCGCCGGGCGCCGCGGTGATCCGCTGGACGCTCATCTCGCCCCTGGTGAGGGTACCGGTCTTGTCCATGACGACCGTGTCGATCGCCCTGGCCCGCTCCAGCGCCTCGGGGCCCCGGATGACGACGCCGAGCTGGGCGCCGCGCCCCGTGCCGGCGAGCAGGGCCGTCGGGGTGGCCAGGCCGAGGGCGCAGGGGCAGCTGATGATGAGCACCGAGACGCCGGCGGTGATGGCGAAGCCGACGCCCGCGCCGGCGACGAGCCAGGCGCAGAAGGCGAGGAGGGCCAGCACGATGACGACGGGCACGAAGACCGAGGCGATCCGGTCGGCCAGGCGCTGGGCGTTGGACTTGCCCGTCTGCGCCTGCTCGACGAGGTGGGCGATCTGCGACAGCTGCGTGTCGGCGCCCACGGCCGTGGCCCGCACGACGAGGCGGCCGTTCGTGTTGAGCGTGGCGCCGACGACGCGGTCGCCGGGGCCGACGTCGACCGGCACCGACTCGCCGGTGATGACGTGGGCATCGATGGCCGAGGCGCCCTCGACGACCTCGCCGTCGGAGGCGATCTTCTCGCCGGGACGGACGACGAAGCACTGACCCACCCGCAGGGCCTCGATGGGCCGGGTGGTCTCGGTGCCGTCGTCGTCCAGGACGTGGACGGCCCTGGCGCCCATCGTGAGCAGCTCGCGCAGGGCCGAGCCGGCCTCGGAGCGCGAGCGGGCCTCGATCCAGCGGCCCAGCAGGATGAAGGTGATGGTGCCGCAGGCGGCCTCGAAGTAGACGGCGTCGAGCGAGTCGGCGCGCACCAGGTGCAGGCTGAACGGATGCTTCATGCCGAGCGTCCCGGCGTTGCCGAAGATCAGGCAGAAGGCGCTCCACAGGTAGGCGGCCAGGGTGCCGACGCTGATGAGCGTGTCCATCGTGAAGGCGCCGTGCCGGAGGTTGACCCATGCGGAGCGGTGGAATCCCCGGCCGCTCCAGAAGAGCACCGGGGTGGTGAGCGCGAAGGCGACCCACTGCCAGCCGGGGAACTGCCACGGGGTGACCATCGAGACGGCCATGACCGGCACGGCGATGGCCGCCGAGACGACCAGCCGACGCCTGATCGCCTCGGTGCGCGCCCTGGCCGCGGCCTCGGCGTCCTCGCTCGGGTCGGGCGGGCCGGCGTCGTAGCCGGCGGCGCGCACGACGTCGATGAGCGCCTCACTCGTCGTGCCGCGCGGCGCCAGGACGTGGGCCCTGGCGGTCGCGTAGTTCACCGCGGCCCGCACGCCGTCGATCCTGTTGAGCTTCTTCTGGATGCGCGCGGCACAGGACGCGCAGGTCATGCCCTGGACGTCGAGGTCGATGCTCGTGAGGGCCTCGCCCCGCTCGGCGGCGGGCGTGCCGACGGTGTCGGTCATGTCAGTGCCTTCCGTGCCCGCGACCGCGGGCGCTCCTCGGTCGGATCAGGCCTCGGCGACCCGGTAGTCGCCGGCCTCGTCGACCGCCTCGGCGATTCGGGCGAAGTCGATCGGGGCGTCGCTGGTGACGACCATGGAGCCGTCGGCGAGGCTGACCTCGACGTCGATGACGCCGTCGAGGGCCGAGACCTCCTCGGTGATGTGGTGGACGCAGTGCTCGCAGGTCATGCCGGTGACGGTGTAGGCGGCGGTGGTGGCCATGTCTTCCTCCTGGTTTCTCATGGGTGCCGACGGTGGGTGGACGATGGGTTGCCCGTCGGACCACGGGTCCGGGGGCGTCGGGCTCAGGAGCGGACGAGCCGGGCGATGGCGTCGGAGGCCTCGGCCAGCCTGATCTCTGCCTCGTCGCCTCCGGCCCGGGCGGCGCGTACGACGCAGGTGCTCAGGTGCTCGTCGAGCAGGGTCAGGGCCACGGACTGCAGCGCCCTCGTCGTGGCGGAGACCTGGGTGAGGATGTCGATGCAGTACTGCTCGTCGTCGACCATCCGCTGGAGGCCGCGCACCTGACCCTCGATGCGACGGAGTCGCTTGAGGTAGCCGTCCTTGTCGGCGAGGTAGCCGTGGTGGTGCCCGCACTCGGGGTCACGGCCCCGTCCGGGGTCGCCGTCGGACACGGCGCCGCCGGACGGGGCCGGCGCCGTTCCTGTGACGGAGAACCCCTTTTCTGTGTGTCCGTCCTGCGCGTTCATGGGGCTGAGACTAATACCCCACAGGGGTACTTTCAAGATACCCCCACCCGGTATCCGCAACGGTCTCGTGGAGCGGTACCGGTTGTCTTCAACAATTCAATCACCAGGGTCGGATGTTCCCTAGTGGACGCGCATGAAACACCCCTAGGGGGCGACCCTCTCGAAGGGGGTCGCCAGGGGTCCCTCGTTATCCACAGCAGGGGTGCCCGCCCGTGGACAACCCCGGTCTCCCCCGGCGCCCATAGCGCAGCGACGAGGAGAGCGCAAGTCGCCCGCCGACCCGCCGCAGCGCACAGAAAATCTCACAGTCGACGCACATCACCCCTTGTCAAATAGATTTACCCGCACACTATCCTGTGAGCGCACAGCACTGTGCACAAGCCGTCCACGGGACACGCCGGGAACGTCCACACCCATCCCGGAGTTGTCCACACGGCCTGTGGACAACTCCGTCGGAATCGGTCGGCCCGCGGTGGACTGGCACCCCGCGCAGCGCTAGCGTGAGGGGCCGTGCGGGTCGATCGACTCACCCGCGGAGGGCCTTCGGACGCCGCCAAGACGGGCCGGCGGGCGCTGCGCGGATCCGTGTCGGTGGTCATCCCTAGCGTGGTCCGCATCGCCGCTCGGAGGACGGAAGGGGAGGATCATGACCATCACGTCGATCATGAACGAGGCGCCGGGCCCCGAGGCCCTCGACCGCACCCCCCCGCAGGACATCGAGGCCGAGAAGTCCGTGCTCGGCGCCATGCTGCTGTCGAAGGACGCCATCGCCGACGTCACCGAGGGCCTGCGCGCCGACGACTTCTACCGTCCCAACCACGAGGCAATCTTCAACGCCATCATCGAGCTCTACGGCCACGGCGAGCCCGCCGACGCGGTGACTGTCGCGGCCCAGCTCGAGAGGACGGGCGAGCTCGAGCGGGTGGGCGGGCGCGTCTACCTCATCGACCTCATGCAGTCCGTCTCGATCGCCGCCAACGCCGGCCATTACGCCCAGATCGTCCACGACAAGGCCACGCTGCGACGCCTCGTCGAGGCGAGCATGAAGATCTCCCAGCTCGGCTACCAGGGCGCCGGCGAGGTGCCCGACATCGTCGACGCGGCCCAGCAGGCCATCTACGAGGTCTCCGACATCAACACCTCCGACGACTACCAGTCGCTGAAGGACCTCCTCGAGCCGACGATCGACGAGATGGAGGCCATCCAGTCGCACGACGACGCGATGTCGGGCGTGCCCACCGGCTTCGCCGAGCTCGACGAGCTCACCAACGGCCTGCACGCCGGCCAGATGATCATCGTCGCGGCCCGCCCGGCCGTCGGCAAGTCGACGCTCGCGCTCGACCTGGCGCGCTCGGCGGCCGTGAAGAACGGCCTCACGACCGTCTACTTCAGCCTCGAGATGGGCAAGACCGAGCTCGTCATGCGCCTGCTGTCGGCCGAGGCGGGGGTGCCGCTCAACCACATCCGCAACGGCAGGATGAGCGAGGACGACTGGCAGCGGATCGTCCGCAAGACGGGCCACGTGCAGGAGGCGCCGCTGTTCATCGACGACTCGCCCAACCTCACGATGATGGAGATCCGCTCCAAGGCCCGCCGCCTGCGCCAGCGCAACGACCTGCGGCTCGTCATCATCGACTACCTCCAGCTCATGAGCTCGGGCCGCAAGGTCGAGAGCCGTCAGCTCGAGGTCTCCGAGTTCAGCCGCCAGATCAAGCTGCTCGCCAAGGAGCTGCAGATCCCCGTCATCGCGCTGTGCCAGCTCAACCGCGGCCCCGAGCAGCGCAACGACAAGAAGCCGATGCTGTCCGATCTGCGCGAGTCCGGTTCGCTGGAGCAGGACGCCGACGTCGTCATCCTGCTCCACCGCGAGGACGCCTACGACCGCGACAGCCCCCGCGCCGGCGAGGCCGACTTCATCGTCGCGAAGCACCGCAACGGCCCGACGGCCACCGTCACGACCGCGTTCCAGGGCCACTACTCGCGGTTCGTCGACATGCAGCGCTGACGCCGCCCGCGGGTCTCCGCCGGGATCCCCACGGGGAGCGTGCTGTCACGAACCGCCGCCCGCCCCGCTCGCGGGCTCGGCACCGGCCCGTGCGGGATGCGCGCCCGAGATCCGGGCGCATCCGACATGCGAGCCCGGGCCGGGGGGTACGTCGTCGGACCGGGGGCCGCCGACCCGACGGCCGGCGGGAGCGCATCCGGCCCCGCGAGGGGCGCCCGCGGGCCATCAAGGGGTTGAACCCGGGTGGAACACTGTCTCACTGAGCAACCGCCACACGAGGCGCCGCGCCCTGCGGGCGGGCGCCGGAATCCGGAGAACCGATGAACACGACCGTCCTCGTCTTCCACCCGCACTTCGACCGCTCGCGGGTCAACCGGGCGCTGGCCGACGCCGCCGAGGGCGTTCCCGGCGTCCAGGTGCGCCGGATGTACGAGCTCTACCCCGACCTTCGGATCGACGTCGCCGCCGAGCAGGCCGTCCTGGCCGCCGCCGACCGCATCGTTCTGCAGTTCCCCATGTACTGGTACTCGTGCCCCCCGCTCCTCAAGCAGTGGGAGGACGACGTCCTCACCCACGGCTGGGCCTACGGCTCGACCGGCACCGCCCTGCGCGGCAAGGAGCTCCTGCTGGCCGTCTCGCCCGGCGCCCCCGCCGACAAGTACCGCCGCGACGGCGACTACAGGTACCGGGTCACCGATCTGCTGCGCCCCTTCCAGGCCACGAGCAATCTCATCGGCACCCGCTTCGTCACGCCGTTCGTCACGGCCGGCGCCATGTCGATCGGCGACGCCGAGCTCGCCGCCCGCGCCGAGGACTACGCCGCCTATCTGACCGCCACCGTCCTGCCGGCGCTCGGCGACCACGAGTAGTCGGGCGCCCCGCCCGTAGGATTGGGCCCATGACCGCCAAGGATCCCCTGTGGGAGCTGATCCGCTCCGAGGCGCGCCGCGACGCCGACGAGGAGCAGCTCCTCGCCAGCTTCCTGCACGCCTCGATCCTGGATCATGAGCGCCTCGAGGACTCGATCAGCTTCATCCTCGCCTCGAAACTCGGCAGCGAGACGCTGTCGTCCATGAGCCTGCGGCGCCTCATCGACGACGCCCTGGCCGGCGAGCCGGGCATCGGCGTCGCCATCCGCGAGGACCTGCGCGCGGTGCTGCGCCGCGACCCGGCGTGCCGCAGCTATTCGACGCCCCTCCTGTTCTTCAAGGGATTCCACGCCCTGCAGTCCTACCGCGTCGCCCACCACTACTGGGTGGCCGGGCGCACGGTGCTGGCCCTGTACCTCCAGAGCCGCATCTCCGAGGTCTTCGCCGTCGACATCCACCCCGGGGCGCGCATCGGCAAGGGCATCATGTTCGACCACGCGACGAGCGTCGTCATCGGCGAGACCGCGGTGGTCGAGGACGACTTCTCGATGCTCCACGAGGTGACGCTCGGCGGCACCGGCAAGATCGGCGGCGACCGCCACCCGAAGATCGGCCGCGGCGTCGTCATCGGGGCCGGGGCCAAGGTGCTCGGCAGCATCCGCGTCGGCGAGGGCGCCCAGGTGGGCGCCGGCTCGGTGGTGCTCCGCGACGTGCCGGCCCATGCGACGGTCGTCGGCGTGCCGGCCAAGGTCGTGAGCTTCCCGATCGAGGACTCCCCCTCCGACAACGACCCCGGGGGCTGACGGGGGTGGCGGGGAGGGCGCGGGCCGGCGCCCGGTCAGTCTCCGTCGCGGCGCCCCCGGTTGGAGCCGCGCATCGCGGCGGACAGGACGCTCACGACGGCCAGGAGGAGCAGGGCCGGGAGGCCCTCGCCGCGGAAGGCGCCGCGCTGCCTCCCGATCGTCTTCCTCGCCATCGTCCTCCCCTTGTCGCGTCAGGATCCTTCGGTCGGGCAGGACCCCGCCGGCGCGTCCTGCCGGGACGCCCCGCGCCCGCAAGGCTAACGCGGCGGCGCGCCGGGCGGCGCACCGACCAGTCCGCGGGCGCCGTCGGCGCCGGGCGGCGCGGCGGCCCGTCGGTACCCTGTGCGGCATGAGAATGATCCGCCCCGAGGGCCTCGGCGCCGTGACCGATGGCCTTCCCGACGAACCGCGCCTCGTCGCCCCGGGCGGCTTCTCGACTCCGCTGGAGCTGCTCGCCCTTCTCGACGCCCGGCTCGACCGCTGGGCCCTGTTCTGCGTCAACGCCCCGGCCGGCATCCCCTCGCACGAGGGCGTCACGCACGAGACGATCTTCCTCGGCCCGGCCATGCGCGCCTCGGGCCGATCCCGCTACTTCCCGATGCGGCTGTCCCTGTCGACGCGGCTGTTCCGCACCACCTGCCCGCCCGACGTGGTCGTCCTGCACACGACGGCCCCGCGCGGCGGCAGGGTCTCCATGGGCATCGAGGTGCAGGTCATGCTCGGCGCCCTCGAGGCCGTGCGCGCCCGCGACGGCATCGTCGTCGCGCAGGTGAACCCGCGGATGCCGTTCGTCCACGGCGACGGCGTCCTGAGCGTGGACGACATCGACTACGGCGTCGAGATCGACCACCCGATGATCACGATCCCCGAGCCCGTCCCGGACGAGGCCTCGCTGCGGCTCGGCGAGCTCATCGCCGCCCGCGTCGAGGACGGCTCGAGCATCCAGGCCGGCATCGGCGCGGTGCCCGACGCCGTGCTCGGCTGCCTGCACCCCCGGCGGGGGCTGCGCTTCTGGAGCGAGCTGGTCAGCGACGGCGCCATGCTCCTCGACCGCGCCGGGGCCCTCGACCCCGACGAGCCGCTCATCGGCACCTTCATGCTCGGCACCCAGGAGTTCTACGACTGGGCCGACGACAACCCGCGCGTCCGGCTGCGCCGCTGCGAGGTGACGAACGATCCCGCGATCATCTCGACCCTCCCGAAGGTGGTGAGCGTCAACACGGCCATGCAGGTCGACCTCTTCGCGCAGACGAACGCCACCCGCCGCGGCGACCGCATCTACTCGGGCACCGGCGGCTCGACGGACTTCCTCGTCGGCGCCCTGCACTCGCCCGGCGGTGAGGCGATCATCGCCCTCCGCAGCCGGCACCCGAAGGCGGGGGTCTCAACGGTCGTGCCGAAGATCGCCTCGCCGATCACCTCGCACCAGATGAGCGCCATCGCCACCGAGAACGGCATCGCCCAGGTCTTCGGCAACGACGAGGACGAGCAGGCCCGGCAGATCATCGAGCACGCCGCCCACCCGGACGCCCGCGACGAGCTGCGCGAGGCGGGCAGGGCGATGGGTCTGAAGGTCTGAGGGCGACGGCGGCGGTCAGGAGCGCTGCGGCGCCGAAGACCCCGCCCGCGGCGGCGGCGGCCGAGTGGAAGCCGGGAAGAAAGGCTCCGCCGGCGACCCTGGCGCCCAGGACCGCGACGCCGACGACGCTGCCGGTCTGGCGTGCGGCATTGACGACCCCTCCGGCGACGCCGACGTGCTCCGGCGGGGCGGACGCCACCGCCGCCGAGGTCGCGGCCGGCACCGCGAGGGCCGTCCCGAACCCGGCCGTGAAGGTCAGCGCCGCGACCACCGCGTAGGGGGTCTCCGCGGTGAGGAGTACGAGGCTGCTGAAGCCGGCAGCGCCGATCACCAGGCCGGCGAGCATGGTGGGGAACGCGCCCCACCGGGCGGCGCAGCGACCGCCCAGCGGTGACGCGACCACGGCACTGCACGCCTGGGGCGCCAACGCGAGGCCCGCCAGCCACGGCTCGTAGCCCAGGTACCGCTGGAAGAAGAGGGAGAGCACGAAGAGCTGCCCGAAGAAGCCGACGTTGAGCGCGAAACCCACCACCGCGGCCACGGAGAACCGGGCACGGGTGAACAGGGCGACCGGCAGCATCGGCTCCGGTCGCCGTCGCTCCACGACGGCGACCAGGGCGAGGAGGACGCCCCCGACGATCAGTGTGCAGACCTGCCGCGGCGACCACCCCCGTTCCCCGGCGGTGATGACCGCATGGGTGAGCGCCACCAGCGCGAGCACGGAGAGCAGCTGCCCGGGCGGGTCCGCACGCCTTCCGCGCCTGCCTGCGGGCGCGGGGACCGCCCGCAGGGTCAGGAGGCACCCGACGGCGATGACGGGGAGGTTGGCCCAGAACACCGCCCGCCAGCCGATCGTCGACACCAGCGCCCCGCCGAGGACGGGTCCGATCGCCGCGGCAGCGCCTCCCGCGCCGCCCCACAGCCCGATGGCGCGTGCCCGTTCCCCCGGATCGGCGGACACGACCGACAGCAGCGCCAGCGAGCCCGGAACGATCGCTGCCGCGCCGAGGCCCTGGACGGCGCGGCCGACGACGAGGAGGCCGCCCGTCGGGGCGAGTGCGCACACGGCCGAGAGCACGGCGAAGACCACGAGGCCGGCGAGGTGGACCCTGCGAGCACCGAGACGGTCGCATGCGGCCCCGGCGGTGAGGAGGAACGCGGCGAACGTGAGCGCGTAGGCGTCGACGACCCACTGCAGGGAGCCCACCGTCATGCCGAGGTCGGCGCCGATCCCCGCCAGGGCGACATTGACGATGGTCGTGTCGAGCATGACGACGAAGAACCCGAGGAGGATCGCGGCCAGTGCCGTGCGCCGGGCCGTCGTGGTCATGAGTGCGCCCCCGGCGGGGCCTCGGCCGTCCGCCCGCCCGGGCCCCGGCCCCGGGTTCGATACGGCCGGTCCGGCGATGTCGGCGGCACCGGGCCCGCCCGGGACCCGGTCACCGCGTCCCCGGTGGAGACGCCCGTCGTCGTGCCCGCGCAGCCGCCGGCGGCCCTCGTCCATTGCGCTCACTCCCCTCGTCCGCGGATTCCATGGATCCGGTGCGTCCAGGCTGCGCCCGTGACTGTTCGGTCGGCGCCGAACAGTCACGGGCGCACACTGGGGGCATGGGTGCGCGCGTGTTCCCCGAAGCGGTCCCGGATGTCTCGGCCGTCGCCTCGGCTCTGGCCGACCCGTCGCGGGCGGCGATGTGCGCCGCGCTCATGGACGGGCGGGCATGGACGGTCGGGGAGCTCGGCAGGTACGCGGGCCTGGCCCGGTCGACCGCCAGCGAGCACGTCGACGCGCTCACCGCCCACGGCCTCGTCCGCGAGCTCCGCCAGGGCCGTCACCGCTACATCCGCCTGGCCGGGGAGGACATCGCCCGTGTCATCGAGAGTCTCGGCGTCGTCGCCGGCTCGTCCCTGCCCACTCCCCGCAGCCTCAGCGCCTCACGCGCGAACGCGAACCTCCGAGCGGGCCGCACCTGCTATCGGCACCTCGCCGGTCGGCTCGGGGTGCGCCTGGCCGAACAGCTCGAGGACCGCGGGCTCATCGACCCCTGCTGGCGGGTCACCGGCCGGGGCCGTCGCCTCCTCGCCCGGTGGGGCGTGCCCGCCGAGATGCTCGACACGGGCGGCCCGTGCATGGACGCCACCGAACGCCGCTTCCACCTCGCCGGCCCCCTCGGCACCGGTGTCTGCACGGCCCTGCTGGACAGGGGATGGCTCTCCCGCACCGGCCGCACCCGGGCCGTGCGGCTCACCCCCGCCGGACGGGCGGCGCTCGACGACGCGGGCATCCGGCTCGACCGCCCGACGGCCGCCCCCGAGGATCCCGGTCGCCCTCCGGCCCGGACGTGACCCCGGGGGATCGTGCCCGGTGCCCAGCACCCGCGCCCCGGCCGGGACGACGAGCGGCGCCGCCTGTGCGGGGAGGAGCCCGGGACCGGGATCGTGGGATGCCCGCGCGCCCCGACCGCCACGCCGCCCCGTCCGTCACGGCACGGCTCTCGGACGTCCGATAATGGGGGGACGCCCACGACCACGGGAGGAGGGCCCATGGACGACGTGCGGAGCGTCCGCGTCCTCGTGAGCGGCCTCGTCCAGGGCGTCGGCTTCCGCTGGTGCACGCTGCGGCAGGCCGACGCGCTGGGGCTGACCGGGTGGGTGCGCAACCTGCCCAGCGGCGACGTCGAGGTGTTCGCCCAGGGGTCGGCCGACGCGGTCGGGGAGCTCGTCGCATGGCTCCGCGAGGGCCCCGGTTTCTCACGGGTCACCGGGGTGCGGGTGCGCGAGGCGCCGCGGAGACCCGGACTGGGCGGGTTCACCGTGCGCTGACTTCGGCGGGCGAGGACGAGGAACCGGGCGGGCGCCGGCCGCCGGCACATCTGCCGCAGACCCCGTCGCACGCATGGGCCGGCCGCGTCATGGCCCTCGTCCACGACACACCAACCGTCCCTGGCCCCCGACTGCCGACGGGATCGCCGGAAGAACCCTGCAGCGCATCGGATCGGGCGGGCCGCGAAGCACGAGGGCACCGGGATCCCGTTCCGGGCGGAACGCCCCTTCCGCGGACCGTGCGCCTCGGCCCCTTCTCCCCAGGGATGCCCGCCGCCCCACCCGGAGGCCCGGGACGCCGGGTGGCACGAGGAAGCTCGTTCACAGCATGCGGCCGGGGCGTGACAAGGGGCACCGCCTCTGCATGGGGTCCGGGCGATCCACGAGGCATGGTGGATCGATCGCGGCTCCGACATCCTCCACGGCCACCCCGTCTGCCGGGCGCCGCCGACGAGGCTCTTCCGCGGCAGGACGGCCCATGCCATGGGCACAGCGAGCAGGGGGAGGAAGAACAGCCCGGGCACGAACGTCCGGGGAAGCGGTTCGACCTGGACGAGCGTGTTCACGTGGAACCAGGAGAGCGGGAGCCGTCTGTCGAGGACAGCCGACATCACCGGCGAGGAGGGGGAAGGCCACAAGGACGGGCAGCACCCCCGGGACCGTGGATCCGAGGACGACGATTCCCCGGACGGCGCGATCCGCGAAACCCATGACGCCTCAGAAGACGGTGCTCCTCCCGTCTGCCGATGATCGTGCAACCCAGGCATGCCCCGACGAGAAGTCCGGCCACAAGAATGCTCATCAGCGCGCCAGCCCACAGCAACGCCGTGACCTGATCACTCGACTGGACCACGAGCGTCGAGATCCCGCTCTCCGTCATCGCCTGCCGCACGGCGCCCTCGCCACCCAGCTCGTGCGCCGGGCTCTCGGCCGTGGGACCCGTCCCGTCAGGCCGAACCACGACTCCCGTCACCCGCCCGCCCAGGCCGGAGAGCTCCTGACCCGGCTCCTCGGGGACTCTCGCCTCTCCCGGCAGCGCCGAGGACATCGTGCCCACCAGCCGGACCCGGCAGGAACCGCCTGCGGCGCGAATCGTGAAGGAGTCCCCCGGGGCCGGATCGAGGTCGCGAGCGACCCCCGATTCGAGGACGGCATCGTTCTTCGCATCGACGTCGATGTCCCGGCCCTGCAGGATGCTCACCTCGTGCCAGTGGTTCGTGGGGCCGAAACCCTCCTGCGAGAAGAGTGTGCGAGTCCCCGCCGTCGCCCCCTGAACCACCGTCTTGACGCAAGGGGTCCGCTGCTGCCGCTGCACACCAATGATCACCCATCAGCGTCCCCGCCTCACCGGTGGTGACGGGTCTCCCGGAATCGACCATCACGTCCCACTCATGACGGGCCGCCGAGTCCGTGGACGTCGTCATCACAGTGGGGCAGGAGAGGAAGGAGGCGGCGGCGAGGCTGGATCCGGCCCCCACCGGCAGAACGGTGACGAGGGACACGAGCGGGGTGCGCAGAGGATCTCCTGCCGCGATGCGCGGCGGAGGCCACGGTGTTCCGGTGGCGAGTCGGCTGAACCGGCCCGGCCGATGACCATGATGAGGGCGAATCCGCGCCATGGCCTCCTCGGGCGACATCGTGAAGACGACTCGCAGCGCCAGCGCGGCTCCCCCTGCGAAGATCACGGCCGCCGAACCGACGGGGACGAGCAAGGGGTCCATCACGAGCTCGGCCCTCGGAAGACCGACGCTCCCGGTGAACGCGGAGCACCAGCCGGCCGACGGCCTGATCGTCGATCGTCGCCGGCGCGGGGACCACCGAGACGGCCAGATCCCTCCGCCCCTCGACACCGGTGCGCCCCTTCGCGATCGTGTCGGGTGACCGCCGAGTCCACCCCCTCGGCGGGGAGCGAGGCGAGGGCGTCGGGGGACGCCTCGTCGAAACGGAGCTCCACGTCGGGCGGCTCGCCCTCCTCGTACCAGCCGTTCCGGCCATGGGCGATGGTCCCGTCCCCATCGCCGGGCAGGCTCCGCAGGAGGACGCCGGCGCGACGGCTGCGACAGCGCGCAACAGCACCAGGCGCCCCGCCATCCCCCATGCGGAGCCGAGCGGGAACCTCGCCGAGGCCCACCGGGAACGTGGTGACCTGGTTCCGGATCCTTCTCGCTCCCTCACCACCTCGACATGCCCCGACGCGAGGCGCCGCCCGACGGAGGCGTGTCGTACGACCAGCGCATCATGCGTGGCCATGATGAGTGCGGTCCCGAAGGAGCGCTGCGGCTCGCGCATGAGATCCATGACCTGCTCCGCCGACCCCTCGTCGAGGGCACCGGCCGGCTCATCGGCGAGAAGAAGGCGCGGACGCTTCACCGGTGCGCGCCATGGCCACCCGCTGCTGCTCGCCCCGGGGAGCTGGTCGGGGAGCTTCTCGACGTACCCACCGATCCCGACGGCGTCGAGCATCGCGATCGACCGCCCGCGCCGTTCACGACGACCCACCCCGAGGGCCGTGGGCGAGATCCCCACGCTCTCCACGACGTTCAGCACGGGGGAGGATCGAAGTACTGGAAGACGAAGCCGATGCTCTCCGCCCGGGATCCCGCTCTCCGGGGCACGGGGAGTCCTCCGAGGCCCCGCCCGCAGACCGTGACGCCTCCCGAGTCGAATCCGTCGAGGGCGCCGAGCACGGTGAGAAGCGCCGACTCGCCGCTCCCCGGGACGCCGCGGAGGACCACCGCCTCCCCGGGTCCCGCCGAGCACGAGATCCCGTCGGGCACCGTCACCGACCCGTCGGCGACGGATGGCTCTTCGCCAGCCCCCTCGACTCGACCATCGCCTCCGATCCCGGACCGATCGGTCCGTGCTGCGCGCCCGCCCCCATCGGTCCCCTCGCTCCCGGACGCGTCACGGGATCGGCGGGAACGACCGCCCTCTCCCCGACCCGGAATCGGGCTCCCACGCCGTACCCGCCGTCCCCCTCACGATGGGGGGTCCGGCCCCGTGGGGCGCACGACGGGTCATGGGCACCAACGATGCGTGACCGGACGCCCTCGTCGCAGGACACGAGCCCTGCCCCCATCATCCTCCCCGCAGGCCCGCTCTCAGTCCTCCTGCCGACCCCGGTTCGCCGCCCAGAAGCGCTCGGCCTCGTCGCTGCGGCCCTCGCGGTCGAGCCAGGTCGCGCCGAGCGCCGCGAAGTCCCTGCGCAGTGCGGCGTCCTCCATCCGGTCGGCCAGCCCCATGGCCGCGCCGATGTCGGCGAAGGCACCGCGCTCGTCGTGGACCGCCAGGCGGAGCCGGGCGCGCAGGTCGTGGACCGTGGCGGCGAACCTCTCGTTGCCGTGGGCGAGGATCCGCTCGGGCGCGTCGCCGAGCTCGGCCAGGGCCCGGTCGGCGGCGTGGTTGCTCCCCAGCAGGCGCACCCGGTCGATCGCGATGTCGAGCATCGTCATCTCGGGGTCGATGTTCGTCCGCTCGGCGAACTCGGGGTCGGTGAGCACCCGCTCGCACAGCGCCTGTCCGGCGGCGACCGCCTCGGCATGCACGGCGAGCCCGGCGTCCAAGCCGTCGGCGTCGGCGGCGGACCACATGCGGCGGCGCTGCAACGCCAGCAGCTCCATGGCGTCGCCAGCGGCGCGGGCCTGCTCGACGCCCTCCGTGTACGCCCGCAGCGCCTCGATCGCGTCGCGCTCGCTCAGCCCGTCGCCGACGATCTCGAGCAGCTCCGCCGCAGTGGCGGCCCTGCCGAGCTGGATCGCGTCGTCGGCGCCGCGCCGGGCCAGCGAGACGGACCGTTCGGTCTCCCCGAGGCCGAGGCACAGCCGGGCGCCCATGCCGGCGATCTGGGTGCGCGAGTCGAGCATGGCGTCGGTGCCCCATCCCACATAGGGGTCGTCGGGGATCTCCAGGTCGGCCAGGGCGTGCTCGGCCACCTCGATCGCCTCGACGTCCCGGCCCTGCTTGAGCAGGAGCGAGCACAGGAAGCCCCGCGCATGGGTGCTCGCCTTCGGATCGCCCACACGCTGGGCGCAGGCGAGAGCGCGCTGGTAGCGGCGCTCGGCCGTGAGCCGGTCGCCCAGGAACTGGTGGATGCGGCCGCTGTAGCGCAGGGCCTGCGCCAACTGGTCGAGGGCGCCGGCGCTCTCCAGACGCCCCACGGCGTCGTCCACGACGGCGGCCGCCTCCTCGGCGCGGTCCTGCCTCCACAGCGCCTCGGCGCGGTGGTCGGCGAGGCGGCGCTGGAGCTCCGGGAACTCCCCCGGCTGCAGCAGCGCGGCGGCGCGCTCGCACAGCGCCGACGCGACGTCGGGGTCGCCCGAGCAGCACATGAGCACGAGGCCGACCCAGCGGCTGCGGAGCTTCGGAGCGGACTCGGCCGTGACGCCGAGCGAGTCGAGCTCGTCGAGACGGGCCCGGCGCGACGCAGGGTCCCCGGGATCGAACACGGCGGTGCCGATGACGTTGAGGATCTCCTCGACGTCGCCGCTGGCCCGCACCTGCTCGGCGAGCGCGGCGGCACGCTCCTCGTCGTGGGTGATGGCGCTCGCGATCGCATGCTGGAGCGCCGCCGCGCCCACGGTGTCGCCGGCCTGCTCCAGCAGCCGGATGGCGATCTCGGTCGCCTCGAGGCGCTGGGACTCGTGCACCGCCCCGGCGAGGTGGAGCGAGTTCACCACGAGGCTCGCGACGCTCCGGAGCAGCTGCGGGTCGCCGCTCGACCCGGCCCGGGCGATCGCCTCGTCGCGGAGCGTGCGCCAGCGCGCCTCGAACGCCGCGGCGGCGTCGGAGCCGCCCCACCGCAGGATGCGGTCGAGCAGCCCCTCGAGGTCCTCCGGCCGCGCGGCGGCGATCTCGTCCGGACGCACCGCGCGCGGATGCGACGACAGGCCGTTGAGCGGCTCGGCACGGCGCGCATCGGGCGCCGTGCCCGTGGTCAGCGGCATCGGCGGCAGCGGGCCGGCATCGATGAAGTCCTCGCGCACCATGCGGCCCACGGAGTCGTTCCCGTTGCGGGCGTCGTAGGCGGCGGCGGTCTCGAGGGCGCGGGCGACCAGGTCGTCGTAGAGGCCCTGGTCGATGACGAGCTCGCTGCCGTCGTGGACGCGCAGCGCCTGCCCCGCCATCCCTTCGGCCAGGCAGGCGCCGACGAGCCGGGCGGCAGCGGCCCGCAGGAGCATCCCGGTCCGAGGGTTGTCGAACTCGCGCACCTGCTCCCAGCGGTGGGCCATCAGCTCCAGGCCACGGGCCAGGGCCCCGGTGCGCGCGCACAGCAGGACGTGCCTGTCCACGACGCCGGTCTTCCCGGCGTCGTCGCGCGTCTGGCGCCAGGCGCGCAGGTGGTGCCCGGCGGCGTCGTCCATCCGGCCGAGCTCGGCGGCGCACAGGGCGGCCAGGCTCAGCGAGTGACAGGGCTCCTCCTCGCACGCGGACCCGCCCTGCAGCACGGGGGCGAGGAGTTCGAGGGCGCGCTCGTACCGGCCCCGGTCGTACCAGTGCTCGGCCCGGGCCCGGGCCGAGCAGGCCGGGCAGTCGCTCATCTCGCAGCGGGGCAGGGCGGTCCAGGCGTCGAACTCGGCCTCGGCGGCGGCTTCGCCGCGGGTGGCCGAGACGAACTCGTAGCGGCACTTGGCGACCGGTTCCGGGCCGATCCCGGCCGCCGTGTAGCGCCGCTGCATGTCGGCCAGCAGCGCCTCGACCTGGGCGAGGGGGATCTGCGGGTAGTCGGGGGCGTTGTCGACGATCCACTTGTTGCACCACAGGATGGCGTGGCGGTACTCGTCGGTGAGGGCCGGTGAGTCCGCGTCGTAGCGCTGCACGAGCCAGGCGAAGGGGACGAAGGACTCCGAGGGGCGCCCGCCGAGGGTGAGTGCCGTGACGAGCGCCAGGCGCACGGCGATGCCGAGCCGCTCGTCGCCGAGCTCGTCGGCCAGCCCCACGGCCTGCTCGAGCGGCCCGATCCGTTCGGCGTAGGGGCGTCCGATCATCGTGTCGTGCAGCCGGATGATCCGTTCGCGGATGTCCTCGTCGCTCATGCCGCTCCCCCTCCCGCCGGACTCCCGGACGGATCGTTCCACGGACCCGGGTCGTCCCGGTGGTCCTCGTCCCAGCGCACGGCCTCCTCGTGGCGCCCGTGCTCCTCGAGCCAGTCGCGGCCCTCCGCCAGCAGCCGCCGGTGCTCCCGCTCGTCGCCCCGCCCGCGGGCCAGGTCCTCCAGCTGCTCCGAGGCCCTGTGCATGAGCCTGGTCACCTCCACCGTCATGCCCATCGAACGCTGGCGGTCGGCCTCGGCGCGCAGGATGGCGACGGCCTGCGCGCCCTGGCCGGTCTGCCGGGCCGGGTCCGCCCGGCGCCGGGCCCGGGCGGCGCGCAGCGCGGGGAACTCGTCGTCGAGCAGACAGGCGTCCACGGGATCGGGGAGGTCGAGGATGCCGTCGAAGGCCGCTCCGAGGCCGAGGACCGCGCGGCCCATCCGCATACGGGTCATCGGCTCGCTCATCACGTCGATGCCCAGGGCCCGCAGCTCGGCCAGCCGGGCGCGCGCAGCGTCCGGGTCGCCGCCGTCGATCCGGGTGCGGGAGAGCGCGGTGACGAGGACGCGGGCCCCACCGCAGGCGCGGGTCCGGTCGAGCAGCATGTCGCCGCGCACGGCGTCCCCGTCGAGCCCGACCGCGAGCAGGTGCTCCAGGTCGAGCGCGCGGGCGGTGTCACCGGCCCGGGTGAACAGGTCGACCACGGTCTCGATGCGCTCCGGGTCGCGGGCGTCGGTGACGCCGAAATCGGCGATCCCGGTGTCCATCTCCAGGCAGGCCGGCGCATGGGGCGGCTCGCGGTCTCCCGTGGCCCCGGCCCACTCGATCGCTCCGGCGCGCAGCTCCTCCCAGCGCGTCACGATCGCCTGCTGCGCCTGCCAGCCGCCCCAGCGGGTCGCGTCGACGAACAGCTCGGCGAGACGGCGGGCGCCGGCGCGGGCCACCGCCTCGGGGGCGAAGGGATGACGGGACAGGCCGCTCGCCGGTCCCGCCTCGTGGTCACCGGTCATCGTCGCCCTCCAGGGCGCGTTCGAGCAGGGCGAGGAAGGAGTGGTCGACGGCCGCCAGGTCGGCCGCGCGCAGCCGGTGCCCAGCGGCCAGCAGGGCGCGGGCGTAGAGCGACTCGGCGGCCGGGGAGACGAGCTCGTCGTCGCCGAGGGCGAGCATCCTGCGCACGAGGGGGTTGTCGTCGTTGAGCAGCAGGCGGGGTCTGACCGGCGTCGGACGCATCGTCGCGAGCAGGGCCGCCCAGGTCTCGTCGGCGCCGGCGGCGACCTCGTCGGAGGCGGCCGCGGCGCGGGCCCGCCCGTCCTCCAGGTGGAGGGCCGGCATCGAGGACGGCGCGAAGGCCCGCAGCTCCACGTCGACGTCGAGCCGCCCCAGGGCCCGGCGGGCGCGCTCCAGCGCGGGCCGGGCGGCGCGCAGCCGTTCCTCCGGCACGGCGCGGATGTGCGCGTCGAGGTCGCGCGGCGACAGGGGTTCGGCCCGCAGCCCGGGCAGCACCCGTGGGGCGCGCAGGGCCAGCTCGGCGTCGTAGACGTAGCCGCCGTTGAGCACGTCGATGCCCTGGGCGGCGCCGACCGCGGCCATCTGACGGTAGTCGTCGACGGTGCGCGCCACGCGGATGACGTCGGTGCGCTCGGCGAGCTCGGGCAGGGTCGCCTCGCCGGTGTTCGTCTCGAAGCGCAGCACCGGCAGCAGGGTCTCGAAGAGCTCGTCGTCACCGAGCGCCATCGACTTGGCGGCGACCGAGTGCACGGCGAGGAAGCGGTTGATCCGGGCCGGGTCGGTGGCGGCCAGGCGCAGGATCCAGCGGCGGATCTGCCCGCCGAGGCTCGTGCGGACCGTCTCGTGGAGCTCGTCCTCGCGGAGCCCCTCGCGGCTGGCCGTCGGCGTCAGCCGGGTGGCGTCGACGACGGCCCGGGCGAAGAAGGCCCAGTCGGGCAGCAGACCGGGCACGTCCTCGGACAGGAGCATGCCGTGCAGGTGGACGCGGTGGCCGCCGCGCGAGCCTGCCTGCGCCTGCTGGTCGAGGATGACGACGACGCCGTCGAGACCGGCCTCGGGGACGGCCACCGGCAGCACGGCGAGGGGCTCGACGCCCAGCTCCTCGCGGGCGAGGCGCTCGCACTCGCGACGTCGGGCGCGGCCCGCCAGCCGCCACGGCGGCGTCGTCGGGGCGATGGTCACCGGGGTCGCGTCGGGGCGGGCGCTCACGACGCGGTACGGCAGGTAGGAGCCGAAGGTCCTCGCCAGCCGGGTGACGCGCTCGGAGGTGAGCCAGTGGGCGGTGGCGGCCGTCGGGCGCAGCGAGACGCACGTGCCGGGGCCGGCGGCGAGCCAGGCGGTGCGCTCGTCGTCGAGGCCGGACGCCGGGACCGTCTCGTGGGTGCCGTCCTCGTGGCCGATCCAGCGGATCGCCGGCCCGTCGCCCTTGCGGGTGAGCACCTCGATGCGGTCGGTGACGACGAAGCAGCTCAGCAGGCCGATGCCGAAACGGCCGAGCATCGTCTCGTCGTGGCCGCGCTTCGACGAGCCGCCGATGGTGGCGAGGAAGGCGCGCACGTCGTCGGCGTCCAGCCCGACGCCCGAGTCGAGGCAGTGCATGCGCCCGTCGGAGGCGGCGTCCGAGCCGATGAGCTCGATGCCGGGGCGCCGGTCGCCGGGGCGGGGATCGGATGCGGTGAGCGCGTCGACGCCGTTCTGCAGGAGCTCGCGCACGAAGACGCGCGGGCTCGAGTAGAGGTTGTGGCCGAGCAGGCCGACCAGGCCGCGCAGGTCGACCCGGAAGGCGTCGTCGCTCTGGGTGTCGTTGCTGGGCACGTGGGCAAGCCTAGGCCCTGCCCCGCCCGGCGCGCCGGACGGCCGCGGAAGGGCCCGGAGGGGTCGGGGCCCTCGTACGCCCGCGGGGCGAGCCGCGTCCGGGCTCGTCAGGGCCCTCATCGTGCGGGGCGGGCGGCCCGCGCGACGGCCTCCGCGCCCCGGCGCGTGCGGGGCGGCGCCACGCCGGTGCGGGGCCCCGTCAGGGGGTCCCCGAGCGCCCCGGCCCGCGGATCGCCCCTGCCGACGAACCGGCCCTATAGCCTGGGGGGGTGAGTTTGAAAGAGAACGCTCACGCCCCTGGCTTCGGCGATCAGGCTGCGGGCGGGCAGAGCACCGAGGCGAACCGGCGCGACGACCTCCTGGGACGACTGGAGCCGTTGGGCGTGAGCGGCAGCTACGTCAACGCCGCGGGCGCCGTCGTCGAGGTCCCCACGAGCACGCTCGAGCTCGTCGACGACCACTTCCGCGACGAGCCGCCCCCCGGCATCAGCGCCCCGCTCGTCTGCACGCCGGGCCGCCACCATCCCGAGCTCTTCGGCGATCTCGTCCTCGAGGGCGGCTACCACTACCGGGCCCACGGCGTCGTCGACGTTCCCGGCTACCACGTCCTGCACACCGATGACGGTCTGCGCCGCTTCGTCATCGCCGCGCCCGAGAGCCTGCGCTCCCCCGACCGCAGCTGGGGCTGGCAGCTGCAGCTGTACGCCGCCCGCTCGCAGGACTCGTGGGGCATCGGCGACTTCCGCGACCTGGGACGCATCTGCCGCATCGCCCATTCCCAGCACGCCGGCTGCGTCCAGGTCTCCCCGGTGCACGCCATCGCCCCGGTGAGCCATCCGCAGGACTCCCCGTACTCCCCGGCGAGCCGCCAGTTCCTCAACCTTCTCCACGTCGCGCCCGGCGAGGCCCCCGGCGCCGAGCGCGTCGACCTGTCCGATCTGTCGGCGGCCGGGCGGGCCCTCAACGCGGAGCGCCTCATCGACCGCTCCGCCGTGTGGGCCCTCAAGAAGGAGGCGCTGTGGCGCGTCTGGGGCGCCGTGCGGGACGAGGAGAACATCGAGTACACCGACTACCGCCAGCGCCGCGGCAGGGCCCTGCGCGACTTCGCCGTGTGGTGCGCCATCGCCGACGAGCTCGACAGCTCCGACTGGCAGGAGTGGCCCGCCGAGCTGCACCGCCCGGGCTCGGAGGCGGTGCGCCGCTGGGCCGGGGCGCACGCCGACAAGGTCTCCTTCTACGCGTGGTGCCAGTGGGTCGCCGACGTCCAGTACGCCGAGGCCTGCACCTGCGGCGTCGACGTCATCGCCGACCTGGCGGTCGGCTTCGACCAGGGCAGCGAGGACGCCTGGGCCTTCCAGGACTCGTTGTGCTTCGACTTCGAGATCGGCTGCCCGCCCGACACCCACAACATCGAGGGCCAGCGCTGGGGGCTGCCGCCGTTCAACCCGCAGGCGCTCGTCCTCCACGACTTCGGACCGTTCATCGAGATGGTCCACGAGGGGCTGCGCCACGCCAAGGCGCTGCGCATCGACCACGTCATGCAGTTGTGGCGCCTGTACTGGGTGCCGAAGGACGGCACCGCCGCGGAGGGCGTCTACGTCACCTACCCGGTGCACGCGCTGCTGGCCGTCCTCCGTCTGGAGGCCATGCGCGCCGGCGCCTGGATCGTCGGCGAGGACATGGGCACCGTCCCTGCCGGGGTGCGCGAGTCCATGACCGACATCGGCATGCTCGCCAACCGCTCGGCCATGCGCGTCGACACCGACGACTTCCCCGAGCTGGCCATCGGCACCTCGTCGACCCACGACCAGGTGACGGTCGCCGGGCTCATCACCGGCTCGGACGTCGAGGACCTGCGGCGCATCGGCAAGAGCGCCGACTGGGACCAGATCGAGCGCACCCGCCGCGAGCTCGCCGTCGACGCCGGCGTCGATCCCGGCAAGCCCGGCCGCCGGATCGGCGAGCAGGAGATCCACGACGCCATCATGGCGCGCTACCGCCGTCTCGGCTCGGCCCCGAGCAGGGTCGTCCTCGCGGTGCTCGACGACGCCGCCATGGTGCGGGGCCGGCCCAACATGCCCGGCACGGTCGGCGTCTACCCCAACTGGCGGCTGGCCCTGCCCGAGCCGGTGGGCCGCACGATGCGCAGCCCGATGGCGCGTGACCTCGTGCAGCTGCTCAGCGAGAACCGCTGAGGCGCCACGGCCCCGTCCCGCGGCTGGCTGCCACGACCGATGTCCGCCGGTCACGGGCTCGTGGTGGCTCCGGGGGAAACACCCGATGTCGTGCCGACGACAGGCGGGTGTCCCGGGCAGGAACTGCCCGGGACACCCGCTCATCCGGCCGGTTGGACGACCACCGGAGGATTCATGGCGTGCGGACGGTGGCCTCACCGGGGTGGGCGGCGATCACCCGCGCCTTGTCCGTGGCGGCCAGGAGCTCGGGCGCCAGCTGATGATCGACGGACAGCGCGAAGCCGACCCTTCCGCCCTGCTGCCCCACCAGGTCGATCAGCCGTTCGAGCACTTCCTCACGTCCCCCGATCAGGTCGACCCGCTCAGGGGCCGCCGTCGTGAACAAGTCGACCTCGAGGTCCTCGTCGAAGTGGATGAGAAGACTCGCCACGAGCCGGTCGACGTCGTGACTGCCCAGAACCACCCAGGAATCCGGCGATATCGCCGAGGCCACCTTGGCGACGATCTCCTCATGGCCCCAGCCGAGTCGCCATTGCAGTCCCAGCTGACCGCTTGCCGGCCCGGGATGCACCACGATACCCTCAGGATCGTCGTCGAGGGCGGCAAACATGGTCGTCACGAAATCGTCCAGATCGGCGTCGATCGTCCATGCCCCTTGGACCCGGGCGAAGTAGTCATCGACGGCATCGCGTTCCATGACCATGACGAATTCGACCCGCTCGTTGAACTCGGCGAACAGTTCCGCGGCCGTCCGCCTGGGATCGGTGATCGAGGTCGGGGCATCGGCGAGGGGTTCCCCGTCGGAGAAACGCGCCTTCTGGACTCGGCCATGGTCGTGGATGATGACCAACCGGGGAGCAGCCTTCCCGGAATGCAGGATGAGGTCCTGGGCGGCGCGCCATTGATCGACGTCGATGTCAAGCATCTGCGCATTCGCGTGCAACATTGATGGTTCCTTTCAGTCCAGGGCGATGCGGAAGGCGTGGACGGTGTAGGGCAGGAGTTCGCACATGAGGGGTTCCGTGCTGGACAGCTGTTCGCCCGACCACGCATCCTGGCATGCCACGATGGGGGTCTCGGCCGTGACCGTAGCGGTCTGCGGCTCGTCCGTGGGGTTCGCGATGAAGACGACGACATCCTTCGGGTTCGCCGAATTCAGATGGATCGTCGAGCGCAGCAGCTGGTTGTCGACCGTCACCGGAGTTTCCCCGAGACCGGCCAGGACCCGGCCCAGTACAGCCGCCATGTCGCCGGGCGACGCGACGACGTGAACGCTCCCCTCGCCGAGCTCCGCCGATCCCGCCGAATTGCCGCCCAGGGCGTCGGAAAGGATCGTGCACGGCTCCATGTCGGCACCGAGAGTCGGGACCGTGGGCCCGATGATCAGCGTCCCGCCCTGACGAACGTAATCGACAAGGGTCCGCTGGGTCTGCGCGGAGAGGAACTCGAAGGTGGTGAGGACAACGATCCTGCGCTGCGCGAGCAGCTCGAGATCTGCCTCCGTGTCGCTGATGACGAAGCCGGCACGTGACCGCTCCAAGTTCTCGTACCAGGCCCCGAACCAGTCGCGCTTCGCCAGCTGGACGGGCTGCTGGAATCCGATGTCGCTCTCATCGACGGTGAGGATGTTCGGGTACTCGCTGAACGTGCTGGGGGTCTCCAGGAAATCGCCCGGGAACGACACGAGCACGCTGGCAGCCTCCAGCCTGTCATAGTCACGATTCGCCAGCAGGGCGACCGGGGCGAGAAGATCCATGTGCTGCCAGTCGAGGCGGTCGAGCATTCTGTTGGCCTGCCCGAAGACGTGGGCCTTGTCCTCCCGCACGGTGCCATCACGACGGATCGGGGAGTCGAGCCACCTGTCGCGTTCGACGAGCATGTACCTGCTGAACCCCTTGATGCCATGCATCAGTGCAGCCTTGGTGACGAATTCCTCATCACGCAGGTCCCCGGGGTTCAGGTACCAGGCCCAGACACCTGCGATGAACTCCGGGATGTACGGATACCGGCTCGACCCGGACACATAGCTCGTGACCGTCCTCACGTGCTGGAAGAGTTCCTTGCGGGAATAGACATCGAAGCCGACGAAATCGACAACCCGCTCCAAGGCGATGAGATTGAACGGCGTCGTGAAGTTGGACGAGGCACCGCCCGGCCCGAGCGGATGCGGGTAGTTGTGGAAGAGCGGAATCGAGGCCAGGCCACGCTCACGGAGCATGTCGGCGAGCCGAGCAATCGAGTCGACCAGATAGTTCTCCCGGTACTGCGCCCAGTCCAAGTAGACCGGCAGGTCGCCGGGCTGCCGTGCGCAGAACTTGCGCGGCGGATCCACGTCTTCCAGGGCGTCGTACCGGGTACGGTGGGCCTTGGAGATCCCGGCCAGGGAACCGTACTTCTCGGCGAGGAACGCGCGATACTTCTCGATCGAGGCCTCGGAGTAGTCCGACGAATAGTAGTTGAGTCCGAAGAAATAGGCCATCTCGTTGTCGACCTGGCAGGCGACGAGCCCGCCCTTCGGGTAGGCGTGCCGTGCGAGGATGGGGCAGATCGCGTCATACCACAACGCGGTCTCCTCGAAGAACTTGTCAGCGGCGTAGCTCAGGGCCGGGATCGGGCGGGGCGCCTGGGTGAGGACCACTCGCGTACCGCGTGCATTGCGGGCGTGCAGCGACTCATCGGCGAGGATACGCTGCGGGTACCCGAATCCGGTGAGTTCGGAATTGATCTGCGGCCCCGGCCGCACGACGATACGAAGGCCCTTCTCCTCACAAAGGCTCAGGAAGGCATCGATGTCGTTCGCGGGGTTGATCTCACCGAAATCAAACCTGCCGCGCTCCAGCTCATGGACCTCCCACGGGATGTAGATGGAGATCATGCGATAACCCATGGCCACGACGGCGTCGAGGATCCCTGACCACTTCTCCCGATCAAGCCGCCAGTAGTGGACGGCACCGCCGTAGAGCGCCCCGGGCTCACCCTCGATCAGGAATCTCTGGTTCGCCACCTCGAGCTGAGGCGTCTTTTCCAATGGAACGGTTCCCATGTTATTTCCTTTCACTTCTCTTATTTCTTGCTGCCCAGTGCCACGGCAAGGATGATGATGACCCCTCGGACGACCTGCTGCTGCGGGGAACTGAGACCTGCCAGAATCAGCCCGTTGTTGATGAGTCCCATGAAGAGTGCGCCGAACACGGTCCCGAGGACGGAGCCACGGCCACCCGCCAGGGCCGTGCCGCCAAGAATGACGGCCGCGATGGCGTTCATCTCGTCGCCTTGGCCCCACTGGTACCGTCCGGATTGCAGCCGCCCGGCGTACAGCATTCCGCCGAGCGCAGCGACGACCGCGGAGATCAGCATGACCAGGAATTTCGTTCGGACAACGCTGATCCCGGTGTAGATCGAAGCAGTCGGATTGGCGCCGACCGAGACGACATGACGCCCGAAGCGGGTCTTCTTGAGAACAAATGCGCCGCAGCCCGCCACGATGAGGAACCAGATCACCAGGCCCGGCAACGGTCCGATGTCACCGGAGCCAAAGGCCATGTTGTAGCCCTGCTTCAGGATGGGCTGGGGCGCAGAATCAGTGACCCATTGGGCCAGGCCGAACGCGATCCCCATCATTGCCAGGGTCACCAGGAATGACGGGATCTTCACGAAGGCCACCAGACTTCCGTTGATGAGACCGATGAGCATCCCGACCATGAGCCCCACGACGATTCCGGCAAGAATGCCCCAGTGGGAGATCGCCATGGCCGTGACCACGGAAACGAGTCCGGCCACCGAGCCGACCGAAAGATCGATTTCGGCATCGGCGATGACGAAAGTCATCCCCACCGCGATCACGCCCACGATGGCGCTCTGCCGGAGGATGTTCATGAGGTTTCCGCTGGTGAGAAAGCCCCGATCGTCAAGCACGACTGCGAACAGGACGAAAGTGACGGCGAACGCCAGGTATATGATGTACTGCCCAAGGTTCACCCGGCTCAACAGGCCCTTGGCCCGGGAATGTGTCCCCCCGATTGATGATTCGATCATTGCTCAACTCCTTGTACCCACATCTCCAACGTGGTTTCGTCCGGCACCGCATCCGCCGGAAGACTGCGGATGATGGAGCCACCTCGCATGATGAGATACCGATCACTCATGGCGATGAGTTCTTGATACTCACTCGAAACAACAAGGACTGCACCGCCGTCTCGAGCAAACTCCCTCACCTGTCTGACAATTTCTGATTTCGTTCCGATGTCCACCCCTGCGGTCGGCTCGTCCATGAGCAGCAGTCGGGGGCCGACCCCCAGCCACTTGCCGATCACCACTTTCTGCTGGTTGCCGCCCGACAGCACCTCGACGGGCAGGTTCGGGCCTGCGCCCCTGATGCCGTAGGAACCAATCAGCTGAACTGCGCGATCCCGTTCGGCGGCCGCGGAGAGCAGACCGCCGCGCAGCACCGCCGAGAGATCCGGAAGAACGAGGTTCTCCTGGACGGAGTGCTTGAGTATGAGTCCTTGACGGCGCCGATCCTCCGGAATCAGCACGACGCCTGCCGCGATGGCGTCCCTCGGACTCTTCGGCGACATGGGTCGACCGTCGAGGACGACACTGCCCATGGTTATCCGATTGATTCCGAACAAGGCCTCAAGGAGCTCGGTCCGGCCGGATCCCATGAGCCCTGCCACCCCTATGACCTCACCGGCGTGCACCTCGAAGGAGACATCGTGCAGCTTGCGCTGCGCACTCACGCCGGTGACTTGCAGCAGCACGCCCCCGCACTGCCCCGTGGAACCAGCAGCAGTGAGGGCCACGGCCTTCCCCGCTATCCCCCGAACGATCTCCTCCTGGGTGGTCTCGGAGATCGGCCTGGTGAGCAGATTCGATCCATTCCGGAGAATCGTTATCCTGTCCGCTATCTCGTAGATCTCCTCCATGCGGTGGGATATGTAGATGATGCCGATGCCCTGCTCCCGAAGGTTCCGCAGCAGCTCAAAAAGCCGATCCGCCTCCTTCCTGGCCAATGACGCGGTGGGCTCGTCCATGATGAGCACTCGGGCTCTCCCCCGCAAGGCCTTGGCAATTTCGGTGAGCTGCCAATAGGCCGTGCCCAGGGACGCCAGCTCGGCACACGGATCCAGGTCGACCTGCATCCGCTCCAATATCTCCCGGGCGCCGGCAACCATCTCGGCATCCCGGATGAGCATTGCCGAGCGCGGCTCATCATTGAGGTAGATGTTCTGCGCGACCGTCAGCGTGGGGACCAGGGAGAACTCTTGGAAGACCATCCCGATACCCTGACGCCGCGCATCGGCGTACGTGTTCAGCTGGGCCGGCCTCCCCTGGATCTCAATCGTTCCGGCATCTTTCTGGTAGACGCCCTGGAGGATCTTCATGAGAGTTGACTTGCCGGCCCCATTCCCTCCCGCCAGCGCGTGTATCTCCCCTGCCCTCACTTCGAAGCCGACATCGTTGAGGACCTGCACGCCGTTGAAACTCTTGCGGATGCCCGACATCCTGATCAAGGTCGGCTCAGTGCAACCGGTCACAGTCATCCCTCCAGCGCCTGCCGCACTTCTTCGGGCGGATCGGTGTGATAGACGCTCCGCCAGGCATCAGCAACATTGTCCCTGGTCACCGCCAGCGGGCTCAGCGCAATGAAGGCCGGAATCGTCTGGCCAAACAGGGCCTTGACCGCTGCATTTGCCTCGGTGATCCCGGCATCATATGGACGCTGTGCGCCGAGTCCGCAGACATACTGGCCCTGGGCCATTGCGATAGCAACATTCTTGCCAAGATCTTCGGAGGCCACTCCAAGATCTGTCCGGCTTGCCGAACGCGCCGCCGCGATGACTCCCTCAGCGGGGACGTCCCACACGGCCCAGATGCCGTTCAGATCGGCGTTCTGGCTGAGGAGGGCATCGGCTTGTTTCTGCGCAGAGCCGGCGAGATCCGAACCACTGATGCCTCGCTCCGCAATGATCCGGATGTCCGGGTAATTGCTCGTGAGCGTCTCTTTGAACCCCTGGTAGCGCTGGTTCGTCACGAAGTAATCGGCTTCGTAATAGATGGCAGCGATCTTCCCCTGCCCGCCGAGGGTCTTCGCCATGAGATGCGCTGAGATCGCCCCGTTCCCGTAGTTGTCGGACGAGACGACACAGGCATAGTCCGAACCAGCGGTGAAGCCGTCCGGACAGTTGTCCATGAACACGACCTTGACGCCTTGGTCCACGGCCATTCGATATGCCGAGGCGGTCGCGACAGGATCGGTGGGGATGGAGACGAGGATGTTCGGTTTCTGGGCCAGGATCGTCTCGACGTCGGACACCTGCTTGCTGGGGTCCATGTTCGCGTCCGTGGTCGACGTGATCTTGATGCCGAGCTCGTTGAACCGCGACGTGAGGCCGGCGATCTGCGCCGCCGACCAGTCGTCACCGCTCGTGTGCATCGCAATCGCGGCGGTCGCCCCCATCGCTTTCACGGTGTCGATGTCGGAGTCGGTGAGGTCGACCTCCGAGGCGGCGGCGGCGCTCTCGCCATGCGGCCCGGTGGCACTCACGGCCGATTCCAGCTGACGGATCGCCTCATCGGCCTTCGCGTTGACCTCCGCATTCGTTGCCGTTGCCGTGCTCTCACCAGAAGACGTACATCCCTGCAGGAACAACGCGCTGATCGGAATACCAGCCGCAGCAAGCAAGACAGTTCGTCGTTGCATCGTCAATCTCCTTCGATCCACGTTGACTCACGGTTGACGCGTGCGCCGCAATCCTTTGATTGTGAACGTTTCGTCATCACATAGTGTGAACGTTTTGCACAGCCGTGTCAAGAGCTGCTCCCGCACGGATCAGCGCCGCTGATGCGTGGCTCGGATCCGCCCCGGGACGAGGCATCACACCTCTTCCCGTGGTGGGCAGCGGGATCGAGCACAAGGGCGGCGGTACGTCACGTGAACGCCATGAGTCCGCTCACCCGGCGCCCAGCGCACTGGTGGGACGTCCGGTGACTGACGAGCCGATGGGGCCACGCCCGTCCCGTCGGCCCGACTCGCTCGGAGGACGTCCCGTTGCACCGCACCCCGGGACGTGACCGGACGTCGCGGCACGCCGGGCCGCGCCCCCCGGGTCACCGATCGGGAACTCACCCGGTGGTGCTGGACCGTGCGACGGCGGCACGGGGCCGTGCGACAGAGCTCCTCACCGTCAGCACCGGCGGTATGGCGACCGTGCCGGCGGGGTCGCCCTGGATGAGACGCAGGAGCATGTGCACAGCCTCCTGCCCCAGGCGGTTGAAGTCCTGCCGGACGCTGTCGAGCGGGGGGTAGAACTGGGCGGCGAACTCGCTGTCGTCGAAGGAGACCGCGCTGATGTCGTCCGGCACACGCACCCCGGCCTCGTAGAAGGCCCTCAGCATCCCCAGGCACATGAGATCACTCGCAACGAAGATCGAGGAGGGCAAGCCCTCGTCGAGCATGCGCCTACCCGCGGCGTAGCCGCTCTCCCCGGTCCAGTCGCCCTGGATGTGGGGTGGCGGCTCGATGCCCGCTGCGCGCAGCTCGGACTGCCACCCGCGCAACCGCACCCGGCCATCCAGCCAGCTGAGTTCCCCCGCGAGGTGAGCCACTTCACGATGTCCCTTGTCGAGCAGGCGACGTGTCGCGAGCCGCGCCCCGTACTCCTGGTCCTCCGAGACGACGGCGACCCCCGGGACGCTTGACTCCCCGGCAGCGACCATCACGACCGGCACTGAGAACTTCGTCTCACGGACCGCCTCCGCCAGAGGCAGTTTGGGGGCGATGACCACGATGCCCGCGACGCCCTGATCGATGAAGTGCTGGTACGCGCGAACCGTGCCACGCGAGTCGGCCTCGGCAAGCACGAGGACATTCGCGGCGTAGCCCTCGTCCCTGGCCGCGTTCTCGACTGCCGCGAGAACGCCGGCCGGCCCGTAGCGCGTCGAGCCATCGGTGAGAATCCCGATGAGGCTCGACCTCCGCATGACCAGCGCCCGGGCTGCGGGGTTCGGGACGAAACCCGTGGACTGGATGATCCTCCACACGTGATCGCGAGTACGGTCGCTCACCCGTGGGTCATCATTGATCACGCGTGAGACGGTCTGGTACGACACATCTGCCAGGCGGGCAACGTCCTTGATGCTCATACGGTTCGATCGGCGGCCCCGCGCGCCTGTTGCCCTGGTCTTCTTGGGGTTGCTCACCTCGGAATCGTCCCCCTTCAGTCGTGAGAACCGGTCGGCTCGGCCCAGATCCCCTGGCCGCTGCGCGGCACCCCGGGCCCACGCACGGCGCCTCAGCCGATCACCCATGCGCACCGGACGCATGAACCGCGCCGGTACGGCACGCGCCCTTGGTGGCACCGGCATCCCGGTGCCTGTCGGCTGCTCCGGTCCGGGTTCTCGTCCGCACCAGGATGAAGGTCCGGCTGCACCCCTGGCACGGACGGGGCCGGTCACCACCGGGGTGACCGGCCCCTCGCTCAGCACCGGACGTTCGTCACAGGGCGGCGTTGATGGCGTTGATCGACTCCTTCGCGTCGCCGAAGCACATCACCGTGTTCTCGTTGAAGAACAGGGGGTTCTGGACGCCGGCGTAGCCGGCGCTCATGCCGCGCTTGAAGACGACGACCCGGCCGGCCTCCCACACGTGCAGGACCGGCATGCCCGAGATCGGGGTGCCCTGCTCCATGGCGGCGGGGTTGACGGTGTCGTTGGCGCCGATGACGAGGACGACGTCGGTGTTCTTGAAGTCGTCGTTGATCTCGTCCATCTCCAGGACGATGTCGTACGGCACGTGCGCCTCGGCCAGCAGCACGTTCATGTGGCCGGGCAGGCGCCCCGCCACCGGGTGGATGCCGAAGCGGACCTCGACGTCGTGGTCGTGCAGCTTGCGGACGAGCTCGGCCACCGGGGCCTGCGCCTGCGAGACCGCCATGCCGTAGCCGGGCGTGATGATGACCGAGGTGGAGCCCTTGAGAAGATCGGCCACGCCGGTCGTGTCGAGCTCGGTGATCTCGCCCTCGGGACCGGCGCCCGCCCCGGCGTCGGACTGGCCGAAGCCGCCCAGGATGACCGAGACGAAGTTGCGGTTCATGGCCTTGCACATGATGTACGACAGGATCGCGCCGGACGCGCCGACGAGGGCGCCGGTGACGATGAGGACGGGCAGCTGGAGGCTGAAGCCGCTGAAGGCGGCCGCCCAGCCCGAGTAGCTGTTGAGCATCGAGATGACGACCGGCATGTCGGCCCCGCCGATCGCCGCGACCAGGTGGACGCCGAGCAGCAGCGACAGGATCGTCAGCGCGATGAGCGGGAACCAGCCGCCGCCGTCGGCGAACCAGATGCCGCAGGCGATGATCGCGATGAGGGCGCCCAGGTTGAGCCAGTTGCGTCCGGGCAGGGTCAGCGGGGCCGACTTGATCTTGCCGGCCAGCTTGCCCCAGGCCACGATCGACCCGGTGAAGGTCACGGCGCCGATGAAGACGCCGATCCACATCTCGTGCATCTGGAAGGCGGGGGCCTCGGGGTTCTCGATGAACGCGTTGATGCCCACGAGCACGGCGGCCAGGCCGACGAAGCTGTGCAGCTGGGCGACCAGCTCGGGCATGCCGGTCATCTCGACCTTGGCGGCCTTCCACAGACCGATCACGGCGCCGATGACCATGGCGATGATCATGAGGGCCCAGGCGAGGGCCCGCGTGTCGCCGACCGCCAGCGAGACGATCGAGGCGATGAGCGCGAAGGCCATGCCGAGGATGCCGAAGACGTTGCCCCGCTTGGCCGTCTCGTGCTTGCTCAGCCCCACGAGGGCGAGGATGAAGAGCAGGCCGGAGATGATGTAGGTGGCCTGCGTGAAATTGGCGACGCTCGCTTCGAGGAGAGTCATCAGCGATCACCCTTCCTGAACATGTTGAGCATGCGGCGCGTGACCGAGAAGCCGCCGAAGATGTTGATCGACGCGATGAGCACGCCGAGGGCCGCGATGACCGTGATCACCATGTTGTCCTTGGGCAGCTGCAGGAGCGCGCCGACGATGATGATGCCGCTGATCGCGTTGGTGACGCTCATGAGCGGCGTGTGCAGGGCGTGCGAGACGTTCCACACCACGTAGTAGCCCACGACGCAGGCCAGGGCGAAGGTGCCGAACAGGCTCACGAAGCTTCCGGGCGCGAAGGTCAGCAGCGCGATGAGCGCCACCGACAGCAGACCGACCACCAGGAGCAGGAACCACCAGGGCCGTTCCTTCTTCGGCTTCTCCGGCTCCCTCTCGGCGGGTTCGGCGGCGGCCGCGCCGGGGGCGGGTTTCGGCGCCGCGGAGACCTGGATCGGCGGCGGTGGGAAGGTGACCTCGCCGTCGCGGGTCACGGTCATGTTGCGCAGCACCTCGTCGTCGAAGTCGATGACGAACCGGCCGTCCTTGGCCGGGGTGGCCAGCTTGGCCAGGTTCACCATGTTCGTGGCGTACATCTGGCTGGACTGGGCGGGCAGGCGGCTGGCCATGTCGGTGTAGCCGATGATGGTGACGCCGTTGTCGGTGACGTACTCCTCGCCCGGGTGGGTGAGCATGCAGTTGCCGCCGCCCAGGGCCGCCATGTCGACGATGACCGAGCCGTGCTTCATCGAGGCCACCATCTCGGGGGTGATGAGCTTCGGGCTCGGCTTGCCGGGGATGGCGGCCGTGAGGATGACGATGTCGACCTTCCGGCACTGCTCCTCGTAGAGCTCCGCGGCGCGCTTGTTGTAGTCCTCGGAGGTCTCCTTGGCGTAGCCGTCGGAGCTGACCCCCTGGTCGCCGGCCGCGGGACGGACGTGGACGAAGGTGCCGCCCATCGACTCGACCTGCTCGGCCGTCTCGGGGCGGACGTCGGTGGCGAAGACCTCGGCGCCCATGGACTTGGCGGCGCCGACCGCCGCGAGGCCGGCGACGCCGGTGCCGATGATGAAGACCTTGGCCGGGGGCATCTTGCCGGCGGCGGTGACCTGACCCGCGAAGGTCTTGCCGTACGCGTAGGCCGACTCGACGACGGCCCGGTAACCGGCGATGCTCGCCGTGGAGCTCAGGGCGTCCATGGCCTGGGCCCGGCTGATGCGCGGCACCATGTCCATGCTCAGGCCGGTGACGCCGGCCTTCCGCAGGGCCTCGAGGAGGCCGGGATTGGCTCGCGGGGGGAGGAAGGTGATGAGCGTCGCGCCCGGACGCATCGCACCCAGCTCCTCGACGCTCGGCTCGTTGACCGCCATGACGATGTCGCTGCCCCACACCGTGCCGGTGTCGGCCAGTTCGGCGCCCGCCGCGATGTAGTCGTCGTCCAAGTAGGAGGCGCGCTCGCCGGCGCCATGCTCGATCACGACGCTGTAACCCAGCTTGATGAGCTGTGGAACCGTCTTGGGCGTTGCCGCCACCCGCTGTTCGCCGGGCAGCGACTCCCTTGGTATGCCAATTCTCATGATCCCGACCATAGCGGGTGGACATTCTCACCGGGGACGGGGGGCCGGCGGGTCGACGACCCGACGTGGATCGGGCCACAACGGGTTTCGCTCCGCGACGGGGCTCAGCAGGCGTCGGCGGGCGGCTCGATCATGCCGACCCGGCGGGCGTGGCGGCCGCCCTCGAACTCCGCGTCGAGGAACTCGTCGACGATCATCTCGGCCAGGCCGGGGCCGAGGACGCGCGAGCCGATGGCCAGCGCGTTGGCGTCGTTGTGGCGGCGGGCGAGACTCGCCGAGTAGGGCTCGGAGACCACCGCGCAGCGGATGCCGGGCAGCTTGCCGGCGCTCATGCCGATGCCGATGCCGGTGCCGCACACGAGGACGGCGCGATCGGCCTCGCCGTCGAGCACCTTCCGGGCCGCCCGCCTGCCGAACGTCGGGTAGTCGACGCTGGCCGGGCCGTGGGTGCCGACGTCGATGGCCTCGTGGCCCCTGGAGCGCACGTGCTCGACGAGCCGCTCCTTCAGGTCGAAACCGGCGTGATCGGCGCCGAAGGCGATGCGCATGGAGTGCTCCTCGTACTCTCCCGTGGCCGCCGGCGGCTGCGGCGACGAGTTCATTCTCTCACCGCCGGTCGCGGCTCCGACGCGGGCCCGTCCGTGGCATTGTGAGCAGGGGCGGTGCGAAACTCCGCGGACGAGGGGGACCCATGGCGACGACGATCCGATCGGCGCGACAACTCGGCGCGCCGGAGCCCGGGCTCACGAGGCGGGCCCGCGTCGTGGTCGTCGGCGCGGGGGCCGCCGGCTCGGGCGCAGCCATGCAGCTGGCCACCGCCGGCGTCGACACGGCGCTGGTGACCGGCGGCACGCTGCTCGACGGGGCCACCGCGATCTCGACCGGACGCCTCGACGGGTGGGCCGGGCCCCACGACCCCGAGGAGGCGCTGCGCAGGGGCCTCGGCGTCGCCGACCGGCGGGCGCTGAGCCATCTGCTGAGGACCGCGCCGCTCGTCCACGCCAGGGTCGCGGAGCTCCTCGAGCGCGCCGACGCGACTCGGCCGGGACGCCACGAGACCACCGGGCACCAGGTGCAGCGCGGCCTCGCGTCGGCGGTGCGCACCATGGCCGGGCGCCTGGGCACGCGCCTGCGGCTGGAGACCGGCATGCGCGGCGTCGACGTGCTCACCGACGACGAGGGCCGGGTCGCCGGCCTGCGCGCGCTGCGCTCCGATGGGGCGCTCGTCGACTGGCTGGCCCCCGTCGTCGTGCTGGCCGGCGGCGGGGCCGAGCAGTTCTGGCCGCGCACGACCGCCCCGGTGACCGCCACCGGCGACGCCGCCGCCATGGCGCTGCGCGCCGGCGCCGAGCTGCGCGACATGGAGTTCACCGCCTGCGCCCCGACCGCCGTCGACCTGCCGGACGAGCTGGCCCTCCCGCTCGACCCGGCGATCACGCTGGGCCGCGAACTGCGTCGAGCCGGGGCCGTGCTCGTCGACGGGCAGGGACGCCCGGCGCTCGCCGGGCTCGGCGAGGACGAGCTGAAGCCCTCCGACGAGCTGGCGATGGCGGTCCACGACTGGCTGGCCGGGCACGCCGGCCAGCGCCTCCTCCTGGACGGCACCCGCATCGGCGAGTCCAGCTGGGCCGCACCGCCCCTGTCCGCGACGCTGGCCGCCTGCCGGGCGCACGGCATCGACCCGGCGCGCGAACCGGTGCCGGTCCGGCCCGCGGTGCAGACGATGATCGGCGGTATCGGCGTCGCCCCGGACGGCTCGAGCACCGTCCCCGGGCTCTACGCGGCCGGCGAGGCCGCCTGCACGGGTGCCCGCGGCGCGGCCGGCCCGTCGAACGCCGGCCTGGTCGAGGCCCTCGTCGGCGGGTTCACCGTCGGCGCCCGTCTGGCGCGGACGGCGGACTCCTTCGACGAGCCCGGCACGCCGGTCGAGCGCACGCCCGGCGGCTGCGTCCCGGCGGCCGCCC